>ERZ842401.4971-NODE-4971-length-15042-cov-5.468139_pt1 | contig 15042 bp, 13 predicted proteins | sample MGYA00521270_ERZ842401 | MGnify/ENA primary metagenome ERZ842401 (study PRJEB31892, sample SAMEA3878208) | bioreactor metagenome | biome: Moose rumen | place: Sweden | collected 2011-10 | study: EMG produced TPA metagenomics assembly of the PRJEB12797 data set...
CCATGTCCTCATCTTTAATCATGTCTTCAACATTTATTGCTTCAATTTCATCTGGAACAATATCCGTTCTTCTGTCATCACCATATTTTTCTGCAAGTTCCTGTGTTTCAGTTTTTATTAAAGCTAGAATTTTTTCGTGATGTTCAAGAAGATCTTTTAAATATTCAATGTAAGCGTGTAAATCTGCAAGTTCTTTTTGCAATTCATCAACAAGCAAATGTGTTAAGCGTTTAAGAGGCATATCAACAATCGCTTGTGTTTGAACATCATCAAAACCAAAACGTTTACCAAGATTTAATTTTGCATCTTCTGTATCACGACTTTCTTTTATAATTTTTACAACTTCATCAATATGATCAAGAGCAATCTTTAATCCTTCTAAAATATGAACTCTCTTTTCAGCAACATCTAAATCAAACTTAGTACGACGAATAATTATTTCTTTTTGATAATCAATATATTTAACAATAATATCCTTTAATCCCAATGTTTTTGGAACACCTTGATCTAGCATCAAGAAGATAATTCCATAAGTTGTTTGAAATTGAGTATGTTTATATAATTTATTTAAAACTACTTGAGCATTAGCATCTCTTTTTAATGTAATTGTTATTTTTATCCCATTCTTTAAGTCAGAATGATAGTCTGAAATACCTTCAATAGTCTTATTATGAACTAATTCTGCAACTTTATTTTTTAAATCTAAAGTATTAACACCATATGGTACTTCATCAATTACAATTTGATGTTTTCCATTTGTTTCTTCAATTGTAGCTTTACTTCTAATTGTAATTGTTCCCCTACCAGTTTCGTAAGCTTTTCTGATACCACTATTACCTAATATTATTGCACCTGTTGGGAAATCTGGCCCTTTTATGTATTTCATTAGTTCATCTAATTCTATATCAGGATTATCTATATAAGCAACGCATCCATCAATTACTTCACTTAAATTGTGTGGTGGAATATTAGTTGCCATACCAACAGCGATTCCGGTAGTACCATTTACTAGAATATTAGGAAATCTAGAAGGTAATACAACTGGCTCTTTTTCACTTTCATCAAAATTAGGAATAAAATCAACAGTATTTTTATTAATATTTCTCAATAATTCTAATGATATTTTTGATAAACGAGATTCTGTGTAACGCATTGCAGCTGCGCCATATCCCTCAATATTTCCAAAATTACCATGTCCATCAATTAACATATATCTATAAGAAAAGTCTTGAGCCATACGAACCATAGCTTCATAAATTGATGAATCTCCATGAGGATGGAAATTACCCATAACTTCTCCTACTGTTTTAGCACTTTTTCTATGAGGTTTATCAGGTGTATATCCAGAAGAATACATAGAATATAATATTCTTCTATGAACAGGTTTTAAACCATCTCTTAAATCTGGAATAGCACGTGCTGTTATAACACTCATGGAATAATCTAAAAATGAATCTTGTACTTCTTTTACTATATTGTTATTTTCTAACCTATCCATACAAACCTCCTAAACATCCAAATTAGCATAAGTTGCATTTTCTTCAATAAACTCACGTCTTGGTCCTACTTCTTCACCCATAAGTTTAGAGAAGACTTCATCTGCTGCTTGTATATCTTCAACTGTTATTTTTCTTAAAATACGTTGATTTATATCCATTGTTGTCTCATTCAATTCTTCAGCATCCATTTCTCCTAAACCTTTCATACGAGCTATTTCATACTTAGTATTAGGATCTAAAGAAGCTAAATATTCATCTCTTTCAGCTTCATCTAAGACATATTTACGATTTTTACCGTGTGTAATTCTATATAATGGTGGTTGAGCAGCATAAACATGTCCAGCTTCAACTATTGGTCTAAAGAAACGATAGAATAAAGTTAGCAATAAGACACGAATATGACTACCATCAACATCAGCATCTGTCATAATAATAATCTTATGATATCTCAATTTACTTAAGTCAAATTCATCACCTATACCAGTTCCAAAAGCAGTAATAATAGTACGAATTTCTTCATTACTTAATGCTTTATCTAATCTAGCCTTTTCTACATTTAAAATCTTACCTCTAAGTGGAAGAATTGCTTGTGTCATGGCATCTCTACCCTTAATAGCAGATCCTCCAGCAGAATCTCCTTCGACTAAGAATATTTCACTAATTGTAGCATCTTTACTCTTACAATCATTTAATTTTCCGTAGAAATTAGTAATATCTAAATCACCTTTCCGACGAGTTAATTCACGTGCTTTTTTAGCAGCTACTCTCGCCCTACTCGCAGTCATAGATTTATCTAAAATAATACGAGCTTGATCTGGATTTTCTAATAAAAATCTTTCAAATGACTCTGAGAATATTTTATCAGCTATACCTCTAACTTCACTATTACCTAGTTTTGTCTTTGTTTGTCCCTCAAATTGTGGATTAGGATGTTTTACTGAAATTATCAATGTAATTCCTTCTCTTACATCATCACCAGTTAAAGGTTCATCTTTATCTTTTAATAAATTATTAGCAGTAGCATATTTATTTAAGATTCTAGTTAATGCCCTTCTTACTCCGTCCTCATGTGTTCCACCTTCCGGTGTTGTAATATTATTAACAAATGAATAAATACTTGAATTATATGTTTCATTATATTGAAGAGCAACTTCCACCTTTATATCTTTTTCTTCTCCTTCAATATAAATTACAGTTTCATGAAGTGGATTTTTATTCTTATTAAGCATATTAACATATTCAATTAATCCACCTTCATAGTGGAAAGAATCTTTTTTATCTACTTCTCTATCATCATATAAAGATATTCTTAATCCTTTATTTAAAAAAGCTAATTCTCTTAATCTAGTTCTTAAAATATCATAGTCATAAACAGTAGTTTCTTCAAAAATCTTAGCATCAGGTAAGAAATGAACACTTGTTCCAGTACGATCTTTATCACATTTATCAATAATTTTTAGATCTTCTTCAGGATGTCCACCATTATTAAAACGTTGATAATAAACATTTCCATCACGATATACCTTTACTTCTAACCATTCACTTAAGGCATTAACAACACTAGCACCAACTCCGTGAAGACCACCAGATACTTTATATCCTCCTCCACCAAATTTACCACCAGCATGTAATACCGTATAAACAGTTTCTACAGTACTTTTTCCTGTTTTTGGATGAATTTCTACCGGTATACCACGTCCATCATCTTTAACGATAATACTGTTATCTTTACAAATAGTAACTTCAATATGAGAACAGTATCCAGCTAAAGCTTCATCTATTGCATTATCTACTATTTCCCAAACTAAATGATGTAATCCCCTAGAACTTGTAGTTCCAATATACATTCCAGGTCTTTTTCTAACCGCTTCTAAGCCTTCTAAAACTTGAATTGAGGATGAATCATATTCTTTTTTTACTTTTTCTTCTGCCATTATTTCTACCTACTTTCTTTCTATAAGCCCATTTTCTACTTTATAAACAACAGCATCTTCGATATATTTCTTATTAATATTTTTTAAATCTGTTGTTGTAATTATTACTTGTAAATCATCATTATTTATTATTTCTAACAATTTATTACGTCTTTTTATATCTAATTCACTAAAAATATCATCGAGTAATAAAACTGGTTCAGTTTCACAAATTTCTTTAAATATTGAAATTTCTGATAATTTAAAGGACAAAACAGATAATTTTTGTTGTCCTTGTGAACCAAAGTACTTTAAGTCATGTCCTTTATATTCAAATAAAAAGTCATCACGATGTGGTCCATAGACTGTCATTCCGTAATTTAGCTCCTTCAGATAATTCTTTTTAAAAGTATGTTTCATTTTCTTTCTAATACTTTCATAATCAAACTCCTTAATATCTATATTAGTTATATATTTTACTGTTAAACCAGAATCATTAGATATAAAATGATAATAATCATTTATATTTTTATTTATTAAATCTATGTACTCTTTTCTTTTTTGATAAATAAATATAGCCTTTTCAATCAGTTTATCAGTTAAGATATCAAGATAATTCTCATCTGCAATATTATTGTTAAACAATACTTTTAAATATTCATTACGAGTCTTTAGTAACTTATTATACTCATTATAATATTTTATATATTGCTTTGATACTTGTGATAATTGAATATTTAGCAAATTTCTTCTTACATTTGGAGATCCTTTAATTATTTCCAAATCATCAGGTGTAAAGATTATTACATTTAGGTAAGAAATATAATCCATTACTTTATTTATATTCTTTTTGTTTATTTTTAATTTCTTTGAATCTTCAGAGATTTCAATTTCTAAATTAGAAATGATTTTATTCTTTTTAACAATTCCACTAATTTTACATTTATTTTTATCAAACATAATAATATTAGGATTTATCCCAATCCTATGTGATTTTGTTAAAGCTAAAATAACTATTCCTTCTAATATATTTGTTTTACCTTGGGCATTATTTCCAACAAAAATATTCATTTTAGGTCCTAAACTAATAGTAGTATTAGAATAATTTCTAAAATTAACTAATTTAATTTTACTAATTTTCATTTATACCTCATTAAATGGCCCATATAATCACCTTTCCCCTAATTAAGTATTCCTATACACCTACATACATTATAGCATATATAAGCTTTTAAATCACTAAAAAAAATAGTTAATTTAACTATTTTTATGATTTCTTAGAATAATATCTAGTCTTGAAGCTCTGGATAATTGATTTTCTATTGATCTATATGAGCAATTTATAACTATTTCTCTATCATTATCAAAAATTATTTTAGTATTGTTAAATTCTTGTTTTTCAATTCGTTTAACTCTTTTTAAAGAAATCCATGCACAATCATCAGAAGATGGAGAAGTTGTTGGAAAAATTATCAAATTATCACTATCTTCTATTACTATAGGAACTTTATATTCAGCACCTAAAATACTTTTTGCTCCATTTTTTCTTCCTTCATAAGTACTTCCAAAATATTTACAACTTTCTTCCATAATATAAAATGGCTTTTGATCAATAACATAACTTTCGTTATCTTCATAAACTAAACTACTTTCCAGATCTTTTGGTACTAAAGCTAATGTACCTTTATTAATTTCATATTTCATAAAATCCCCCTTTGAAAACATTTCTTCGTTTTCGTGCAAAATATAACACATTTTTTTGTAGAAATTTGTCGAATTTTGTAGAAAAATATACTTTCCTATTACTATATTACGCTTTTTTTTGCTTTTTCCACAAAAAAAGAGGAAAAATCCTCTTAATATGTTCTTATTGGTAATACAAGTTGTGTTAAAGTTTCATCATCTTCTGATTTTATCAAAATTGGTTTTATTTCACCAACAAAATGTAATTCAATATTTTCAGTTTGAAAACTCTTTAAAGCTTCCATCATATATTTAGAACTAAAGGAAATTTTTATATTCTCTTCATTATTCTTTGAAATTAACATTTTTTCTTCTACTCTACCTATTTCCATTGAACTACTTCTTAATGTTAATGTATTACCTTCTATTTCCAAAGTAACAACATTTTTTTCTTTATCACTTGTTAAAATACTAACTCTATCAATTACATTATATAAATCATTTAGATTTGTACTAATAGTCAAAAGTGAATCATTTGGTAATAAATTAGATGTATTTGGATATGTACCATTAATAAGTCTTGATTCAAATTTTAAATTTCCTGTTTTGAATAAAATTTTATTATTAAAGACATGTAATTCAACATTTTCATCATCAGATCCTAATATTTTAGTAAATTCTATTAAATTATGGCTTGGTATAACTATATTGTAATTTTCATCACAGCTTTTCCCTAATTTAACAACTTTTCTAGCTAATCTATAAGAATCTGTAGAATTACACTCTAAAACATTACCTACGATATTAAAATTAATACCTGTTAAAATAGGTTTACTTTCTTCATTAGAAGAAGCAAAAGCTGTTTGATATACTATGCTTTTTAATGTTGCAGAAGATAATTCTACTTTCTTTTTACTTTCTTCTAAATTTATATTTGGATATTCACTATCACTAATACCATTCAAATTAAATTCACTATTTTCTGTATAAATCAATATTTTTAAATCATCAATTACTTCTATATTTATATATTCAGCAGGTAATTTTCTAACAATATCTAATATATATCTGCCTTGAATAATAATACTTCCCTCTTTTTCTATTTTAAAATCATCATCATTAGTAGCTTCAATAATAGATTGAATAGTAATGTCATTATCACTAGCAGTTAATGTAAGTTTCTTCTTTTTTAATTCAAATTTTATTCCAGCTAAAACAGGTATTAAATTTTTAGTAGAAATAGCTTTAGAAACTTTTAATAAAGCATTTAATAATAATTCCTTTTTTATTGTAAATTTCATATATATATTCCTTCTTTCTTAATATATTTCTATTATTACAGTGGAAAAAGTTAAAAATCAACTTTTTTCTTTATTTTTCAAAGATTTAACTAAAAAATGATTGTGGAAAATAGTCTTAAAAAAATTAATTTTTACACAACACCTATATCTTTCTTTAATTTTTCAATAATATTAGCTAAATCTTTATTAATTTTTATTTCGTTTTCAATTTTTTCAACTGAATACATTACTGTTGTATGATCTTTACCACCAAACTCAATAGCTATTTTAGGAAAAGACTCACTAGTCATATTCCTACAAAGATACATGGCAATTTGCCTTGGAAAAGAAATATTAGCACTTCGCTTTTTACTTCGTATATCTTCTACTGAAATTTGAAAGTATTCAGAAACAATACGTTGAATTCTTTGAATATTGTTTTTCTCCCCTATTCCTTTACTAATGTTATCTTTCAATGCTTCAATTGCAAGATCTAAAGTTATTTTTTCTCCACCCATTATTGCAGAATAAGCAACTAATCTAGTAACTGCACCCTCTAGTTTCCTAACATCAGGTCCAATATTATTAGCCATATATTCAATAACATCATCAGGAATGTCATGTTCAAAGTCATTTGCAATAATCTTTTTCTTTAATATTTCTTTTCGAAGATTTAATTCTGGTGGATAAATATTTGCTTGTAATCCCCAAGTAAATCTAGTTGTAAGACGTTCTTCAAGAATTTTTAAGTCATCTGGTGATCTATCCGAAGATATTATTATTTGTTTACTATCATTATATAGATTATTAAAAGTATGGAAAAATTCTTCTTGTGATTTTGAAGCACCACCTAAGAATTGAATATCATCAATCAGTAAAACATCAATATTTCTATACTTATCTTTGAAAAAATCAACATAATTAAAGTTTGTACCATCATCATCTTTTCGATTAGCTTTAATAAAATCTTGTCTAAATTGTTCACTAGTAACGTATAAAACTCTTTTATCAGTATGATCAGTTATATAATTACCAATTGCATGCATTAAATGAGTCTTACCTAGTCCACTATTTCCATAAAGAAATAAAGGATTATATAGAAGACCAGGATTTTCTGCTACACTCAATGCGGAGGCTTGAGCAAATTTATTACTATTACCAACAATAAAATTATCGAAAGTATATCGTTTATTTAAATTACTATTAACATGTTCTTTTTCTATGTTCTGTGTTTTATAATTGCTCTCTTCATTTTCTGTATGATTGTCATCCTCTACTTCATCTTCTAACATAAAAATAAGTTCATAATTTGCACCGGTTAAAGAATTCAATTTTTCCTTGATTATATCTGAATAATTACTAATAAGCTGTTTTTTGTGTATAGCCATAGGTACTATTATATAGGCTTTATCATTATTAAGTTTGTGTAATTTCGTTTCAGAAAACCAAGTATCGTAAGAGAGAGAGGTTAGTTCTAGTTTTATTTGTTCTAATACTTTAGACCATATAATATCTACATTCATACAACCATCTCCCCACAAGAATCATTGATACAAAATATTCTACATTAATTTGTCAAAAAAATAAATAATTTTTGATTAAAAATAATAATCCACAAATAATTAACCATTTTTTACACAAATAAAAATGTTAGATATCAACAAATAAATGAATTTTCCACATTTTCCACAATTTTTTTATTAACATATAAAATAAAATTATTAACAGGTTTGTGGATACTGTTAAAACAACTTTTAATTGACAAAATAGCAATAATATTATTATAATAATGTAGATTTATGTTTGGAGGTGGAAAAAATGAAAAGAACATATCAACCAAATAATCGTAAAAAATCTAAAAGACTTGGTTTTTTCGCACGTAAAAAAACAAATATTTTAAATCGTCGTCGTCGCAAAGGACGCAAAGTACTATGTAAATAAAATACCGCTGTAACCAGTGGTTTTTTACTCTGAAAAGTGGTGATTATTATAAGAAAATTATATGTTGTAAAAACAACTAGAGAATTTGATGATATTATAAAAAATGGAAATTGCATAAAAAACCGTTATTTTGTAATACATTTTAAGGATAATAATTTACCTTATGATAGATTTGGAATATCTGTTAGTAAAAAATTAGGAAATTCTGTTTTTAGAAATAAATATAAGAGAAAACTGCGTTCAATTATTGATAATTATAAAAAAGAGTATCTTAATAATAAAGATTATATTATAATATTAAGGAAAGAGGCTATATCAAAAAAATTTAATGAACTTAATCAGAGCTTTTTTGATTTAATGCTTACAACAGAAAGGAAAGTTCAAAATGAAAAATAAAAATAGAAAAATTAAAATAATAGTAATACTTCTCTTATTAGTTTTAATGACAGGATGTACTAAAACATTAACTGATAGTGATAAAAAAGCTGTAAGAAATGAAAAAACAGGTCAGACATTGACTGCTAATATTCTATGTCAGCCAACTAATAAAGAAACAATTAAGATTTATGAAAAATATGATGTTAAAATTGATAAATTACCAAAATGTAGTGAATTTAAGATAACATCCGGTAAATATGAAGGATTGTGGACATCAATATTTGTTAAACCATTAGCTTTTTTCTTATTAGTATTAGGTGGGATAGTAAAAAACTATGGTATTTCTGTAATTATAATAAGTTTGATTATCAGATTTATAGCTTATCCAATAACTAAGAAGACAGCTATGCAATCTGAAATAATGAAGAAAGCTCAACCAGAACTTAATAGAATTCAAAAGAAATATGAGAATAAAAAAGATCAAGATTCAATGATTAAACAAAATCAAGAAATGATGGCTGTTTATAAAAAATATAATATTAATCCTATGAGTGGTTGTTTATTTGCAATGATACAATTGCCAATCTTTGTAGCTTTCTTTGAAGCAGTACAAAGAACACCAGTAATTTTTGAAGATAAATTTTTAGGATTACAATTAGGAACAACACCATCTGTTGGTATAGCAAATGCTACTTTTTACTCATATATAATATTAATGTTATTAATTGCTGCAACAACATATTTCTCATTTAAAATGAGTGGTGCAGGAAACACAGAAGATCCTACAATGAAAATGATGCCAACTATGATGACTGTAATGATTATTGTAACAGCAATGTTTATGCCAACTGGATTAGGTATATATTGGATAACATCAAATGTATTTACAATTGTTCAAAATCAATTTGTTAGAAGGAGTAAGGAAGTAAATGGAAAAAAGAAGATTTAGTGGAAAAACAAAAGAAGAAGCTATTCAATTAGCTAAAGAAGAATTACAAGAGGTTGAAGAAAACTTATTCATAAAAGAAATTGAAACAACAAAAGGTGGTCTATTTAAAAGTAAAAAAGTAGAAATAGAAGTAATCGAAAAAAGAGAAGTAATAAAAGATATCAAAGATTACTTAATAAAACTACTAAAAAATATGGGTTATACAGTTAATATTGAAGTAAAAAACAAAGAAGAGGTTCCTAAATATATTATTTTTTCTGATAATGATGCTTTATTAATTGGAAAAAATGGTAAGAATTTAAAAGCTTTATCATTAGTAGTAAGTGGTTATTTAAATAAAGAATTAGGAAGAAATTATAAATTTGTTATTGATGTTAATGAGTATAAAGAAAAAAGAGAACATTCATTAGAAAGATTAGCTAAGAGAATTGCTAGAGAAGTAGGACAAACTAAAGTAGAAGCTAAATTAGATCCAATGAATTCTTACGAAAGAAGAATAATTCATAATGCATTAGGTAACAGCAAAAGAGTATATACAGAAAGTGAAGGAGAAGAACCTAATCGTTACGTTGTAATTAAACCAAAAGAAGATTAATTCTTCTTTTTTTTGTAATAATATTATGCTATAATATTATCAGTAAAAAGGAGAAGAAATGAAAAAGCTATATTTAATAATTTTAATTTTAATAATGGGTATAACAACAAATGTAAACGCATCAACACCACCTTATATATGGACTATTGATAATGGTAATAGTAATTTAAGAGAAGATGTTACAACAATAACAGATACGGCGTTTTTAGAAAAAAAAGCAGATCCTGAAAGTGGTGAATTTAAGATTTATGTTTTAAAATTAAACAATTATCATGGATCAGGTATTGAATTAGAGTGTCGTGGAACAGGACAAAGTGGAATGCATTTTATTATTGAATTAACTGGAAAAAATGTAATTAATGATAACAATATTGGAATTAATTATGAATATAGTCCTGATTTTGAATTCACTGGAAATGGATCACTAATTATAAATGCGCCTATACCAATATCGAATAAAGAATATAAAAATCTTTTTACAATCGGAGATGTAACAATAGAAGAAATAGAAAAAAGTATGAATGATGTAGATTCTGAAGAAGAATCATCAGTTGATGAAAATATTACAGAAGAAGCAGAAAAAAATACTATAAAAGATAAAGAATTAGATGAAGAAAACTTAATTGTTGAACAAAATGAAGCAAAAGATTCAGAAAAAAAAGATAAAATAATAATTTATACCTGTTTAGGTGTTTTTATAGTTTTAATATTATTTATTGTTCTACATATTTTAAAACAAAATAAAATAAAAACGAAAAAAGAATTAAAAGAAGATTAATAGTCTTCTTTTTTTTATAATAATATTATGCTATAATACTACCAGTAAAAAGGAGGAATACCATGAATGATACAATTTGTGCAATCTCGACTGCCCAGGGAATAGGGGCAATTGCTATAGTTAGAGCTAGTGGTGAAGAAGCAATAGACATTGTTAATAAGATATTTAAAGGGCCTAATTTACATGAAGTAAAATCGCATACTATTAATTATGGGCATATAATAGATGAAAATAATAAAGAAATAGATGAAGTGTTAGTATCAGTTATGAAAGCTCCACATACTTTTACAGTAGAAGATGTAGTAGAAATAAATACTCATGGTGGAATAGCTGCCACTAATAAAGTATTAGAATTACTATTAGAAAATGGTTGTCGTATGGCAGAACCTGGAGAGTTTACTAAAAGAGCATTTTTAAATGGAAGAATTGATTTATTAGAAGCTGAAGCAGTCATGGATATGATAGATGCTAAAACAGAAACTCAAAGAAAATTAGCTATTAATGGAATAGATGGAAAAACATCTAATTTAATAAATGACTTAAGAAGTGATATGGTTCAAATTATTAGTAATATCAACGTAAATATAGATTATCCAGAATATGATGATGTAGATATCATTACTAATGATTTATTAATACCTAAAATTACTAATTTAAAAGAAAAAATAAATAAAATCTTAAAAGAATCTGAAAATGGAAAAATAATTAAAGATGGAATAAATACCTCAATTATAGGTAGACCAAATGTTGGAAAAAGTTCATTACTTAATGCTTTACTTCAAGAAGATAAAGCAATTGTTACTGATATTGCAGGTACAACTAGAGATATAGTAGAAGGTCAAATATCAATTAATGGTATTATTCTAAATATGATTGATACTGCAGGTATTAGAGAAACAGAAGATAAAATAGAATCAATTGGAGTAGAGAAGAGTTTAAAAACTATGGAAGAGTCTGATTTAATTCTATTTATGATTAATAATAATGAAGAGCTTACTTCTGATATAAAAGAACTCTTAAGTAAGGTTAAAAATAAGAAATATTTAGTATTAATAAACAAAAATGATTTAGAATCAAAAATCGATAGGGGAGAATTAATGATTCCTGAAGACAAAATTATTGATTTAAGTGTTATAAATAATAAAGGAATCGACGCATTAAAAGAAAAGATAATAGAAATGTTTAATCTTAATGAATTAGAGTCAAAAGACCTTACATATTTAAGTAATTCAAGAAGTATTAGTATCTTAAAAAGATGTTTAAAAAGAGTAAATGATATAGAAAAATCTTTAAAAGAAAATCTACCAATAGATATGATTGAATTAGATATTAAGAATATCTGGGAAGAATTAGGTACTATTAATGGATCAACTTATGAAGAAGAGTTAATAGATGAAATGTTTTCTAGATTCTGTCTTGGAAAATAAGAAGGTGATAAAATGTATGACATTATTGTAGTAGGTGGAGGACATGCTGGAATAGAGGCAGCACATGCTGCGGCAGTAAAAGGGCATAAGACTTTACTAGTAACTGCAAATATTAAAAATATAGCTGATATGCCTTGTAATCCCCATATAGGTGGTAGTGCTAAAGGTATAGTAGTACGTGAAATAGATGCTTTAGGTGGAATAATGGGGCAAGTGGCTGATAAAACTCATCTTCAAATAAAGATGCTAAATAAAGCTAAAGGTCCTGCAGTACAATCATTACGTGCTCAAGCAGACAAAGTAACTTATCCAAAAGAAATGTTAAAAGAATTACAATCATTAGAAAATTTAGAAATAAAAGAAGCAATGGTTGAAGATTTAATTATCAATAATAATAAAATAGAAGGAATAATCCTTGAAAATGGAGAGAAAATCGAATCTAAAGTAGTTATTCTAACTACAGGAACATATTTAAAAGCTGATATCTTAGTAGGAAGTACAAGAACTAGACAAGGTCCTCATGGAGAGAGACCATCACTTCATTTAAGCGATAAATTAAAGGACTTAGGATTTCAAATTATTAGATTAAAAACAGGTACTCCACAAAGAATTGATAAGAAAACTATTGATTTTTCAAAGGTTAGAGTAGAACCAGGAGACGATGAGTATCTAACCTTTAGTTATGATTTAGAACCACAATATAAAATAGAAGATCAAATACCTTGTCATTTAACTTATACAACACCTGAAACTCATAAAATTATTATGGACAATTTAAATAAATCAAGTATGTATGGAGCTTTAGATGATATAGAAGGAATTGGTCCAAGATATTGTCCATCAATAGAAGATAAAGTAGTAAGATTTGCCGATAAAGAAAGACATCAATTGTTTATTGAACCAGAAAGTAAGTATTATGATGATATGTATCTACAAGGATTTTCAACATCAATGCCACCAGAAATACAAGAAAAAATGGTTCATAGTCTACCAGGATTTGAAAATGCTAAGATTTTAAAATATGGATATGCTATTGAATATGATGCAATTTATCCAACTCAATTAAAAAACTCATTAGAAACAAAAATAATAGAAAACTTATATACAGCAGGTCAAATCAATGGAACAAGTGGTTATGAAGAAGCTGCTTGTCAGGGTTTAATAGCCGGAATAAATGCTAGTTTAAAATTAGAAGGAAAAGAACCATTAGTATTAAAGAGAAATGAAGCATATATTGGTGTTTTAATAGATGATTTAATTACTAAAGGAATAAGAGATCCATATAGATTATTGACTAGTAGAGCTGAGTTTAGATTATTACTTCGTAGTGATAATGCTGATTTAAGACTTAGAAAATATGGTCATGATGTTGGATTGATTGATGAAGAAAGATATCAAAAATTAAAAGATAAAGAATCAAAAATAACAGAAATAGCAGAGTGGAGTAGAGAGAATAAAATAAAAGTAACAAAAGATATTGAAGAAATCTTTAAAGATAATAATAAAACTATCCCAACAAGTACTATGTCCATAGAACAATTATTAAAAAGACCAGAGATAACAATAGAATTTTTAGAAAAAATGATTGATATTCCTTTTGATAAAGAAATAAAAGAACAATTAGAAATAAATTTAAAATATGAAGGCTATATCAAAAAAACATATAAAGAAGCAGAAAAGATGCTTAAATTAGAGAAAAAACAAATACCTAAAGATATTGATTATGATAAGATTAAGAATATTGCTAGTGAAGCAAGACAAAAATTAAAGGAAGTAAGACCAAACACTATAGCTCAAGCAATTAGAATTAGTGGTGTTAATCCTTCTGATATATCAATATTGTCAGTATATTTAAAGAAAGAGTATGGTAAAGATGAATAAAGAGGAATTTTTAAAAGAACTAGAAAAACTAGGTATAAATGTAACTTCTAAACAATTAGAACAATTAGAACAATTCTATAATTTATTAGTAGAGTGGAATAAAAAAATTAATCTTACTAGAATAACTGAAAAAGAAGATGTATATTTAAAACATTTCTATGATTCATTAACTATAGTAAAAGCAGTTAACTTAAAAGATATTAATACTTTATGTGATATTGGTACAGGAGCTGGCTTTCCTGGAATAGTTTTGAAAATATTTTATTCCCATTTAAAAATCACTTTAATCGATTCTTTAAGGAAAAAAGTTGATTATTTAAATACAATTATTAAAGAGATGGGTTTAGATAATATAGAAGCAATTCATGTTAGAGGAGAAGATTATAAAGGTTCTTTTGATGTAGTTACCTCTCGTGCAGTTGCAAATATTGAAAAATTAGTTAATTATACAATGCACTTAGTATCTAAAAATGGTGTTTTTGTTGCTATGAAGGGTGATATAGACAAAGAATTAACTCCAGAAGTAGAAAAGAAAATAAATAAAAAATATGAAATATTAGAAGTTAAAAAATTTTTATTGCCAAAAGAAAATAGTAATAGAAGTTTAGTAGTGTTAAGTAATAAATAGTACATAAGGTTTGTACTATTTTTTTGGTATTTTTAGTGTCAATAATTTAGGAAAATGTCTCAAAATTTTCTAAACATTAGCGGGAAAATA
>ERZ842401.4972-NODE-4972-length-15041-cov-7.149606_pt1 | contig 15041 bp, 10 predicted proteins | sample MGYA00521270_ERZ842401 | MGnify/ENA primary metagenome ERZ842401 (study PRJEB31892, sample SAMEA3878208) | bioreactor metagenome | biome: Moose rumen | place: Sweden | collected 2011-10 | study: EMG produced TPA metagenomics assembly of the PRJEB12797 data set...
GCTCTACGCACTACACGACTGCCGCATCACGCGAAATGTCGGATGAACCACATTTCTTGCACTCATCAGTTTCTAAAGATAGCCAAACTTATATCGACGATTATCAGTCTCTAACATATACTTTACAATCAATGGCCAATGGAAACTTCATGCCTCAAGATGCCAGCTCTTATGAAGCATTCTAGAATAAAGTCTAACCACGGCTGAATTAAAAACGGAACAGGCTGTTACAGTCTATTCCGTTTTTTGATTGTTTCTTCATGTGATTGTTCTATCTACGACGACGCTCTCGCTTGATATAGAATTGCCATTCATAAGAATGGTTTGCCGAGACGTATTGAGTAGTCGAGAATGGTATGACTCCAGGCGACGAAGCAAAGATATAGAGTTTCCCAGATGGAACAATAATCGTCTTTGTCTCACCGATATCAAACCAATACTGCTCATTGTTTATGGATACCGTTATGCTACGATCACACTGATTTTCAATCACAATCTCTGGATCATATTGACTCGAATATCCTGTCTCCTGTAAAACGTCTTCCTCGCGTGTCTCTAATACTTGTTCTTTTTTTATATATTTCTCAGACACATAGCCATAGATGTCTTCGGCAACCCACACAGCATAAACAAACCCATTTTCGCAATCTTCGTCATCAATTACGATATAATCACCAGCTGGGATTTGACAGATTGGTTCATTATCTACAGTAGTAGGGATCTCTCTCATATTGAGATTCTTTTTGACTGTGCAAATCCAATATGTAGCATTTGCACTTAATGTCGTGCAAAGGACACACAAAAAAATAGCAAAGAACTTTTTCATACAGCAAATGGTATTAAAGTTAGATGACTAATTCTTGAATCTGAAACCAGCGGGAGGAATATTGGATGTTTCTGGGCAGTAAGGGCAGATGACAAAACTAGCCACCTTCTTCCCGTATCCATCAAAGGCATCATAGAAATCTACTGTTTCGTCGCACACATCAACATTTCCTGAGCCAAATCTTTTTATTGTAACCGGCGTCCCATCTTCAAGCTCTAGTTTATTTACAAACCCATGGGATGCTGGTATTCCACAAACAGGAACAGGGTTGTTGTCACAACCTAATGGCCCATAATTATCGTGAATTGGACTGACATCTACGTTGCCGAGGGTTTTGCTAAGCATAGGAGCTAATTCTGCAGAACCATACATTCGTTCTGCCAGTTGCCCCAGCATTACACCGTAAATTATTTTTGCATCACCTTCACTTATTGTAGGAATGCCAATTGTGATGCTGTTAACAATTCGTTTTTCAGTCTTATTGTCTGCTATCGTTAACAACGTTCCTGCTTTCAAAACTGCGCTTTGAGCATCAGCATAGGTAACACGATTGTTTGTCAAAGATATGACTTTTGATACTAGTGAATCAATCTCTGGTTTTCCTCCAGGAAATGCCGTTTTTAGTATATTGTCCATGTATCCCTGTAATTCTTTAGGGAGTTGAGGCTCTTTTTTCTTTTTAAAGATATCGAACAAACCCATATTGAAACTGTTTTAAGTTATTTATTCTGCAATATTACATGATTTTTCTGAAACCAGCAAGAAGTCTATCAAATAAACATCCGATTTCGCAAACCTGCCGCTGGGAGGCTGTGGTTGCTTTCAAGGTATAGTGGGCGTGACCGTCCACTATTATTGTGTTTACACACGGTCCTCTGCTTGGCGGGAGAGGAATGATACCGTGAAGCCGCATTGATGAAACAAATAATCACACTGTCCTGTCGCTACCATCTATACCTCAAAGGTAGCGGGCAAAACAATGGTTCTTAGAAGAGATCACACTAATGTTTGTTTTCATGGCACCTCCCACCAAACAAGAGCTTACCTCCCTGGTCGAATCCATATGTGAAGTCCAGGATAGTATGCTCGGCGCTAGAGGACTACAAATTTAGTAACTATACTGCAAACAGGTCGTCCGTGGTTATCTCGTTCTGGATCATGTTGAAGTAGCTGTTGTGGGCGACACCGCACGTTGTTACCATGACGAGATGGAGGGTACGATTGTCCTTCGACCACTCTTGGTAGGCATCGAGTTTGTTTTGCAGGTCACTTGCATATTCCTTGTCGATGGTGAATGCCTTCGATGAATGCTTCATTTCGCAGATGTCTGTAAAGCCGTCGGCACGCTGCATCACCAGATCAATCTGCGCTCCACGTCTCTCAGCTGTCCCTCGAGTGAACCATGAACATACGTTCGTCTGGACGCCTGAGATGCCCAGTGCCGCTTTAATCTGCGGCACGTGTTGTAGGCACACGCGTTCGAAGGCGTGACCTTTCCACGCATTGTGGGATGTGGACGTGAAGGTGTTCGACCAATAATGCTCATCGCTGAAGGCGTTTTTCTTGACGCAACGGTAATAGAACAACGTGTAGTTGTCGATCAACTGAAACAATGCGTTTGTTTCGGTAGTATCAGCAGAGACAAAGCGACGGATGAATCCGCTCTCTTCCAGTTCTTCCAAGATGGTGGAGAACGTGCCTCCGTCAGAGAGTTTGCTGGCCCTTAGTATCTCTTCCCTGGTCATGCCGGACTTCTTGCCATCGCTCAGGCATTCGATGACCTTGATGTAATTCTCGGGGCGCTTGAACAGAGTGGAATAAAGTGCCTCAAACTCATCACGCAGTTGAGCCGTCTCGGTGAAGAACAACTGGTCAACATTCTGTGCCACGCTCAACCCTTTTTTCAAGAAACTCCAATAGTAGGGAATGCCGCCAAGGATCATGTAGAGTTCCAGCACGTCTTTCCGGCCAAGGGCAAGGTTTGCACTCTTTGCAAACAGTTCGCATTCGCGAAGCGTGAAGGGAACGAGTTTTATGCGGTCGGTCAGCCGGCCCCGCAAGCCACCCTTGTCTTTCAAAAGTTTCTTGCTGATCCATGAAGTGGCACTGCCGCACACGATGAGCACGATATCCTTTTCACGGCGAGCCGTAGCCCATCCGTTCCAGAAGTTTTCCAAGGCTCCAATCAGATTCCCCTTGGGCGTATCCATCCACGGCAATTCGTCAATGAAAAGAACCTTTTTGCCTGCCGGAGCATTGTTGATAAGTTGTTTCAGCAACTCGAAGGCCTCAATCCAAGTCTTAGGTATAGAACACTTCAACCCTGCGGCCACAAGAGAATTGCGGAAGGCCGTCAATTGCTGGCGAAGAGTCCCCCTTGCTACTCCGGTATGCTGAAAGCAGAACTGATAACTGAAGGTCTCACGGATGAGATACGTCTTGCCCACGCGCCGTCTGCCATAGACAGCGCAAAACTGCGACTCCTCTTTTTCAAGAAGGCCCAGCAGTTCATGTTGTTCCTTTTCACGTCCTATAATCATGGCTTCCTTATTTATTAATCCGCTGCAAAAATAGCAAAATATATCTTATAACCAGCGGAAATCGACGTATTTCTATATATTTCCGCTGGAAATATAGTAAAAAAGCGCCTATAATCAGCGAAAGCCCCTGCTTTGACACCCGTTTCCGCTGATTATAAAAAATTATTGCCGTTTCATCATTGTACTGCAATGCATGAGATAGTCTCGTTATTTCTTGCATTCAAAGTATATATCAGCGATTGTATTGTATTGTTCAAGATTGATTTTCCTTGCTTTTGAACCTTCATCTCCGAGCCCTACAGACATCATATAGCCAGTGCTGCCTCCGAAGACATTGCAAACAGGTGCCCATAGTTCTCCTGATCCAGTCCATTGTGAAACGAACTCAGGAGAGATGCCTTCACGATTTGATACATCTATAACATTTGATCTTGAGGCTTCTTTATTTGTATTCGTAATCAGTCGTATAAGGAACTTTAGGCTCACCTTGGTATGACCATTCCATTTTAATCTGAATGACTAGGGGGTGTTTGAAGTGGTACCAAGAAAATGCCTCAGACATGTAGCTATGTCAACATTATCTGTTGACTCTAGCACCGTTATGAACTGTTGATTCTTGTTTAGTTCATCTTTCTCCGTCAGTAATCTAATTAATTTGTTGATATCAAGATTTTGAATACTGACAGGAAGATAATTCACTCTTGTAGCTTCGTTCTTGCGTTTCTTTCCTTTGTCTTCTTCTGAAACAATCGTTGCTTCAACATCTGTCTGATTAGTCACCACTTTTTGCTTGGCTTTATACTCATCATAAGCCTCTTTTAATTCTGGATGTTTATTGAAATCAACTATACTTAGCACCTTGTCGAATATCTTCTTTTCAGATAGATTTAAATAATTTCTCGATTGATCATCAAATGCTTTTAATAAGCCATCTAACTTCCATAGATACAGTTCTTTAACATCCATCTCTTGAGTATTCTTTTTTAAAAAAACGGAAGTGGATTCATCCAAATCTTTATCAACGAATGGATAATGTAGTAACAAGGCCTCATTGTACCGATTAATCATTTCAATCGGATCCTCCATTCCAGTTGTTGATTCTTTAAATAGATAATCCACAGTTTGTGTAAACATTCTTATATACTGATTCGAATAACTGTGGTTTATCAGAATGCGAACCTCTTGTTCATGTGTTATGATTGTTTTCTTAAATCTTTCGAAATCTCCTTCTTTAACAGAATTATATAACACAGACTTCACGTCAGCTCCACACTTCGTATTCTGAATCAACGTCCCTAGTGTCATTGCTGGTGTCTTGTGCAATTCTCTAAACACCACTCTCCAGTCAGTCAAAAACTTTAACGCCGTATTGTCTTCTTGAATCATTGTGTTATCGGCGATAGGGCGATTCTCTTGGATGAATTGCTCCATTTTTATGGCAACCATTGAAAATTTAACAATTGGCCACACTAATTTATAATGAGGCATATTTTGATAAGCAACAAAAAGGCTTGGATTCTCCTCACAGATTGACTTAAACTTTTTCTCAAGACTTTCTATCACACCATCACTAGAATGAATCTCTTTTAAATAATCAATCCATGCTCTAAATAAACACAATAATGCTAAATCGTTGGTTTTCGGATTATCAAAATACTCTTCTTCTATCAAAAAACTTTTAAGTCTTGGTTCAGTAAACTCCCATACATCGCCCCCCATTTTATCATATACAGATTCTAGCATTTGGGATAGATTTGGATGGTCGATTTTTTGAGATTTTACTTCATAATTGAATTTTTGTTTGCATCGTTCAAATTGCAGTTTCAATTCAATCAGAAAGGCTTGACAAAAACTCTCTATATCATCTACATACAATTGATAGGCATTCATCTCATTAATTGTCCTATCAACTATATCATTTAGGCCACGAATATATTTATCATAAGCAATATATTCATTTGATTCAAGAATAGTTTTTGGATCAAAATCTGTGGGTGTGTATATTTCAGGTTGTGCTTCTATAGTAACATCGGCATTCTGTTCCTTTGGATTATTCGATGATGTATCCGTGGGAGAATTAGCATTGTCATCGTCCATGTCATTGTACAAATCGGATTCGATTAGGTTAATTTCGTCATCTTCTTCGAGCTGGGCGTATACCCGATTAATCATTTCTTCACTGGCATGACCAGTCATTTTGCTCACCTGCTTAGGGCTCACCCCCTTTTTGAGCATGTTTGTTATGAATGTACAACGCGCAGCATGGTTGGTTATTTCTTCATACAAAGGTCCTCTCACTTCTAATAGTAATGAATCTATTCGAACTATCTCCCTGTCCAGGCCAGCTTTTTTCACTATCCTTCTTATCGCTTTATTGTATGTGCCATTGCCATTATCATTAACCCTCTTTTCAAAATCATCGGGGTCTATGAGCTTATGAGAATTAACTTTTTCCATCCACATTCTCATTTTAGGTCTCAAAGGAATATGGGCTTTAATATTCTCTTTAATGGTTGAAATGATAATGTACTTAAATTTCTTCCCTTGTTTAACTCGATATTTGCCTGTAAGTATTTTTGCCAAGTCCGAGACCCTCTGCCCGCACTCGATTTGAAGTAAGAATATGTCGCGATACTCTTCTTCAATTGGGGTTAACCCAGAACAATTCTCTATTGCTGTTACTTCATTGTCGAGCAGGGGAAAATGCCCTTTTTGGTCCTCTCTACGGGGATCGTCCACCTTATTCCAAATCACTCTAACCATACCATCTTCTTTATCTACCAATACACGGTTGATTAATAAAGCAATGATAGCTCCGCAACGATTTAGCTGGCCGACTCCAAAATTTCTTTTTCTGCCATCAGTTTTGCTGCGTTCCATCTTATCAATTAGATACTCCTTGTACCGATTCAGTCCTTTCTGGCTAAAGATCTTCATCGTCTTGTCTCTAGCCGGTAAAGTATCAACAAAACGATAAAACTCACTCAAGAGAGATTCATTCTGCCGCTTTGTACTTTCTTTTATCGTTTTTTTCACGTAATTATGGTAATATTCCAGAGCTTCAGCAACGATCAGTTTAAGATCTATTTTCTTTTTCTTGGCCATATCTTGATAGGTTTATTGTTTGAAGGAATCAGCGATGTTGTTGATTATATTACCGCAAATATAATCAATAAAAAACAAACTGCTACTTATTAGCCTAATTAATTGTTAAATGACAATGCCAGCACTTGCTTGTGACTGTGAATCATTTATACTTCATCGTCTTCGACGTCGCTGTACAGGTCGGATTCGATTCGATTGATTTCATCATCTACTGTAAGCTGGGCATAGACTCTCTTAATCATCTCATCATTGGCGTGACCTGTCATCCGGCACAATCTTTCTGGACTGACGCCCTTCCTGATCATGTTAGTAATGAACGTGCATCGAGCGTCGTGACTGGATACGGTCTTGTATAGCGGTTTCCTTACTTCCTTTTGAGTTGAATCAATCTTGACGATTTCCCTATCTAATTCTGCTTTCTTGGCTATCCGACGAATCGCTTCATTATATGTATTGTTGCCTTTACCCCTTGTCTTTTCTTCAAACTCTACTGGGTCAACAAGCTTTTGGCTCTTGATCCTTTCCATCAACATTGTCATCCTGGGTGTTAAGGGTATAATTGCTTTTATATTCTCCTTCATTGTCGAAACTACAATGTACTTGTATTTTTTCCCTTGCTTGACTTTGTAGTTCCCGGTGAGCAGCTTGGCCAAGTCAGAAACACGCTGACCACACTCCAGGTGAAGCAAGAACACGTCGCGGTATTCTTCTTCGACAGGAGTTAGACCAATGCAGTTCTCAATAGCAGTGACTTCATCATCCAACAGAGGAATGTGTCCTACCTGGTCTTCTCTACGGGGATCCTCCACCTTGATCCAGACAACAGGGTTTGAGACCTCTTCTTTAGGGACAAGCACTTTGTTTATTAGCAAGGCGATGATGGCCCCACAACGGTTCAACTGACCAACACCAAAGTTCCTCTTGGTAGCACCGGCTTTGCTTTTGTTCATTTTGTTAATCAGGTATTCCTTGTACATGTTCAACCCGCTCTGACTGAAAATTTCCATCGTCTTATCTTTTTCAGGTAGAGTGTCAACGAAACGGGCAAACTCACTCAAGAGGGATTCACTCTGCCGTTTTGTGCTGTCCTTAATTGATGGCTTGACGTAATTATGGTAATGATACAGTGCGTCCAGAATAGTTTCGTATGGATCGAAGTTTGCTTTAGCCGCATCCTGGTAAATGAATTGTTTGAGCGTTGCCACAATATCCGTGACATCATTTTCACATAGATACTCAATAAATTCAGCAAAATAGCGCCTGAACCTGGCTAGTCTTTCATTGGCAATCATGTTATTCTGATTGTCCTGCTTGCTCAAGGTGTTTGATACCACTGCGAGTTCCTTCTTGGAATTCCACTGTTTTGGATAAACCCTCACCCCGGTTGAGTACCGATACTGCTTGCCTTCAATAAAAGCAACGAAGTAGATTTTTCGGGGCCCGGAGGCTGTAGATCTACGCAGGTAAAATCTTGACTTGATTTCACCATAGTACTTCTGACGCTTGTCATTGATAATCATGCTCATAATTCTCAAAAGTGTGTTAGTAAACTGTGTTAGTAAAGTGTACAAAAACGCCCAAAAAATGGGCAAAAATTGACTGTTTTCGGTAGTATTTGAACACTTCTTATCACGTCACTCTTGAGCCGATTTGGTTTAAATTTTCATCGCAACCACTTGTGATATAGATAATTACATTAACCAAAAAGTTGGCACGGTAATTGCAGATATAGATACGAACTCATAATTTTTGGAGGTTTTTTAGGGTTAAACATGATTGTCAGCATGGCTCGGGAGAGTAGTGCTGATTTTATTTTTTTGCATCCGTCTTGGGATTGCTCAAATAAAAATTGATTTTTATTTGGCACTCCGCTCGACTTGCAGTAATTTTGTGCTGAAAATTAACCTTTATACATTAAAAATAAATACAAACACCTAATTATCAAATGAGTATGGAGAAAAAAATCGTGGAATGCGTGCCTAACTTCAGCGAGGGACGCAATATGGCCATTATCAAACAAATCACTGATGAGATTGAACGTGTCAAGGGCGTGAAACTGCTTGACGTGGACCCGGGTGAGGCCACCAACCGCACGGTGGTGACCTTTGTCGGCGAGCCCGATGCAGTGCTCGAGGCTGCCTTCCAGGCTGTAGGCAAGGCAGGACAACTCATCGACATGCGTGGTCACCACGGTGCACACCCCCGCATGGGTGCCACCGACGTGTGCCCGCTGATTCCTGTGGCCGGCATCACCCTGGAAGAGTGTGCCGAACTGGCGCACAAACTGGCTGAGCGCATTGCCCGCGAACACAATATTCCGTGCTACTGCTATGAGGCTGCGGCGATGAAGCCTGGCCGCCAGAACTTGGCTGTGTGCCGTGCTGGGGAGTATGAGGCGCTGCCCGAGAAGATGGGTAACCCCGAGAAGGGTCCTGACTTTGGTGACCGCCCCTTTGACGAGGGTGTTGCCCGCACGGGCTGCACTGCCGTGGGAGCCCGCGACTTCCTCATTGCTGTGAACTATAACCTGAACACGACCTCGACGCGCCGTGCCAACGCTATCGCTTTTGACGTGCGCGAGAAGGGACGTCCCGTGCGTGAGGGCAATCCCATCACGGGCAAGATTGTGAAGGACGAGAACGGCAACAACGTGATGAAGCCCGGTACCTTGAAGGGCACGAAGGCTATTGGCTGGTATATCGATGAGTACAAGATCGCTCAGGTGTCGATGAACATCACCAACATCAACGTGACGCCGCTGCACGTGGCCTTTGACGAGGTGTGCCGCTGCGCCCAGAACCGTGGCATCCGTGTTACGGGTACCGAGATTGTGGGTCTGATGCCGAAGCGTTGTCTGATCGAGGCCGGCAAGTACTTCTTGGAGAAGCAGCAGCGCTCGACTGGTATTCCCGAGGAGGACATCATCAACATCGCCATCCACTCGATGGGCCTGGACGACTTGAAGCCCTTTGACCCGCAGGAGAAGGTGATCGAGTTCATGCTCGAGGCCGACAACAAGAGTCAGAACCGCCTGGTGGACCTGACAGTGACGGGATTTGCCGATGAGACGTCGCGCGAGTCGCCCGCTCCCGGTGGCGGTTCTATCAGTGCCTACATGGGCGCTCTGGCAGCATCGCTGGGCACCATGGTGGCCAACCTGTCGAGCCACAAGCCCGGCTGGGACGACCGCTGGAACGAGTTCAGCGTGTGGGCCGACAAGGGCCAGGCGCTCAAGGTCGAGTTGCTGCACCTGGTTGACGAGGATACCGACGCGTTTAACAGGATCATGGCGGCCTTTGGCATGCCCAAGAAGACCGAGGAGGACAGGGCTGCCCGTACGGCTGCCATCCAGGATGCCACGCTATATGCCACTCAGGTGCCCCTGCGCACGATGAAGGCCTCGTTCAAAGCGTTTGAAATCTGCCGCACGATGGTCGAGACGGGCAATCCCAACAGCGTGACCGACGCTGGCGTGGGCGCGCTTGCTGCGCGTGCCGCTGTCATCGGTGCTGGTATGAACGTGAAAATCAATGCCCAGAGCCTGACCGACCGCTCGGTGGCCGAGAAACTCATCGGCGAGGCCAACGACCTGGTTGCCAAAGCCAACGCCGAGGAGGCCGAAATCACCGCAATGGTTGAGGACAAGATTAAATAAGCCTGAGGCTTAGTTTGGAGTTTAGCGTTTAGAGAAAAGAGACTAACCAAAAAAAATAAATAATCATGACCAGAGAAGAATTCATTGCCGACATCCGTGGTGGTATCCCCGAAGAACTGCCCGAGTTGCAGGCATACGACACCGAGATCAATCATGCGCCCAAGCGCAAGGACATCCTCACACCCGAGCAGAAGAAACTCGCCTTGAGGAACGCGCTGCGCTACTTTCCCAAACGGCTGCACGCTGCGCTGGCACCCGAGTTTGCCGAGGAGTTGAAGGAGTATGGCCGCATCTACATGTACCGCTACCGTCCCAAGTATGAGATGTATGCCCGTCCCATCGACGAGTACCCCGCACGCTCGCGCCAGGCTGCTGCCATCATGCTGATGATCCAGAACAACCTGGATCCGCGTGTGGCACAGCATCCGCACGAACTCATCATCTACGGCGGCAATGGCGCCATTTTCCAGAACTGGGCACAATACCGCCTGGTGATGAAGTACCTGAGCGAGATGACCGATGAGCAGACGCTTGTCATGTACTCGGGTCATCCCCTGGGTCTGTTCCCCTCGCACAAGAACGCCCCCCGCGTGGTGGTCACCAACGGTATGGTTATCCCCAACTACAGCAAGCCCGACGACTGGGAGCGCGACAACGCCCTGGGAGTGAGCCAGTATGGCCAGATGACCGCCGGCTCCTACATGTACATCGGACCGCAGGGCATCGTCCATGGCACGACCATCACGGTGCTCAACGCGGCCCGCAAGCAACTGGTCAAGCGGGGCCAGAAGGGTGGCGACATCCATGGCATGCTGTTTGTGACCGCTGGTTTGGGCGGCATGTCGGGCGCACAGCCCAAGGCTGGTAACATCGCCGGTGTGGTGAGTGTAACCGCCGAGATCAACCCCCTCGCCGCCGAGAAACGCTACGAGCAGGGTTGGGTGGACGAACTGCACGACAACCTAGACGAACTCATCCCCGCCATCCGCAAAGCCGTGGCCGACAAGCGCACCGTCTCGATGGCCTATGTGGGCAACGTGGTGGACCTGTGGGAACGCCTTGCCGCCGAGGACATGCACGTTGACCTGGGCAGTGACCAGACCTCGCTGCACAACCCATGGGCCGGCGGTTACTACCCCGTGGGCTTGACGCTTGAGGAAAGTAAACGGATGATGGCCGAGGAGCCCGACAAGTTCAAGGAGTGCGTGCGCGAGTCGCTGCGCCGCCAGTGCGCCGCCATCAACAAGTTGGCCGACAAGGAAATGTACTTCTTTGACTATGGCAACGCCTTCCTGCTCGAGTCGAGCCGCGCTGGTGCCGACATCATGACAGCAGACGGCAAATTCCGCTATCCGTCCTACGTTCAGGACATCATGGGTCCGATGTTCTTTGATTACGGCTTCGGTCCCTTCCGTTGGGTATGCACCTCGGGTGACCCCAAGGACCTGGAGACCACCGACCGCCTGGCAGCACAGGTGCTCGAGGAAATCCGCAAGGACGCTCCCGAGGACATCCAGGGCCAGATGGACGACAACATCCACTGGATCAAGGAGGCTGGTCCCAACCACCTCGTGGTGGGTTCGCAGGCTCGCATCCTGTATGCTGACGCCGAAGGCCGCGCCAAGATAGCGCTGGCATTCAACGATGCCATCCGCAACGGCGAACTTAGTGCTCCTGTCGTGCTGGGCCGTGACCACCATGACGTGTCAGGTACTGACTCGCCCTTCCGTGAGACCAGCAACATCTATGACGGCTCGCAGTTCTGCGCCGACATGGCTGTGCAGAACGTCATCGGCGACTCCTTCCGCGGTGCCACCTGGGTGAGCATCCACAACGGCGGCGGTGTCGGCTGGGGCGAGGTTATCAATGGCGGCTTCGGCATGGCCATCGACGGCAGCGAGGACTCGGCACGCCACATCCGCGAGATGCTCTTCTGGGACGTGAACAACGGTATCGCGCGCCGCAGCTGGGCGCGCAACAAGGGCTCGATGGACGCCATCCGCCGCGAGATGGAGCGCACGCCCGAGTTGACCGTCACGATGCCCAACCTGGTTGACGACGATATTATCAATAACGCCGTAACCATTTTCTAAAAATCAATCGACAAGAATCCATAAACCTTTCATAATTAAGAATGACACATCAAATCAGCGCCGAACATCTCACGATACAGAAAATCGCCGAGATTATTGAAGGCCATCATACTCTCAAACTCAGTGCCGATGCCATTAAGCGCATCACCCACTGCCGTGAATACCTTGACAAGAAAATCGCCGAGAGCGACAAGCCCATCTATGGCGTGACCACGGGCTTTGGCTCACTGTGCAAGATTTCCATCAGCAACGACCAGCTCTCGCAGTTGCAGATCAACCTGATGATGTCCCACGCCTGTGGCGTGGGAGAACGCGTGCCCAACGACATCGTCAAGATCATGATCCTGTTGAAGGTGCAGTCCTTGAGTTACGGCTACTCGGGCGTGAAACTCGACACCGTCGAGAGGCTCATCGACCTGTTCAACAACGACGTATATCCTGTCGTTTACAAGCAGGGCTCGGTGGGCGCCTCGGGCGACCTCGTGCCACTGGCTCACCTGTGCCTGCCCATCGTTGGCCTGGGAGAGGTTGAGTACAAGGGCGAACGCATGAGCGGTGCCGACATCTGCAAGAAGATGGGCTGGGAACCCATCAAACTCGGTTCCAAGGAAGGTCTGGCGCTGCTCAACGGCACCCAGAACATGAGCGCTCACGCCGTGTGGGCCCTCATCAAGGCCGAGCGTCTGAGCAAGTGGGCCGATGTCATCGCCGCCATCTCGCTGGAGGCCTATGATGGACGCATCGAGCCGTTCACCCATGCCGTGCATGCCGTGCGTCCCCACCAGGGACAGATCGACACCGCAGCCCGCATGCGCGAGTTGCTCGATGGCAGCGAACTCATCAAGCAGCCCAAGGTCAACGTGCAAGACCCCTACTCCTTCCGTTGCATCCCGCAAGTCCACGGCTCGGTCAAGGACACCATCCGCTATGTCGGCTCGGTCATCGACACCGAGATTAATTCGGCTACCGACAATCCCACGGTTTGCCCCGATGAGGACCTGATCATCTCGGCCGGCAACTTCCATGGCGAGCCCATCGCCATGCCCATGGACTTCCTGTGCATCGCTATGGCCGAACTGAGCAACATCTCGGAGCGCCGCACCTACAAACTCGTGTCCGGCACCCGTGACCTGCCCAGTTTCCTCGTGGCTCATCCTGGCGTGAACAGCGGCTTCATGATTCCGCAGTACACCGCTGCCGCTATCGCCAGCCAGAGCAAGACGCTGTGCATGCCCTCATCGGCTGACACCATCCCCACTTCACAGGGCCAGGAAGATCACGTGAGCATGGGTGCCAACGCTGGCGTGAAATTGTGCAAGGTCGTTGAGAACACCGAGCGCGTGCTGGCCATCGAACTCTTCAACGCCGCCCAGGCCCTGGAGTTCCGCCGCCCGCTCAAGTCGTCGCCCGTGCTCGAGCACGTGATTGCCGACTACCGCAAGTGCGTCCCCTTCATCAACGAGGACCAGCCCATGTATCCGCACATCGCCAAATCGGTAGAGTTCCTGCAGAATGAAAAGATTGATTAAGAATATCGCTTGTCTCGCAGGCGTGGATACCGATAGGAAACCATGCCTGCGCGGCAGCGAGATGGCGACACTGAGCAGCGTCAACAACGCTTGGCTGCTCGTTGACGACGGCCGCTTTGACTCGTGGGGCGAAATGGCCACGATGCCACAACCACAGGAGGACTGGGATGTCGTTGATGCACTGGGCGGTACGGTTTTGCCGTCGTGGTGCGATAGCCACACCCACATCGTGTATGCCGGCAGCCGTGAGGGAGAGTTCGTGGACAAGATCCGCGGACTGTCCTATGCCGAAATTGCCCGCCGTGGCGGCGGCATCCTCAACTCGGCCGACCGTCTGCACCTGCTCGACGAGGACGCGCTCTACAACCAGGCCATGCGCCGCGTGAGAGAGATCATTGCCAAGGGCACCGGTGCCGTCGAGATTAAGAGCGGCTATGGCCTTAACACCGAGGATGAACTCAAGATGCTGCGCGTTATCCGCCGCATCAGCGAGACATCGCCCATCAAGGTCGTCTCCACCTTTCTGGGGGCTCATGCCGTGGGCCGTGCCTATGCCGGACGACAGGGCGATTATGTTGATATGCTCATCAGGGAGATGATTCCCGAAGTGGGCAAGCAGGGATTGGCCGACTTCATCGACGTCTTCTGCGACGAGGGATTCTTCACCCCCGATGAGACCTCACGCATCCTTGAAGCAGGTGCCAAGTGGGGCATGAGACCCAAGATCCATGTCCAGGAACTGGCGCCGTCAGGCGGTGTCAAGGTCGGCGTGAAGCACAATGCCGTCTCGGTTGACCACTTGGAGAGCATGATTGACGAGGATATCGAGATGCTCAAGGGCACCAGCACCATCCCGACGGGACTGCCCGGCACTTCCTTCTTCCTGAACATGCCGTTTGCCCCCGCACGCAAGATGATCGAGGCCGGACTCCCCGTTGCTACGGCCAGTGACTACAACCCAGGTTCCACACCCAGCGGTGACATGAAGTTTGTTGTCTCGTTGGCCTGCATCAAAATGCGGCTGCTGCCTGCCGAGGCCATCAATGCCGCTACTATCAACACCGCCGCAGCAATGGACTTGAGCGAGGACTACGGCAGCATCGCCAAGGGCAAGGTAGCCAATTTCTTCATCACCGAGCCCATCCCCTCGATTGATTTCATCCCCTACTCCTACACCACGCCCATCATCTCAAGGACATTCCTCATGGGCCAGGAGATCAAGTAACTGCACACTTTCAAATCGAGTAGGTCGGGGAGCGAGAGTTTTGGCTTTCGCTCCCTTTCCTCTCACAC
>ERZ842401.4973-NODE-4973-length-15041-cov-5.070799_pt1 | contig 15041 bp, 13 predicted proteins | sample MGYA00521270_ERZ842401 | MGnify/ENA primary metagenome ERZ842401 (study PRJEB31892, sample SAMEA3878208) | bioreactor metagenome | biome: Moose rumen | place: Sweden | collected 2011-10 | study: EMG produced TPA metagenomics assembly of the PRJEB12797 data set...
AATGCAATGAATAGTGAAGAACATGCATTAATTGGAAAAAAAGTAGCAGATAATTTAGAAGATGAAAAAGTAAAAGACTTAATAGAAAAAGGTGTAATAAATCAAGAAGAGGAAAATTTTGATAGTTATTATATAATAGATGATTCAGCAATGGCAGAATTAAAATTAAGTAATAGTTTAGATGGAGAATATTATATAGTAAATTATACAAGTTATGAAGTTATATTTTCAAAAGGTGTTGAAATAGGCGATAGTAAAAAATACACTTTAACTGAGCTATTAGAATATAAAGAACAACAAGAAAGTAAAGAAAAAACTGCGGCAGAAGAAACAACAAATAGTGAAGAAGAAATAGTAGATGAACAAGAAATAACTGAGGAGACAGCTGATAATATATAGAATAAAAGAAAGAAGCAAATATATGAAGGAAAAAGAATTAGAAAGATTAATTAAACTAAAACAAATTGAGGAGCTAATGTATGTTCCTGGAATAAATTATATATGTGGAATAGATGAAGTTGGAAGAGGACCTTTGGCAGGCCCTGTATGCGCCGGAGCTGTAATCCTTCGAAAGGATACAGAGATACTTTATCTAAATGATTCTAAAAAGCTATCCGAAAAAAAGAGAGAAGAGCTTTATGATGTAATAATGGAAAAAGCAGTTGCCGCAGCAGTTGCTTTTGCATCGCCCCAAAGAATTGATGAAATCAATATACTTCAGGCGGATTATGAAGCCATGACAGAAGCTGTAAGCCTTCTAAAGGTACGGCCGGATATTCTGCTCCTTGATGCTGTTCATGTTCCGCAGCTTGAAGATTATAAACAGGTTTCGATCATAAAGGGCGATGCTAAATCTGTATCTATTGCTGCAGCTAGCATCATTGCGAAGGTAACAAGAGACAGGCTTATGAAAGAGCTTGATGAGAAATATCCACAGTATGGTTTTGCATCCAACAAAGGATATGGAAGCCAATCTCACATAGAAGCTATCAAAAAATACGGTCCATGTGAGATTCACAGAAGGTCTTTTATTGGAAATTTTATTTCGGAGTAAAGGATATGCCGGGTAGCCTTACCGTTGGACCAGGCGGCCAGATTCAAGGGTCGATTCTGGTTAATAGAACTTCAGACCAGGGAACCTTATCAAAGGGGCAAGAGACTTTGCGCTCTTTAGCGGCCGGAGATTCTCTTAATGGTAAGGTTATATCTGTTTATGCTTCCGGTGATGGTACAAGGACGGCTCAAATTGATCTTGGTAACAATACTATAGTTGATGCCAAACTTCAAAATGGCATGCAGCTTTCAAATGGTCAAACAATTTCTTTTTCTGTAAAAAGCTCCGCATCAGGAACGCTTACATTAACTCCCTTATATCAAAATACAGCAGCACTTGATGCCACGGCCTCAAAAGCTCTTCTTGCTGCAGGACTACCACTTTCTGATGAAAATGGGCAAATGGTTCTTAGCATGATGAAAGAGGGCATGAGTATAGATAAACAAAGTCTACTTAACATGAGCCGTATAATTACAGACTATTCATCTTCTGATATAGGTTCGCTTGTGCAGATGAAAAATCTAAATATTCCCATTAGCGAAGAAAATATCACCCAATTTCAAAATTATCAGAACTATCAGCATCAGCTTCTTGACGGCGCGCATGCTATAATGGATGAGCTTCCTAAAGCTTTTAATCAAATGGTTACAAGTGGTGATAGGAGCGGAGCGCTTGACCTGTATGGAGATTTGATGAAATTATTTACCACTCCTTCTCAAATTGGTGATATATCTCAAAATCCTTCAGATTCTAAGTTTGCAATAGGCGATCCTAACACAGCATTAAGGACAGATCAAGAAAACGTTACAAATTCTCAAGATGGTTTATCGGATTTACCAAAAACTCTTGATGAGAAAACTATAGGAATACAAAAAGACTCTAATAGTAACCCTGAAATAGAAATACTGAATGGGGATAGAACTTTACTAAATTCTGATATTGGTAAAGAACAGAGCAAAGCTTTTATAATTTCGGATGTAGATAAAGAGGTAGTTGATAATAAAAATCTGCAAAATTCTCTTGTAGCAGGATCTAATTCTGTGTCTGCAAGGAGCGCCGGTAATGCTTTATATCTTTCGTCAAGGCTTGATCTTATACAGTTTGCATCAGCTCTAAAAGATTCTGGTGTACCTGCATCTGTATTAAACGATCTTATAAAATCCGGAAGTCAGGATCAGACATCATTTTTAAGACAACTTTCAGATTTGTATGATAAAACTATTCATAGTTCTTCGAATGTTGATAAGGCATGGGGGAAGTTTTTTTCTACAGATACATTTACTGATGTCCTGAAAAACAATATATCCGCACAGTGGACTATAAAGCCGGGAGATGTCAGTGACAAAGATAATGTTAAGAACTTCTATGACAGACTAAATTCTCAGGCCAAACAACTGACCCAGCTTTTGCAAGGAAATGTCGGAGAAAACAGCAGCGCATTTCAAAGCTCACAAAATTTATCTTCAAACATTGATTTTATGAATCAACTCAATCAAATGTATGCTTACGTGCAGCTTCCTTTGAAAATGTCCGGCAATGATACACACTCTGATTTGTATGTATATTCTAACAAGAAACATTTGGCATCTGATGATGGAAGCGTAAGCGCCCTTCTGCACCTTGATATGAATAATCTCGGACCGTTAGATGTATTTGTGAAAATGACGGATAGAAAGGTTAGCACGAATTTCTATATGGCTGACGAATCCTGTATAGACCTTATCATGGAGCATATAGACGAACTTACAGCAAGACTTAACAAAAGAGGATATCAGATGAATTATCAGGTATTAAGTTCTGATGATAAAGAGTCTTCTAATCAGGCGATTGATAAACTGCTTCAAAGGGATGATAAAATGACAATCCTCTCAATGACCTCGTTTGATGCAAGAGCTTAGGATGTTATAAGTAACTGTAGTTCCCGATTTTAAGGATCATTCGTGCGAAAACGTGATAAAGCGTTAATGGCAAAGTTATAAATGTGCAATGGGATAAAACATATATGGTAAAGCTATAAATGTCCCCCAAATGGATAAAGCATTTATTGCAAAGCTGTATGTGAGCAAAAAAGGATAAAACAATTATGGCAAAACTATCGGATGAGCAAAAGAATAAAACCGCTGTTGCTCTTGGCTATGATCCCAACGAGGATAATGCGCCTAAGGTTATTGCATCCGGAAAAGGGCTTGTAGCTGAAAAAATTATCGAGCAGGCAAAAGAGAACGACATACCGCTTCATACCGATTCGAAGCTTGCGGATACCTTGTCACATCTTGATATTGGAGAAGCTATCCCGCCTGAACTTTATGAGGTTGTGGCAGAGATACTGGTATTTGTCGACGCCATGGACAAAATAAGAGCAAAAGACAAATCTCATAATAATATAACCTAAAAAGATATTCGGCTTTGCAGATGGGATACCGCAAATAGCGAATGTAAAGCCTTTTAATACCATTTTTAATAAGATAATGGGGGAAGTAATATAATTGAATAAACACGAATTTGGAATGCAAGGGGAGGATATAGCCTGCAGATTCATAGAATCGCATGGCGGAAGAATTCTTGAAAGGAATTTCAGGTTTAAAGGTGGAGAAATTGATGTCATCTACAAAGATGGCGATTATATTGTTTTTGGCGAGATCAAGTATCGTTCCAGCAGCGCTTTTGGTATGGCAGAGGAAGCTGTAGATTTTCAAAAACAGCGGACTATATCAAGAGGCTGCGATTTTTATTTATTAAAGACCCATCTTAATGAGTTTACAGCGTTTAGATTTGATGTAATCGCCCTCAACATTGACGAGGGCCAGAACAAAGTAAAAATACATTATGTAAAAAATGCTTTTGATTATATTCCGATCAAAAAGAGAAAATAAATGCTAAACAAGTGTGCTGACTCGTTCATATTTGATCAAATATGAATGAGCCAGTACACCAGTGTACTGGCTGGAATTTAGAAAAAGATGAAGATAAAAAATATAGCACTTTAGTGCTATTAAATACATATCAAAGATAAGGAAGCAAATAGTTATGAAAGAAAAAATTATCGCAGCAATATTATTGACATCCCTTTGCATAGGAGGTTGTGCCAATTCGATTCAAAGCTCAAACGAGGTAGATTTTCTAAACGAGAAATCATTAAACGAAAATTCAAATAAAGATAATAGTAGCAATGACAATTTGTCCAATACAGTCTCCGGTTCTGATTCTTCAAACAATTTATCGAATGCCAAAGAAGCTGGCGAAGATAATGGTAATAAGTCGTCCATATCTGTAAATGAAAGTATTGATGATAAGACAGCATCTATATATCAGTCTTTTTTAAAAAATGAAAGTAAAGCCACGTTGAACGAAGATTTTAAAAATGATACATGTCTGACAATTGTAGATGAAACAGAGAATATCAAAGATTCAACAGAAAATATAGTAGTAGATTCATCTGTTAGCAAAGCTTCTCTTGATACAGAAAAAGGATTTACTTTGGATGAATTATGCAATCTTCTAAATAATTCTTATAAAGATGAAGATATCGACGACACAACATCCTATGCATATATTGATTTCGGTGATGATGGAAACTATGAGCTTGTTGTAAAATACGAGATGTATGAATATACAGAGTATTTTGTATTTAGTGCTTCAAGTGGTGATGTAGAACTAATGTACGGTGTTGACCAGGGAGGACGCTGGAGCGCTAATGTTCTTGATAACGGTTATATAAATCAGTACGGATCAGGCGGAGCAGGATCACATTCGGGATTTGAAGGTGGTCTTGATGCAAAGGGCTTAGCGCACATTTTTAAAGAAGAATATCAGGTATATTATGGCTGGTCTATATATGGCTTTTCCAAGGATGATGAATTTAACGAAATTATAAATACCTGGAGCGAAGAAAAAGATTATAGACAGAGTTCAACCTTCTGTTTTGCTGCGGTAAGAATAGGTGAAGATGAATACTATTGTTATTCGTGTGATGATAGCGAAAATAATATAACCGATAGTGATATAAAAGAATTAATTTCTCTTGGCGAAGAGCAAGGAATTGATATAATAGATTATAGTGATATTGATGCTAAGGTAGCAGATTATCAGAAAAAAGAAGGAATGGAAGATATCACTTTCGATAACGGAAGTGAAATTGAGTTTACAGAATTAAATTCTTAAAATTACAGGGGGAAACGTATGGCAGGTGGTTCCTATACTTTTTTTGCTACAGTATCCAGAATGAAATATATAGAGCGCTGGGCTCTTATGAGAAATTCAAGACCCGAGAATCTGTCTGAACATTCATGCGAAGTTGCAATGATTGCTCATGTGTTATGTACAATCGGTAATGTAAGGTATGGACACAAGCTTGATGCCAACATGGCAGCCTTGATTGGATTATATCATGATACCACAGAGATTATTACAGGTGATATGCCAACTCCGGTTAAATATTACAATGAGGGCATTTCACATGCATACAAGGAAGTTGAGAAGATAGCAGAAGACCAGCTTCTAAAGAGGCTTCCGGATGATCTCAGACCTGCTTTTGAAAAGATATACAAGAATGCCGGAACCGATGAGGAAGAGTACATGCGAGGTCTTATCAAAGCTGCTGACAGGATATCCGCCTTGATCAAGTGTATAGAAGAGGAACGTAGCGGTAATACCGAGTTCAGGACTGCCAAGGAGACTACACAAAAGTCCATTAATGAGCTTCAGGCAAAATATCCGGAAGTATTGGATTTTGTAAATGAATTTTTGCCATCATATGGAAGAACATTAGACGAACTAAGTGACTAATGAACTGTAAAAAACAACTTATACATCTTGCTTGTATTATTTCTGATAGCATGATGAAAAAATACATACGAAGTTCGAGGAAAAAACCATGCTTAAATTTGTAAACGACTATTGTGAAGGTGCGCATCAGAATATCCTTGATGCAATTTTGAAAACCAATCTTGAGAAGATAACAGGCTATGGCCTTGATGTTTACTCCGGAAGTGCCAAGACCAAGATTCGTAAGGCATGTGGCAAGCCTGAGGCGGAAGTTTTCTTTTTGGTTGGAGGAACACAGACCAATGAAACAGTTATTTCTTCAGTTCTAAAACCCTATCAGGGAGTTATTGCTGCTAATACCGGTCATATAAACACCCACGAAGCAGGGGCTATTGAGCATGGCGGACATAAAATTCTTGCGTTAAAAGCGTACAATGGAAAGATAAGTGCCAAACAGATTTGGGAATATGATGAAAAGTTCCAAGCCGACATTAACAATGAGCATGAAGTTGCACCCGGAATGGTCTATATATCGCAGCCTACAGAGTATGGAACGCTTTATTCTCTGTCTGAACTTAAAGAAATAAGGCGTGCTTGTGATGAAATAGGACTTGTGCTTTATATAGACGGTGCAAGACTTGGATATGCTCTTGCTTGTGATGATAATGATGCAGGACTTTTTGACATTGCCGATATAGCCGATGTATTTACAATCGGAGGAACCAAGTGTGGTGCGCTGATGGGAGAAGCTGTAGTCTTTACGAAACCGAATCTTGTATCACACTTTTACACCATAACCAAGATTCACGGCGCAATGCTTGCTAAAGGCTGGCTTCTTGGAATTTCATTTGATGTTCTTTTTACAAATGATTTGTACACCAAAATTTGCAGAAATGCTATTGAGGAAGCTTCAAGAATTAGAGAAGCCCTTTATACGAACGGATATGATATCTATATAGATTCACCTACTAATCAAATATTCCCTGTTGTGACACCACAAAAGGCTAAAGAGCTTTCGGAACACGTTGAGTATAGCTTTATGGAGACCCTCGATGACGGAAGGCAGGTAATAAGGTTTTGTACAAGCTGGGCTACCAGCAAAGAAGATGTTGATGAGCTGATTAAGATTCTATGATTTTGGCGGAGAGATTATGGGGAGATTTCTGTTAATCAGATCTAAGGGAGTTTGTTACGAATCTTTTTATACTTTTACAGATTGTCTGTATCATGCACTTAGAAGGTGCGGAGCAGACGTAGATGTGTACGATGAAAGTAAAAGTGCAAATATACGTTTGTTCCTATCGAAGAGTTATGATGCCATAATTGATTTTGACTCTACGCTTCCCGGCAAAAAGCTTGATGATGGAATGCAAATCGTAAGCGCTTTTGATGGACCTTTTATCAACTACATTGTTGATCATCCGCTGTATTTTCATTCGCAATTATCTGCGGAAGTCCCTCAACATGTTATCTGTATTGATAGAAGGCATGTAAGCTATATTCAGAAATATTATCCGGAAGTTGAGAGTGTGTCTTTTGCTCCGCTTCCGATGATGCCCGTAAATATAAATGATATCAAAAGTATAAAAGATCGTCCTATAGATATACTATTTACGGCAACCTATACTTCTCCACAGTTTATCCAAAACAAGTTATCGCAGATAAATCCCGATGCAAGGCATGATGTGTTTGAGATTTTGAGCTATATGCAGGCAGATACGTCTCTTACTATGGAAGATGCCATGAGTAAGTTCCTTAAGATAAGGGATAAGAATATTCCGGACAATATGTTCAGGCAATTCATGCAGTATTACTATCTTGCCGACACTGCAGTAGCTGCCTGGGCGAGAGATATCGTTGTAAGAGCTATTCTAAACACAGGACAGAAGCTTACAGTTTGTGGTCATGGCTGGAATGACTTCAAACGTTATGACAAAACGCCTTATGATAATCTTGAAATTCTCCCGGAAACAGGATATCATAGGGCGGCTGACATGGCATATAATGCTAAGATTCTTCTAAACGTTATGCCGTGGTTCAAGGATGGAGTACATGATAGAGTTTTTACTGCAGCCGGACATGGCGCCGTATGTATTAGTGATGAGACAGATGTACTTGATAAGATAATGGGCGATTCTTATGTTTCATTTAATCATAGCCGTCTTGAAGATCTTTCTTGTAAAATAAAAAAGGTTCTCTTTGATGATGATTATGCAACCAGTCTTGTAGCCACAGCATATAATAAGGTCTCAGAAGATTACAGCTATAATGAATTTGCAAAAAGACTAATGAATGGACAAGTCTAATACAAAAAAGTCATCCGATTTAGCAGGTATGCTGGTCGGATGACTTTTATTATCAAGTGGGAAGTTTGAGTCAGGTTATTAATTTCTTAACTCTGAAAGGGTATGATCACCTTCGTTATATTTCTTAACGATTTCGTGAATCTTGGTTGTTGGGATCAGGATATTACCGGTTGATGCATCGTGATTTACAAAATCGATGATCGTAGCGATATATTTACTCATATCTGCAACAAGATAATAAGGACGCTTTAAATTATCCTTGTCCTGGTAAGTCAGGTTCGTAGAGATTATATAATCAAATTCACGTCTTTCATACGCATCATCGAACTTATCCATACCATCAGTAAAAAGACCAAAGGTGCAGGCTATGAAAACTCTCCTTGCTCCCATTTCTTTTAACTGCTTACTGGTATCTATCATAGAAGCGCCGGATGAAATCATATCATCGACGATGATTACGTCCTTGCCTTTTATATTTGAGCCAAGGAACTCGTGAGCAACAATAGGATTTGTGCCATTAACTACATGAGCATAGTCACGACGCTTGTAGAACATACCTGTATCAGCGCCAAGGACATTTGCAAAATATACAGCTCTGTCCAAAGCACCCTCATCAGGGCTTATAACGATAAGGTGATCCTTGTCTACAATAAGGTCGTCGATATTTAAAAGAAGTTCCTTCATGAACTGATAGGTAGCCATGAAGTTATCAAATCCATTAAGCGGGGCTGAATTGGAAATTCTTGGGTCATGAGCATCGAAGGTTATAAAGTTCGTTACTCCGATATCAGCAAGTTCTTTGAACATAAGAGCTGCATCGAGTGATTCACGCTGATTCCTTCTGTGCTGACGTCCGACATAAAGAAATGGCATTATAACGTTAAGACGCTTGGCCTTGCCATTAGCAGCAGCGATAACTCGTTTCAGATCCTGGTAGTGATCATCAGGAGATTTATAATTGGTAAAACCGTTCATTTCATAAGGACAGTTGTAATTGACAACGTCAAGAAGTATGAACAAATCATCACCCCTTACAGAGTCAATAAGAGAAGCCTTAGCTTCGCCGGATGCGAACCTGTCAAGCTTAGGCTCTAGAATGTAGGTATCCTGCATATAACCTTTGAAAGCAGGATCATTGTCAGGCATCTTATGAAGATTTTTACGAAAATCCACAAGATGGTTGTTGACCTTTTCTCCAAGCTCTTTAGCAGAATCAAGAACTACGAGCTTAAGAGGAGCAACGGGAATGGTTTTTTCAAGCTGCTGAAAATCTGGCATAATTTTGTCCTCATGATTTATTACTATTGTTTTTTATAAAAAGTGCAGATTCAATTTTCTACCTCTATTGTTTTAACATCTTGACCCAGGTACGTCAAGAATAATCGCAATAGATTTGCAGGTAATAATCGCAATAGATTTGCAGGTCATTTGCAGGTAAGTATAATCGCAAGAAAGGATTTGCAGGCAAGGTACGATATTTTGGCTTTAAAGTGGTATAATAGAGCTTGAACTATTGCCAAAAGGTAGTATTGACCCAAATATCATATTTTTAAGGATTATTATGGAAAAAGATATTAAAGGCCATCTTATAACAGGTGTAAAAGAAGGCAGCATTGCACAGGAAGTTGGAATAGAGCCTATGGACAGGCTTATCGCAATTAATGATCAGGAAATCAAGGACATTTTTGATTATCAATATCTCATAGAAAATAGTGAAGTAAATGTTCTTATCGAAAAGCCAAACAATGAACCCTGGCTTTTGGAAATAGAGAAGGATGAAGACGAGGACCTTGGCATTATTTTTGATAAGGGCCTTATGGATGATTATAAATCATGTCATAACAAATGTATTTTTTGTTTTATAGATCAGATGCCAAAGGGCATGAGAGATACCCTGTATTTCAAAGATGATGATTCAAGACTGTCATTTCTTCAAGGCAACTATGTAACACTCACTAACATGTCAGATGAGGATGTAGACAGAATCATCAGATACCATCTTTCACCAATTAATGTATCTATTCAGACAACAAATCCAACACTTCGCAACAAAATGCTTAATAATAGGTTTGCAGGAGAGGCTCTTTCGAAGTTCAAGAAGCTCTGCAATCCTTCGTATGGAATTGAGCTTAACGCTCAAATTGTACTATGTAAAGGGATAAATGACGGTGAAGAACTTCATAGAAGCTTGTTAGATCTTTATGAATGCAGACCAAGCCTAAAGAGTGTATCTGTCGTGCCGGTAGGACTCTCCAGGTTTCGTGAGGGGCTTTTTCCCTTGAAACCTTTTTCTAAAGAGGATGCTCTAAAGGTTGTAGAAGAGATTTCTTATTGGCAGGAATTAAGCTATAGAGAAACATCTGACCATTTCGTCCATGCATCGGATGAATGGTTTATGATTGCGGATTTACCAATACCTGATGCTAATTTGTACGATGGGTATGGGCAACTTGAAAATGGCGTTGGAATGGTCAGACTTATGATCGATGACTTCCACTACGCCATGGGGTTATTAAAGGATGAAGCTGCCAAAAATCAAAAACTATTTGATTATTTGCGAGATTTTAAGTATACTAACACAGTTGTCTCGGGTAAGCTAATCCACCCATATGTCTCAAAACTTATGGATGAAGCTATGGATTTTTGCCCGGGGCTTAAGGTTAACTGCGCAGAGATAATCAATCACTTTTTTGGTGAAGGAATCACTGTTACAGGTCTTCTTACAGGCAGAGATATTATTGATCAGTTAAAAGATAAAAAGCTGGGTGACAGACTTCTTCTTCCATCCAACATACTTAGAGCCGGAGAGGATTATCTGCTGGATGACGTAACAGTATCGCAGATCGAAGAGGCACTTGATATTAAGATTGAGATACTAAGTGACAGTGGTAATGATCTGATAGACAAGTTATTTCGATTAACTGAGAATGGATTTAGTATTTGACGACTCTTTATGGGGAAGTCATGGAGGAATTATAATGGCTAGAAAACAGATTGTAGCAGTGGTCGGAAGGCCTAATGTTGGTAAGTCAACGCTTTTTAATGCACTTGCCGGCAAACGCATTTCGATAGTAGAAGATACGCCCGGAGTAACAAGAGATCGTATCTATCAGGATGTAGAGTGGCTTGGAAGAATATTCACACTCATAGATACAGGCGGTATTGAGCCTGACAGCAAAGACGCTATTTTATCACAGATGAGAAAACAGGCTGAGATTGCTATAGAGACAGCAGATGTTATCATCTTTTTATGCGACCTTAAACAGGGAGTAACAGATGCAGACAGTCAGGTTGCCGATATGCTTAGAAGGAGCGGTAAACCCGTTGTTCTGACAGTTAACAAGGTTGATAGCTATAAGAGAGACAGCCTTGATGTATATGAGTTCTATAATCTTGGAATTGGCGATCCTATTCCGATTTCTGCAGCTAATCAGCAGGGAATTGGCGATATGCTCGAGGAAGTTGTCAAATATTTTCCTGAAGAAAGAGAGTCAGGAGAGGAAGAAGATGATGATAATATCAAGGTTGCAATTATCGGAAAGCCAAACGTAGGTAAGTCCAGCATTATCAACAAGCTTATCGGCGAAGACAGACTTATCGTATCTGATGTTGCCGGAACGACAAGAGATGCTATTGATACTGAGATCGTGCATAACGGTCAGAAATACACATTCATTGATACAGCAGGAATAAGACGTCACAATAAGATCAAGGAACATCTCGAACAGTATATGCTGGTACGTACAGTCGGTGCTGTTGAGCGTGCGGATGTGTGCGTAGTAGTAATAAATGCAGAGGAAGGCGTAACAGAGCAGGATGCTAAGATTGCAGGTATTGCTCATGATAATGGCAAGGCCGTAATTATTGCTGTCAACAAGTGGGATCTTATAGAAAAGGACAACCATTCTGTTAATGACTTCACCAAGAAAGTCAGACAGACACTTTCGTTTATGCCATATGCAGAGATTCTCTTTATATCTGCTCAGACAGGCCAAAGACTGGTAAAACTCTATGATATGATAGATGCAGTATATCAGAATCATTCTATGCGTGTTGCAACAGGCGTTTTAAACGAGATTCTTATGCAAGCGCTTGTAATGCAGCAACCACCGTCAGACAAGGGCCGGGTACTAAAGGTATTCTACATGACCCAAGTATCGGTTAAGCCGCCGACATTTGTTATTTTTGTAAATGAAAAGAAGCTTATGCACTTTTCATATACAAGATATATAGAAAATCAGGTAAGAGCAGCATTTGGATTTGCGGGAACGCCTCTTAAATTCATAGTTAGAGAGCGTAAAGGGGATAACTCTGTTAAGGGTAATCACAAGTGATAATAATGTACATATGATGTGATATTCTAATGTGATATCTAATATGAAATTTAATGTGATATTTAATATGACATCTAATGTGACATCTATTGTGACTGAGTATAGGTGATATCAAACTGATGACCCTACAATGGGAAATTATATTTTAGCTATAAATTTATACATGGGAGATATTTGATATGAATATGGTTGTACTTAGACTTATATGTCTTGTTGTTGGATATGCATTTGGAATGATTCAGACTGCGTATTTTTATGGAAAGATGAAAGGCATTGACATTAGAAAACATGGAAGCGGCAATGCCGGAACCACTAATACACTTAGGGTTCTTGGACCAAAAGCAGGTTTTATAGTTCTTTTTGGAGATATGCTCAAATGTGCTATAGCGGTATGGCTAGTTGGATGGATACTGGGCGGAATGTATCCTGAGCATTTATATCTGTTCAAAATTTATACAGCATTTGGTGCTATACTTGGCCATGATTTTCCTTTTTATATGAATTTTAAAGGAGGAAAGGGCATTGCCGCTACTTGCGGATTTGTAATAGCATTCCACTATAGCTTTGTACCTATGTTCCTTATCGTATTCCTTCTTGTTTTCAATTTGACACATTATGTATCACTTGGTTCACTTGCAATTTATGTTGGATTTATCATTCTTCTTGTTTTTGAAGGTCAAAACAAAATGTTCGGATTTGCTGCAATGTCATCTGCTGACAAAATCGAAGTATACATTATTGCTATAGTAATGGCTATACTTGCTTTCTACAGACATAGAAGCAATATCGTTAAGCTTATAAAAGGTGAAGAAAGAAAAACCTATATCTTCAAAAAAAATAAAGTAGACTAATAGTTGCGACTAATATTGTAGACTAATATTGCAGACTAATATTGGAGAATAATATGACAAAAGAAAGCATAGGTATTATAGGTGCCGGAAGCTGGGGGATTGCTCTTGCATATCTTCTTTCCGGCAATGGTCATGATGTAGTTGTTTGGACCAGAAGATCAGAAGCAGCAGAAAAACTACAAAAAGATCACGAAAACAAGGATAAGCTTCCCGGCGTTATATTAAATGAGTCGGTTACATTTACATCAGACATTGAAAAAGCTGTAAAAGGAAGAAGTATTCTGGTTCTTGTTGTACCATCAGCACATGTCAGATCGACTATGCAGCTTATAAAACCCCATATTCAAAATGATCAGGTTATCGTAAATTGTTCCAAAGGCATCGAGGAGGGCTCGCTTCTTGTAATGAGCCAGGTAATAAGAGATGCTCTTGGAAGTGAATTCCCCAGGAAAAATATTACAGTTTTGTCAGGACCTTCTCATGCAGAAGAAGTTGGCAAGGGTGTTCCCACAACGATTGTTGTTGGTTCCTTGTCAGAAAGCCTTGCAACAAGGCTTCAAAATGTATTTATGAACAAAGTATTCAGGGTATACATTAGTTCTGATATGAAGGGGATAGAAATAGGAGCCGCATGTAAAAATGTCATTGCACTTGCTGCCGGTATTGCAGACGGAATTGGATATGGAGATAATACAAAAGCGGCTCTTATTACAAGAGGTATAACCGAGATTACACGACTTGGTATTGCTGCAGGTGGTAAACCTGAAACTTTTGCAGGCCTGTCCGGAATCGGCGATCTAATTGTAACCTGTGCCTCAATGCATAGTCGTAACAGAAGAGCCGGAATTCTTATAGGCCAGGGCAAGTCTATGCAGGAAGCTATGGACGAAGTACATATGGTAGTTGAAGGCGTATATTCAGCTAAGGCTGTTCTGGCGCTTTCGAAACTCTTCGACGTGGAAATGCCTATAGTTGAACAGGTATGCGAAGTGCTATTTAATAATAAAGCTCCTAAGGATGCAGTTTCTGACCTAATGGTAAGAGATAAAAAGGTCGAGAGTCATAAAAACGAATTTCCTGAAGCTTAGGAAGCTTTGAATACAAGGTTATAGAAGAATAAAAGCGTGCTCAGCGCAGAGGTTTTAGTTATAAACTTAAATCAATCCATAATGCATCAGTGCATTGTAAATCCCGTCTTCATGAAGATCGGTTGTGACATACTCTGCTATAGCTTTGATTCTGTCATCTCCATTGCCCATGCAAATAGAATGCTTGGCCAATCTGAACATATCCATATCATTCATGCTGTCGCCGATTACATATATATCATCAAGGCCTACGTTTTCGATATTCATAAGTTCTTGTATTCCTGTTGCTTTGGAATATCCCTCTGGAATAGCTTCGATTATGATGCCATTGTGATTGATAAAATCAAAATCGGGAAGCAAATCCATGACTTTTTCAAAATCTGTATCATCACAGATATCAGAACTGAATTTGTTGATTTTTGACCCTTCCTTTATCTCGGAAGTTCGTCTGGCAATTGGACCGAGCCTTTGTTTTAAGATTTCTGCATAAGGATCATTTGTACCTTCGAAGTCATCGACATTAAAATAATGATACTCAGGCCCTTCAAATACTGTGGGCATATGGTTTTCATATAGAACCTTGAGAGCACGATCTATCTGCTCGTTTGTCATAAGTTTTTCAAAAATGACTTTCTTGCACCAGT
>ERZ842401.4974-NODE-4974-length-15040-cov-64.010744_pt1 | contig 15040 bp, 11 predicted proteins | sample MGYA00521270_ERZ842401 | MGnify/ENA primary metagenome ERZ842401 (study PRJEB31892, sample SAMEA3878208) | bioreactor metagenome | biome: Moose rumen | place: Sweden | collected 2011-10 | study: EMG produced TPA metagenomics assembly of the PRJEB12797 data set...
AGTCCGCAGAACAGATGCTGTTGGACTACTGGTGGCCAGGCAATGTACGCGAACTGGATGCAGTCATCAAAGCAGCCATTCCCATGTGTGAAGGGGATTTGCTGACAGCCGACGATCTGGATATAGATGATACCATCCAATGGCAGAAGATACGTGGCAGTAACCTGAAGGATGCAAGGACGGAGTTTGAACGCAGACATACCTTGAAGGTCATTAAGAGCGTAGGAGGAAACGCACAACGCGCATACGAACTGCTCGGAGTTCCAAAGTCAACGTTCTATGACCTGCTCAAAAGGCTGGACATACCAAGGTCGGTTTTGAAATAGAACAGCCAAACCAAAAGCAGCCCCGATCAGAACATTGAAGTCTATCGGGGCTGCTATTCTCAAATAGAAAGGCTATATTCTGAAGCCTTTATGTGTCTTTGCCTCATCAGGAGGCTCAGGGTGTAAGCTTACAGATTTCCTTTCCTCTGCGGCAACGCCTTCCTTCTGGCCTTGTTCATCCTTCTCGTCCTGCTTCTCAGACTTGTTTGGTGCCAGGTCGAGCGTAATCTTGCGGTCGAGGGCGGCAAGTTCGGTCTTCAGGTCACGGAGTTCCGTTTCCTTCTTCCATTCCTTGTTAATGGCTGGCATCATCTGTTTGAGGTCACGCTCCATGCTCTCGATACGATGCTTGTACTGCGAGATATACTCTGGTATCTTCTCCAAGGCTCGAAGGAAGTGGGTGGCAGCAGCCTCCTTGTCCTTCATGGCCATCTGGCCGTTGTTGAAGCGATACGTATAGCTGCCCTGCACCGAGAAGCGATTTTCAAGGAACGGCAAGCCACCCTTCTGTACCTCTTCTGTGCATACCCGGATGGGAAAGCCGAAAGCCTCACCGATTTCTTTGGGCTGTCCCTTGGTGTTTGTCTTGTCTGCTATCTGTTGCAGTTTGGTGCCAAGAGCATCAAAGTCGTCATACCGCTTGCCCTCAATGGTCACGGCATTGATGATGTTACCAAGTCCGTCACGCTGGACGTTCTTTTCGAATACTTTCAGGTCAGCCTCCATCTTGCCGAGGATTTCCTTGTCCTTTCCGAGATCTGTCTGGCGTCTCTCAACGTCCAGTTCCACCGTTCTCCTTGCCTTCATGAAACTCTTGCGCTCACTTTCAAGGGCAGTAATCTTCTTCTCCAACTTCGCCTTGTCCAGCAGGTCGGTGTTACCAGAGAGGATGGCCATATACTCCGAGAAGTTCATGCCCGATTTCTCGTCCATGCCTCCCTCGTCGATGGTTCGCGCTCCCATGGCACCTGACTTCAGCTGTGTGATGAACATCTGCTTGTTGTATAGCAGGTTGAACTTATAGGCATCCAGCGTCCTCTCCACAGCGTAGATATGCACATCCACCTTATTGTCTGCATACAACTTGGCAATCTCATTGCCCTTGCGGACGGCACGACCATTACGCTGTTCAAGGTCGCTGGGACGCCAAGGCGAATCCAAATGATGAATCGCCACAGCCCGTTTCTGTGCATTCACACCAGTACCCAACATCGACGTGGAGCCGAAGAGCACACGAACCTTACCCTCGTTCATCGCTGCAATCAAGGCCTTCCGTGCCTTCTCGTTCTTGCACTCCTGAATGAAGCGTATTTCGTCGGCAGGGATGCCGTAGTCCTCCACCAGTTTGCGCTTGATTTCGGAATAGACCGACCAACCGCCTCCCGGCTGATACGTTCCCAAGTCAGAGAAGACAAACTGCGTACCCTTCTGCTCATCAAATCTCCTGTAGTACTCCGCTATGGTGGCAGCACAATGGCTGGCCTTGTTGTCGGGATGGTCGCCATACGACGGGTCTATCATGCGCATGTCCAGTGCCATTTTCCGGGCATAGTCCGTAGCAATCAGCATCTTCGCCTTCTCTTCCGTTTCAGACAGCGGGCCACGACCGAGAATAGTAGCGTCCCCGTTCTGCGCGAACTCCATCAGTTTTTGGATGAAGACCTCCTGGTCGGGTGTCGGCTTGATGTTATGCAGTATCTCATTCATCTCCGGCCTGTCTACTCCCACATCCTTTGCCGTGCGGTAGTCCGTTATCTCATTGTAGAACTGAGCCAGTTCCGGCACCTTGATGAAGTACCTGAAACGCTCCTTCTGGATGATGTTGTTCGTCACCGAGAACTCAAAGTCCGTCGATTTCTTGGCGAAGATAGCGGCCCAGGCATCGAAGCAGCGTATGTTCTGACGCTCCAGTTCCTTCGGGCGCAGGTACTTGAAGAGCAGATACAGTTCCGTCAGGCTGTTGCTGATGGTCGTACCCGACAGGAACGTCGCTCCCAAGTCCTTGCCCGTCCTGTCCTGAATGGTGCGGATGGCGAAGAGCAGGTTGAGTGCCCGCTGGCTTCCCAGACTGTTGCCCAGACCCGCCACACGGTCGTGACGGGTGTTGAACATCAGGTTCTTGAACTGGTGCGACTCGTCCACAAAGATATGGTCGATGCCCATCTGCCGGAAGTCCACCACATCGTCCGTCCTCGTGCGGATGGCATACTCGATGCCCTCCAGTTTCTCTTCCAGGTTGGCCTTGCGCTTCTCCAGCCCTTTCAGCATCATGCCCGAAATGTCCTTGCCACTGTTACGCAGTACATCCAGGTTCTCCTCCACACTCTCCAACTCAGCCTGCAGTATCTTCTGCTGCACCTCCGGCGACTGCGGAATCTTACCGAACTGATCGTGCGACATAATCACACAGTCAAAGTCATTGTTCTTGATCGTATTGAAGAACTTAACGCGGTTGGCCGTAGAAAAATCCTTCTCGCTGGCATAGAGGATGCGGGCATTGGGATAGGCCGTCTGATAGGTGGCGGCAATCTCTGCCACGTTCGCCTTCAGTCCGATGATCATCGGCTTGCTCACCATGCCTAAGCGTTTCATCTCATGGGACGCGATGCACATGATGAGCGTCTTGCCCGTACCCACGCTGTGGTCACAGATGCCACCACCGTTCTGTTTCAGCATCCATACACAGTCCATCTGCGAGGGATACACGCCCTTGATGCCATACTTGCGGTCGAGTCCCTTCAGGTCGAGGTCAGGAAACGTCTGGTGACTGCCGTCGTACTTCGGGCGCACGAAGCAGTTGAATTTCTCATTGTACATCTGCGTCAGCCTGTCCTTAAACTCCTGGCTCTGCCCGTCAAGCCATTCCGTGAAGCCATTACGGATTTCGTCAATCTTGGAGTTTGCCAGTTGGATGGCCTCTGCATCACGTGCCTTGATGTCGTTTCCGTTCTCGTCCTCACCGACGCACTTCATGATGTTCGGCACCGTGTTGTGCAGGGCATGGCGCAGCAGGGCCATACCGTCGTATCCGCGATACTCACCCTGCACGAAAAACTCCCGCCATATCTTCATGTTCTTCCGCTCACAACTCACGTCATACTCGTCGATGTTGGGCGAATAGACGATGCTGACACCCGTCTCGAAGAGGTTTGACATATAGGACGAATAGACCGTGGCGGGAATCCATCGCTCACCGAAGTTGAAGTCCAGTTCCTCAAAAGGGATGGGCGTAGGCACGGCATCCTTCAGGGCTTTCAGCGACTTCTCTGTCTGGTCGTTAATCTCACCCCCGTTGGCCTCAATACCTCTTTCGATAGCCTTGATCTTCTCCACCACGTTTCCGGCAATGAACTTGTCGCGCACCTCATAGTCACCTGTCAGCGGATTGAGGAATATCTGCCTGTCCAACTCTTGGACAAGTTCATCCCGTGTCTTGTCGGTCAGTTCCGACATATAGCCCAAGTCAATCTCTCCGTACTTGTTGAGCGAGGCAGATACCGCTTCCTGTGCCGTTTCCACATGAGTTACCTCCCCGATGGAGAAAGACACGGGTCGGTCGAAGATGTCTGCCTTGACGAATTGTCCGTCTTCACTGCGCTCCAATGACAGCATATCCCTGCCTCCGGCATCCATCATAATCATCTTGGCATTGGCCTTTTCGTTCAGACAACCGAAGCGCATGACGAACTCGTCATAGTAGGAATTGAGGTTGGCACGTAGCAGGTCATTGGGCTGGCGCTTGTCTGCCTCATAGTTGTAGAGCTGTTCGTAATAGTCGCGAACAGTCACATACAGTCGCATCTTGGGAACCTGAGTGGCAGGTAGCGTCAGGGGATTAAAGACGGCAGTGCCATCCTTGACCTCAGACAGTACGCCCAACTGCTGGTGATAGTCCACAACCACAGAGCCGTCACGAAGATGCTGATACATAGTACCCTCGAACTTGCGGGGCTTCATCAGTTCTTCCTGGCGTTTCTGTTCTGCCTCCCTGCGCTCAGCATCGGTTTTCCTCTGCTTTTCCTTCTTGGCGGCTTCGTTCCGCTGTTCTGCATTGGCCTCAATCTTCTGCTGTCCTTTTTCAAGAAGTTCCCTGCGGCGCTCTGGCGACAAGTCCATCATCATCTCATAGAAGCCGTTAATGGGAGGATTCTCTTCCCAATCCAATGAGTCGTAGACGGCCAGTTGCTGCTCAACATAACTTTTCTTAGCCATTTCAGCCTTTGCCTCCTGCTTCTCACGGGCAATCCGCTCCTTCTTGCGTTCTTTTTTCTCCTTCTTGGGTTCTGCCTTTGGCTTCGGTTGTTCCTGGACAGTCATGCCCCATAGGTCAAAGAGTGATAGTTGCTGGTTGGCTTCGGGCTTTATCTCCTGAACTGGCTTCTGTTCCGGCTTTGGCTCGTTATCTGAAGAAACATTAGAGACTGGCATATCCACCACTTTGGCAGATTCTGCCCTTTCTTCCTCTTCACCATCATCCTCCTTGATTTCCTCGGCTTCTGCTTCCTCAATGGCAGGTTCAGGTTTGATTGCCTCTATCTGGACATCAACCTGCTGAGCAGCAGGACTATCCACTCCTGTGAACATCTTGAAGTCAAGGTGCTGAACCAGCTCGTCTTTCAACCTTTCCTTAAGATCATTGGCAATGCCTTCCACACCTCCAGCGTGCTGATATTCCAAGGCTGGCTTGCCGTATTGGTCTGTGCCTCTGAGGGTAGCGGTTGCCAGCACGTTGTCGGGATGCCGTTGGAAGTACTCGTTGTAAAGAATGTCATCCCCGTCCTGACTGTACGTGAGACTGATTTGCTTCTCATCCTCAGTCATCCACTCCTTATGCTCATTCTTCTGCACGATGATCAGGTCACTACCAGCCTCCGTATTGGCATTCTCCTTGAAGAGATTGTCAGGCAGACGGAAGGCTGTCACAAGGTCAGCATGCTGGAACAGAAGATTTAGGCGGACACTGTTCTGACCATCGAGATATTTGCGGGTGGTGATGAATGCCACCATACCGCCATCGCGCACAGCATCCAGTCCCTTCTGCATGAAGTAGCCGTGAATGGACTTGGAAATGGTACGCTTCATAATGGACTTGCTGTTGGAATACTCCGGGTCGAACACCTTGGTATCTCCAAAAGGAATATTGGAGATGGCCAGGTCAAACTTGCCCAACTCTGACTTCTGAATACGCTCGAAGCCTTCCACACGGATGTCCATGCCTTCATTCGCATGTAGTTTTGAAAGCAATAGCCCTGTCAGTTTGTCCTTCTCAAAGGCAGTTACCTGTGCTTCGGGATTGACGGTGCGCATGGTGTCGATGAACACGCCCATCCCGGCAGACGGCTCCAGCACCTTCTCTGGTTTCAGGTTCAGTTCGCCCATCACAGACCAGATGGCAGTAGGGATTTCCTTAGGTGTATAGAATGCCGTAAGGACGGACTGCTTCATACTGGCCACATAGAGTTTGTACTCGTCCTCGCTGTCCGTATTCTCACGAATCAGATTGTATAGCTCTGCTGTCAGGTCATAGAGCGGAAGATCATTCTTAGACCATGCAGTCTTATTGTCCACAGGATTCAACACGCATTTCAGCCCACCAAAACCGCAGTATCGGGAGATGATTTCCCGCTCGGCATCGGTGGGTATACGTACTTCATCGCGCAAGGTGAAAGCTGTGCGAATGGCATCAATGTTGGCTTGCAGCCGTGCCTTTCTATTGAACGCCATACTGTTCGATGTAAAGTACCACGGCACCTGTCAGTTCGGTGTAGAGCTGTACATAGTCCGTTGAATCCTCAAAGCCGTCGTTCTCCAGGTCGTAGCCTTCGAATACGGGCGAAACCAGCGGCAGCAGTTTTTCAGCGAAGGGGATGCGCTGCTCATCGTCCACCTCCACGGCAAACTCCTTCTCCAGCACTTCCATGAGGACGCTCCAACGTGTCAGGCTCAGCCCCTTCATCAGTTCTGCCATCGCCAGTTCCTGTGCGCCCTCTACGGAATGGCCGTCAAGACGGGCCTGTTCAAATGCTTCAGCAGCGTTCAACTCTCGCTGGTAGATAAATCCAAGGTCTTTAGCCTTACGTGAATGTTGCTCCAACAGGTAGCGGAGCAGATATAGTCCATAGTAGGACAACTCTTGTTGTTCTTGCTTTTTCATTTTCAAATTACGTTTAAATGGGTTATAGAATCAGCGTACAAGTAAAGCACCCCGGGTATCCCTCCCGAGGTGCAGCCACTGAATCCATTTCAAAAATCGCGTAAACGACAAATGAAAATGAATGTCAGTGGCAAAGGTACTGCAAATCGGGCGAATAACCAAAAGTTTACTTGATTTTATATTTTTCTTTCAGTATCTGTGCGTATGCAGCCATCCCCTTGGGCGTGGGAATCATCTGCGTATTCAACCTAATTACCTTTCCTTCTGTTATCAGTTGCTCGATGATGTCAGCCTTGTTGCACTTAGCACTCATCTCTTCAAGCAGCGTAGCCTCTGTATGCAGCGGGATGGGCATCGTGTGACACATGTTCACCCCACAACCGTGATAGACTATCTGCCGATGCTCGTTCCATGCGGGTAGGCTACGTTCTCCCTGTCCCTCTCCTGCGATAAACCGCCAACCAGCCTTGTGAACGGTGACACCCTTGACCGTAAACTGTAGTCCTGCGTTTAGCATTGTTACAGCCCTTTCCTGCTTAGCACAATCCTCCGATAGCGCTTCCAACATACGTCTGACAATGAGGTTATAGATTCTCTTGTCATCATTCGACGGATGCTCCAGTTTCTCGCCCGTGATAAGAATGGCATGATGTTCAAAGGGCTTCAGGTCTCTCACCACTTCCGGATTCGGTTTGCGTATGGTCATGGAAAGCGCGCCCCATTTCGGGTTGTCTTTCAGAGAACGGAGTAGCTTGGGCAACTCTCCGTAAACCTCTTCTGGAACGTACTGGCAGATTGTATTGGGATAGGTGATGATGCCAGATTCATAGAGTTTCATGGCAATCTCCTGCGTCTGCTTGGCGGAATAGCCATATCGCCTGTTAGCTTCCTGTTGCAGTACCGTCAAGTCGAATAGCTGTGGGGCATAGTCTATGATGAAGTGCTTCGTATCTTCCAGTATCAGTGCCTTTTTGAATCTTTGCAGGCAGCTATAGCAATCCTCCAACTCCATGTAGTCTGCAGGTGGTTCGGTTGTGATGGCATTGTACACCTTGTCTTTCTCTTTTATACTCAGGTGCATTTTCCAATATCCTTTAGGTTTGAAGGTCTCATGCTGCCAGTATCGCTTGCAGATGGTAGACAGCGTTTCCTCATACTCACGGGCTTCTCGCTTCTTCTGTTCAAGATAGTTTTCCTCACAGAGGAAGTTAAATTCACGGAAACTATGCAAGTGTTCCAGTCCGTTGCGGATGGCCTTAGTGGTCAGCGAGTTAATCCAGAGCCGCTTGATAGGTGCATCACCACGGTAGTTTGTCAGCCAGATAAGACTACGGAAACGCTGCTGTCCTGTCTCGTTTGGTTCTGTTGCAACTATGACTTCATCGGAGTGCTTGAGAAGTTTCTTGATGATATTCCGCTGTTCGTGAGGCATATAGTCATCCATCCAAGTCACGCAGTAGTCGTTTCCTCCGTAATAGCCCACCTTACGTTGTAAGGCCCCCACCACCCTGGAAATCTTTCGGGCAACCAGTATCTTCTCAGTGATTATTGTGATCATATTATTATAAATGGATTCTGTGGTTTATACTTATTTTATATATCGCGCGTAAAGATTGTGCGGACAAACCGACAGTCTCTAATCGGCTGTCCGCACATTACTCACTCTCAGCCTTTAGAGTTTAGGACCTCGCTTCTGCTTCTTCCCTTCCTTCTGCTCCTGCTTCTCACCCTCGGGCTTCTGTGACTCCTGCTGTTTCTCGTTCTTAGGGGCTGTCTGCCCCTTCTGCAACGGCTCGTCCACCTTCTTTGTAGCCTCGTTAGTCTTGCCCTGATGGTTCACGGCCACCTGTGTCTCACTCTCATTGGCTGGGGCTACGACCTTGCCTTGCATCGGGTCGTTCTTTGAGGCAAAGGGTTGGCCCTTGTCGGGATAGAACATCAGGTACATCGTGCCAGTTGTACCGTCCTTCAGTGGGTAGTTGTCCAACTTCACCGACTTGCCTTCACGGTAGTCCTTCTGCTGCTCTTCTGTCAGGGGAATGCCCTTCCACTTGGTCAGGTTCTTGATGCTGCCGTCCTCATTAGTCCAGTTGAGCTTGATCTTCTTCTCTTGGTTCTGCTCCTGTTCCTGAGCAACTTCCTGACGGCTACTGCCAGGAACAAAGGCCACGTTCTTGCGGTCTGCACTGACCTGGAAGTCCACCGTGAACTTCTGCCCCTTGTCATTCTCAAACTGTTTGTCCTTCACCATGCCGCCTTGCTTGAGCAGTTCCATCTCTTCGGGTGTGAACTTCACATTGCCTACACTCTCGCGCAAGTTGAGTCGACTCAGCGGATAGTGTACCAACTCGTTCGTCTGGCGGTCGAGCGATACAAAGCAAGGCTCTGTCTTGCCATCCTTCATATTGAAAAGCGGAACGACCTTGCCGAGATTGCCCGTCTCTTTCAGGGCCTTGGCATCCTCTTTGGTGAATGTGTAGCCCATGTACTCCGCATTCTCCAGTTTCTGCTCCTTGCGCACGAAGTGAGGCAGTACGCTGTAGGTGCCGTCATCCAGACGTGTCAGTTGCAGGCGTGCTGCCGCCTTCACTTTCTGTCCGTAGATGAGCATCGTTACGTCGAGCAAGCCGGACTTGCCGAAGTTCAGCATGTTGTCCTTCGCTCCTGTTCTCTCCAGTACCTCTTTCGAGATGCCGAACTTCTCTTCAATCTTGTCCCAGTTTACCTTGGACTCGTCAATGGGCTGATAGCCCTGATTCTGGTTCTGTGCCATAAAACTAAATGTTTTAATTGTTAATGAATAATGTTATCTGTTGGCGATTGTATCGCCGTTTTTCGTTGTTTCCATCAAAAACTCCTCTGCCCAACGTTTGTCTACTTTGTCGCTATTTTCTTGAATGAAGCGAATGACATCACTCTCCCGATGGTAGGCTTTGTTTCTCAAGAGAATATAAGGCAGTTCGCCATCCTTGCGATAGTTAGTGATGCTGCGTCTGCAGATGTGCAGTCTGTCTATCAGTTCCTGGGTACTGTACATTCTTTCACCTCTCAAGTAGAGAACTCCTTCATGGTTGCGCATATTCATGTCATCCACCAGCAACTTTATCATTTGTTCCTGTCTGTTCATCTTCTTTACAATGCTTCGCATGCACTCCATAAAAGAGTCCTTGTCCAACATTTCCTTTTCTCCTTGCAGGTTTGTCAATTCTTCCATGTCTAATCCTCCTTGTGCAGCATAATGTCCCTGTTCTTCTCAATACACTCTCTACGGATGGCAATGAGGTTTCTCTGACTCAAAGGTCTCATAGTAACACCAGCAAAAGCCTCAATGTCTGACAGACGATACCAAACCATTTTGCCGAAACGCTTATATGCAAGCTTGCCATCTGACCGGTACTGTTGTAACGTTCTACCGCTGACACATAGCAGTCGTATAGCTTGACTGTTATCTACCCAGAGTTCATCGTCCTCATAGGTGACTGGTTTAGTAGATTCCTCCACATACCTTTCTATCTTCTTGATGCGGTTGATCAGTTCCTGCCAGAGTCCGCTTTCTATCGTTATTACATTCATGATCTTTGGTCTCTTTTTTCGTTTGACGGTGCAAAAGTACCCCAAGAAAAACACTCCGAATGTCAAGTTGATATCAAGTTGATATGAACTTTTTTCATCTTTGCCCTCCATACGCCGTTTTTGAGGGCATTCTATGGCAAGTTAACACACAAAAATGCCGAATTTGCCGCAATTCGGCTACTTTTGCAGCCGCTTAACAAAAAGATATACAGCAATGGAAATAATAGCAATTGAAAAAGAAGCATTTGAGGCGTTGCTTTCTGAGTCGCAACGACTCGCCCGACAGGTCGAAGTGTTGTCACAGAAGTGTCAGGATAAACGGTTAAAGAAATGGCTGACTGGTGAGGAAGTCTGCGCTATCCTCAAAATCAGTCAGCGTTCACTGCAAATCATGCGCTCCAAGCATAAGATATGCTATGCACAGATGGGACGCAAGTTCTACTATCGTCCTGAAGAAGTGGATCTGGTCATCAAGCAATCAGGTATGTATCACAATATATAATAAGGTATAGGGATATGGAAGAGAGAATATATACAATTAAGGATACGGTTATTGCAGAGACGTTGGAGTCTTTGCGCAAGGCAAGTCGAAAGGCAGATCTTCTCATGGACAGTTACCAACCTGTCTTTCATGGTGAACGACTTATGACGGATGGCGAACTGGCAAATACTCTTCGTGTAAGCCCAAGGGCATTACGCGATTACCGCAACGAGGGCATCTTGCCATATATTCGTATGAAGGGCAACATCCTCTATCGGGAGTCAGATATAGAGAAAGTACTCAAGGCCAACGAGCACAAAACAAGGGTCTAAGCACTCACAACCAGCATAAAGCTCCCTTTTTCCTTTAAAAACATTAAATCTCTCTTCAAAATTTGGCATTTTGGATAAAAATGAATAAATTTGCGTTCAAACCAAAGATGTTTGATTAAATGAGGGATTTAAATCGTTTAAAAGTTGTCCTCGTAGAGAAGAAACGGACAAGTAAATGGCTGGCAGAACAGTTGGGGAAAAACACTTCAACTGTCAGTAAATGGTGTACCAATTCTGCACAGCCTGACCTCCAGACACTCGATAAGATTGCCGAGTTGCTGGAATGTGATACCAGAGTATTGATAACAAGTAAGACTGCGACAGAATTATGATCAACATAAGGAAACTTGAAGCAGAGCTATGGGAGTCGGCAGACCTGCTCCGTCAGGGTAGCAAGTTGACCAGCAGTCAGTATTGCATGCCTGTGCTGGCCTTGCTGTTCCTGCGCTATGCTTATAGCCGATACAAGATGGTAGAGGCAGAGATATTACAAAGCCGTCCTATGCGTGGCGGGCGTGTGATGCCCGTGGAACCAAGTGATTTTGCGGCTAAAAGTGCGCTCTATCTACCCAAGGAAGCACAATTCGACTACCTTGTGAACCTGCCCGATAATATCATTTCAGCAGGTTTGAAGAGCAAGGATGGCCACGACATTAATTCACTGGGCGAAGCCGTAAACAATGCCATGCAGTTGGTGGAAGACCAGAGTGAGCAACTGACGGGCGTACTACCTAAGACCTACACCAGCTTTGCCGATGACCTGCTACGCGAGTTGCTACGCATCTTCAACAATAAGACTATCGACGAAGTAGGTGGTGATGTCATTGGGCGTATCTATGAGTACTTCCTCTCTAAGTTTGCCAAGGCTGTAGCCAGTGATGACGGTGTATTCTTCACCCCTAAGTCGTTGGTAAAGATGTTGGTGAACGTTCTGGAACCCAAGCAGGGCGTTATGCTCGATCCCGCCTGTGGTAGTGGTGGTATGTTCGTACAGACAGGCGATTTCGTGAATGCTGCTGGCATGAATGCCAATACCAGTATGACCTTCTACGGACAGGAAAAGGTGGAATACAATGCCCAACTCTGTCTGATGAATATGGCCGTTCATGGTCTGAACGGACGGATTATCTCAGGTGACGAAGCCAATTCGTTCTATCACGATGCCCACAATCTCGCTGGAAAATGCGACTATGTGATGGCCAATCCACCTTTCAATGTTGATAAGGTAAAGGCAGATTCTGCTTCTGCCGCTGGCCGTCTGCCCTTTGGCTTGCCGGGTGTGAATGCCAAGACTAAGGAGGTTGGCAATGCCAACTATCTCTGGATAAGCTATTTCTATGCTTACCTGAACGACCACGGACGTGCAGGTTTTGTGATGGCCAGTTCGGCTACCGACAGTGCCAATAAAGACCGGGACATCCGTGAAAAACTGGTTCGCACAGGTGATGTGGACGTAATGATGAGCGTTGGTAACAACTTCTTCTATACCCTCTCCCTGCCCTGTTCGCTTTGGTTCTTCGACAGAAACAAGAACACAGTTATTCGTGACAAGGTGCTCTTTATCGACGCCCGTAACTACTATACAGTGGTTGACCGTACATTGAACGAGTGGACGGAGTGGCAGCTTCGTAATCTGCAGGCCATCGTACATCTGTATCGTGGCGAGACAGAGAAGTACAAGTCACTTATTAAGGATTATTGGACTGCAATTCATGAGCATGTCGAGAAACATGACAGTATGGCTTGGCATGAGTCTGATATGTCTTTTGAGAAAGCACTTGGAATTTTGAATAGTGAAGAAAGCCTTTATAAAGAACTCATCAAAAGACAACAAACTGAGCTGAAGTCCACCAAAGGAAAGAAAGAGAAAGACGAATTAAAGTCTCTAATCTCAGCCAATGAAGCAGAACTTGAACTAACATTAGCCACCAAAGCAATGGTAACTGAAGCCGTATGGATTGTTTCTAAGTTCGGTGAAGACGGCAAATATGAGAATGTTCTGGGACTCTGCAAGATTGCCACCATTCAGGAGATTGAGGAAAAGAACTATTCTCTGACTCCTGGTGCCTACGTTGGTGTGGCTGAACAGGAAGATGACGGAGTGGATTTCCATGAGCGCATGAACGAGATTCATGCTGAGTTGGCGAAACTGAATCAGGAAGCCAACGTATTGATGGACGAGATTCAAAAAGCATGGGAGGAACTGAAATGAGCGAAATAGAGAAGAACAACCAGATTATCGAAGCGAGAGCCGAACAACTGGCTAATCGCATTGAGGCATTAGTTGTTGAAGCACGAAAGAATATAGCGTCGACAGTCAATGTTGCTATGGTTTACACTTACTTCGAAGTGGGCCGATATATTATTGAGGACGAACAAGGTGGAAAAACTCGGGCTGAATATGGAAAGGGAGTTTTGAAACAAGTCTCTAAGCACCTTACTTCCAGTTTAGGCAAGGGATGGTCAGTTGACACATTGGAAAAAACACGGCGCTTTTTTCTGACATTCTCAAAATCCGCTACACCGCAGCGGATTTTGCCAGAGGGTGAGAATTCCGCTACAGTGCAGCGGAAATTTGTCCTGTCATGGAATCACTACCAGATACTTTCGCATGTAGATAACCCTGAGGCGCGTAGTTTCTATGAAATAGAGGCATTTAAGCAACAATGGAGCACACGTTATCTGCAACGCCAGATAGGTAGTGGACTCTATGAACGACTGGCACTGAGCAGAGACAAGGACGAAGTGATGCGACTGGCTACGGAAGGACAGGTAGTTGAAAAACCATCAGACATCATTAAAGATCCGCTTGTCCTGGAGTTCTGTGGTTTGAAGCCTGACGCATCCTACAGCGAGACAGACCTTGAAAGTGCCATTATCAGTCGCTTGCAAGACTTTCTGTTGGAGATGGGAAAAGGATTCCTTTTTGAAGCACGACAGAAGCGTTTCACTTTTGAAGAGCGTCATTTTTATATTGATCTTGTACTATATAACAGGTTGCTGCAAGCGTACTGTCTCGTGGACCTCAAGATGGATGACCTCACCCATCAGGACTTAGGACAGATGCAGATGTACGTCAACTATTATGACCGATATGTAAAGGAAGATTTTGAAAAGCCTACCATTGGAATCCTTCTTTGTGAGCGCAAGAACGATGCTCTCGTAGAACTCACATTGCCAAAGGATGCCAACATCTATGCTCAGCAATATGCACTTTGTCTGCCAGACAAAGCCCTGCTTCAGCAGAAACTACGTGAATGGATTGCAGAATTTAAGGAAAAGGAGGACAAGGGATGAGTGAGTGGACACGATACAAACTAAAAGACATCTCTTCTTTGAGTAATGGCATAAACTTTGATAAGTCTGCCTATACTTCCGGAGTGAAGTTAATAGGAGTATCAGATTTCAAAGATAGAGTATATCCAGATTACGACTCTCTTCAAGAAGTAGATCCAAAGGTAGTGAGAAGTGGAGATTATCTGGAAAAAGGAGATATCGTGTTTGTTCGCTCCAATGGAAACAAGGAATTAGTAGGTAGGTGTATGATGATTGACCGAGACATTCCTGTCACCTTTTCTGGTTTCTGTATTAAGCTCCGTCTAAATAACAAGAATAGATTTGAACCTATCTATTTCAATTACCTATTTAGAAGTAGACAGTTTAGAAAATCTATGGCAGGTACAGCTGTAGGTGCAAACATACAGAATCTGAGTCAGTCAAGATTGGGTAATAGTGAGGTCTGCATTCCTGATATTGAGACACAAAAAGCAATTGCATCTATCATATCTAGATACGATTCTCTTATTTTGAACTATCAGCAACAAATAAAGCTGATGGAAGAAGCAGCTCAGCGGCTATATAAAGAATGGTTCGTTGACATAAACTTCCCTGGTTACGAAAGTACCAAGGTTGTTGATAGTGTGCCAGAGGGATGGGAAAGGAAGAAAATTGGTGATTTGATTTCTAAAACCCAAAGAACGAAACAAGTTCCTACAAATTGCTACCAGAGCGTAGGAAGTATTCCCATAATAGACCAAAGTAAGAATTACATAGCTGGTTATACAGATGACGAAGAGTGCAAAGTTTCTGTAGAAATACCCTACATTGTTTTTGGAGACCATATGGAAAAGCCGCGCGAGTTTGACCCCCGAGGGCAAAGCGACGATGACCCCTT
>ERZ842401.4976-NODE-4976-length-15039-cov-13.974106_pt1 | contig 15039 bp, 15 predicted proteins | sample MGYA00521270_ERZ842401 | MGnify/ENA primary metagenome ERZ842401 (study PRJEB31892, sample SAMEA3878208) | bioreactor metagenome | biome: Moose rumen | place: Sweden | collected 2011-10 | study: EMG produced TPA metagenomics assembly of the PRJEB12797 data set...
ATCTTCTACAAGGAAAACGGAAAAATTCTCCTCTCCCAGTCGGAGAAAGACTTCCTGGAAATCAAGCTGGACGCCGTGGTCTGGATAGACCTCGTGGACCCGAGCGGCGACGAAAAACGCGCCGTGGAGAGCTTCCTGGGAACGGAAATCCAGAGCCGCGCGCAGGCAGAGGAAATCGAGTCATCGTCCCGTTATTTCGAGACGGACGACGCCATCTTCGCCAACACCAACTTCCTCACCCCGGGGCCGGACGAGTACATGATGCAGGCCGTGTCGTTCACCATCGTGGACGACACCCTCACTACGCTCCGCGAGGTGCCCCTGCGCTCCTTTACGGAGCTGCAGCGCCGCATGCAGGTGAATCCCCGGCAATATCCTTCCGGTTTCAGCGTCTTCGCCAGTATTCTGGACCAACGTGTAGACCTGGACGCCGACATGATCGAGATCCTGTCCAAGGAAATCTCCCAGTACGCCAAACGCATCAACGAAGAGGAAGACATAGACCAGGAGCTCCTGCTGGACATCTCCCAGATGCAGGAAAACACCATGGTGGTGCGGGAGAACGTAGTGGACAAGCAGCGCCTCATCTCCAACCTCATGCGCTCCACCAAGGTGCCGCGCACGCTGGAGAACCGCCTGAACGTACTGCTCCAGGATATCAGCTCCCTGCTCAGCCACACCAGCTTCTGCTTCGAGCGTCTGGAATACCTGCAAGACACCGTGCTGGGTCTGATTAACCTGGAACAGAACAAGATCATGAAGGTGTTCACCGTGGTGAGCGTGTTCCTGATGCCGCCCACCCTCATCGCCGGTTTCTACGGCATGAACGTGCGCCTTCCCATGATAGACGCCGACAATCCCAATGCCAACTTCTGGAACTGGATCATCATCCTGGGCGTGATGGCGCTCAGTTGCCTGATCATCTGGTTCGCTTTCAAACGGAAGAAACTCCTTTAGCCCTCATATTCCGTGGGGTCGAAGCCTTCCAGCGCCTCTTTCCGCTCCACGCAGGTGCCGCATTTGCCGCAGTGCTTCTCCCCTCCCTTGTAGCAGGAATAGGTAAGGCTGTAATCCAGTCCGATGGCCTTTCCCCTCAGGGCGATGTCCCGCTTGGTGATGTTGCAGTAGGGGGAGACCACCCGGATGCCCTCGTAGGTGCCTGCCTTCACCGCCTGGTCCATGGCCTCCACGAACTCCGGACGGCAGTCCGGATAGATGGCATGGTCGCCGCCGTGGTTGGCCAGCATCACGGTGTCCAGCCCGTAGCTTTCGGCCAGCCCCGCCGCCACTGCCAGCATGATGCCGTTGCGGAAGGGAACCACCGTGCTTTTCATGTTTTCGCTGGCATAGGAGCCTTCGGGGATCTCCCCTCCGGAAAGCAGCAGGTCGCTCTTGAAATACTGGCCGATAAAGCCCAGCGGAATCACCAGATGCTTGATTCCCAGTCGCTTGCAGTTCTCCTTCGCATAGGAGATTTCCCGCGCATTGTGCTTGGAACCGTAATCGAAGGTAACGGCCAGGGCGATGCTGTCTTTGTACTCATGGAGCAGCGTGGTGCTGTCCAGCCCACCGGAATAAATCACCAGCGCTTTCATAGGCTTTCCCTTATTCTATCCACCGCAATCCGGGCCGATGCAACGGCTTCCACCACGGATTTGGGCCCCAGGCAGAAGTCGCCGGCCACCCATACGTTGGGAAGGCCCTGCACCCGCTGTCCTTCGTCCAACAGGGGCCAGCCGTCCTCTCCCATTCGGGCATCGGAACCGGCAAACAGCCGGAAGTCCGGCTTCTCGCTGATGGCGGTGATGAGCGTGTCGCAGGGCACGAAATGCTCCGTCCCTTCCAGGATGCGGGTTACCACGCGCCCGCCGTCCTCCGGCGCCACGTTCTCGCAGTCGCAGAACACCACGCCCCCTTCACGCACCTCTACAGGGGCCTGGAACACGCGGAACTGAACCCCGTCGGCCTTGGCCTCCTCCACTTCCAGCGGATTGGCGGGCATGTTTTCGAAGGTCTTGCGGTAGTATACCCAGGTTTCAGCCCCGAGGCGCTGCGCGGTGCGGCAGGCATCCATGGCCACGTTTCCGCCGCCGATCACAATCACCTTGTCTCCCAGCGGCTGGGCCGACGGGTCCTTGAGGAAAGGAAGGGCCTGGACGGAACGCTCCTCGCCGGGGATGTGCAGGGTGGCGGGCTTTTCCGCCCCCGCTCCCAGCAGGACCGCGTCGAACTGCTCCGACAAATCCTTGAGGCTGAGGTCCTTCCCTATCTCCACACCGCCCCGGAAAGCAATGCCTGCCTGGGCAAACATCTTTTCGTAGGCGTCTATGTATCGCTTGTCCAGCCGGAAGGCCGGAATCCCGTAGCGCAGCACGCCGCCCATCCTGGGGTTGGCGTCGAAGAGGGTTACATCGGCCCCGGCCTCGTACAGCCAGAACGCGGCGGCTATGCCCACCGGACCGGCGCCCACCAGGGCAATCCGTTTCCCTTTCAGCGCTTCTTCCCTGCGCTGCAGCTCGTATTGGAAAAGATAATGGCCGGAAATCTCCTGCTCCACCTCGTACCATCGGACCGGAATCTGCTTCACATTCAGCACGCAGTGGCCGAAGCAGAACTGCTTCCAGTCGCACACCAGCGAGGTGATTGCGCTAAGCGGGTTGTTCCGGATGAGCAGTTCCCCCGCCTCTTCCTCCTTTCCCTGGCGGTACAGCAGCATGCACTCCGGAACGGGAGTGTGCACCGGACAGCCCTGCAGGGCACATTTGGGCTTTTTGCACAGCAAACAACGTAATGCTTCGCTATTCATAATCATGCGGTTAAGTTTAGTCTATCTTGAAAACCTGCCTGTTTTGCAGGGAACGGCCCAAGGTGAGGGAATCGGCATACTCCAGGTTGTCCCCGAAGCCCAGGCCACGCGCAAGGGTGGTCACTTTGATGCCAGTGGCCTCCACTTGCCGATAAATGTAAAACGCCGTGGTCTCCCCTTCCACGTCCCCGCTCAGGGCCAGGATCAGCTCTGCCCCCTGAGGGTTCTCCAGCCCGTTCACCCGCGCCGAGAGTTCGCCGATGGTGAGGTCCGAGGGCCCCACGCCGGCGATGGGAGAAATGATGCCGCCCAGCACATGGTAAACCCCGTGGAACTGGCCCGTGGCCTCGATGCTCATTACGTCCCGGACGCTCTCCACCACGCAGATGGTGCGCTGGTCGCGGGTATGGTCGGCGCAGATGGTGCAAAGGTCTTCGTCCGAAATCATCTTGCATCGCCTGCAGTAGCACACATTGTCCCTGAGCCCCGCTATGGCGTCCGTGAAATGGTGGACGTTCTCCTTGGGCTGCCGGAGCAGGTGCAGGGCCAGGCGGAGCGCACTGCGGCGACCCACCCCGGGCAACGAGCTGATGGCCTCCACGGCCTCCTGCAGCAACTTGGACGGATAGGTTTCCTTATACGGCATGGTATGCGATGAGCCCCTCCATGGGCGTAGGATAGAACTTGCTGAAGCGGATGCCGTGAACGGCGCCCAGTTCCGTTATAAGGTTCCGGCAGGCATAGCCGAAACCGCCGACCACCCCGACGGGGAGGTTGTTGTACCGGAGAACGGTGCGCTGGAAGAAGTCCTCGAAGTGACGGGTTATCAGCGCCCTCACATAGGCCGATTCGTCATAGCGGGTGTGCACGAAGGGGGCGATGCTCCCCAGGTACTTCGCAGGGGCCTCTCCCCTGTACACCCGGCTGACTATGCCGGGATAGTCGGCTTGGAACTCCTCCCGGAAGGCCGATGCCAGGTCTTCGGGCACCAGGCCCTTGATGTAGTCGGCCAGGAAAAGCTTGCCCAGCACCGCAGCGCCGCCTTCGTCGCCCAGGATGAAGCCGCCGCAGTCGATGTGGTCCACGATCTTCTCCCCGTCCCATTCGCAGGTGTTGGAGCCGGTCCCCAGAATGGCTGCAATGCCTTTCTCGCGGCCGCAGACCGCCCGGGCCGCCCCCAGAAGGTCCGAAGCATAGTGCTTAGGCACGCCCGGCAGCATCCGTTCCAGGCACAGGTGCAAAGGGAGGGCCGACGCTTCCGACACAATGCCGGCGCCATACACATAGATGACATCGATGGCCGAACCGTCCCGCTGTTTCTGCAGCTCCCGGATGGAGCGGATGGCCTCATAGACCACCTCTCCTACCTTCTGCGGGTCGGCCTGAGAGAAATTGATGCCGGGCAGGGTAATCTCCCGGTGCCATTCGCCGTCCGAAATGCACCAGATGGATTTGGACGCGCCGCTGTCTACAATAAGGTTCATACCACAAACTCGCCGTTTTTCTTCCAATGGAAATAACCGTACACGGCCGAAAGGATGTAGGCCCCGTAAAGGACCGCCATCCAGTATTGGCCCGTGAGGATGCACAGGGTGGTGGTGAAGACGTCGGCCACAATCCAGAGCATCCACTGCTGCAGGTAGCTCTGCGCCAGCCACCAGGTGGCTATGACGCTAAGCACGGTGGCGGCGCCGTCCAGTTCCGGAACGCTGTCGCCAGCCGCCCGCAGCAGCTGGATAACTATAAGCGATCCCACCACGAACAGCACGGCGCTTACAAGGGCGGTCTTCTGGGAAAGGGGCTTCAGATGGATGGCCCCTTCCTTCACCTGGGTGCCGGCCTTCCTCCACTGGATGAAGCCCACCACGGACATGACCACGTAATAGAGGTTCAGCCCCATGGAGGCCCAGACCTGCTGACAGGCGAAACTGAAAGCACAAGCCGAGCTGGTGAGGATCCCCACCACCCACATGGCGTTCTTCTGGAGAATCTCCAGCACCAGGTAGATTACCCCTGTAACCAGGGCAAAGATCTCTATGGCTTGTATCCAGTCCACCGGCCTTTATTTCACCTCGATGAGTTCCACCACGAATTTAAGGGCGCTGCACGGCGGAATGCCGCGGGTGCCGGACTCTCCATAAGCCAGATGGTAAGGCAGGTACAGCTCGTACTTGGCACCTTCGCTCATCAGCTGCAGGCCTTCGGTCCAGCCCTTGATTACCTGATTGAGGCCGAATTCGGCCGGCTCTCCGCGCTTGTAGGAGCTGTCGAAGACGCTGCCGTCCGGGAAGGTGCCCTCGTAATGGCACACAACGGTGTCAGTGGCCTTGGGCTTGCGGCCCGTACCTTCCTTGATCACCTTGTACAGCAGGCCGCTCCCGGTGGCTTTCACGCTCATGTCTTTGGCCGCCTGGGCCAGGAATTTCTCCCCCTCGGCCTTGGCGGCGGCGCCTGCTGCTGCAGCGCGCTCGGCGGTTTCGGCCTCCAGGTCTTTGTAGAAGGCTTCCAGGGCCTCGCCCGCTTCGTCCATGGAAATGGCGATGTTGCCGCCGGTGAGCATGTCCTTGAGACCGGCCACGAAATCCTCTACGCTGGGGATGCGGATTCCCTGCTGGTAGAAGCTGGAAGCCACGCTCATTCCGAATGCATAACTTTTCTTGTCCATATTTTAATTGGTTATTTTTTTCATTTCCAGTGCCCTGGCGGCCGATGCGCCGGCCAGGTAGCCGGTGCAGAAGGCCAACTGCAAGTTGTAGCCGCCTGTATCGGCATCCATGTCCAGGACCTCGCCGGCGAAGTAGAGCCCCGGCTGTTTCCTGGATTCCAGGGTTTTGGCCACTATGTCGGCCGTGCTCACGCCGCCGGCGGTTATCACCGCCCGTTCGAAGCCCACAAAGCCGGCTATGTCCATCCGCCAGTCCTTGAGGGTGGCTGCCAGCGTATCCACGCTCACCTTTGGATTGGTCTTGAGGAAGGCCAGGGTGAGGTTCCAGGGGATGAGTTTTCCCAGCATGATGCGGAAGAGCCGCTGGAAACTCTGGCCCCGGGAGCGCTCGTCGGCAATCACTTCCTCCCATTTGGCGTGCACGTCGGCATCCAGTTTCTCCGTTTCCACGGCGGGCTTGAGGTCGATGGAAACGGCCACCTTCTGCCCGTCGATGAGCGCCTTAACGGCCTTGCGGCTCACCTGGAAGCCCAGAGGACCCTCCAGGCCACCGTCGGTGAACTCAATGTCCCCGAATTCCTGCTGCACGGTTTCCCCGTTCACCAGCAGGCTCAGTTGCACGTTGTCCAGGTTGTTCCCGTTGAAGAGCTCGCCCAGGTCCGAGAGCGGCGTAATCCGTTCTATGTGCTTCTCGAACTTGGGGTACCAGGCGGGCAGCGGCGCTATCTTGCGCTCCTTGCTCTTCCCATAGACCGTACGGCCGCGGAAGGCCGATTTGATTTCTCCCTGCAGGCGCCCTGCTTCCTTGTAGCCCGCCGGAACAAGCGCAGTGAGGGCGGGGTAACAGCTGTCTATGCCGTGGCCCAACTCTTCGGCCCAGAGGTAACCGTCGCCGGTTGAGCCGGTTCCGGGATACGAGAGGCCGCCGGTTGCCACAATGAGTTTGCTGCAGTTGTACTCCACCGGCTCTATGGTAATCTCTTCCCGGGTGGGAGCCGGTTTGCCAGGACGGAGTTTCCTGGGGTCTTCCACGGGAAGCTTCACCTTCTTCCGGGTGGTTTGCACGCAGTCCAGGCTGTATCCGCGGGCGGTTCTGTCGATGGTTTTCACCTCGCAGTCCGTCACTACGCGAACGCCCGAGAGGGTGCAGGCCCTGAGGAGGGTATCCACCACGTCGCCGGCGTTGTGGGACTCCGGGAAGGCGCGGTCTCCCCGCTCCACCACGGAGCGAAGGCCGTTCCGGCGCAGTTTCTCCACCACGGCTTCCGGCGTTAGGTTGTGCCAGGCCGGGCTCACGAAATTCACGTCGGTGCGAATGTGGGACTGGAAATCCCCCCATTCCTTCACGTTGGTGAAGTTGCACCGGCCCTTTCCCGTAATCATCACCTTCCGGCCCGCCCGGGGCATTTTCTCCAGTACTACCACGGTACCGCCGTTCTCGCTGCCGGAGAGCACCTCCGCAGCCCCCACGGCAGCCATCAGCCCCGCGGCGCCTCCGCCAATCACTATGATATCTGCTCGCATACTGTTTGTTCTCTTTGTTTGGGACAGGCCATATATAACCTTCCCGCTGTCAGCGGGATTTCCGAGTGCAAAAATACAGTTTTCGGCCGTGGTCTGCAAATAAAGTTGGTGAGTTTTGGAAAAAAGTCTTATATTTGCAGTCCCGATTCACCGAAATCGGCCAAAGCCACTTTAGCTCAGTCGGTAGAGCAGCGCATTCGTAACGCGCAGGTCGTGAGTTCGAGCCTCATGAGTGGCTCCTGAATGGAGGCTATATTCCAAGACTTTTCCAAGGAATACAGCCTCCTTTTTTATGCCACCGTGCCGGCAGGGGGGCCAAGCGCTGTGGACCTCCCATCGTCTTGTGTGGAGCCTAATCTACTAATATTCAGCATTTTAAATAGTGTCCCTGTGCATGCTATCGTGCACGGGAACATATATTAATCGGCCGATAATCAATCATTTAGCCTCCACAAATCTTAACCCTCCAGGCCGATGAAAGCCCCGGAAGACGCGTATTGGGACGTGCCCGGAGGAGGTGGCGGCCTTCAGCAAGCAACAATTTGAAAATAGGGAAATCTTTGTCTATCTTTGCACAAAAGAAAAGCTATGTATTACGTTTGCAAGCGACTGGAAATATCGTCCGCCCATGCCCTGAACCTTTCCTATGAGAGCAAGTGCGAGGAACTGCACGGGCACAACTGGATAGTGAAAATCTACTGCAAGAGCGAGGGACTCAACGCCGACGGAATGGTGACGGACTTCACCCACATCAAGCGGCAAATTACCAAAGCACTGGACCACAAGAACCTGAACAATGTCTTCGACTTCAATCCCACGGCGGAAAACATCGCCCGCTGGATCTGCGACCATGTGGAAAACGCCTACAAGGTGGAAGTGTGGGAGAGTGAGATGAACATGGCGGCCTACGAGCGCTGATGTACAAGGTTAACGAACTGTTCTACAGCCTTCAGGGAGAAGGATACTGGACGGGCGCCCCCATGGTGTTCGTCCGTTTCTGCGGCTGCAACCTCCAGTGCCCATTCTGCGACACGGACCACCGGGAAGGAAGCTGGATGGAGGCCGATGAAATTGCGGCAGAAGTGCGCCGGGCCTTTGCCGAAGGCGGTTCCGCCGGGCCTTTCCGCGTTTGCCTCACCGGCGGAGAACCGCTTCTGCAGGTGGATGCTGCGCTTGTGGGCGCGCTGAAAGAAGCAGGCTTCCTGCTGCACCTGGAAACCAATGGCACCCAGGCGGTTCCGGAGGGCATAGACTGGGTGACCTGCAGCCCCAAGGAAGACGTCAGGAACCTGAAAGGAAACGGCGCCGTGGTGCTGGAAAAGGCCGATGAACTGAAACTGGTCCTCTCCCCTGGCATAGACCCGCAGCGCTGGGCCCACTTCCCCGCCCCCTGGCATTTCCTCCAGCCCTGTTCTCAGGCAGACGGCAGCGCCAATCTGGAAGAGACCATAACTTACGTTAAGGCACACCCCCTGTGGCGCCTTTCCCTGCAAACGCACAAATATCTGAAAATCAGGTAACTGATTTATTGATAGCGGGCCCCCACCGCATGCCAGTCTACGACGTTCCAAAGGGCAGCCAGATAGTCCGGCCGACGGTTCTGGTAGTCCAGGTAGTAGGCGTGTTCCCATACATCGAAGGTGAGGATGGGTCTCAGGCCATGGGCCACGGGGTTGTCGGCCCCCTGATACTTGCCGATGCTTAAGGCACCGCCTGCATCTTCCTGCAGCCAAACCCAGCCCGAGCCGAAGATGCCGGCCCCTGCCGTCTGGAAGGCCTTCTTGAATTCCTCGAACGAGCCGAAAGCCGCCTCGATTGCCGTTTTAAGGGCTCCCTCCGGACCCGCCTGTGCAGGTTCGGGAGCGAACTGTAAGAAATACAGATTGTGGTTCAGGATTTGTCCGGCGTTGTTGAATACCGGCGTAAGCTTTTCTGCTGCAGCCTTTTGAATCAGTTCTTCCAGGGGAAGACCGGCAAGCGGCGTGCCTTCTATGGCGGCATTCAGGTTCTTTACATAAGTGGCCAGATGTTTTCCGTGATGGAAGGAAAGCGTGTCGGCACTGATGGCCGGGGCCAGAGTAGAATAAGGAAGAGTAATGAGCGTTTCCATGAATGGGGTCGATTGGTTATCGGCACAAATATAGTTAATGAGTTGACATTTTCCCAAATAATTCAACATGATTTGAAATAAACTTGAAAACCATTATCTTTGAAAACGAATACGCAATTGTACGGAAAGGGGACCTGAGCACCATCAACTTTATTAAACACATGAAAACCATCAACCTAATCCTCCTTGCAGCAGTGACTTTGAGCGTCGCACTGCCCCTGTCCTGCACCCCGGGGCGCGGAACGGAGAAACAGGAACTCACAACCGTAGGCAATCCTTACCTGCCCATGTGGGAACACATCCCGGACGGCGAGCCCTATGTTTTCGAAGACCCGGACAACCCCGGCAGGCAGCGCGTGTATATCTACGGCTCCCACGATAACCGGATCACAGACTACTGCGGACGGGACCAGGTGGTGTGGTCGGCCCCGGTGGAGGACCTGAGCCACTGGCGCTATGACGGCGTCATACTGGTGGTGGACAAAAATGCCGACGGAAAGGCCATCGAGCCGGCCGATGTGCTTTTTGCCCCTGACGTAGCTTTGAAAACCGATGCCGACGGGAAAAAGACCTATTACCTGTACCCGAACGACCAGGCCGGCGGGCGCAACGGACTCATCGCCAAGAGCGACCGTCCGGACGGACCGTTCGAGGTTTGCAACTGGGGCAAGGACAATCCGGACGGCGTGGAGGGCGTGCTGGGCTTCGACCCCGCCGTGTTCGTAGACGATGACGGCAGGGTGTACGGCTATTGGGGCTTCGGCATTTCCCATGGCGCGGAACTGGATCCGGAAACCATGGCAACGGTAAAACCTGGCACTGAAATAGTCGAGAACATGATTTCCGGCTTGAATCAGCCCGGCGTGTTCAGCTTCTATGAGGCATCGTCCATCCGCAAAATCAAAGACAAATACGTGTTCATTTACAGCCGGATGACCCAGAACGGAGACTTCGGCCTGCCCGTATCCAACTACACGCTGGCCTATGCCTACGGCGACCATCCGCTGGGTCCCTGGACCTACGGCGGCACCCTCATCGACGGCCGAGCCCGGGAGGTCGATGAAGCGGGAGAAGTCTTCGCATCGGCCACCATCGACGGAAACACCCATGGCTCCATCTGCGAGATTGAAGGCCAGTGGTACGTGTTCTACCATCGGCAGACCGGCACCGACGAATTCGCGCGCCAGGCAATGGTGGCCCCCATTGAGGTCAAGGTGGAGGAAGGCCCCGGCGGCAAGGTGGAAATCAGCGAGGGCGAATACAATTCGGAAGGTTTTGCACTTGGCGGGCTGGACCCGCTGGAACGCCACTCGGCCGGCATCGCCTGCTGGTACACAGGCCCGAAGCCCGCCGTCCATAACTGGCCCAACAATTACTTCAGCGGCTCCCACATAGCCTCCGGATACGGTACGGAAGACAAAATGGATGCCCCCTACGCCCTTCGCAACAACACCAACCCGGTGGTGAACAATACCGACGGCTCCATCGTCGGCTACAAATACTTCAACTTCACCGAAACGCAGGGGAAGGCCGATATCCGGCTCCGACTGCGCCTCGTGCCGGAAGGCGTCGACGGAACGATTGTGGTGATGGCCGACCGCCCCTGGACCTCACAGGGGGGCAGCATCCTGGGCCGCCTGGAACTGAAAGCCGATATGCCGCAGGTCTCCACGGAGCTGACCGCAGAACTTCCAGCACTGGCCGAATTCTCCGGCAAGCACGCCATCTTCTTCCTCTTCTTCTCCGACACCAAGGAAAAATCCCTCTGCACGCTGGAAGATTTCGTGTTTGAATTTTAACAGGTGGTTTACTATTGAGATAGTTCGCCCATGTTTGTCACTGTCACCGTGGCTAATGTCCCCAAAAGTGGGACATTGGCGTCAAAAACGCTTTAAAATGCGCCCGCTGTCCCAAAACTGGGGACATTAGGCACGGCAGCATTGACACCTGCATCCAGATTTGCATATTGTGAGGATTGGTGTAAATCGTAAACTAATCAGCGACCAGGCACATATTCTTCTCAATCCCTGCAATCATCTCATCCGGCACGCCGCACTCCCTGGCCATTTGGGGCCAGAGAGACACAGCATCACACACCTGCCCAATCACCTCCCCGGCATCCTTAATCCCATTCGCCGCAGCAAATGAGAGCAGGTCTTCCCGCGTGATACCGTCAAACTTTCCGTTCACGGACATCTGGTGCATGGCCGTCCAGCCACCGTGCGGATTGTACGCATAACCCATATCATAAGAGGGCGACAGCCGCCAGCGTCCGTCCTCATCCATGAGGAAAGAGATATTCTTCGTATGGTCATCCTGGTTCCTGACCGCCACATTGAACACCATCCGCCTGAACAGCTCACGTGCCGATGAATACGGGAGCCGCAGCGCCTTCAGGTGCTCCCCCATCTTTGTGAGAATCTCAAAAAGCGTTATCTGGATAACAGCAAGGATTATTACCCCACCTTCAACGAGACGATGAAGGCATTGTATACAAACTCCCAATAATCCTATAACATTTGGATAAAACCAAATAAAGCTTTGTTATTTGATAAAAAACCTATATCTTTGTGGCGAAACAAAGATGTAAATATGGTTGCAACTATTTCTGCGGATATCGTACGTTCCACTTCCCTTCGCACGGAGGAGTACCTCCTGCTTCGGGAGAAGCTGACGGAACTTCTGGAAAATTTGGAAAAAGATTACCCCGGTTTTTGGGCAAGGATTGTAAGGGGAGACGGCATAGAGTGTTATGTTCCTGAATATCGGTACGTTCTGAGACTTGCACTTCTCCTTAAGCTCTATGTAAAACTGCAGGTAAACCCGTTCGAATGCTCGGATCTTCTCAAAAAACACGGGATACGGTTCTCCATCGGCATGGCCCAGGATGATTATTCCAGCAGAGAAGATGACCTCCTGTACGGGCCGGCCATCAATATGTCCGGGCGCAATCTGGATGGTATCAGCCGGCGGGATGTCACTTTTTCCGCCATACAGATAGATCCGGCGCCGGAGACGGCAAATTATTTCGTATCTTCGTATGTGGCTTTGGTCTGCGGCCTTGCAGATACTTATTCGTTCAAGCAGGCCGAGGTCGTATATTATAAGCTTCGGGGGATGAAGGAGGTGCAAATAGCTGAAAGACTGGGCATCAGGCAGTCGTCGGTGAATATCCGCTCCTCAAGCGCAAGTTGGAACCTGCTGGACAAAGCCCTGGCCGATTTTGAGAACTTTAACTTTATGTCGATATGTGGGTAGAATTGTTCCTATGTCTATTGTTGGCTCATCTTGATTTTTGTATGCCTAGGGCGCTATGATGCGCTGGGCCTGCTGATTGCGGCGAAATCGATTATCCGTTTTGGCGAAAAAGAAACGGCAAAGACGGAGTATGTTCTGGCCGGAACTCTTCTTAGCATCTTTATCGCCGTGGTTGCAGGATTGCTGGTAGGAAGGGTTCTGTAAGGAAATCTACCTTACGTCTACAAAATCCTCACCGCCGCTTCCGCCTCGTTTATCCCAATCTTGCCGTCCTCGGACATGGGCACATAGCGCACATTCATAGAAAGGAGACTTACGTGCCTTGTTATCAGCTCTTTAACAGAAGCGGGATGTTCGAGGCTTTTCCAAGTCCTACTGGTCCCGCTTCCAAAAACAAGTTTTGAATGCACCGCATTCAGGATAATGGCCTGTTTACAACTTACCGGCCCGGTTAAGGCGGGTATCGACGGCCTCGTCCCATCTGGGACGGGAAAATTTTTACTCAGAGAGCCAACCGCAGGCCCAGGTTGTAGATGCGGTACGATGGCGAGTAGTAGTCGCGGTCCGAAACGCGGCAGCTCCCCGCGTTGCCGACCCAGCTGCCCCCGCGGAAAACGCGGTAGGACCCACTAGATGGGCCCTTCGGTCCAGTCTGCGCCCCGGCCGTGTATGAACCAAACCAATCCTGACACCATTCCCATACGTTACCGGACATGTCGTATATGCCCAGTTCATTGGCGTTTTTGGTCTTGACTGCGTGCGTTCCATCCACGTCGTACCAAGCAACATCGGAAAGCGTATTGCTTCCACTGTATTTGTAACCCCGGCTCTTAGTACCACCACGGGCCGCAAACTCCCACTCCGCTTCCGTCGGAAGGCGGAAATTCTTACCCGTAAGCTGGTTGAGCCTGCGGATGAATTCCTGACAGTCTTCCCAGCTTACCTGCTCAACGGGACGTTTCAAGGATCCGGAAGTCGTAACCATGGCCGCATCCCATTCTTGACGGGTAGGGATACGGACAGTCCCCGGCTTCTTGGCATTCAGCTTGTTGGCATCGGCGACAAAGGCATCGTAGCTACATCTGGAAGAGTTCGTCTCCGTGGGTTTGAAATATGATGGATTGGTCCCCATCACTGCCTGCCAGAGTTGCTGGGAAACCTCCGTTTCGCCAATATAATAGCTGGACAAGGTAACCTTGTGAGCCGGTTTCTCATCATAGTATGCGTCGCTGCCCTGCTCGCTGGTGGCTCCCATGGTGAAAGAACCTCCCTGGACACGGACCATCTTGAAGCTCACGCCTTTAGCCGTGATGGTAATGGTCTCCGACTGGGCGAGGGCTGCAAGCGGCGCTGCAAGCACCAGCGCCAGCACGGTTAGGACTCTAAGTCTAAGCATCGATATAGAATGTATAAGATCCGCCATCCCTGTATGAGCCCTCGAACTTGACGCTCGTGTCAAAAAGGCCTGTCCCCTTTACCCAGATGACCTTCAACTCGTCGCTGGAATACCAAACGAGAGTGGCGCGGCCTTTTGAATCCGTTTTGACATCCTTGGTGAAACCACCGCTGCCCTTGACCTGCCCCGATACGGTAGCAGATTCATAGAGCCAGGTCTGGCCATTGCTGCGAGCATACACGGTAACTGTGCAGCGATATTCCGTTTCTGAGGAAATCACTGTAGATTCGGATTCGTTCTGTTCGGGTTCAGTAGCATTGGCCGTAAACGATGCCGCACAAGCTAATAGCCCTGCTGACAGACAAAGCAAAAGAAACTTTTTCATGATTGTTGTTTGTTAATCCCGCCGCTCTCGGGAATAGATGATAATAGTCGGGGGTGGAGCGGAAGGTTTTGGACCTTCATCCCCGCCGATGAATGTGAGCACGCAAGGGTTCTCTGCGTTGAATATATATATAAGTGATTGTATATTAAAAGATTACCCCCCCCCGAAGATTGGTGAGGGCTGCGCTGATATGATGGCTGATGACCATTTTCTGCAAATATGACATTTTTTCCGGACAGTTGCAAGGTCTCTGTGACTATTTTCATCTCCGAGGGAAATTCCCTGACGATGGTTTCAATGACGAGCCGGCTTAGCAAGGCCGGCAGTGTGCATACGGGGCCAGACTCCCGGCAGGGTATCGCTAAAAACGCCCCTTTTTGCGCATAAAGGTACAGGCCGATGGACCGGCAGGAGCACCGAATGACTACTACAAGCACATTTTCACATTGGCTACAGTCGGAGTCGCATCTTCCAGCGGAATCTGCCAAAAATATTAGGATTCCGCTGGGACTTGTTACATGATTACACAACACGCTAAAAACAAAGCCTTTACAAATAGGCCGGATTCAGCGGAATCTGCCAAAAAATTCAAGATTCCGCTGAAAGCTCAATTTATTTCATTATATTTGTGGCAAAACTGAAGATATGATTATAGGAAGAGAAGCAGAACAAGAGCGGTTGCTGCACGCCTACGACTCTGATTATTCCCGTCTGGTCATTGTATATGGAAGAAGGAGAGTGGGAAAAACATTCCTTGTGAATGAAACTTTCCGGGGAAAGATCTTTTTTGAACATACCGGAGAATATATATCGGAGGACGAAAAAAAGTCTGCCGGCGAGATGCTCTTGCAGGAACTGGGGGCATTCCACAGTTCCCTCCTGCGGCAGGGTCTGA
>ERZ842401.4977-NODE-4977-length-15038-cov-30.228325_pt1 | contig 15038 bp, 18 predicted proteins | sample MGYA00521270_ERZ842401 | MGnify/ENA primary metagenome ERZ842401 (study PRJEB31892, sample SAMEA3878208) | bioreactor metagenome | biome: Moose rumen | place: Sweden | collected 2011-10 | study: EMG produced TPA metagenomics assembly of the PRJEB12797 data set...
TATGCGCAACAATGCAAAAATTGCGCTTATATTTCATCTCTGCCATAAAATAAAACTCCTGTTGTCGTAAAAGCCGTGACACCTTCGGCACGGCTCGCAAGCGTTTTAGAAATAATACTGGTTATCAAGGGAGGCGGTCAAGCCGATTGCAACGTCAATGTAGCCGCCTTTTTTCTTTTTCGTGTAAAGAGTTGCCCCCATCATCGTTTTCTCATCATTAAAAACGACCTGCTTGATTTCAACAGGGTCTTGCTCCGTAAAACCAGATTCATCAGCAATGCCGCCATTCACCAGCTCTGAAATGGTATATTTTTTGTTTCCCGACAATGTGCTGAGTTTCATTCCCAAAATCGGATAAAAAGAATTCGCAACAATATCACGGCTGTACACCTCGTAACCGGGAGCTTTCGGACGCTCATCAAGATAAACAGGATATTCCGCAGTGCTGCCATCGGATTTTTGAGTCTGCACAATTACAATCGTCCCCGGACGCAGTTTCACATATATATCAAATAGTTCATCGTTGTTGGTAACCGCCGTGCCATTCACCGCCATAATCACATCGCTTTCACGCAACCCCGCTCTGCTCGCACTTCCGCCCGGCATAACATACAGCAATTCCAAACCGATATTCTTGCCCATTTCTTTTTTGGGCTTTCCAAATGCGCCAATCCACGAATGTTTACGCTCGCCGCCCGCGAACAAAATCGGAAGCTCCGCTTTGAGATACTCCACGGGAATCGCAAAGTTCAAGCCCTCGTATTGCAACATTCCCGCAAAAACCACAGCCTGCACATTTCCAGCCTTGTCAATCAGCGGACCTCCCGAATTTCCCGGATTTACCGCCGTGTCAATCTGAAAAACATTCCCCACCGAAGTAAGTTTTCGGTCTTTCACTGAAATATGCCCGCTCGTCAAAGTGCGCTCAAGCCCCACAGGAGAACCGATAGCCGCAACCTCGTCCCCTACGTCCAAATCGACCGACGAACCAAGCGAAAAAACATAGGGCGAATCAATCTCGGCTTTAAGAAGCGCAAGGTCAAGCAGGCTGTCGTAGCCAACAACTTTTGCAGGAATTCTTGTTTCGCTGTCGGAGGCAAGTTTTATAAACAGTTTTGAATATTTTTGACTTTTTTTATCAACCAAATCTGCAATAACGTGATGATTTGTAATGAGATAACCATCTTTTGAAATAAAAAATCCCGAACCAATAACACGGTCTGCGTATCCCATACCGCTCTGAATTGCAATGCCGCGGTCAACCCACACGGTAACAGTGCCCGAAACCGCCTGCGACACCTTAAACGCCACAGGATTTTCGGTGTTTTTCGCTAAGGTAGACTCGGGCAATGCCAACGCGGCAAGCTCCTCTTTGCTCATCGAAAGCGAATTCAAGCCTTCGTAGCCGCACGATTCAAGCGATAGCAATACACTGTCCGCCTCGCTGTATTTTTTTGCTTCCAAAAGTTCGTTGTATTTCGTTGCAACCCGCTCAAAAGCAGATGCCAATGAATCTGCAACAGCTTTTTCCAACTCATCTTTCTCGTCAGAAACGCCCCGTTCCGCAATCGAATGGTTCAAAATAACCGCCCGCCAAAGCGCCTCAACAGGCTTTTCCGCGCTTAATTCCTCAATTCTCGCCAATTCGGTTCTTACCGCGTCTGCTTCCGTATAATTCAACGGCTGAAAAACGCTTTCTGGTTTTGCACCAAAAGACGCACAACTAAAAAATATCGCTACAAAAACAGCAAAAAACACGAAAAAACAAAACGATTTTCTATAAAAATTCATTGTACAGTATCTTTCTCCAAAATATCCAATTCATCAGCTTTGCGCAAAAGCTCAAGGTCGCGGTCTGTTTTCACAATTTCCGCAAAATATTCCGAACCGATTTTCACCGCATTGATTCTGTAATCTTTTTTGTCAACAATGATACAAACGCCCTGAACTTTCACTTCATCAACCGCAGCAATCGCACATTCTGCATCATCTTTTGAACCATTTTCGTTAATCCAAAAAATATCCGCATTATCTGATTTTATTACCTTGCGCTCCACCAGCCCCCGCGAAATTTTTACAGGAACGCCATTTTCTTTCACCACCGTTACCAGCTCGTGCCCCGGCTCAAGATAAAACAGCGACTCGTCTACGCTCGGCTCATTTGCCGCGCCGCCCTTGCGATAAAACCGAATATCCCATTTTGAATCGCCATTGGTGTCCCAAGAAGCAATTTTTCCATTATTCTCAAAATATTCCTCGGTAAAATCAGCATTTATGTCATTGCTGTTGTTAATCTGAACCGATTTTAGATAAAAATGAGAATCTACCGGAATCGAACCAAAAAGATTTATCATCACTTGCCGTTCATCTTCGATTGCATAATATTCAGGTTTTACCGTAGATGAAAAGCCATATAATTCCGTCGTCTCATATACGCCGTTCCCCGTATTGTCAACAATGCGGATAATCGGAACGCCGTCAGAAAAATGGGTGCGCGCATAGATTTTTCCATCATCATAATACGCCGCAAACTGGATTTTCCCGCCATAAAGCTGAAAAACAATATGCGCACCATCGCGCTCCATTGACGGCACTTCATAGCTTGAAGAAGAAGCGATAAAATCCTTTTGCTGCGGTACAGCCAACGATTTTGGATTTTGAATCGACGGAATATAAAAATCCGCTCCCAGCGCAGAAACCACTGGAGAAAGCTCCAACTTCACTGGTTCCCACTTGAGCATATCCTGCAACACATTAAATTGCAGCCAATGAGATGATTCAGATGCATTAAAAACTGCCGTAACCACCGCTGGATAATAATCCCAATCTATTTTTAAGAAATCATCTTCAATAGAAGCTCGCACCGGCGTTCCGTAATCACAATCGATTGTCCATAATTGAGAACCAGTTTGACTTTTATCCCACACAATTTTTGAAGGTCGTCCTTTTTCGTACTTCACAGAAAAATCTTCAATACCGTCTTTGTCTGTGTCCGAAATTATCACGCCCTCAAATTCTGAAAAATACTGAACCAGCGCGTCTTTCGCCTCATTATCCGTGATAAGCGGCACAAAATGCTCAATCGTTTCCTGCCGCAATTCATCGAACGAAAAAAGATACTCGACAGCATCATTTTCACTCAAAATCCCATTTTGCAAGGCAATAGCGGGAAACAATTCATGCCGAGCGCCCGACGTATCATAATTGCGCAACAAACGCCGTCTCTCCTCGCCTCTTGCAAACAATGCGACATAAAATTCAAAATCATCTGAAACATAATCAACAAAGCGCTCGCGTCCGCGAATAAAAAAATCCGCCTGACGTCTCACAGCCGCAGGATATGCACTTGCATCTTGATAAATCAAAAATTCTGTCTTAAAAAATAAAAGCGGAAAACGTGCATCGGTCGGATAAAATTTTGAGGCTTGGTCGATTTTTTCGCGCGCAGACGAAAGATTGCCCTGATGATAATAGCATTTTGCGCGTATATATTCAGCATCAGACGAAGTGAGCGCAGGCACAGATGAAAGCTGCCTCAACGCCTCGGCTTCTTCGTGCGAATCACAGAGAACATCTGCATACAAAACGCGAGCATTATCCTTGTTGTAATCAAACCAGTTGTCGATTTTCACCGCCTGAGAACTTGCTTCCAAAACTTCCGCGCGCGTATGCCCAAGCGCATTCACCGCCACCGCTTTATAATACCACAAATCCGAAATTCGCTCGTCATACGAAAGCCCCATTTCCGCATACGACGCAGCTTCACGCCACTCATGCCGCACAAGCGCAGTCCGGGCATTCGACAAATATCGAAGCGCAGTCCGCTGATTCGCGACCGATGATGACGACTGCGAAAAAGCAGAAAAAGCAAAAACTGAAAACAAAAATGCAAACGAAGCTACCTTGTTCTTCATACGATATTTCCTTGCTATATAATAAATAATACTACTTCTCTATTGTTTGACAATCCAATCTTTTGCGTCCACAAAACTTCCCAAAATCGCCCTAATCTGCGTTTCTGGAGTTTGCAGTTCTTGCACAATCGGAATTTTCCAACGCTCTTTTTCCGGAATTTTCCACGAACTCAAAATCTTGGAAATATCCCGAAACGTATTATCAGCAGACCGAATTGTGTCTAGCGGAGCCACACTCCGAATCAAAAACGGAAAGGTCAAATGTGGCACAAAAACGCTTTTTTCTGTCGTTTTCACCACAATTCCATCAGATTGAGCTTCGATTTCAAAATCCAAAAAAGGAATTTTCGCCGCGCCGTTTTCTCTTATAGTAGCACAAAATCCACAATCTGCATAATTATTTTTTATAATATCGGCACATAAAAAATTATTCCATAGAAAGAGTGTAATTCCCATTGCCTCAATTTTTGCATTCGGCTTTGCATTTTCAGCCCAAGAACAAACGGTATCGACAACCCGAAACGGCAAACGCACACTCACGCCAAGCGCATCCACAAGCGCATAGACGGTTCTACGGCGAAGCGCATACGGAATTGTGCAGAAACTTTCAAAATCCACAGAATGATATTTTTTGCACGATTGTGCGTTTGAAAAATAATCGATAAATTTTTTTTCGATAAACTCAGAATCATCGCGCAATTTTTTTGCACCCGCAAGCGCCGCACCGTCCCAGCCCTCAAAAATGCTGTTGAACAGAGGAATCACCGATTTTCTCACTCGATTTCTAACATAAGATTCGTCAAAATTCGTGCAATCAGTGCGCCATAAAATGCCCTGCGCATTCAAATACGCTTCAATCTCTGCCCGCGAAATATCTAACAGCGGACGAATATATTTTCCGCGCTGCCGTCGAATCCCTGCCGCAGCCTCGCCTGCACTTCCCTGCAAAAAACGCATAACCAGCGTTTCAAGTTGGTCATCTCGATTGTGCGCCACACAAAAAAAATCAGCCTTAACGTCCCGTATAAATTGCTCAAAAGCCGCATAGCGCAATGTTCGCGCAGCATCTTCCACCCCGCCGATTTTTTTCGCCGCATTCAAAACCGCACCGCGCGGAATTTCAAAAACACGGCATTGCACCCCATTTTTTTTACAAAAATCCGCTACAAACGCCGCATCGCCCGCAGTTTCGGCTTCAGCACGAATGTTGTGATTTACCGTAATAACCGCCAATTTCGATTTTGGAACGCAATGCAAAAGAGCCGTGAGCATCGCAATCGAATCTGCGCCGCCCGAAACCCCCGCTGCAATAAAATCCGAATCAGAAACGCCGCATATTTTCAGTGTATTTGAGAATTGTTTATCAAAAGTGTGGACAAATTTTTTTCTATCAATTTCAATTTTGTTCATTTTTTAGCGATAAAAAAATCCCTGCAAAAACAGCAGGGATTCATATGCTAGCCGATTTTTAGCGACCAGCAGAAACACTCATCAAAGATGCTTCTTTGTCGGTAAGCACTGTAATTGCTTCTGACAAGTTCAAATCTTTTACGCGGAAAACCTCGCCAACCTTAATGCCAGAAATATCCGCAGTAACACGAGCTGGCATATCTTTTGGCAATGCCTTCAATGTTACATCAGGAACATGGCGAAGCAAGAATCCGCCAGCAAGAACGCCAGCAGGTGTACCAACATAATTCACCTTCATACGAGCGACAATCGGCTTTTCTCCGCTTACAACATGGAAATCAGCATGCAAACTCTTGTCAGATTTTATGTCGTATTCGCTATCCTGAATATAAGCCAAATTATCTTTGCCATCAACTTTCAAAGTGATAAGCGTTGTTGGCGTAACAGTGCGCCACACTTTTGAAAACTCTGCTGCATCGATATCAAGCATTGTAGATTCGCCTTTTTCGTTATACATTACAGCTGGAATGCGACCAGCGGCACGCAGTTTCTTCGCAACGCTCTTACCTGTTTCAGTGCGGGTCTTTGCGTTAATAACAATCTGATCCATAATGAAGAACTCCTTAAAACACTTTCATAACGGGTTCACTGGGACGGCAGGATTCGAACCTGCGGAATGACGGCACCAAAAGCCGTTGTCTTACCGCTTGACGACGTCCCAAAATATATAACTTTCAGTCATTAAAACTCATCAGACGATGTATCAAAATGACCTGCATTATATTCACTTAAAATTTTATCTTGCAATAGCGTTCTAAAACTAGACGTTATCGGATGAACAACATCTTTATATTCACCATTTGCAAGTTGCCTGCTTGGCATAGCTACAAACAAACCAGACTTTCCCTCAATGACCTTCACGTTATGAACAACAAGAACATCATCAAAAGTAACTGTTACATAAGCCAACAGCTTTCCGCCGTCAGAAACTTTATGCAATCGCAATTCTGTTATCTGCATAATTTTTCACCCCCCCCCCCGCAAAAAACAGGTCAGAAAGAAAGGCGAGCGTAGCAATTCCATTTAGCTCGCAATTTTTCAAGAGAAACCTTACATTTCTCTTTATCTTGAAAAACTCCAAAAACAGAAGCACCAGAGCCAGACATATCGGCATACAAAGCGCCAGCTTTTTTCAAATCCAAAATCGCTTCTTCAATTATTGGATATTTTTCTGTTAAAACAGATGTAAACGTATTAGAAAAATGCCAATCAGAAACCGCAGAATTATACATCTGCACAAAATCTGATTCATTTTTCAATTTTACATCTCTTATTTTACCACGTTGATACCATTCATCAATCGCCACATACGCTTCTTTTGTAGAACTATGCAACTTTGGACAAAGAACAACAAAGTATAAATCTGTCCGCGGCTCAAATTCTTTTACAACCTCACCACGACCAGTTACAAAAGCACTGCAATATTTTTTCTCCCAGCAATGCAAAAAGAAAAAAACATCACTTCCCACTTTTTCCGCAATCAAATACCGTTCGCTCATTTTCAGAGAAACACCACTCAACTGCTCCAGCGCATAAATCAAAGAAGCTGCATCAGAAGAACCGCCTCCAAGACCACCGCCCATCGGGATTCGCTTTTGAATCGAAACATGTATGCCAAAATTAACGCCTGTTAATTCGCAAAATGCTCTATATGTTGCTGTCAACGTATTTTTTTCAGGCAATGCAACTTCAAAATCACCATCATCAGATAAAAACTTGCATTGAACTTTACAAACATCATTTTCTTCTAGTGAAGATATTATTAAATCATCATATAAAGGAATTGATGTAAAAATACTATAAATGGTATGAAATCCGTCGCTCCGTTTTGGTGAAACAGTTAATCCAATATTCACCTTTGCAGGGGCTAAAACCCGTATTTCATGCAACATAGTATGTTTATTATACATTTTTACAGATTATTGTCAATAAAGTATGCGATTTTCTTAGAATTTTCGTGCATTTTTTTTTACGTTATTGACACACAGTGCCTGTTTATTTTACTCTATTCAAACAGGGTTTTCTTAGCAGGAGTGCAATTATGTTCAGTGAAAGCGAAATTGCGGAATATTCATTCGGATTTGCATATGATGATGAGTATGATGCTGGCGGGCGATTCGATGATTACGATGACTTCGATGATGAAACGGACTTTGAGGACGATGAAGACGAAGTGAGTTTCGACGATTTGCAAGATGATGATGTCGATGCAATGGAAGAAAGCTTCGACGACATCGAGCCAGAGGACGGCTACGGCGCGTTTAGGTATCACGAAAGCGATTATTATGATGCCGAAGACGAGCAGCTCGACTTTGACGATGAAGACTGAAACATTTATATAAAAATACGAAAGGACGCTTTTTAGCGCCCTTTTTTTGCACTGCTAATTTATTTTTTCACCAGCATGCCACAATTTTTCCAGTTCGTAGAAATTGCGAGCTTCTGCACTCATCAAGTGAATCACAATCGGTCCCAAATCAATAAGATTCCAATCATCGCCGTCAGACATTTTTCGGTGCGTCAAATGCACTTGCAAGTCGTTTTCTTTCGCGTATTCCAGCGCAGATTTTTGCAAGCCCTTCCAGTGCGCACTGCTGTTCACCGTTACGATGATAAAAATATCAGTCCAGCTATTCAAATTTTCCACGTCCAGCGCGACCACATCAACACCCTTGCCGTCTTCCATCAACTTGGCAATTTCGAGTGCTTTTTCGCGAATTGTTTTCATAAAAGTACCTCTCTTGTTTTATTTTCCAATCACATATCGACCGTTGAAATCACGACCAAGAATTATCGTAAAATCGACCATCGTATCAGCAGCAAGACCAGCAGAATCAGGACGAACTTCATCGTCAACGATGTTGGAGCAGTGAATGAAGTCCCCGAGGCTTTTTGCCGCCGCTGCATTTCCGATATGATTTATAATCACCGTTTTTTCGTAATCCGAATTATCGGCGTTAATTGCATTCAAAACATCGTAGCCCACACCGCGCAAAAGCAATTCGGTATTGCGCGCAAGACCTTGCGTGAGCGTGCCGTTTTGGATTTCCAAAACATAGACGCGGCTGTTCACGTCCTCTGTCGTCGTTAGTTGCGTTGTTGACATTTGCACCGATTCTTTTATCAACTCGCCGTCATAATTCGGAAACGTCAGTTCCTTGCCGTCCACAACACGCGACGAGCCGAGAACCGTCTGCGGCAAAAGGCGCTCAGTATCCACGTTTGCAATTTCCGAAAGCACATACAAAAGGCTATCGTCATCAAGATTTGTCGAAAAATTTTTTTGGTAATGCAAAAAAGATTTCTTTGTAAAAAACACACCGCGATTTCGATTCAAAGCCTCCAAAAACGACACCATAATGTGCTGATGGCGCTCTCGGCGGCTTCGCTCCGTTTCTTCGGGCAAAAGATAATCCAGATAAACAGCAATTTTTTTGCCGTCCAATGTAACCGCGCCAGAGGGCAAAAGCCACAAATCGCCGTTGTCCGATTCAGCATCTACCGGCGACGGAATAAAAACCCGAAGCCCGCCGAGCAAATCGGTCATCGCACAAAAATGCTCCGTATCCATTTTTATGTAAAACTGCAAATTAGTGCCAATGAGCTTTTCAATTTCGGATTTATAAACCTGAATTCCCTTTTCTTTATAAATCGCGTCAATGCGGTCTACACGCCCCAAACTCTCGTAAATAGCACCCGTATTTCCCGGAATTTCAAACAGCGCGCCTTTTTTGGACGGGGGATAATAAATAAAAACATCGGTAAAAAGCGCATTGCCCGTTTTATCTTCAAGCACAAAAAGGATTTTCATAACTTGGTCTTTTTCAAGACTTTCCGAAACAAAATCCGTGCGAAGCAAAATCGCCAAATACGCTCCGATTCCAATAAGAATCATCAGAATGATTACAAGAAAAACAGCACTCCGCTGCTCACGCTTGATTTCCATTCAAATCTCCCGATTCGCCCGTCAATTCCGCCAAAAATTCCAGCGTTGCAGGCGCGGCAGTTTTGCCTTTAGAACGCAGATACGCCACATTTTCCTTGATAATGGTTGCAACAAGACTATCCAAATCCATTTTTAAGAGTTTTTCAAGATATTCGCTCGTTACATGCGGTCGACCCGGCTCAATTTTGTCTGCGGCATACAAAATTTTGGCAAGCGGACACAAATGAGCACCGCCAAACGTATGAGATGCAATCGCTTGCAAAACCTCTGCATCTGAAACCCCGAATTGCTCCTGCATAAAGACAGCCGCAGCCCGTCCATGTAGCAACTGCGGATTTTCAGCCTCCAGCGCAGAAATTGCCCTGCCGTCCCGAGAAGCCAGTTTCAGCATTTCAGAATCACTCAAGTTTTTGCAAATATCGTGCGAAATTCCCGCAAGATAGCACCGCGTATCGTCCACTTGGTAAATCCGCCCCATACGCGCAGAAAACTCCGCCGTGCGCACAGAATGTTCGTAGCGCTCTTTTTTTACGGATTTTTTGACATGTTTTCTGATTTCTTCAATCAGATTTTTCATTTCAAGCTCATCGTAGTCCATCAGCAACACCGTACAATTTATTTTTTATAATATACCAATAAACGCCGTCGGGGACAAGGTATCTCCAGCTCATTCCGCGCTCGCACGCAACGCGAATTTCTGTTGACGACACAGGCAAAATCGGAGTTTTTAGCAATTTATGCGGATAGGCAAAATTTTTTCTGAGATTTTCCTGTTCGTCATCACTCAAATCCGAAACCGTCGCATATTTTTCGGACGGAACATTCAAACTTTTTTCCGCGCCTACAATCGAAATCGCATCTTTTTGCCGCGAAGCCAAAATCAAATCCGCCATGCGCGCAATTTGTTCTGCATTCCGCCACAGAGGGAATCCCGCAAGCAAATCGCTTCCCATTATAAGAGCGATTTTTGCCGAAAGCTGTCCCGCATATTTTTTTGAAAGTTCCTCCAAAGTATCAAACGTGTAAGACACACCGCCACGCGCAATTTCCACGTCCGACACTTCAAAATGCGGATTTTTTTCGACCGCACACCGCAACATTGCAAGGCGGTCTTTCGCGCTTGCAAAATCAGGAGCAAGTTTTTTGTGCGGTGGCTCCGCAGTCGGAACAAATAAAATTTTATCAAAGCCGAATTCCACGCAAACCGCGTCTGCAAGCGCAAGGTGACCAATATGAACAGGATTAAAACTTCCCCCAAGAACCGCCAGTTTCATCATTGCCCAGGATATTGAATTTCCATTGTTTCATCAACAGAACGTGATTTCAGAAAATCTGATTTTTCAGATTTTGCCACAAAAAAATTACCCTCAGACGAAATCTGCGCGTGATTTTTCCCCGGCGTTCTCATTCTGTCCAAATCAGAAACCATCTTCACAATGACGCTTTTGACCGAGCCAAGACCTTTGCGTTCTGCCACAGAAGTCAGCAAAACCTGCGTTTCAGGCTCTTCTGAAAGAATTTGCGCCTTCACTTTTTCCGCATTTTCAGCCGCACCTTCAACATCAATTTTATTGCAGATAACAATTCTCGGCTTTTTCAGCAATTCCTCTGAATACGATTGCAGCTCGTTTTTGAGCGTAGCATACGCCTGCATACACTTTTCTTCCGAACAATCAATCATAAAAAGAAGGCACGCCGTTCTTGAAATATGCTTTAAGAATTGAATTCCTAATCCCAAGCCTTCGCTCGCCCCCTCGATAATGCCCGGAATATCAGCGATGATAATGTCACTATCGGTATCAACGTGCAAAACGCCCAGATTCGGGATTTTCGTGGTAAACGGATACGGCGCAATTTTCGGACGCGCGGCTGTAAAATAATCCAGCAGCGATGATTTTCCCGCATTTGGAAAACCTACCAACCCGACATCAGCCATAATAGAAAGCTCCACCAACAACTTTCGCTCTTCTCCGGGCTTTCCGTCGTGCGCGTATCGCGGCGCTTGATTTGTGGACGACTTAAAATGCACATTTCCCCAGCCGCCTTTGCCGCCGTGCAAAAACACAAATTGCTCTTCCTCGCTTTCCGTAGTGAATTCTCTGATAATTTCGCCCGTTTCAGCATCTTTGAGCGTCGTTCCCGGAGGCACCGGAATCACCACATCTTCGCCGTCCGCACCAAAACGATTTCGCCCAGAGCCGTCACCTCCGTTTCGCGCCTTAAAAATCGGGTGATAGCGCAAATGAGCAAGCGTCCTCAAATTTCGTTTCACACAAAAAATAACATCACCGCCCTTGCCGCCGTCGCCGCCAGCAGGACCTCCCATCGGAATATATTTTTCGCGCCGAAACGCAATACACCCATTGCCACCCTTGCCGGAACGAACTTCGATATATGCTTCATCTGCAAATTGCAACATATTTTTTCCCTCGAAAAATTCTAAAAAAATACCCGACACAGGAATATCCTTGTCGGGTATTATTGAAACTCAAGCGGTAAAATTAAGCCTGAACTGGTGCAACAGAAACAATCTTTCTGTTTTTGCGCTCACCAAAAACAACTTTTCCGTCCACCAAAGCGAACAAGCTGTCATCTTTAGCTTTCTTCACACCATCACCAGGATGAATAACAGTTCCACGCTGCTTAATAATGATAGAACCTGCGCTAACAAGCTCTCCGCCATATCTCTTTACACCCAAGTGTTTCGGATTTGAGTCGCGACCGTTTTTTGCGCCGCTACCGCCCTTACTGCGTCCCATTTTTTCCTCCGATTAAAAATCTGTCTTATACTCTTTCAGTTGAACACATTGCGGATAATCCCTTTCAACAGAAGAAATTCCTGTCCGAATAAAATCCGCAATACAAATCAACCGTACCGCATTTTCTTTGGAAATATCAGAAGGATTTTTTATTCCAAACTGCAATTTTCCGCGAAAACCAGTTTCTGAATCAACCAAAATACCGCTCGTATCAGAAAGAACCTGACCTGCCGTCCTTAACAGTTCCGAAACTGCACTACACACAATATCACGCCCCTTTTGCGCAAAACCCGCGTGTCCGTCAGCCTCGCAGCTCCTGAATTCGCCAGAATCAGAACAACCGAGCGATATTCGAATCATTCAGTCTCGATTATGCAACAACAATGTCTTTCACGACCACTTTTGTATATTGCTCGCGATGACCGATTGTGCGGTGATAGTCTTTCTTGCTCTTATACTTGTAAACGATAACTTTGTCGTCTTTGAAAGTATCGCCAACTTCGAGCGTAACTTTTGCGCCGCTTACATAAGGCGTTCCCACAGAAACCTTTCCGTCATTGCTTACGAGAAGCACTGAATCGATTTCAATTTTATCACCTTTCTGGGCATCGATTTTATCCACAGTCAACAAAGCGTCCTTTTCTGCTTTGTACTGTTTGCCCTTATACTCAACAAGTGCGTACATATTAAACCTCTAATAAAAACCGCCGCAACAAGTAACGGGTTTGTTGCGGAAATGAGATAAGTGTTGCTTATCTTACCAAATTTATTATTACTAGTCAAGCAAGAAATTAAATTCATTCTTGATTTATTTTTAGATTTATTTTTACTTGAAAAATATGTCAATAGTTTTTTGCGATTTTTCTTAGTTTTTTACAAAATTAATTTTTCGATTTTTTTCTGGCGCGGAATATATTTAAATTCCTTTCTCTTCTCTTCTCTTCTATTCTATTCTATTCTAGGGACATATTTATATATTAAGAAAATATAATACATAATCTATTTATATTATAAAAACATAATATAAAACCTATGACAAAGTAAAAAATCAAAAGTTTTTGTGCTGAAATCTTCTATACAAGTCGAATCTTTTTACAACGGAGAGCGTATGAGAGAGATTAAACACCCTAAAAATAAAGAAAATTTTGAATACTACATTCAAGGCTTAATTTCAAAGAAATATAAACTGCGACAAATTGCACAGATTACTGGTTATACTATTCAACAGCTTTCTCGAATAAAAATCGCTTATCAGAAAAAAGGCGCAGCAATTTTTATCAACGGACACAAAGGCAAGCCGTCTAAAAGAAAAATCTCCGACGAAAGACGTGATGAAATTATTCGCATTTACAACGCTGATTTTGAGGGCTTTAATTTTTCTTTTTTCCGCGACGCTCTGGAAGAATTCTACAACATCAATTTATCCTACCGCACAATTTACAAAATCTTGACGGCGGCTGGCACAAAATCCCCCGAAAAGCACAATGTCAAGCGCGAAAAACACCACCGCACACGCCTAAGACGCGAACACGAGGGTGAATTAGTACAAATTGACGCAACGCCTTATCAATGGTTTTCGTGGTGCGGTGATATGAAATATTATGCACTTCACGGTGCGATTGACGACGCGACAGGAAAAATCACAGCTCTATCTATGGCTGAAAATGAATGTGTATACGGCTATTATGATATTCTGGAACAGACGATTGAACGCTATGGCGTTATGTTTGATATTTATTCTGACCGTGCTCCAATCTTTTGTGCTACTCCAAAAAGTAAAAACAATCTCACAATTCAAGAACAACTTTCTGGATTACACGAAAAACGTACTCAATGGCAAAACATTTTAGACTTTTTTCACATCAATCAAGTTTTGGCGTGGTCGCCTCAAGCAAAAGGGCGTGTTGAAAGAATGTGGGGAACAATTCAAGGGCGGCTTCCGTGGTATTTCAAAAAATATAAAATTAAGACAATTGAAGATGCGAATGAGTTTCTGAAACACCAATTTATCAATGTGTTCAACGATGAATTTTCGGTTTCGCGTGATACAGAAAACATTTGGCGAAAACCACCGCAAAACTATAAAGATAATATTTGTTCCCGATACGAACGCACAGTAAACAGCGCAGGTGAGATTTCTTTTCAAGGCTATAAGTTCCGTGTCAATGCGCCAAAATGTGAAAAGAAAAAGATTGAACTGTGCATTTACAAAAATGCAGTAAGAGCCCAATTCAACGGTAATTATTATGGCGTAGAATTACTGGACGAGCTGACAGGCGGTATCGGCGAAACGATGAGCGAATCTCTGAAAAATATCATATCTCAATATATGCTTTCTGACGCTAAACGTGTTGAACAATACTAGAAGGGATTGAATAAAACAATCACGATATGCTAAAATTTTTATATGAGTGTGATAAAAAGCAAACGCGGATTGTCAAAAATGGAATTCTATCACAATGCGCGAAAACTCAGAAGAGAAATGACCGAGTTCATCAGGCGGGAATTCGGCGTTCATTCGAGAAGCAACGCAAGCCGTATTGACCAAACGCTCCCTGCTGATTGGTACGACGAAGATATAAAAGCGATTGCAGACAATGTGCGACTCCTGCTCCGAAATCTTTTATGGAACATCACCGCCGCAAATACGATTTACGCCAAAAACGAAAGCGAGTTTCAAACAAGGCGGCATTATCAGACCGAAGCAATCATAAATTGTCAACAACTTATCCAAGAGCTACAGTTTGCAGAAGACTCTTTGCCGATAAATGCCGAAAAGCTCCTGCCGTATGTTGCAGAAATCGGATTTGAAATTACGCTACTCAAAGGCTGGCGCAAAAGCGATAATAAAATAAAAATGCAGCTATCAGCTGATTTATAAAAGGGTATTTTCTGTACGTCGTGCTTTTGCAATTGCAACAACAATGGAAATGCCAACAACAACAATGC
>ERZ842401.4978-NODE-4978-length-15036-cov-4.024765_pt1 | contig 15036 bp, 11 predicted proteins | sample MGYA00521270_ERZ842401 | MGnify/ENA primary metagenome ERZ842401 (study PRJEB31892, sample SAMEA3878208) | bioreactor metagenome | biome: Moose rumen | place: Sweden | collected 2011-10 | study: EMG produced TPA metagenomics assembly of the PRJEB12797 data set...
AAAGGTTGAAAAGTTGAAAAGTTGAAAGGTTGAAAAGTTGAAAAGTTGAAAGATTTTGAATAGTTTAAAGATTAAAAATTGAAAGGTTGAAAAGTTGCCATGAAAATTCATCCTACTGCGATAGTCGAAGACGGTGCACAGCTTGGCGCGGACGTGGAGATCGGCCCCTACGCGCACATCGGCAAAGACGTCAAGCTTGGCGACGGCACAATCGTCAAGCAGGGCGCGATAATCGACGGCCACACGACGATTGGTTCGATGTGCCAGATCTTCCCCTATGCCTGCATAGGCATGAAGACCCAGGACCTCAAGTACAAGGACGGTTCCGTCTCCTACGTAGAGATCGGCGACCGCACAGTGATCCGCGAGTTCGCGACCGTCCACCTCGGAACGGCCGACGGCGAGAAGACGATCATCGGCTCGGACTGCCTCTTCATGTGCTACTGCCATGCGGCGCACGGCGTCATTCTCGGCGACCACTGCATCTGCTCGAACTCCGTGCAGCTCGCTGGCGACGTCCATCTCAACGACTGGGCGATCGTCGGCGGATGTGCCGCGGCGCACCAGTTCTGCACCGTTGGCGAGCACGCGATGGTCGGCGGTATGACGAAGATCAGGCAGGACGCGCCGCCGTTCATGCTCACAGACATGGTCGAGGGCGCGATGAAGGTCATCGGCGTCAATGTCGTCGGGCTTACGCGCCGCGGCTTCTCGCGCGAGTCGATTCAGGCGCTCAAGGAGGCGCACCGCTTCCTCTACCGCGACGGGCTCAATCGTTCGCAGGCGCTCGACCGCGTGGAGCACGACGTAGAGCAGACGCCAGAGGTGCAGCGCCTCGTCGCGTTCTACCGCAAGTCCCAGCGCGGCGTCGCCTGATTCCATTGGCAGACTCGGCTTTGTTTTGCTATACTATTGGCGATGAACATCAACGACATTGTAAAGACGCTTGACGGCACGCTCGTTGCCGGCGGAGATTCCGACCGCACGGTCGGCACGGTCGTCGCGAACGACCTCATGAGCGATGTTCTCCTCAACGACGGGGACGACATCCTGCTTCTCACCTCGCTCGCCTCAGACCAGGCGATCAGGACCGCGAATATCGTCGGCGCCATGTGCGTCGTCGTGCACAACGCGAAGCCGTTGCCGCAGACGATGTGCCAGGTCGCCGACACGCTCGGCATTCCGCTCGTGAGCTCGCCTCTCTCCAAGTACGAGAGCTGCGTGCGAATCCACGACTTCCTCAAGGCCGAAGCCGGGTCGTGATGGAGTACAAGCCGACGATCCTGAGCGGCGGCGAAAGCCGCAGCGACGACCAAATCATGGCCGCGCACGAGCGCAAGCACGTTCGCCGCGTCTCGGGGCCTGGTCTTCCCGGCTCCGACGGGCAGGGCGAGCCGCTCGTCATAATGGAGCTTTTGCAGCGCCTGCGCGTCAAGGACGTGATGCGCGACCACGACATAATCTCCGTCGTTCGCACCGACACGATGCACTTCGCGCAGAACCTGATGAAGCGCAACCACATCTCTGGCGTGCCCGTTGTGGAGGGGAAGCGGCTCTTCGGCATCGTCTCTATCAACGACATCATCATGGCGCTTGAGGGCGGCTGGATCAGCGATCCCTGCCAGAAGCACATGGCGACGAATCTCGTCGTTCTCGAGGAAGACATGCCTCTCGCCTTTGCGCTCAAGTATTTCGAGAACTATATCTTCGGGCGCTTCCCGGTGCTCAACAAGGAGCGCGACTTAGTTGGCATCGTCTCGCAGCGCGATGTCACGCGCGTCATGATGCGCGAGCTCACAAAGGAGCTAACGCGGCTTGAGGGCGGGGCAGGACACGCCGTTTCCGAGGGTGTCTCGACCGAGAAGTCGGAAGGGGCGCTTCCCTACTACTCGATGCGCCAGTTCGTCGTTGTCCGCAACGATCTCCAGAACGCCGGCAAGGCGGCGAACGAGATAAAGAAGATGCTGGGCGATGCGGGCGTGGAGAAGAAGATCATCCGCCGCGTCGCAGTTGCCGCCTACGAGCTCGAGATAAACATCTGCATCCACTCCCTCGGCGGTTCGATCACCTTCATCATCGACGGCCACAAGGCGACTGTTATCGCGAAGGACAAGGGCCCTGGCATAAAGGACGTCGAATGGGCGCTTCGCGACGGCACGTCCACCGCGAACGACTGGATACGCTCGATGGGATTTGGCGCGGGGATGGGGCTTTCCAACTCCAAGCGAGTTGCCGACGTGTTCGACATCAAGTCGACCGTCCCGACCGGAACGACCGTCCTATGCGAATTCAATCTTCCCGAGAAGAAGTAGCGCTTAGCCGCCGATGCGGCGGAGGCGAAGCTGGCCGCAGGCGGCATCGGCGTCTTTGCCGCGCGAGCGGCGGAGCATCGTCTGCACGTGGTTCTTCATCAGGACGTCGAGGAACATCAGCATCGTCCTCTCGTCGGGCGTCTTGAAGTCGGGGCGGTGCGAGACGGGCGAAAGGGGGATGAGGTTCACTTTCGCCATAGGAACGCGCTTCACCTGCCGCGCAAGCTCCTCGGCGCATTCGCGCGAGTCGTTGATGCCCTTGATGACCGTGTACTCGAAAGTGATGATCCTCTTCGTCGCCTTTGTGTAGGCGGCGCAAGCGGCGAGAAGTTCGTCAATCGGCCATTTCTTGTTGACCGGCATCAGCTCGTTGCGCAGTGCGTCGTTTGGCGCGTGGAGCGAGACGGAAAGCTCGAACTGTATTCCCTCGGCGGCGAGCTTCGCAAAGCCGGGGACGACGCCGCAGGTGGAGAGCGTTATGTGGCGCGCGCCGAGGTTCGGGCCGCGCCCCGCGTTGATGAGCTTGAGGGCCCGCATCGTCTCGTCGTAATTTGCGAACGGCTCGCCCATGCCCATTACTACGATGTTCGTGATTTCGCCGAGCGCGCGTCCCGCCATGTATTCCGCGACAATCTCGTCGGCGGTGAGCGAACGCACTACGCCGCGCGCGCCAGACGCGCAGAACGCACAGCCCATGCCGCAGCCGACCTGCGTCGAGATGCACTGAGTGAAGCGGCCTGTCGCCGGGATAAGCACCGTCTCTACGGACTCACCGTCCTCGAGGCCGATGAGCAGCTTCTGCGTGCCGTCCGACGATTTCGAGACTTCGAGCGTCTTCGTCTTCGTGATCGGGAACTCTGTCTTCAGCTGCTCGCGGAAATCCTTTGGTAGCGTCGTCGCCTGGTCCCAGTCGGTGATGTAGTCGCGGTAGAGCGCCTGGAGTATCTGGTCTGCGCGGAATGCGCGCATGCCCCGCTCCTTAAGGATCGGCTTCCATTCGTCAGGCAATATGCTCCATGCCTTTTTCATCGCCGCATATTATACCAATTTTCCTTCGCTGGCTGTTGTAGGCAACTTGTAGATATCCGTTAGACACCTGTAGACATCGGCAGTGCTTCGGCGACACGCCCATTTGCTATAATTGACCGCATGAACGATATGAAGACGCCGCCGAACAACGTCGACGCCGAGCGGGCAGTGCTCGGGTCGATACTGCTTGATACGACGGGGCGCGACGAGCGCGTTATGGACGTCTGCCAGTCGGCGGGCGTCGTTCCCGAGACTTTCTTCGATCCGCGCAACAGGGCGATATACGGGGAGATGACGGCAATGGCTCGCGCATCGAGGCCGCTCGACGCGCTGACGCTCACCGAGGAACTTTCGAGCTCTGGGCGTCTTGAGGCCGTTGGCGGTGCCGCGTACATCCAGTCGCTTATCGACCAGACGCCTACGACCGCCCACGCCGAATACTATATCGGCATAATCATCGCAAAGCAGCTGAGGCGCACGATGATCGACCGCGCGACGGCGACGATCGAGAAGTGCTACGACGAGAGCGAGTATCCTGATGCGCAGGCCGTACTTGGCGACGCCGAGAAGTCGTTTATCGAAATCGGGCTAAGACGCGATTCGACGATGCCCTGGGCGTCTGCCATCGACGAGAGCTACAGGCATATCGACGCGATGTTCGACTCGAACGGAAGGACGCTCGACGGCCTTGCGACGGGCTTGACGCACCTCGACGAGAAACTTCAGGGGCTCAAGAAATCTGAAATGATAGTAATTGCCGCGCGTCCGTCGGTCGGCAAGACGTCGCTTGCGATGAACATCGCCGAAAGCTGCGCCCTCGGGATGGACATGAACAACGTGCCGGTCAGGTCCGACGACGGCAAGCGCCATCCCGTTATGATCTTCTCGCTCGAAATGCCGATAGAGGCGCTGACACGGAGAATGATCGCGGGCCGCGCTCACGTTAACATGTGGCGGCTTAACCGCGGCCTCTGCGCGAAGAACGAGAAGCAGATGCTTATCTCGAATCTTTCGATTGCCGCCGAGGAGTTGAAGGGCGCTCCAATCTACGTGGACGACACGGCCGCGCTCGACATAATGGACCTCCGCGCCCGCGCCCGCCGCGCGAAGAAGCAGCATGGCATAGAGCTAATCGTCATAGACTATCTGCAGCTCTGCACTTGCCGCGAGGCCGCGCGCATGGGAAGTCGTCAGATAGAAGTCTCGATGATTTCCCAGCAGATCAAGGCGATGGCGAAGGAGCTGAAGATTCCGGTGATCGTTCTTTCGCAGCTTTCCCGCGCGAACGAGCAGCGTAATGACAAAGAGGAACGGCCGAAGCTTTCGGATTTGCGCGACTCCGGCGCGATCGAGCAGGACGCCGACGTCGTTTTTCTCCTTCGCCGTCCGTCGCGTACGGCTACATCGAAGGAAGCCAATGACGAACAGCTCGCGATAATTGACGTTGCGAAGAACCGCAACGGCGAGACCGGGGAGGTGAAGGTCAACTTCTATCGCGAGTTCACGCGTTTTGGCGATCGCGAGATAGAGCGCACCGGCACCGACAACTTCAGCACTTCCGAGCCGCCGCCAGAGCAGGGCGAGTTCGCCCCCGACCCCACGATGTAGTTGGTTAAAGCGCATTTGCGGCGGTAGAAGACATTGGTTCTGCGGCTTTCGCGGGGTTGTGTCTTTTGGCACCGCTCGCGCCCATATCCCGCTTTGCGGAATATTGCCAAGACGCTCGCTTCGGATTCCGTCGACCATGCACGTGTCGCAGTTCATAACGCGCGTCCGGTCGACTGCATCAGATGCCAAAAGACACACCCCGCTTCCGCCGCTACGATGCAGGAACCCTGCTTTCGCTCAGCAAACATTGCGCAACCACAACGATAGCGCTGTAAATTCGCCAAGTTGTTGATTTCAGCATGGCGGTTCTGCTATAATATGTCCCGAAGCCGTTGAAAACGTTGAAAACGAGGGAAGTGACGGAAAGCGACGAAATGGGCGATAAAAAGAGCAATCCAAAAGTGGTGTTTTACCATGTGATCCGTGTGATCATTATGGGGATCTTGTTCATGGCAACGGCTTTTTGTGTCATGATGGCGACGGTTATTGTATTGGAAAGTCCAGGCATGCGGAAGTATAATCGGCTTTGCGCATATCCGAACAAGGACGCTCTCTTTGCCGCAGAGCCAGACGAGGTGAAGAAAGTGATCGACTTTAGTCAGAACGGAACAAACTACACGGCGGTCGTTCTTTCATGGATTGGATTCCTGCCGTCCGGCCCTGCTGTCTTCATTTATGATGAGGGCGGAAAGATGGTTGATCATTGTTCGGATTCTGGTGAATGTGACAGCTTTCTCAGACGTTGGCACTGCGCCAAATGGTAGGTGCAATCAGTGGAACAGCCTGGGACAGTCCCCGCGGAACCATTGTAAAAGCCATATTTGCGCGGCAGGGTCACTGGCGACGCGATTTTTGATATAATACTCTTTCAATGAAGTGTGAATTGTGCCATCAGAAGGACGCGGAGACTGCGATCCAGTTGGAAAAGGACAGCGAAGAGCAGGAGCTCTACGTCTGCCGCGAATGCGCGAACCGCGAGAGGGTGCGCCGGCAGAAGAAGAGCCAGCGTACGCGCAAGGGCGCGGACGGATTGCCGCCCGGTGTGTCCATTTCCGTTTCGGGCGTGGCGTCTGGCGACGAACCGCCGCCGCCAATTGTTGCCGCCATCATGAATGCCGTGAGCGGGCTCGTCGAAGGTCTTGAGCAGGCGGCAGAAGAGGTCAACAAGTCGAAGAAGGCGCCGGAACTCGTCGATTTCCCGTGCGAACGCGCCGAGGCGACTTACCGCATAGGCGACCGTCTGCATCTCGAGGGATTGCATCTTATTGGCGAACTTGAGCCCGTGCATCGTGCGATGCGGGCGCTCAAGCTCCAGCTTGCTGGCGTGGACGCTGACGGTGTCCGCGATGCAGGGCATGTGTACCGGCTTCGCTACTCTGGTTCTGCCGAGCTTGCAAAGCGCGTCGCGGAAGACATTCTCCGCGAGGAGCGCAATGCGCGTGTCCGGCTTTTCGAGGAAATGCCCCGCGTGTTCGGCGACTCTTTATGCCGTGCGCTTGCCATACTCAAGAACTGCCGGCTCCTGAGCCCCGGCGAGCTTTTCGACCTGCTGTCGCCGCTTCGGCTTGCTGCGATAGAGAAGATGCTCGACGGAATAGGACTGAAGGAAATAGAGTCGATGCTCGCCTCGATCGACCTGTCGTCTAAGGAGGACGGCGAGACGCAGCAGGAACGCGACCGCCAGGATGCGGAGCGCGCCGACGAGATGAACAAGCGCTTCGAGGACGTCGTCCTAAACGAGCGCGCCGAGGAGAAGTTCCTGTGAGCATGATGTTTACGAAGAACGCGATAGACGCGCTGAACGCCGCGGCGAGCTGCGCGCGACAGCTCGGCCACGACCATATCGGCGCGGAGCACATCTTGCTTTCGATTTTTGCAATTCCGAAATGCCAGGCGTGCCTCCGTCTTGAACGGCTCGGGCTTGCACTTTCCGACCTCACGGAGTCGATGAGGAACATGATTTCGGGCTCTTCCGAGCCGGTCATGCAGCGCGGACAGCTTCCGATTTCGGCGCGGACGAAGAAGGTCCTTGACATCGCGGGGCTCGAGGCGGGTGGGCCGGGCAAGCCGGTTAGCACCGTTCATCTCGTCACTGCGATGATGCGCGAGGGCGAGAACGCTGCCGCGCAACTTCTCTTCAACGCGGGAGTCACCGTCGAGAAGTTTCTCGCCGCCGGTACGCAGGGCGGCAATGGAGACGGAAAGAAAGGCGATGCGTCCGGGCAGGGCGACGCCGGCGAATCGCCTTCGCAGAAGGGCGAGAACGGCAAGCAGCAGAAGACGCCGACAATAAACGCTTTCGGGCGCGACCTCACCGACCTTGCGCGGCAGGGGAAGCTTGACCCCGTGATTGGGCGCGAGAAGGAGCTTAAGCGCATAATCCAGATCCTTTCGCGCAGGACGAAGAACAACGCCGTTCTCATCGGCGAGGCGGGCGTAGGAAAGACTGCCGTCGTAGAGGGGCTTGCACAGGCGATCCACCGCGGCGAGGTTCCCGAGAAGATGCAGTCGAAGCGCGTCGTCGCGATAGACATGGCGCGTATGGTCGCGGGAACGCAGTATCGCGGACAGTTCGAGGAGCGGCTCAAAAAACTCATCGACGAGACTAAGCGCTCCGGCAACGTAATCCTCTTCCTCGACGAAATCCACACGATGGTGGGCGCTGGCGGTGCCGAGGGCGCGATGGATGCGGCGAACATCCTCAAGCCCGCGCTTGCGCGAGGCGAGCTTCAGTGCGTCGGTGCGACTACGCTCAAGGAATACCACAAGTCCATCGAGAAGGACGCCGCGCTCGAGCGCCGCTTCCAGTCGGTGCAGGTCGACGAGCCGACTGTTGCCGACACGATACAGATTTTGAAGGGCATCGCCCCGAAATACGAAGAGCACCACTCCGTGAAGTTCGGAGACGCCGCTCTTCGCGCCGCAGTCGAGCTGACGGCGCGCTATCTCCCCGCGAGGCAGCTCCCCGACAAGGCAATCGACGCGATGGACGAGACGGGGGCGAGGCTCCGGATGGGCGCGTCGGCGCGTCCGAAGGACCTTGTCGAGCGGCAGGAGTCGATAGACACGCTGCGCGGAAAGAAGGACGCGGCCGTGAAAGCGGGCGACTTCGACTCCGCCGCGCGCTACCGCGAGGCTGTCAGGATCGCCTCCGAAGAGTTCCAGGAAGCGCTCAAGAAGTGGAAGGAAACCCACGCCGAGGAAGTCATCGAGGCAACCGAAGAGGATGTCGCTGAAACCGTCTCGTCGATGAGCGGCGTTCCCGTCGAGAAAATGAACGCTACGACAGCAGAGAAGCTTCTCGGCATGGAGAAGGCGCTTAGCGAAGTCGTCATCGGCCAGACTCCCGCAATCAAGGCGATTGCGCGCGCGCTTCGCCGCAGTCGTGCGCTCATGGCCGATCCCAAGCGCCCGATTGGCTCTTTCCTCTTCCTCGGCCCCACTGGCGTCGGCAAGACGCACCTTGCGAAGATGCTCGCAGAGAAAGTGTACGGCGACGAAAAGGCGCTTATCACGCTCGACATGTCGGAGTTCCAGGAGAAGTATTCCTCTTCGCGTCTCGTCGGCGCACCGCCCGGGTACGTCGGCTACGACGAGGGCGGGCAGCTTACCGAGAAGGTGCGCCGCAGGCCTTACTCCGTCGTTCTCTTCGACGAATTCGAGAAGGCGAATTCCGATGTGATGAACATGCTGTTGCAGATTCTCGACGACGGGCGTCTCACCGACGGCCAGGGACGCGTAATCGACTTCCGCAACACGATAATCATTTGCACCGCGAACCTCGGTTTCGATTTCGCTCGCGAGGGCCATACGCTTGGTTTCGCGACCGAGACAGCCGAGACGAGCTTTGATCTTCTTAAGGAGAAACTTCTCTCCGAGGCGAAGCGCACTTTCCGCCCTGAGCTCTTGAACCGCTTTGACGAGACTGTCGTCTTCCGCAAGCTCGAAAAGGGCGACATGGAGTCGATACTTAAGCTTGAACTTGCAAAGCTCCAGTCGCGGCTCAAGGACTCGCACATTTCGCTTTCGCTCGACAAGAAGGCGACGGCGTTTCTCGTTGAGAAGGGCTACGATTCTGCGCTTGGCGCACGGCCTCTTCGCCGCGTCGTTCAGGATTTCGTCGAAGATCCGCTTGCAGACTTCGTCCTCGCCGGCAAGTCAAAGCCGCGTATGCGCGGCAAGCTCGCCAAGGACGGCAAGTCGATCAAGTTCTGATCGCCGACTATTTAGTCTTGCTTGCCGTTGTAGCGCCGCCTGTACATCTTGGCAGCGACATCTCGCGAGGCCTCTACTAGCTCTGGATACGGCATGTCCGCCACGTTGAGGAACCCGATCTGGTAGTTTTCGCCGTCAGGGCGGCCCGTGAGCGCCTGATCCTGCCACTGGAACCAGTGCGTTCCTACGAAACGCGGATGGTCGAGACATCCGTAGACGAAGTTGCGGTAGCGCTGTGCGCGCATCACGGTGTCGGGGCCGGGCCAGAGTGTTTCGGCGGTGGCCGCAGTCACGGCGACCATAAAGATAACAGACATCCAGATTTTCATGCTGGTATTATGCAGAATCCTCCTGTATTTGTCAATACTGCGGTCAACAAGCCGCCTGCGCGGGGTGCAACGAGATATTTATGCATAGGCAATAGTCTCTGCATGACCTATGCCGGCATGTTTGCTTGGCGCTGGCGCGCGACCACGAACCTTGGCCGGGCGGCGAATCGCGCGATGCGCGATTTGAACCATCGCCTTGCCGCCGGGCCTCAGGCTTCGCCTGGCCAGTCGTCAAGTCTCCGCTTCAACCCTGCGGGTTCCGCCGCCCGCCAAGACACGAATGCGGCCCAAGGCCGCACACGAACACGCCTGCTTCGCAGGCTGCACGAATACGGGGGTCTGTGATTTCATTTGCGGCAATTGCAAAATTTCTTTTGGACAGGATTTACAGGATTATCAGGATTATGAAATCTCCAAAAACACTTGCACACTGCAAGAATCTTGTAAATCCTGTTAATCCTGTCTAAAAAGACACACCTTGGGAAGAGGGTTGGCAATTGGCTTATTCGTGGATATTCGTGTGCCGCGAAGGCGGCATTCGTGTCGCGGGGCTTGCCGAGAACCGAAGGTTGGAATGGCGCGGCGGCGTTTGACGAAGGTCGATGGCGCCGGAATGTCAAATGGAAGCCGAATCGCCTGCAATTCGACCTTCAAGTCAAAGCGGCGACACGCCATTCCAGCGGCAAAGCCGCTCGGCAAGCCGCCGCGTTTCGTGGTCGCGCGCAGCGCAAATCCAATCTGCCGGCACATATGGAACAGTATATGTGGAATCGCGGCGATGCTGACAAATCGCGTTTTCGTGCATAAAAGTCTCGGTACACCCAGGACCCAACCGCGCTTGACAACAGCGCGGGGGATTGGTATCATGTTGATACTTTATTGGGGATAGGTTTATCGTCAAGGGGTGGGTTGATTTAATGCTCATGTTTTATGAGAATCGCCTTGGCGCACGGCAGGACGCCGCGTGCTGCGTCTGTAGTTGTCGCTCGACCCCCTGTCGTCTCGATTTTCATTGCTCTAAAGGAGAAACAACTATGAAACGAAAACTCATCTACACCTTTGCCGCCCTTGCGCTTGCGGCGGTTCTGCCCGCCGAGGCGACATGGACTTATGTTGCGAGCCCGGGCAAATACAACGGCAACAACGACAAGGCGTTCTCCGGCGTTGTAACAGACAGCCAGACGTGGACGTTCTATATTCTAGATCTCGGCGACGGCACCTGGCAACTCGGCGCCGGCACGTGGGGCGTCGACCAGAACTTCGGCTCGTTCCTTGCCGGAAAGTCCGACAGCAAGACACCGATTCCCTATGACGGGTCAAACTACACTGGAACGGGATCGGGTGTGCTTGACCTCTCGACTCTCACCAAAGACACGGGGCTGTCGTTTTCGGCGGTCGGTCCGCGATTCATGGGCGGGCATACGGGCGTAACGTCCATCATCCTTCCTCCCGGCGTCAAGTCTATTGGCATCGCCGCGTTTCAAGGGTGCACGGCATTGACGAGTTTCGATGCCAGACTCACGTCGCTTGAAACTATCGCTGACGCCACAAACGCAGGTAGCCCCTTTTACCGTGGCGTACTTCAAAACTGCACTGCGCTTACCGATATCTACCTGCCTGATACTGTCGAAACAATCGGTACCTATGCTTTCACATGGCTTAAAGAAAACGCGACTGTCGCAATCCACATGCCTGGTCCTGTGCCGACATCCATTGCTTCGACGGCATTCGGCGGAAAGACGACGCAGTGGGCGCTTTGCGTAAATGCCCTGCAGTATCGCGATTGGTACAACTCGTATGCGGACTGGAAGTACACTGTCGATGAGAACATGGCCGGTGTGAACTGGCCGGATCCGAAGTCCGGCAATGAAAATTCCGGATGGATTCCCGCACAGGTTCGCTACGATTCCACAGATTACCCCGCGCCATTTGGCTACGCAAATACGTCAGCGAAGGGCGTGCTTTCGCTCGCCCGTCTCTACCTCATCCAGGAAGGCGAGGCTGGCGAAACGATTCCCGCATCGTCGTCCGTCGTCGTTTCGGACATCGGGCGCACGAACGCGACATTCACCGTCACGGTCGATCTCGGCACGTCATCCGAAGCTACCCTGACGTTCACGGTCGGTGAACATACTGAAACCGCGACCGCATCGGCTGGCACGACGACCTTCACATACACATACTACGATCTCGATCTCGGGACGACCTACAACTACTCGGCAGCCGTCACGGCCGATTCGGGAAATGGCTCTACCACTGGGGAAATGGCAACGGTCGGCCCAGACGTGGAACTTGGAGCGACAGACTATCTTCAGCCCAATGACGGCCTTTCGGCGACGCTCACGGTCAATGTCGCGCAACTCCTTTCGGGAACCGTGGCAATCGTGCTTTCCCGCGACGGGACGGATATCGAGACCAAAACCGTGTCGGAGGCCGGTGACGTAGCGTTTGACGTTTCGGGGTTGACCCTTTGGCAGACCTACGACTACACATTTACGGCGACATCGTCCGAACATGGCGACGTGGCAACCACGACGTTGTCGTTCAAGGCACAGCCCTACCACTGGGAATACACGCCCAACGACGGAGAAACGCAGGCTTATCCTTGGGATGGAACACCACCGCAGGCTGGAGTTCAAAAAGGTTTTATAAACAACCAGCCTTATCATGGAACACTGACCGACGGACGTTGGGTTTTCTGCGTCTACCACAACCCGGAGTGGAAAGCTGACGAGTTCTGGCTGGGCGAGGGAAATTCAGGCTCGACGGCCTATTCGCAGAAAGGTCTTCCCGACATCGACCTTTCCGGCGTCTATGACGACACGGGCATCAAGCTTGTCGGCATCGGCGGCTATGCGTTCGCCCAGAAGTCGGCCGACATCACCAGCATCGTCTTCCCGAAGTTCATCACGCACATCGGCAAGCAGGCGTTCTACAATTGCGGGAACCTGAAGGATATCGACCTTGGACATACCTTGCTCACGAACGTTCTTGAGATGGGTCTCCAGAACTGCACGTCGCTCACGAACATCGTCTTTCCGGCCACCCTTGAAACATTGGGTGGCACGGCGCTTGCGTGGGGTCCGGACAAGCGTGCGATTCACTTCCTTGGCGACGTGCCTGTCTGCGAGCCGAGCGTCAGTTCGGGGACTAAGGGTTCCGATCAGGCGATTTACTCTGGCGCCAACAACCGGCAATGGGCCTACTGCGTCGATGCGGAGAAGTATCCGAGGTGGAAGACGGACGCGACGACGACGCTCTACACAACCGAGAATCCCTTCCCGGCGGCTACCGAGGCGACATGGATGGCCGAGCATGTCCGTAAGGGCCAGCCGTACGCGAACGGCAAGAAGACGTATGGTTATCCCTTCGGCAACTCGACGCTGGGACGCAGCTACGACACCTCAACCAACGGCCGCGCCTATTTGATTCAGGAGACTCAGATCACGCAGAGCTTCTCGATAATTATCCGTTGATTATGTTAAGGCAGTTGGAATCGCCCGCCGCGTTCGCGTCGGTCAATTTCAACTGCCTTATGTTTTTCCCGCCTGACTCAACGACCGCGAACTCGCCATTGACTAATGACACACTCTCCCACTCCAACTCGCCCCAACCCCTCCACGCAATTTCGTCCGCACCGTAATCTCCTCTCACAGGTTCCTTCTGTCACGACAACTGAGTTTTGCGGTCTGTCGCGGTCTTGACACTTTTCCGAAGGAAGTGGTACCATATCTACCAAGATTCAGAGGTAACGACATGATGAAACGCAGATGCTCATTTGCCGCGCTTGCGGTGTTTATTGTCGTGGCGGCTGCGGACGCCGCAGATGACGGTTCGGTAAAGGCGCTTTTAGACGAGTATGTCGAGAAGGGCCTTGTCGCAGGCGTCGTTTCGGGAATCTCCGACGCGTCGGGAGAAGTGCGCTTCGACTGTGCGGGTTGGGCGGACATGGAGAACAAGGTCCCGATGAGCACCAACACGCTCTTCGCAGTCTTCTCGATGACAAAGACCTTCAACGGCGCGGCGCTCATGGCGGCGATCGACGACGGCAGGCTGTCTCTCGACGACGAAGTCGCGAAGTTCCTGCCCGAGTTCGCCGACGTCAAGGTGTCCGTGACCGACGCCGAGGGGAAGAAGTCCCTCGTTCCGCCGAAGCGCCCGCTGACGATCCGCGACCTCGTCACGCACACAAGCGGCTCGCGCTTCTCGCCGCCGATCGTAAAACGCGCCGTCCCGCTTCGCGAGATCGCGCGCCAGATGGCTGCCGTTCCGCTTGTGGCGCAGCCGGGCGAGACATTCTGCTATGGAAACGCCTGGGTCGACGCATCCGCCGCGGCGCTTGAGGTCGCCGTTGGAATGCCTTACGAAAAATGGCTGAAGGAGCGCGTCTTGGATCCGCTCGGAATGGGCGACACCACCTTCTCGCCGACGGCGGAACAGGCATCGCGCATTGTCAAGGCGTATACGACGGACGATGGGCCGCTGCGCCTCGGTTCGGACCGGTGCACCCCGCAACTCGTCTTCCCGTGGGAGGCGAAGGTCTTTCCGTGTGCGGCGGGAGGGCTTTTCTCGACTCCGGCGGACATGATGCGCTTCTCTCAGATGCTCGCGCACCACGGGACATGGAAGGGTCGCAAGATCATCTCGCGCGAGACGTTCGACAAAGTCTTTGCCGTCAAGCAGACGCCGCCCTGCATTGCCGAGCCGTACTGTGTCGGTAGCTGGCTTTACGACGACTGGCTCGGACACGAGGGCGCTATGCGGACCGACCAGCGCGCGAACCTCAAGACCGGCCATAGCCGTCTGTTCTTCATCCAGACCGAGAACAGGGGCGGCCCGGCGTTTTTCTCGTTGAAGAAGAAGTGGAACGCCGCCTGCGACGCCGTGCAGGGCACGCCGCCGTTCAACCCGAAGAACTGACGGTGCCATCCCCGCGCCGTCCAGACTGAAGCCGTCCGGGATTTGCATATGGACGCAGTGCTGAGGGCTGTTTGCGTTGACATTCTGGCGCGGAAAGTGGTATTATACGGGCGAAAGTGAGGCTGAGCGCGGCAAATGTGCCGCGCGAGGCGTTCGTCTTTTGTCGTATGGTGTTATAAGCATCAGAAGAGTAACGGCGCAATGAACATGAGAAAACACGAGTATGCTTTCGCCGCGCTGGCGGTGGTTGCGATGCCCGTCATAGGCGTTGCTGCGTGGGTTCCGACGGCCGACTCCACGACGTCCGCGCCAAAGTTCACGGACGGCAACTTCGTCATCTCGTGGAACACGGGCAACAAGCAGCTTAAGTACGAGTCGCACGATGCGTCGGTCTCCACCGTCTGCGACATGTCGACACTGAGCGAGGACGTCGACGCCGTCGCGGGCTACTCGCACCCCACGCAGGTCGCAGGTTCCGGGTTCGCCGGCAAGTCCGGCATCACCCGCGTCATCCTGCCCGAGGCGTGCTACGGCATCAACCAGCAGTCCTTCTCGAGCATGGTCGACCTCGAGTCGGTCGTCATCTCCTCGCAGACCTGGTTTAGCGGCAAACAGGCCTTCTC
>ERZ842401.4979-NODE-4979-length-15034-cov-4.216904_pt1 | contig 15034 bp, 12 predicted proteins | sample MGYA00521270_ERZ842401 | MGnify/ENA primary metagenome ERZ842401 (study PRJEB31892, sample SAMEA3878208) | bioreactor metagenome | biome: Moose rumen | place: Sweden | collected 2011-10 | study: EMG produced TPA metagenomics assembly of the PRJEB12797 data set...
TATTCATAGATCAGTTAAGCGCCAGCAGCTGGTCGACCACCTTTTTCACACCGGTGCCCGCTTTTTCCTGGACTATGGTTATAGCTCGGCTGACAGGCACCGCCTTAGGGTCGACGAGCCAGCAGGGCGAGCTTTTGGGTACATAGTGTATGAGACCCGCAGCCGGATAGACATTCATCGATGTGCCTATGACCACGAAATAGTCGGCTTGTTCGCAGAGTAGGGCGGCCGGTTCGATGTTCGGCACCGCCTCGCCGAACCATACGATATGCGGGCGCAACTGTGCGCCGTCGGGTGCGAGGTCGCCGAGGTGGATGTCGCGGTCGCCGATTTCTACAATCAGGTTGTCGTCGCGGTCGCTGCGGGCTTTTGTAAGTTCGCCGTGCAGATGAAGCACACTGTGCGAGCCGGCCTGCTCGTGCAGGTTGTCGATATTCTGGGTTATTATCCGCACGTCGTATCGCTCTTCGAGCCTGACGAGCTGCCGATGCCCCTCGTTAGGCTTGGCCTTGAAGACTTCGCGGCGGCGCGCGTTGTAGAAGTCGAGCACCAGTTCGGGGTTACGCACGTAGGCATCGTGGGTGGCCACGTCCTCGACGCGGTATTCCTCCCATAGGCCGTCGCTGTCGCGGAAGGTCTTGATGCCGCTCTCGGCGCTGATGCCGGCTCCTGTAAGAATAACGACTTTTTTCATCCTGGCAGTGGATTATTTCTGTAAAACGGTGAAAACGGTACGGCGGTTCTGGGCACGCCCCTCCTCGGTGTTGTTGTCGGCGATAGGCTTGCTTTCGCCATAGCCCTTGTATTGGAGGCGGTTTGATGCCACGCCGTGTTTCACAAGATAGTCATAGACGGCCTTAGCACGGTTCTCGGAGAGTTTATGGTTGGCGGCATCGGAGCCGACATTGTCGGTATGTCCTTCGAGCATGACCCGCATGCTCTGGTTTTTGGCCATAAGATCCACCACCTTGTCAAGCTCGACGCTCGACGCGGCCGTGAGGTCCCATTTGGCGGTCTCGAAGAAAACGTTGCGCAGCGTGATGCTCGACCCCACCTCGATTGGTTCGAGAGGTATTTCAAGCAGGTAGGGGTTGTCGATTGAGGCGGCGGTCATCTCGAAATTCTGCGAATAGAATAGGTAGCCCTCTTTCGAGACCGAGAGTGCATACTGGTGCAGGCCGGGCATAGTGAGCAGGAACGAGCCGTCGACCGGGTCGGAGGTGGCGCTCACCACGTCGGTCTTTGTGGTGAGGTCGGCGATGGTGAATGCCGCAGAGAGAAGTTTCTTTGTTTTTTTGTCGTAGACAATGCCCTTGATGTAGGTAGTAGCCTGTGGGCGAACCGTCTCGGGCAACTCGAACATATAGAGGTCTTCGCGACCATAGCCGCCCAGCTGGTCGGACGAGTAGATAGCCGTGCGACCGTCGGCACCGACAATCATGTTCGACTCGTCGCCCTCGGTGTTGATGGGGTAGCCCACATTGACGGGGTCGCTCCACGAGCCGTCGTCCTGCAGCTTGCTCATAAACAGGTCGAGGCCACCCATGCCCACATGTCCGTCGCTGGCGAAATAGAGTGTGCGGTCGTCGAAATGGATGAACGGGGTTTTTTCGTCGCCCGGAGTGTTGACAGGAGCGCCGAGGTTTTGCGGCTGGCTCCACTGACCGTTCACCAGCTCGCTTTTCCAGATGTCCATACCGCCCAAGCCCCCTTTGCGGTTGCTGACAAAATAGAGGGTTTTGCCATCGACCGAGAAAGTGGGTTGAGCTTCCCAGGCCGCAGTGTTGACAGGCATGCCGAGGTTTTGGGGCTTGGACCACTGGTTGCCCTCACGTCGGCAGATGTACAGGTCGCAGCGTCCGGCACCGTCCTTGCGGTTGCAGCCGGTGAAAATCATCATGCGTCCGTCCTGCGAGATACATTGCGCCCCCTCGTTGTCATAGGTGTTCACCGGCTCGGACATGCGGACAGCCTTCGTCCACTCGCCATTTTTCTTGACAGAGACATAGAAGTCCTCCTCCATGTCGGTGTTTGCGGTGGTGCGGCCCGTGCGTGGGAAGCGCCGTGTGAAGACGAGCGTCTGGCCGTCGGCGGTGAGAGCCGGCAGGTACTCGTCGTTGGCGCTGTTCACCGCAGCCCCCATATTCTGCGGATTGAACGGCACAGGATTGGCATAGGCTTGCTGACGGAACGCCACGGTCTTCATCTTCTTCTCGACCTCGGCGTGTTTGTCGGGGTTTTTCTTGTCGAGAGAGAGGAACTGCTTGTAGGCCTCGACCGCAGCTGCAAAATGCTGCTGCCGCAGTTCAAGCTCGCCCAAGCGGTACCATGCCATTGTGTAGAAAGTGGGATTGGCCTGCACGGCGGCGTTGTAGTAGACACACGCCATAGAGTCGAGGTGCTTGTCCTCAAACATCTCGCCCAGCATGATGTTGGGTTCGGCAAACTTCAGGTCGGCGCCGGCGGCCTGCTTGAAATTGTTTTCGGCGCAGGGCAGGTCAGAGCGGTACATGCACTGCATGCCCTTTTCGTAGAGACCTACCGCCTTCTTGTTGGTCGATGTGTAAGCGCCTTTCTGTGCGTTGGCCACAGGCAGCACCAGCGTCGCGACGATAATCAGGCAGGCTAATTTGCGATGTTTCATGTCCTTGTTCGCCTTCATTTCTTGCAGCGTCCGGTACAACCGGAATAGCCCGATTGCTCGGGTTATTCCGGTTGCACCAGTCACTTTTCCAGTTGTTGCATGTTATTTCGAGTTTACCAGGCGGAAGGTGTCGCTGGCAATGACAAATTCCTCGTCGGTGGTGACCACAACGGTGGTGACCTTCGAGTCGGGGGTGGAGATAACACCGTCGGTGCCTGCCGTTTCGTCGTTAAGCTTCATGTCCACCTTGATACCGAGGCACTCCATATTTTCGAGGATGGGGTGGCGCATGAACCAGGCATTCTCGCCGATGCCGCCGGTGAAGAGGAGGATGTCGCAGCCGCCCATCTCGGCCATATAGGCACCGATGTATTTTTTCACGCGGGTGGCGAACATGTCGAATGCATAGGTGCAGCGTTCGTCGCCTGCATCACGGCCGGCGCGTATGTCGCGCATATCCTGCTTGCCGCCGCTGATGCCCACCAGTCCGCACTGCTTGTTGAGCATCTTCACAATGTCCTTCCATGACTTGCCCTCGGCCATCTCCTTCTCGAAGAGGAACTGCAGGGCACCGGGGTCGACGTCGCCCGGACGCGAACCCATGATAAGACCCTCGAGAGGAGTCATGCCCATCGAGGTGTCGACCGACTTGCCGTGGTCGATAGCGGCTATAGAGGCGCCGCTGCCCAGATGGCAGCTGATAATCTTCAGGTCGTGCCAGTCCTTGCCCACCATCTTGGCGGCTTTCTCGGCCACGAACTTGTGGCTGGTACCGTGGAAGCCATAGCGGCGGATGCCGTATTTCTTGTAGTAGTCGTAGGGCAGGCCGTAGAGGTAGGCCTTGGGAGGCAGCGTGCTGTGGAAGGCGGTGTCGAACACCACAGCCTGTGGCACGTCGGGCAGGACCTCTTTCATGGCGTAGATACCGGCCAGGTTGCCCGGTGTGTGCAGTGGCGCGAGGTCGGTCAGCGACTTGATTTTCTCGATCACGTCGTCGTTCACAAGGCAACTGTCCTTGAACAGTTCGCCACCGTGAGCCACGCGGTTGCCCACAGCCCCGATTTCGTTGATATTCTTGATGACACCAATTTTCTCATCGAGCAAAGCTTTGAGAACCAGCTTTATGCCAGCCGTATGGTCGGGGATAGGCAGCTGCTCATAGTGCTTTTCGCCGTTGTACTTGTGGGTGAACTCGCCCATTTCAAGGCCGATACGCTCGAGCAAACCTTTGGCCATAACGTTGGCGTTGTTGGCCATGTCGATAAGTTGATACTTGATTGAGGAACTTCCGCAATTTAAGACTAAAACTTTCATAGTGTGTTTATTGTATTGATTAACAATTAATTTCGTATAACAGCGAAAAATGCGGTCATCGCATTACCAGTTTTCAAAATTAACCATTTTTTTTCAAACAGCGAAAAAAGCAGAGCAAAACACATCGGTGCAGAGCCTGACGACAAGACCTGGCGACATACACAAACGGCTAATGTTCAACAAATAGCCAGTGCGGAAACGCCTGTTGCGGGTCTGTTATTTTTTTTGCTTTTCGAAATATGGTTTCCGGCTGTTGAGAGGCGATGGGTTCAAAAGGGCGACAGCGTTTTTTGGTTGCCGACATCATTGTTTTTTTTTGTTTTTTTATAATAATTTGTAACTTTGCAATCCAAGTTTCCGCAGAACACTTTCAATTATTAATCACATAAAACTAAAACTATGGCATTTAAAGGACAAATCGTAATCGACACCGAGCGTTGCAAGGGTTGCGCAGTATGTCTCGCGGCATGCCCCATGCAGTGCATTGCGCTGTCGAAAAATGTGAACGGCAAAGGTTACAACTACACCGAGACCGTTAACGACAAATGTATCGGATGCGCCAGTTGTGCAATGGTGTGCCCCGACGGCGTGATTTCGGTATACAAAATCAAATGTTAAACAAAGAGAAAAAACGAATAAAATGGCAAAAGAACTCAAACTGATGAAGGGCAATGAGGCTATTGCCCGTGCAATGATTGCCAGCGGTACGGATGGCTATTTCGGCTACCCGATCACCCCGCAGTCGGAAGTTATGGAAACCCTTATGGCCGAAAAACCCTGGGAGGACACCGGCATGGTGGTTCTGCAGGCCGAGAGCGAGATGGCATCAATCAACATGGTCTATGGCGGTGCCGCCACCGGCAAGAAAGTCGCCACCTCGAGCTCGTCGCCCGGAATTTCGCTGATGCAGGAAGGTCTTACCTATCTGGCCGGAGCCGAGATACCGTGCCTGGTGGTCAACGTCATGCGTGGCGGCCCCGGCCTCGGCACCATACAGCCCTCACAGAGCGACTACTTCCAGAGCGTCAAGGGCGGCGGCCACGGCGACTACCAGCTCTATACCCTTGCACCCGCGAGCGTGCAGGAGATGTATGACTTTGTGTTCGACGCCTGGGACATAGCGTTCAAATACCGCAACCCCGTGCTTATCCTCTCTGACGGAGCCATCGGACAGTGCATGGAAAAGCTCTACACGCGCGACTATATCCCCCGCTGGACCGAGGAGGAGCGCCGCAAGAACGCCCCGTGGGGCACTTGGGGCAAACCCGCCAGCCGCGACCATAACATCATCACCTCGCTCGAGCTTGACTCGGCCCGCCAGGAGGTGTTCAACCACAAGCTGCAGGCCAAGTATGCCGAGATGAAAGAAAAAGAGGTGCGCTACGAGATGCTCAACTGCGACGACGCCGAATATATCTTCGTGGCCTACGGCTCTTCGAGCCGCATAGCGATGAAGGCCATGCAGATGGCACGCGAAAAAGGCATCAAGGTTGGCCTCTTCCGCCTGATTACGCTTTTCCCGTTCCCGACCAAACAGCTGGCCGAGGTTGCCAAGCACGTCAAAGGCATCCTTTGCGTTGAGATGTCGGCAGGGCAGATGATCGAGGATGTGCGCCTCGCCACAGAGTGCAACGTGAAGACCGAGCACTTCGGTCGTTTCGGCGGCATCATCCCCACCCCCACCGAGGTTCTCGAAGCCCTCGAAAACAAAATCATTAAATAAACTATAACCGAAACACCATGAATAAAGATATAGAAGCTCGCAAACAAGAGCTGTTGAACCAGGGTTACACCGAGGTTTACACCAAAACAAAAGTGCTTACCGACGCGGTTATGCACTACTGTCCGGGTTGCGGACACGGCACCACCCACCGTCTTGTGGCCGAGGTTATCGACGAGATGGGCATTCAGGACAACGTAGTGGGCGTGTCGCCCGTGGGTTGCTCTGTGCTTGCCTACAATTATTTTGACATTGACTTCCAGGAGGCCGCCCACGGACGCGCACCTGCCGTGGCCACCGCCGTCAAGCGCCTCAACCCCGACACCTTCGTGTTCTCTTACCAGGGCGACGGCGACCTTGCCGCCATCGGAACAGCCGAGACCATCCACGCCTGCAACCGCGGCGAGAACATCACGATGATATTCGTGAACAACGGTATCTACGGTATGACCGGCGGACAGATGGCCCCCACGACCCTTATCGGCATGAAGAGTGCCACGACCCCCTACGGTCGCCGTGTCGACATCAACGGCTACCCGTTGCGCATCACCGAGCTCATCTCCACCCTGCCGGGCACCTACTATGTGACCCGCCAGAGCGTGCAGACCCCCGCTGCCGTGCGCAAGGCCAAAGCCGCCATCCGCAAGGCTTTCGAAAACCAGAAACTGAAGAAAGGCCTGTCGTTTGTCGAAATCCTCTCGAACTGCAACTCGGGCTGGAAGATGACCCCCGTGCAGGCTAACAAGTGGATGGAAGACAACATGATGCCCAACTATCCCGTTGGCGACATCAAAGTTGATGGCAAACTTGTCGAGAACGTCGATGTGGCCCGCCTCGCAGTCGACCACCCGTTGAGCGTTATGCAGTAATCAATAAGCCCTGTAGGGACCACAAACCCTACACCTTATAGATTTATTAATCAACCCAAAAACAAAAGAAACAATGACAGAAGAAATAATCATAGCCGGATTCGGAGGACAGGGAGTCCTTTCGATGGGCAAAATCCTCGCCTACTCCGGGGTAATGCAGGACAAGGAAGTCAGCTGGATGCCCAGCTACGGCCCCGAAATGCGCGGCGGCACGGCCAACGTGTCGGTCATCATCAGCGACGAGCGCATCAGCTCGCCTATCATCAACCAGTTCGACACTGCCATCATCCTCAACCAGCAGTCGCTTGACAAGTTTGAGAGCAGCGTGAAACCTGGTGGACTGCTCATCTACGACCCCAACGGCATCACCCACGAGCCCACCCGCAAGGATATCAACATCTACAAGATAGCAGCCACGGCCAAGGCACAGGAGATGGGTATCTCGAAGGTGTTCAACATGGTGGTTCTCGGCGGCTTCCTGAAGCTGAAACCCATCGTGGACAAACAGTACATCCACGAAGGCCTCGAGCACTCGCTGCCGCAGCGCCACTGGGGACTCATCCCACAGAACGAGGAGGCTATCGAAATTGGCAAGGGTCTGATCGAACCCGTCCAAGTGCTGTAAGAGAATACGATTACAGAATTCACAAGGAAAGCTTTCTGGCAATGCTGCCGGAAAGCTTTTTTTCATGCCATAATGTGGCAGGGGGTTGACAGGGTTGGAAAAATGCGGCGTAGTAGGCGCTTGGGGGGGATTGGCACTTCGTGCGTTTAGTCTCTACGGGACTATGTTAGAGGTCACCATCAGTGCCTCCGACACTGCCATGTTTGCGTTTTTTCAGCGGAAACACTTTGCTCACACTCTCGCGAAGCTTCATCATCCAACGCCAATTGCTTGGCGAGGCATCCTTGGTGGCGTAGATTGTAAGAAACACGCCTATCGGGATAAAAACCAGCGTTGCAATCCACATACCGTATTCGCTCACCGCGCCGCCGCGTACCGCCTTTTCGTCAATCATGTCGATTACATAATACAACACGAAAAACAGCACCGACGCGACAAGCGGCACGCCGAGGCCACCCTTTCGGACTATCGAGCCGAACGGGGCACCCACAAGGAAGAGCACGATACAGGCTATGGAAAAAGTGTACTTGCGATACCATACCACATAGTGGCGTGCGAGGTGTTCGGTGTCGGACTTCATCACCTGCGCATAGACACGGTTGTCGCTGTTTACCTGGTCGGCTATGTTGCGTGCGCGGTTGAGTATCTTGATGCGGCGTTCAGGCTCGAGCGTGTCGGCACAGGCCGTGTAGTCGAGAGCCGCAGCCGCCACCCCTTCCCTGCGAGTGGTGTCGAGCCGCATATAGCGCGTGTAGAGAGCCATTTTCGATGTTACCGAGCTGCTGAACTCGGCATACCGCACCGCCATATCGTTACGCAACTTCCGTGTCGTAGAGTCGAGCTGCGTCACGTTCATCATCTGGCAGTTTGACCTGAAACTTTCCTTGTCCGACTTGTCGAAAGAGAACGACGAAAGGTCGAAAGTCAGGACCTGCTCCTTGAAGTCAATCGAGGTCAGCGGTCGCGACTGGCGGTTCTCGCCGTCAAACTCCTCGGTGTAGGAGTGCCCGTCGTAGAGCGTGAAAACCAGGTACTGCCCGTCGGCGCTCGTTTGCATTGTGCCGCTCTCCGCCACTATGATGTTCGACTGCACCCCCTGCTGCGTGTGGTCGTAGATTATTATGTCGCTCAGGATGCCTGTTTCCTGGTCTTTGCCGTCGATGCGTATCACGTAGCCATCAATCTCGCTATAGTACTCGCTGGGACGGATGTTCACTGCCGGTTTCTTACGCGTAACGTCGTAGAGCGTCATGCGGTAGCGCAGCGTTGCCGCCGGCAGCACGTTGTTGGCGAAATAGAACGCCACCAGTGTCAGCAGCGCGACCATCACGGCCATCGGCATCATAGCGCGCCGCAGCGAAATGCCGCCCGCTTTCATGGCCACAAGCTCATACTTCTCGCCGAAGTTGCCCATGGTCATAATTGACGCGAAGAGCACAGCGATAGGCAGCGCCATAGGCACGAAAGTGGCCGAGGCGTAGAAAAGCAGCTCGGCAATCACGCCCACGCTCAACCCCTTGCCCACCATGTCGTCGATGTACTTCCACACGAACTGCATGAGCAACACGAACACCGCTATACTGAAAGTCAGCAGCAGCGGTCCGATAAACGAGCGCAGGATATGTCGGTCAAGCTGTTTCACAATTTGCACATCACATAAACCATCCTTGTATCAAACGCCAGATGTCGTTGCCGTTGGCCAGGACAAGCAGAGCCAGGAGCAGAGCCATGCCAATGTTTTGTGCTATATTGAGGAACTTGTCGCTCGGTTTGCGCCTTGTGACCATTTCCCATAGAGTGAACAGAATGTGACCGCCGTCGAGCCCCGGTATCGGGATTATGTTCATAAAGGCGAGGATTACCGCCAGTAGAGCCGTGATGTCCCAGAACGCCCTCCATGACCATTGTTCAGGAAAGATGCTCCCGATGGAGATGAAGCCACCCAGGCTCTGTGCGCCGTTTTTGGTGAACAGCAGCTTCAGGCTTGAGACATAGGTAGTGAGAGTTTTCCATCCATACGATATGCCTGCGGGGATAGCCTGTAATATGTTGTAGGAATGATGCTCAACCTGGAATATTTCAATCGGGGTCTTGAGCTGCACCCCAATCTTCCCGGTGGAGAGCACCCTCATGGCAACCTCGCGGAACGTACCGTCGCGGAAAAACCCTATTGTGACCGAATCGCCTGCATTCTCGGCGAGTGCTGCTGTGACAGTGCTGTAGGTTGGAGTAGCCACGCCGTTGATGCTCACCACACTGTCGCCAATCTCCATTCCGGCCTTCGACGCAACAGACCCCGGCGCAAAGTCCTTCACCACGAAAGGAGTGCAGACGCCCGTGATCAGCGCATCGGGGTGCCCGGCCAGCACACGGTCGATAAAACCTTTTGAAAGCTGCAACGAGAAAAGGCTGTCGCCCCGCTTCACCGTCAACTCGGGCGTTGTTTTCAGCAACAAGCGTTTCTGCAGCTCGGCCAGGTCGTACATCTCCTCGCCGTTCACCGCATAAATGACGTCGCCGTTCTGCAGACCCTCGTCGAGCAATATCTCGTGATATTCATAGCCCAGGGTGGCATTTCGCAGAGGCAGCTCATCCTTGCCCCAGTGGGCAAAAATGCAGGTGTAGATCAGCAGAGCCGACAAGAAGTTCACCAACACGCCACCCGAAATGATGAGCAGCCGTTGCCAGGCCGGTTTGGTGCGATATTCCCAAGGCTGCGGCTCGCTCTCAAGGTCTTTTTCTGATTTAGTCTCATCAATCATGCCTGCAATGTCGCAGTAGCCGCCCAGCGGTATCCAGCCTATGCCCCACAACGTGTTGTCGGGTTCCTTCTCCTCCCACTCTTGCGGTGTTTTGCCGTTGAAAAAGAGAAAGTGCCACTTGCCGTCGAACTTCTTTGCCTTCAGAATGGAGAACTTCCAATTAAAGAACACATAAAAGCGGCGCACGCGCGTCTTGAAAAGCTTGGCAAGACCCAAGTGCCCCAACTCGTGGGTTATGATGAGCAGCGAGAGGCTCAGGAAAAATGCAAGTGCTTTCATCGTTTTGCGTTTGAAAATCTTATTTGTCGATCGGTCTCGAAAAGATCGTCGAGTGTCGGGTTGGCCAAGAAGGGTGCCGTCAGCATCTGACGCTCCACAAAGTCGGCTATATCGAGAAAGCCGATTTGCCCGTCGATGAACCGTTGTACCGCAACCTCGTTGGCCGCATTCATAATGCATGGCATGTTGCCTCCGCGGGCAATGGCGTCGTAGGCCAAAGAGAGGCAGCGGAAAGTGTCGGTGTCGGGTTTGCCGAAGGTTAGCTGTCCGTATTTCGCGAAGTCGAGCCTCGGAAGCGGGCTTGTTTCACGCACGGGAAAGCTGAAAGCATACTGTATAGGCGTTTTCATGGTCGGGATGCCAAGCTGTGCTTTCACACTTCCGTCGGCAAACTGCACCATAGAGTGTACCACCGACTGTTGGTGGACGACCACTTCTATGCGCTCGGCAGGCACATCGAAGAGCCAGCTGGCCTCAATCACTTCGAGCCCTTTGTTCATCAGCGATGCCGAGTCGATGGTGACCTTGCGTCCCATCGACCAGTTAGGATGTTTCAGGGCCTCGTTGAGGGTCACGGAGCGCAAGGCATCGCGCGTCCGTCCGTAGAACGGCCCGCCCGACGCGGTGAGAAGAATCTTCTCGACAGGCGACTGCTCGCCCACGAGACACTGGAAGATAGCCGAATGTTCCGAGTCGACGGGCAGTATCGGTGTGTGGTGGCGCGCCGCCGCATCGGTCACAATCCCGCCGGCCACTACCATTGTCTCCTTGTTGGCCAAGGCAATGGTTTTTCCCGCCTCGATTGCGTGCAAGGTTGGCCGCAGGCCCGCAAAACCCACTATGGCCGCCAGTACCATGTCGATGCTTTCCATCTCCATGGTCTCAACCAGGGCGGCCTGCCCTGCAAACACTTTCACGGGTTCGCCGGCCAGCGCATCGCGCACTGCGGCATACTTGGTCTCATCGGCTATGACAACCGCATTGGGTTTGAACTCGAGAGCCTGCTTTATCAGCAATTCAGCGTTAGAGCCGGCACACAGAACCTCGGCCACATAATCGTCGGGATGCCATCGGATGACATCCAACGCCTGAGTGCCGATAGAGCCCGTTGAACCTAAAATGGCTATGCGTTTCATAGTGCTTCAGAACGAAATGTAGGTGAGAGGGTCGGTGGTTTTTCCGTTAATCCAAAGCTCGAAATGCAGGTGAGGGGTAGCCGTTGTAGAGCTTTGGCCGAGATAGGCCACAGGGTCGCCCGCCCGCACCACGTCGCCGTTGTGTTTCAGCAGGGCGCTGTTGTGCTTGTAAACAGTTATGATGTTGCCCGTGTGCTGTATGGCGAGCACATGGCCGTCGTCGGCCGTGAAGCCCGAGAAAAACACGGTGCCGTTGGCCGCAGCCTTGATTATCTCATTCTTGTTGCCTGCAATATCGACACCCAGATGCCCTTCGGCGGTGTTGTAGGGAGTCAGCACTTTGCCCTTGATGGGAGGGAAGAAGAGCTGTCCGCTGACCACCGACTGCTGTCCGCCGGCCAATGAGCGCTGGTTGGCCTCGGCCATACGCGCCTCGGTTATCTCGGCCCGCAACAGGCTGTCCTCTTTGCAGTGCTTGTCATCGGTACCCTGCACTTTTGGACGGCTTTCACCATCTTCGCCAGCGGACGCATCGGGGATTTCCTCGCCCGCCACCATTGCGCTGAGCACAGAGAGCATCTCTTCCTGGCTGCGCATGTTCGACTCGAGCGAATCGAGTTTGACCACATTCTGGTAGGTCTGTTCGATCACATCGCCGTTGGTGTAGCCGGGTATGAGGTTGTGGAGAGGTGTGAAAGCAACGAGTAGAAAAGTCAGCACCATAAGGACTATGGCCACGATGCCTATAGCCACAAAAAGGTTCTGCGCCGAAAGGAGGAACGACCAGTGTTCGCGGTAGGTTTCGGCATCCATGACCACGAGCCGCTGTTTGGTGCGCAGCTTGTCGGCAAAAGAACGAGAGCGCGACGTTTTTTTCGTTTCCGTCCCGTCATTAGAAGGCAAAGGGCGCAACCTTTTGGCCACGCCCTTTGTGAATTTTTTGATTTTGTCGAAAGCCATTTGTTGTGGTCAGCCTGGTTTAGAAGAAGCGGCTGCGATTGTCCTTGATCTTAGTGGCGTTCTGCAACACCTGGATGGCGTTTGAAGCCTTGCGGCTGTAGTCGCGTGCCATCGTCAGCTTCAGGCTCTCGGCATTGTTGTTGGCATCGGTCTTGCGGTCCACGACTTTCACAAAATAGACACCCTGTGCGCCGCGTACCGGGCCAGTCACCACGCCTAATTGAGACATGGCGACACGTGCCAGCACCTTCGGCTCCATGCCGAAACGTCCGAGGTAATAGTCGCGCAGGCCGATATTGGTCAGCGTGTCGGCCGTGGTGTTGAACCTGGTGGCCAAAGCAGTGATATCGGTGGTTGACTTGAAGGCCTCGCCGGCTTCGGCCATAAGGTACTCGGCGCGTTTTTCGAGGCGCACCTGCTGCTCGATGTCGCTGCGTACCTTTTCGACATTAAGGTTCTTCTTGTTGTAGACCTCCTTCAGGGTCACAACCACGTAGTTGTCGCCGCACGAATAGACCTCGTCCGACACGTCGCCCACTTTGCGTTTCTTGTCGAAAGCCCACTGCATGATGCTGCGGCAGTTTTCGAGGCCGGGCAGCTGGTTCATCATCGGGGTGGTCATAGCCTCTCGCACAGAGAGGTTCTCGGAGGCTGCCGAGGCGGTGAGTTCCTCCTCGGTGCGGTTCTGGCCGACAAACCATGCGGCCTTGTTGTAGATAACAGTGCTTGTGGCATTGCTCGGCGCTATTTCGCGCACCACCTTTGCTATACGGTATTTGCGGTTAGGCGTTGTTTTGCCAGTCACCTTCACGACTACGTAGCCGAGGTTGTCGGGGCGTTTGAAGGTGAACACACCGCCTTCGGGTGTATTGACAATGTCCTCGTTCAAGAAGCCGTAGGTTGTGCCGTCGAGAGCCCAGCCCATGTCGCCTTTGTTCGAGTTTTTCTGCGGGTCGTCGGAGTAGCGGGCCACGATGTCCTCAACATCCACGTCCTTCGCCTTCAGAAGGTTCTCGACGGTGTCGGCCACAAGTTTGGCCTCGTCGTCGGTGCGGGTGACGTTTTCGAGCTGTGCAGTGTTGTTCAGTATCAGCACGACGCTGGCACGCACGCTGTCGGGGCGCATGGCGGTGGCCATCACCTTGGCCATCACCCACTCGTTGCCTATCTGCTGTGGCGGGATGAAGCCGCCCACAGCGGTTTTCTCAATCAGGCTGTCGATGCCCCTCACCGAAGAGGCCTTTACGTATGTGGTGTCGTAGCTTTGAGCCGGCTTGGAGTTTCCGTAGACGAATTCGGACACATTGGCGTCTTCGACAGTCTGGAACTCGTTCCAGATGGTGTCGACTTCCTCGGCAATCTTGGCAAGGTCCTCGGCCGATGGCACGATAGGATAGGTTATATATTCAATCTTGCGGATTTCGTCATACATGCGCAGGCCGAGGCCGGTTTCGATTTCGGCGCGGTGCTCGTTGAAATAGTTTTTGAAGTCGTCGTCGGTCGGGGTGGCATTGTCCTCGCTCACGCCCTGGTAGGAGGCCATTGCGACAACCACATCTGAACGGTTGGCCGACATGGAAGCCTCATTCTCGGCAAGCGCGGCAGGGACGTAGAAAGCCTTGCTGATGAGGTTGTTGTATTTTTCTTGCAGGCGGCTGCTCTCGACCTCGTGGCGCATAGCGGTGACATCGTGCTGCATATCGGGATCCAGTTGGTCGAACTGGTCACGGAAATAGCGAGCGGCGGCCATGGCATTGTACTGGCCTGTGCTGGGATCGGTGAACCATTGGCGCATGTAGGGGTGAGTGTAGGCTCCGTCGTCGAACATCATCGAGCTGGCCTCGTCGTCGGTAATCATGAGGCCGAGCTTCTTGTACTGCACGCCCATGAGGGTGTCCTCGACAAGCGACTGCCACACCTGCTCGCGCAGGCGGTATTCGACATCGTTCGAGACCTGGTCTACGCCCTGGTTGCGCATGTAGTTGGTCTTCAGCTCCTCGTAGCGGTTGTTGAAATCCTGGATGGTGAAGGTGGCTTTACCTATCTTGGCCACTTCAAATTGGCCGGTGCCACGTTGTTTGGTGAGGTCGCCTATGATAAAAGCCACAATGGCAATACCCACGACGGCCACGGCAAAACCAGAATGTTTTCTGATACTTCCAATTGCTCCCATGTTATAGTGTTTGTTACTTGTTGATAATCTAATTTTAAGAGTGCAAAAGTACTAATAAAAACGGTTTGAGGGCTATTTTGAGTGAAAAAAATTGGCTCACCCATTATAAATCATTGTATATCAACAGTGGGAAAAGCCAAAGAGCGAGACTTTCGGTGCGTTTTGCGTGTCGCGACAAGAGTTCTTGCGGTAGCGACTTTCGATTTTAGGGTTTTCAGAAGAGGAAGCTGAAGGGCAGAATGCTGGCGGCAGACTGGTACTCGCGGACGCTGCCGTCGGGCAGAGCCACAAGGATGCGCATGGGCGAGCCCTGCCGCTGCTCCTGTTCGACCATCACCTGGCGACAGGCTCCGCAAGGCGAAGCCTCGGCAGGCTGGCCGTCGACGCCAATGGCCGCTATGGCGAGAGCCGAAACAACAGCATCGTCGCCGTGTTGGGCCGACGCACCGAAGAGAGCCACGCGCTCGGCACAGAGGCCGGAGGGGTAGGCCAAGTTCTCCTGGTTGCTGCCAGTGACTATGGCATTGCCGTTGCCCGCCGGTGCATCTTTTG
>ERZ842401.4981-NODE-4981-length-15031-cov-3.304955_pt1 | contig 15031 bp, 13 predicted proteins | sample MGYA00521270_ERZ842401 | MGnify/ENA primary metagenome ERZ842401 (study PRJEB31892, sample SAMEA3878208) | bioreactor metagenome | biome: Moose rumen | place: Sweden | collected 2011-10 | study: EMG produced TPA metagenomics assembly of the PRJEB12797 data set...
ATCGTTTTTGAGCTGTTCGAACTGCTCTCTAGGGATACCCATTTCTTGGCCAGCGTCAATAACGCCCTGAATGTCAGCATCAATATTCTGCTCAAGGAAAGCCTGTAGTTTTTCTTTTGGTACGAAGACATATTGAGCCTTTTGTACGTCCTGAACTTCAGGAGGTATTTGTTCCTGAATGATACTGTTAGCTTCTGCGAGAGCGTCGAAGGGGTCATTCTTTGGGAGTTTTTGTTCAGTTTTAGGCTTGTCAAGTTCAGCGTTGAATGCTTCCTGTCTTGCCTGAATCTCACTAGCAATGTCATGTTCAACCAGAGTCGTATCGACTCCTTTTTGTGTAGTGAGAGTATTAATGCCTTTGTCATACTGGCGCATCTGCCTTAGCATCCCCGGTGTTCTGAAAACAGAGGAGAACAACGCTGACCCTGCGAAGTGTGCCCAAGTCCCAGCGGCTTCCTGCATAGCGGGAATAATATTCTGATAGTCTTCCGGAGTGATAGTGAAGGGCTGATTAGAGATACTTTTAGCGAGTATGAATTTCCCCTGAGTGTAGACAGCTTCAGCAATATTGTTGAGAGTGCTAGCTCCGATACCTTTTGCGGGATCAAGAGCGATTTGCTTGAAAGTGTACCTGATGACGGGGTCTCTGAGAGTTGCATCAATGACGGCTCTTTTGTCAAGCCCCATAAACTTTTTGAGTATATTTCCGCCTGGGAATATGTTCATAGCCCACTTCATAAGGCCGAACTCAGTAGCGATAGTAGCTGCGCCGGTGATAGCAGAAGTAATGCGGGCAACATCTTCATCGAGATAGTTACCCTCGTTATCCTTCATCTGTATCAAATCGAGGTAGTCATTGCCAGCTTGGTCTTCGAACAGCTCCCACGCATTAGCAATGAGCATTCCAGCTTTGAATCCAAATTGACCCCCTTCCTTGCTCACCCCGAACGGATAGCCTATAACTCCGCCAATACCGCCCAAAGCTGCCCCCAAAGGAACGCCTTTAAACCATTGATTTTTGACCCCCTGAGTAACGACTGCCGAAGTCCCCGCCAGAAATTCATTCATTGGAGTCATGATAGCGGGCTGTTGAATCATTTGCTGTTCTACTTCATGAGCTTGTTTCAAAGCCTCTTCACGTGGCAGATGTCCGCTCCAAGCCTTAAGGCCGATTTCGCCTCTGGTGTTGTTGGTCAGGTAATTTTTCCCGCCTCTTTGAATGCTTTCAAGGAAAGTTTCACGTTCTTTTCTGTCGCCGATGAAGTGCTTGTATATTTCCGGATACCGCAGAAGGTTATTAGTATCAAGTCCTGTTTGTCTAGAAATTTCGATAGCGTTGTAAATGTCATCGTTTGACTTGTCAGGGTGAGCAGTTTTGAAAGCGTTCATCAAGCGGAGGTGTTCATAGTCAGAGAGTCTCTGCAGTCCTTCGGGAGTTTGCCCCAAGTAGCTGCGCACCTGTTCAGCATTGCCGAGCCAGTTTAGTTTTGGCATAGCCTGCGAGCTGAAGAAGTCAGCAATTTGTTCTCTAGTTTTGCCCCTCCTGTACAATTCTTCAATAGCTGTTTTGTATCGCGGGTATCTGTCCATAAGTGGATCATAATCACGGTATTCATCAGCGAGCCAAACATTGAGTTTTATTCCTTGAGTATAGAGTTCTTCGGGAGTAGGTAGAGAGTGATTAACTTCCTGCTGAGCTTCATAGAAATCCTGAGCCATTAGAATCCGCCTCCAAATCTGCCTGTATTGTCGAAAATGTCATTGCTTCTGAAGAGCACATCATCAGCGGACATGAATTGATTGATGACCTCCCAAAACTCAGCGAAGGGGTCTTGTTGAATTTGGGGCTGTATTGTCTGCTGAGGAGGAATGTCTGCAGAAATACCGTTGTCATTGCCGACATCAACGCTTGTAGGGTCAACAGATTGGCCGTTTATTTTGAGAGCGATATGCAGATGCGGGCCAGTAGAGTTTCCAGTATTGCCTGATTTAGCGACAACATCAGCGGAAGAGACTGTATCCCCTGCAGCTACATCAACTGAATCTAAATGCGCTAATGTATATTCATGAACATCACCAGAAGGCAAAGTAGTTTGTAACTTAACGAACTTTCCAGCGGTTGCATTTTCGCCTGTTTTAGTAACATACCAGCTAGAGCCGTAATTAGGGACATGTACAGGCGTTCCCACAGGGACAGCGGCATCAACAGCAGGGTGTGCCCTTCCATCGCGGAGTTTAGTTTTGCCCCAAGAGAATCCTGAAGAAATACTGTATCCGATACCGCCAAGTATAGATTTAGTAGTATCAACAACGCCTTGTAATCTTTCGGCATTGGGCTGTTTGAAGTTATAGTTCTCAGGATTAGAATATCTCTGCATTAACGGGTTATTGACAGCTTCATTATTGCGAGGGTCATACAAAGCAGTTTGCCCCTGCTGAGGCTGTGGAACATTAGGCATAACGACCGGAGCATCACTGCTAGTAATACTTCCGTCCGGCTGAATATAGACAGTATCCCCGTAAGCGTCAGTGAAAGGTATTCTGCGTTCAGCTGGCGGAACATTCGGTGAGGCATTTTTAGCGGCTTCAACTCTTTCCCCTGCTTTAGTGGGAACTCTGCCTTTGAAGGGTATCCATTCAGTCATGCTGTGAGACTTTCCATATTGTTCAGCGATTGAGCCTATAATGACATTAAAAATGCCCTCAACTCTTTTTTCGAAGTTTTCGCTATGGAGGTCTATAGTGCTTGTAGCGGTCTGAAAATCTAGCAGAGCTTGGTTGCGAATAGTTGCTCTATTTTTAATATCGCTGCTGCCGCTGTAGAGCTTCATGATTTCCTGACTGAGATTATCAGCAAACAGTCCTAATCTTTCTCTCTGCTGCCGAATAAATTTTCCTTCATACTCTCTGAGTCTCTCAGCATCAACGTCCCAAATACCTCCGCGAGCTTTGTAGCTTTCAATCTCAGCATTAGTGCTAGTTCCGTCTAGAACTTTTCTAAACAACAAGGCTATATTTTCTTGCCTTTGTTCCGGAGATACGCCCATAGTTTTCGACACGAGAGCTTCTTGCTGTTCAGTAGTCATGCCGGCGAAGTCAATATCCGGATTTTTGGCGAGCTGTTCAGCGATGCCCTTTTTCTCTCTCATGCCCCAATTGACAGAATGAGCTTGAGCGATTTGTTCAGCTCTGAGTGCTTCGGACTGTTCGAGGGCGGCTAATTCAGAGTTTGGGATAGTTTGTCCGTTTCTCCAGTACTTGGTCTGCAGGTCTTGAAAAGTATTGTCCTGCTGAAGTCTTTTAGCTTTAGCTAGGTCATTCTGTTCTTCCTGTTTTTCCTGAACGAGTCTGTCGAATAGCGTCATAATTTCGTTAGCTCTGGTATCCTGATAATCTTTTCTGATGGTGTCTCTAGCCTCATGCTGTCCGTCAAGTCCGAACCTGTTGAAGTAGTCTTTAGCGGCATCGTAGTTATCAGCTTTGCGTTTGCTTTCTGCGGCTTCATTATTGGCGCGTTCTAGTTTGTCAAGAATCTGCATAAGTCCTTTGTATCTGTTTTCCTCAAGTCCTCTAGATTTGAGCATATCGTCATACTCAGTTCTTTTCTGAGCAATCTCGTCATTGGACATAGACCGTCCTAGTATTTCATTGCGCATATCAGTGTAAGTATCTTCGAGGGCATTGCTTAGTTTTTCTCTATTGTCTTTGACAGCCTGAGCTTCATTGTCAAACCTTCGGGCAACTCTCTGATGGAGTTTGTCTTTAATCTTAGTGTCAGGAGTAAAACGTTCAACATACTTTAGGGCTTCGCCTTTGCCTCTGTCTTTGTATGCTTCATAAATCTCTGCGCTCCATTTGTCAATATTCTGTTCTAGTTCTGCTTCTTTAGCAGCATTCTTTTTCTTGTCAGCTTCGATGTCAGCTTTATCCAGTTCACGAGATTTTCTGTCAAGGATAGCCTTAGCTTCTGAATAATATTTAGGTTCTAGCCCGTCATCAAGCAGAGTTTGAAGAGTTTTGTATGCATGAGCGATTTCATCTCTTGTGTTGAAATGGACTTCATAGAGCCGCAATCTGTCTTCATGCATTTTTTTCTGGAACTCATCATGTCTGTCTTTGTAGTTTTTGGCTTCTTCGTTAATGTCATAGCTGTGGGTAGTAAATCTTTCTCTGAGATATTTTCTTTGTTCCATAGACAGCTCCGGCATAAACTCCTGTGAATCTATTTTCCTTAACCCTGCGCCTTCGTCTTTGTAATGTTCTGTAGCCAAGTGCCGAGCAACAATGTCTAAATTTTTCTGCCAAGATTCTTTATTAGCTTCAGCCTGTTGTTTAGCTTGAGCCTTTTCCTGAGCCGAGCGTAATCTTTCCTGTTCTTTTTCATACTGGTCGAGGTCAGCATAGAGCATATTAGCGGTAGCTTTGTCAATCCATTTAAGTTTGTTAAGCCTGTTAATAATATCGCGCGGGAAATGAATCCCATTGTGGAGGAGTCTATTGACGATGTCCCCATAAGCATCCTGCTGTTCTTTCAAAGATTGCTGAATGCCATTTTTGATGCGTTCATCTCTAGAGCGAATACGTTCCATGATGGCGAGAGCGTCATTCGGAGCGATATTGTGTGCAGTTAATTGTTCCCGTACCTGTTCAATAGAGCCTTGTCCGAAAGCAATCATCTCTAGGAAGACGTTTCTATTATGCTCCAGCCGTTTATTTTCCTGCTGTTCAAGCCTGCGGGAATAAGCATCTCTTCTAGACTGGTGCGCTCTAGCTTCATCATCAGTCATGCCGCCAGATAAAACTTGCTGTGTAAGCTCCTCATCAGAATAGAATTGACCGTTATTTTCTCTGACGTATAGCTCAATATCTCGTTTTATTTTTTCAGTTTTAGCTTGAGCGGCTTTATCAGCGTTTTGTTTGCTGAGTACCTGATTAAGTATGCTATGAGCGAATTGCGGTCTGATTTCGCCATTTCTAGTGCGTCTGTTGAGGTCTTGCAAGTCCGGCATAATATCAGTTTCGCCGGAGAGGAAGGCGTTCCATTTTGCAAGCAAGTCGTCTTCATTTTTCTGCTGAGCTTTTAGTTTAGTTTGTCCTCTAGCTTGTTCTTGATATGTCAGCATCCCCCAGTATCTAGTGAAAGCGGAGAATGCTTTTTCACCCTCTTCAATGCCGTATCTTTCAATGAGGATTTTTCTAGCCTCAGCAGCATTTTCCGGAGAGAATTGTCCAGCATAAGCCTGAACGACTCCGTGCATTCTATAGATTTCAGTTTTGTCCTTGAGGCTTTCAACGAGTTTAGCGCGAGTATCAGCCTTAAGATGAACGTCTGGATTTTTGAGCATATCGAGAGCCTGTAACGGATGTCTAACGAAAGCTTGCCTAATTCTGGCGACTCCGATTTGGTCTTCAATATCGGCCATAGCCGCGTCAAAGGCTTCTTTTCCTGAGCCTCTCATTTTCAGCTCCAAAGCCTGCTGAATATCAGTTCTGACCTGAGCGATAGCGTCGTCATCGTCCCAGTGATTTTCAGCATAATTCAGTCTTTCCTTGATGGTAGCGTCAGCGGTTTCCTGCTGATATTTTCTCATTTGTTCAGCTTCAAATCTGGAGTTTTGCATACCTCTCTGCTGTATGTGTTCTCTAGCCATTTTCCTGAAGTTGAACTGTGCTCTTCTGGAAGGCAGCTGCCGAGCATAATCTTCTCCTTTTTGCCTGAGCCATTCGTCAGCGTCTTTATACACGCCTGAAGCCTGAAAGCCGAAGCGTGTATTATATATGCCTTTATCGGGGTTTTCGTGATATTCCTGACTGTCCAATTTGAACCTGTTGAACAGTTCGAGAGTTCTAGCATCATCCATACCGTTTTGTATTTCCTCAAGTCTAGCAAAAACGCCGTGCAAAGTTTTAGCGGCAGTTTCGCCGTTATCAGAAATCTGCGGATTAGGCTGAATCTGAGGCATACTAAGCGGTGATACGCCTGCTCTGCGTTCATAAACTGGTAATCTCATTTACATATATCCCTTTCTTCTGCGTTCAATGGGGTTATAGACTGGTCCCCAATATTTGCTTCTGTCGTCATAATCTGTAAGCGGAGATTCTGCTTCGTTGGGGTCTCTAGTCTGTTCATAAATGGTATTGCCTAAATTCAGTCCCCAGTTCATGATATTTCCGAACAGGATATTATTGGCGGCACTTTTCCCCGCAGCCCTGTAATAAGTGGCTTGATTATTGAGGTTTCTAGCCTGTGAGATATACCCCCAGCGTTCTTTAGCGGCATTGAATCTGATACCTTCAGCGTCATGTTCGCCTTCAGAAATGGAGGCATTTCTAGCGTCCAGCACCGAGCCTGAATTGCTGTCAATGCCTGAGCTGGCGGCTTGTACACTCTGATTGCCAGCGATTTGTGCGAGCGACCTTCTGAGTTTAAGTTCTTCCTGACCGCCTCTTTCGATAGCGTCATGAGCGAGAATATCAGCATTGCGAGCATTAGCCTCCAAAGCGGCAGCCTGAGCGTTAGCTTGAGCCTTAGCGTTATTAGCCTGAGTAATGCCAGCGAAAAGCGAAGCCCCCGCACTGAGGGCAGAAATCAGAGTACACAAAGATTAGACCTCCTTATTAAGAAAATAGACGTGATGAAAATGATTAACTGGCGGGTCAATATGAAAGCCCATCCAGTGAAGCCAACGCAGAGATAAAGTATTAGTATCGAGTACAAAGTTTTGCAAGACATGATAGCCATGTGATAGCTTAGGGAAGATATTTCTAGACACCCTAAAGAAAGCGATAGGGTGTTTAGTGATTTCGTCAGTACCGACAAGCCAGATAGTGCCCTGCGCCACACCGAAGACAGCACAAGGGTTATTGTCCAGCATAGCGCAAAACCCTCGTTCACTATTGGCGATAGAGTAAGCGACAGCCAGAGCAGGGGGGTAATCAGTCATGGCGTGAATTTCGTTTAAATCCTGTTGTCTGAGGTAAGGAGTAATAGCGGCGTGTTCAGGGAGCAACGGAACAATCTGCAAATTCTTCATAACATCAGCTTATGATACCTAACTATACTATCTCTCCATTAGTATGTTAGGCAACAAAAATAGCCGTCTGCGATATTCAGTTGTCCGGACGGCATAGAAACAAAACCTAGTGCACGATATACGAGCAGCTAGAGTAATTGTGTATATTCTACCACAGCACAGCACATAATCACAACACTTTAGTTCATACTTCATTCTCTTGTTTATCTTGCTTATCCTGCTTATCCTGTTTGTCATCATCATCCTTGACGAATTGCTCAAAGTGTTTCTTGAGGACTTTCGGAAAGGGCACGCCTAAAGTAAAAGCATTCTCCATGATTGAGATACCCTCATTACCGACAAAGAAAAGCACAACGGCACTTCTGATAGCGTCCGAGCCTCCCAAGAAAGTAGTATCAATAAGGTTAGCAACGCCGACAAGGGAGAACATAATACATTTCTTGATAATGCCGTTGAAGCCTATACGGCTAGAAATTCTGCGTTCCACATAAGCGACAGCAATACCAGAGAAGTAATCAACGGTAGAGAAAGTAAGAAGTACTTTTACGAACCCGTCCAGACCGCCGAAGAACCAAGCCAGCAGTCCGGCAAAAGACCCCAGAGCGAAATCAATAACACTATCGGAGACAATATCGCTGCTAATCATTTTCGTATCTCCCAAAGATTGCCGGACGCTCTTTTGTCAATGTCAACATGGCAGAAAGACGGATAGCGAATACAATACCCGAGCATAGGCAGCTTACCTTCCTGATGGAGTTTCTGAATAGCACTGAACATAGCCTTAGCTCCCACGCTGGAAGACAAATCCGCAGCATGTCCTTTAGTATGTCTACTGCCCTTAACGCCTCCAACATTTTTGTTGTGTACTTCACATCTATAGCCAGAATTGACCCTGACCGGAACGCCTAACTCATCACGTATAATCTGCGCCATATCGATGACGTGCTGGTCAATGTTATTTTCCCCGCAATGCTTACAAGCGAACTCTGAAACCTTGAAATTCTTAGTATCGTTAGCCATAAAATCCCTCTTTAAAACAAAGGCGAGAAGTCTAAAAACCTCCCGCCAACCTAAGCTCAGTTATTCACCGAGTAAATCTTTCCCTGTGATAGCGTTGAACTCATCAGTAGAGATTGCGCCTTTTTCAACAGCTTCACGAACTCTATGTTCGTCCCAAAGTCCCAGTTCATAATATCGTTTAACCTGTCTAACAAAATCCCTCATAATTCCACCCCAGTCATCATAGCAATATACTCAATATCCGCCCTGTTCCGCATAGCAGATAATTCCTCCTCACTCAGTCGAGTAAAGTAAAAATAGTACTCATCTTCTACAGTGAAGACCCTTCCAAATTCTAACCCCTCAATCTCCCCTAAACCATAGGGAGACTCAATCCCTGCATCATCGCCAGTAGCCTGAATAGTAACCTTCTTAGTCCCGCAGTCAAACATCTCCGCTCTGATCGGACGCTTTGACGTGAAACATGTCCCAGAAATTCCCAGCCCGGAAAACACAGTCCCGTCTGTTAGTGTTACAGAATAGCTCATAAACTCACCTCCTAAAAATCTCTAGCCTACACAAAATATTGGGCACAACAGTGCTGCAAATCCCTGCCCAGTAGTGCCAGTGAAATACTCCACGCAGCCCCTGAGCTTGGCGAGATTCAGTCCAGCCGTCCACACTCTGCCAGTAGACAGGGGCATACTCTCAGCCGCTCCCAAAACATATGTCCAGTTGTGTCCGCGACCGAGGTGCGTCCATGACCACTGCTGTGAACGCTGAAACAGTGGCAGTGCAAGGTCGCCAGCGTTATTGACTGCCACTTGATAGGTTAAGTCGTCAATAGTGAAATACGGCAGTCCCAACATGCTCAAAGTGGGAAGGTGGGCTTTGCTGTAGAGATACACCCAGCTTGAGGGCTTTGTTCCACTGTATGAGCTTGGCACTGTGATGGGGAAACTCCGTACATTATCCGCGCCATAGAGGGCTTCAATTTCCTCAATGAATTTAGGTCTGTCGACAGTGTACCAGCTAGATTCAGCGTAATAGCAGCCTAAAGTTCCAGCATCATAGTCTTCTTCTCCCTCAGTCCCTGAAGGTCGTCTGTTATAGCTAGCAATATACCCATCAGCAACAGAAAGCGGCTGCATTCGGATTAGCATAATATCCCTGACTAGGTTATCGCCATTAGTGGAGGGGAAAATCTTTGCGATCATGTCAACTTTTCCGTTGGCGTGAGTGAAGTAGTCTCCTACATAGAAGTCTTCGAACCTGCTTGCTCTTAATGCCGCTAAATGGTCTGCAGTAAATTCACCGAGGTTCTTTCCCCTGAAAATGGAGTTGCGCCTGCCTGCATAATTTGCCACATCAGTGAGGTCAAGCCCTGAAGTCCTAGCGTCCAGAGTAGACCATTCATTGTCAGCTTTGAGGCTTTCAAGCCACTGTGCTTCCGTACCTGAATACCCGTTATTCACAGCAACAGTGTATGCACTATCACCCTTAAGTGACGCCAGCCACTGTGCCAATGTCCCAGTATATCCCTGAGACTTTGCCACTCCGTAAGCAGTAAGGCTCTGTACCCATTCAGCTTCAGTGCCAACATAGCCATTATCACAAGCAATCTGATACGCACTTTTGCCGTGAATACTCTGCATATCAGCGTCAATATACTTCGAAAAATCTCCAAGCAATTCCGCTGTCTGAGATGCTATTCTAGGTAGCGTTGTTGCTGTGAAATTTCTCACTATGGCGTATGACTTCCCAGTCCCTGTAGTCCCTGCATAATTCCCTGCTATCGTCAAGTGCGTGTTGTCTGTGATACTGACTATCTCATAATCCACGCCGTCAACCTTGAAGATGTCTCCGGGATTCAGTCCGGCAGTCAGCCAATAGGTATTAGTTCCTACGACCGCATTACTGTTTTTGGTAACAGAAACACTACCATCTCTGTACCACCTCGTATAAGTACTCATTAAGTACCCTCTCCTCTCTGAATATTAGTGATTACCGAATTTGTCAACGTTAATAATGCATTTGAAAGTTTTTGCATATCCGTCTCTAAATCGTCAATCTTGTCTGATAAATCCTTGACACGCAAAGCAAGTGTTTTTATATCTTTGATTCTCGCCTTGTGTGTTTGGGTATAAGCCATCGCTGCACCTCCATAAAAACAGCTCCAGAGCCTAAGCTCCAGAGCTGTTATCAGCAGTCAGGCCTTACGCCGCGCCGAATACCTCATTGAGCATCTCGGTAACTTCCGCGTCAGTAGCCACATCCGCAGTCGTCAGCACATTAGCCGCCACAATCCCCGTATCAGTAGGGTTGCCGTTAGCATCCAGCCCCGCAACATGTCCGGCAGTCGGATTAGCTGCTCTGTTTGCTTTACCGGTAATATCTACGAACAGACCGTTAGCGTCCTTAGTCAGCGCATTATTGGCAGTAGTTGACACTCTGACAGCTATACCGTCATTAAGGACTTCCACAGCATTGTTTGCGTCAGCAGATACATTGAACGTTACTGTGTATCCTGCAATATTGAGTACCTTAGAACTATTGCCTGAGGCTGTCGTGTACGTATCTACCAGCGTACTGACATCAAGGAAGCTGTACGCTGTGGTCTGTTTTGTAGTGTCGGAGGGGTCGGAATTGTCTACCCCCTTGACTGCGAGGACAAGAACAGGCTTGCCGTCAAATACTACTGCGGGCTGTGCTGCAACTGGCGGGGTTGCTTCGGGGTTAGCTTCTACAGCTGCTTTGTTAGGGTTAGTTGACCCCGGATAAAGCTCATTGCTCCATGTGAATGACGGGACAAACTTCGTTTTTGTCTGGTCAAGGAACATCTCGGTCGGAAGAGCTGCTATTGCCGCTGTAATAGCTCCTTTAGCTCTGGTTGCTAACGCCTTTAACTGGTTCAGCGTTGCCTTCTGGTTTACGTTATATGACATTGGGTTCCCTCCATTAGTGGAAATGTATTTATGTCTAAGCAGTTCGCGCGCACTGCTTCAACATCATGAATTAAGAATTAAATATCTGGTCTATGTCGTCTATAAATTCTGCATCTTCGTCATCTACAGGGATATATTCCTCTTCAGACGCATTCCCTGAAAAAATATCTTCAAACATTCCGTCTATCTCTGTTTCTGTCATTGGGGGTATATCGCTCTCCTCAAGCAGTCCTCCGTCAACTAATGCACCTTCTATAAGGTTTATATGTGATTTCAGCCTTTTGAAGCCTTGATAGATATTCAGCACCATTTGCAATACAGAATTTGCTAGTTCATTTATCTGGCTGTTTTGGTGTTCTCTATTCGTTTGCTGCTGTAAGTCTTCATGCTGCTTATCGTTTCTAGCTTTCAAAAGTTCTTCACGATTTTTCAGGGCATCACTAACGTTCAGGAATGCAAGTTCATTTATTTGTTCCTGAATATAGCCGTCTCGTTCACTGCTTTGATGCACTATAGTTTCAATACCGCTTGAAAGCTCTTCGTCTTTTTCTTCCCTCAAAGATACTTCATCAGCTACAAGTCCCTCAACTCCTACTGTCGCATCAGTAATTTTCTGTCTGAGTTCCCGGCTATCATCCCTGTGTCTTATTGCTTCAGCAATTACAACTCCAGCCAGTTCGTCAATCTGTTCTTGTGAATACTTATCTCGATTTGTTAGACTTTGCCCTAAGCCGCAAACATTATCCTGTATTTCCTGCCTAATAGCTGCTGCAACGTCTACAGTTTCTGCTTGAAGTCTCTGCTCGGTATCTACGATTTCCTCATGCAGATTTTTATCTTCTGCGTCAAGGTCTCGTATCTTTCTCCAGTTTGAAATATTCGCCTGCTGGACTTCGGCTGCTGTCAAGTCAATCTGTTCTTGCAAATGCTCTACTGCTTTTGAAGTCTTTTCTCTGGCTGAATACAACTCTTCTGTAGCGCTTTCACGGATTTGGTAGTCTATTTTGCTGCGTTCCTGTGCTTCTAGCTGTATATCTTCCTGCACAACTCGCAAATTTTCACGGCTTTGCAGCATTTCACTCATTACTAAGCTGGTCAGTTCATCAGTCTGTTCCTGCAAAAATTCCGCATGGCCTGAAACTTTTTCCCTTGTGCTTGATATATTGTCCTGAACGCTGTTTGCTAGCTCCTCTTCTCGTTTTGTATGTTTACTGTCAATGCCCGATAATTCAGCGTCTATTCTCGCATCTTCACTAATTCTCTCTTCTCGTTCGGATAAAAACTCCTGATAGCGTCCCTGTTGAATTGCCTCAGCCTGTACACGAGCTTCTTTTTCGCGTGCCAACTCATCATCAATCTCTGTATCCTTCTGTTTTCTGACTTCTGTTTCCTTATACAGTCCGAGCCTTGTGCTTAATACTTCACCGGCAGTTTCGTCTATTTGTTCCTGCAGAAATTCTCCGTATTCCAAGTTTTGAGCATCTGAATGTTTATTCCATTCACTAAGGGCTATATCTGCCTGCTCTCGGGCTTCTTTTTCCGCTGCAATATCTTCCGACAGGGCTGTATTCTTGCTATTAGTCTCTGCTTGAAGGTCTGTAGTTCTCTGCGCTTCTGCTTGTATAGCTTCATTCAGGGCTATATCTGCCTGCTCTCGGGCTGCCGTTTCCTGCTCAAGGCTGTATTCAGTCTCCCGGGTTCTCTCCATTTCCCTGAACAACTGTTCTTGGACTGCTAAGGACGCTGCTGCATTAGCATCTGTCTGCTCTCGCAAAAACTCTTCTCGCTCTGAAAGTTTCTCTGTGCTGTCCGATAGTCTTGCTATCTCCGCATCATGCTTTTCATCTGCTGCAACCCTCTCTGCTCTTTCAGCTTCATATGCGGCTATACGTTCGCTTCTTTCAGCTTCATCAGCTTCTATGCGGGCTGTTGTCTCTTCAGCTCCAGATTGTTTTACTCTCAGTACTTCGCTGTGGATATTTCTAATATTTTCTCCAAGATTAGAATGAGTGTGATATTCCGCGTCTACTCTTGCGTCTAGTATCTCGGTCTCTTCCGTAGCCTGCCCGACTATCGCATTCATTCTCACCGTCAAGCTGTCTCGGGTTTCGTTGAACTCATCTAGTCCCGCCTGTACTTCCGCCTTCGTATCCTCAAAATCTCCAGTCAACGCATCTTCATATTCCTGCTGGCGTTCCGTCAAATTCTCTTGATACTCCTGCTGCCCTGTCTCTACAGCACTCATCCGACCAGTCAAATCTCGGCTCGTATTCCTAACTTCTGTCGTTATCGTGTTATATTTCTGATCGGCATCCAGCTTATTCGCCGCTATCTTGTTCAACAGTTCTTGAACTTTATCCGCCGTTTCCTGCTCTTGTTTATTCAGCAGTTTATACAGATCATCATCCATATACGGCAGTTCATTCCAACGGTCTATTCCGTTCCCTATCTTGAAACGGTGCAAATCCATATCTACGCCCGGCTCTCCTAGGGCTAACCTCGGATTACTCGCATACCAGTTCAGCGTACTATCCCGCCTCAGCTGCAGTTCTGTATATTCAGCCATTCTTCACACCTCATATCAGCGGCATACTTACTTGTCCGCTTGCACTTCCGCCGTCATTCGCACTTATCATTGTCGTCTGCGCATAGCTGTCTGTTCCGGAGGTCGTCGCATATCCGCCATCAAGCGTTTTCCTTGTTACCGTCGTATCGCTATCTTCCGAAGAAACACTTGCTAGACCGTGCCAATATTCATAATTCCCTTTTTCTATGGGGTCTTTACCTGCATTCGGCTTCACACACAAATACAGCACATCGTTATGCTTTACCACGTCTCCGGTTTTGTACTCTGGGCAGAATTGCCACACTCCGCGATAGTACATATTCCCTACACTGTCTGGGTCTATATTTATATTGCATGAATAACTATCTGCCACCTGTACCACTCCTTAATACTTCTATTGCACTGTTTATTCGGGCATTCAGCATTTCTCGGTCATCCTCCAGCTTCAGCCTTAGACTTCGCAGCATTTCCAGTTCCTTGCTGACTTCCTGCATTATCACTGCCTGTGCTTCAAGACCGGCCTTTTGTGCCGCTGATTTGCCCTCCTGACAAAAATAGTCGCATTCCGATCTGAGTTTCTCTATATCCTCCAAAGTATCAAGCACTCCGCTACTTCCTGCTAATACCTGATTTCTTGCTTCCTCAGCCGCTCCATTAGCCGCGTTTTGGGCCTCACTCTTCAGCAGCTCCATAATCTGAAGTCCTGACTCTACTGTCTGCGCTTCTTTCCGTATACTCAGCAATGCTCCCTCAAGCTCTGCATGGATTTCACTCTTCAATAGCTCCGATTTCTCGCTAATCTGCTCTTTTCCCCTTATGGAGTACTCATACAGCAGACCTTCAAATTCATCGGCTAGGGTCTCCTTGAGTCCCGTTACTCGGTCTATCGCTTCCTGTGCATACGTCGTTACTTCCACATAATGAGCTTTGGCATCTGTCAAGGCTTTCTGACACTGCACCAATAATTCAACAGGGTCATCACAAACCTCGACTATCCGCCCATCTTTGTATATCACTACATAATTCAACGTCTCTCCTGCACTAATTACGTTTTCCGGCTCGCTGAAACTCACTACCACTCCGGCTGGTATCGCTGCAGAAAAATACACAGTCCCTTCCGAAACTGTGTAACCTTCTCCGTTCATCATCTTTATGCTCTTGCCTGTCGGAAATATCAGGTATACTTCGCTTCCATCATATCCTTCTGGCAATGGAAATTTCTTTGTTACTCCGTTCCCTGTATACATGCTAGCTACCCTCCTATTGCTACTACTGGTGTTATCCCTGCTATCGTCAAGGGCTTATCTTCCATGCTCCTTATTTGGATACATGCATCTGTATTAAATCCATTATCTAGCTGTATTTCTTCATCCTTCACATACTCTGTATAATCCATCTCTATCCTTCTCCTGCGTTCCCAGTTATGGGCTTCATCAGAATAATCTCCAGGGGCTGCCCATGCTCCTGTACTTCTTAGCACTGACACT
>ERZ842401.4982-NODE-4982-length-15030-cov-23.273122_pt1 | contig 15030 bp, 1 predicted proteins | sample MGYA00521270_ERZ842401 | MGnify/ENA primary metagenome ERZ842401 (study PRJEB31892, sample SAMEA3878208) | bioreactor metagenome | biome: Moose rumen | place: Sweden | collected 2011-10 | study: EMG produced TPA metagenomics assembly of the PRJEB12797 data set...
AATCCCCAATCCCCAATCCCCAATCCCCATAACCTATTTTATTCTTAATTAAATTTTTTAATATAAAATATTATAATTTAATATTAATTTTATATTATTTTTTTTTAAATTTATTAATTGTTTATTAAATTATATAAAAATTAATCTCTATCATCAACGTCATCATTTCCATCTTTGCTCCCTTCATCCTCTTCTTCCTCTTCTTCTCCTTCCTCACTTTTTATTTTTTCAATAACATCATCAAAATAATTGTTTGCTATATCCTTACCTAACAAATCATATAAAGAATTAATTTGGTTAATTTGGAAATTCATAGATTTTAATTCATTTAAATTCCTATTGAAATTGTCTGTATCATCATAAATATCTTTTTTCCATAAATCTGGAGTTGTTAAATATTTTATTATATTATTAGTATTCGTTTTAATTTTATCTTTTTTTTCTTCTGTAAAGAGTACTAATGATATAAATAATCTAATTGCATAAGCTAAATCTAATTTAGAAATATGATGATTTACTCCTTTTTTATAATATTTGTTTATTTCTTCTTTTGAATTTTTATCAATATTGACTTGATATTTTTTGATTTCTTTAACGATATCTTCAAAAATCAATTTTAAATAATAATCAAAAATTTCTGGGAGTTTACCAATAGTTAATTCATTTTGTTGTTCAAATAATTTGATGAAATCTTTTGATATGCTATCTTTTATATCTTTTATTACTTCATATATTTTTGCTTCTTCTTTTACCTCATCTCCTTTATCTTTGGAATTTAAAAATTTTATTAATGAGATAAAGTCATTAAGTATATTTTTAAATAAATTTTGATTTTTGTTTCCAGTACAAAATTTATATAAAGTTACTTTATCATATATAGTCATTTCCTTTTTATATTTTTCTCTTAATAAAGTAATTATATTAGTAATTCGATTACTAAATACTTCATTATTATAAACAAATTCAGTAATATTTTCTTTTAATAATTTTTTATTTTTTAATAATAATTCAGTCATGGTCTCTTCAATATAATCATAATTAATTACGTATTCTTTATAAAGTTTATAATTCATAGGAACTGAATCAAGAATTTTTCTATAAGATGAATTAAATAATATATCTATAAATGAATTTTTTTTTGGTAAATTTAAAGTAAATAATTCTTTCTCATTAATTTGTTGTATATTTACATAACTTTTATAATTAACTTCTAAAATGCCCTGTTCTATTTTTTCATCAAATAATTTTTCTATTATTGGATTATATTGCTCTATAAACTTTTGATAAATTATTTTATAATTTTTTCCAAAATTATTGGTATCATCAACGAAAAAATCGCATAAACTATTTTCTATCTTCAATTCATCATTCAAGCCTAAACTATTATAAAATTCAATTAATTTATCTATCAAGTCTTTATTTTTAATATAAAGTTCTTCAGTGTTTAATTTCTTTTTTTGTGCTTGATCTCTTGATATATTATTGAAATATGTCTGATTTATTAAATTTAATGCATTATTAAATATTATTAAATTATTAGGAGTATATTTATTTTCTTCATTGCTATTATTAATTTTATTATCTAAATATAATCGTAATAATGGATATTCACTTCCGTCAAAAAGACTTAATTTTTCGTATATATATTTTTCATTTAAATAATCAGTATAATAAAAATACTCATAAAATGGAAAATCATTTTTATCATAATATTCACTAATATATTTTTCCTTTAAAATATTTATAGAAGATGTTTTATCCTCTTCAATTTCATTTTCTTTTGAATCTTTTTGAGTTTCTTTGTTTTTAAATTTTTCAATTAATTTCTGTATTTTTTCCTCTAATTCATTTTCGAACTCAATTAAGTCATCATATGTATCTAATTTTTGAGCACTATTTAATAAAATGAACAAATCTGAAAATATATAATTCATAAATTCTTCAATTGAATCTATGTTTTCATTTAATAATTCATTTTTTAATATATTCCAACTCTCTGATAATATTTGAATCCAAGTCATTTTTTTTGGTAAGCAAGCTTCGAATTCACTTTTATTTATTATTAATTTTGCAAAAAATAAATTTGAGTATAAAATATAGCTCAATAACCTATACCCAATTTGACTTAAATTTCTAATGACTTTTTTATTATTTTTAAAATTAACATCAGAAATATATATTCCTCCTTTTTCAGCTTTATAAACATATTTCTTTTTAAATTCTTCAAGAGTTAAATAATTTATTTCTTCCAATTTTGCTCTCAGATTTATATTATTTTTAATCTCTTCAATTTCTTGTTCATTTTTAAATATTCTATAATAGTTTTCTCTTTTCACAATTTTAACATTTTTTGATAATAATTTTTTTTCTGCTCCTATATTCATACTGCATTTTGGACATACTAAACCAATTTCTCCTTTTCCAGGAAAGCCTGAAGAAACAGAATGATAATACCAATTTTTACATAAACATATATAGCATCCTTCTTCTGGCTTTGTTTTAAAATGATTTAAAATTTGAGAATAAACCAAATTAACTTTGGCATCATTACCTGGATAAAATTTTTCTTTTAGATAATCAATTTTATCTTCTTCATATAAAGAATGATATATACCATCACTATTATTAGAAAATATTACATTTAAGCAAAAGCGATAGCCGAATAGAAATGACATATTATTATTTGAGTTTATCCCATATTCAGCTATAATTTTATCATATGCATCTGGATTATAGAATAACTCAATTGCTTTTAATAATAATTTATTTTGAGCAAATAAAGGTATACACATATTATTAAAAAAATTATTATTTATCTCTCTTTTTTTAATATGTGAATTTAATAATATTAGATTATATGAAGCCATATAAAAATTATCAATTCCGTATTCACTTAAATCATATTCTGTTGATCTCACTGCCTTACTAAAATCATCCCTCTTATATTTTTCAATAGCTTTTGTTGCTTCAGAAAAATAGCCATCTTTTAAAGTTTTTATTTTATAATCGAGTTTATATATATTACTCAAATCTTCTATATTAATAAAATCTTTATAATCCGTATAATCATCTAATTTATAATTACTAATATTTTCTTCATCGAAAAAGAAATCTATTTTATATTTATTATACAGAATTTTATAAATATATATTCTTATCATTTTACAAATGCTATTATCCATATTAATTACATCTATTATATTTGAAGAATCTTTCCATTTTGGTTTTTCTTCTTTGAACATTTTAATAAAAATATCTAAAAATGTTTTTATGTAGCTTAAGCAAAATAATTTGCTTATTTCCTTATTTTTTGCAACGCCTTTTTTCTTTTCTTTATTATTCAAATAATTTTCAAGTGCTTCAATGCAATCTTTTAAAATAAGAAGAGGGTCATCATCAAAACAAATTTTGTCTTTATCCTTTTCTTTTTTATTTTCTAAAATACTTTGAATATAAATTAATGAATTTTTTTCAAATAAATATAATAATGTTATTTCAAGAACTATATTTTTTGGTATTTCTTTTTCCAACAATTTTATAATATTATCATCATCATCTAATAATTTTTTTCTACTTTCCTTGTATTTATCAATTTTTAAATAATTTTTTAGCAACATTTGAAATAAATTATTTGATTTTTTTATTATCTCTTTTTCAAGTAATAATTTTTCTAATATTTTATAACGATAAGAATTATCTGAAACTTTTTTAACTTCTTTAAAAAGTATATATCCTAATCTATCATAATAATCTTTATCCTTATTATCTTCTTCAATAGACATCTTATTATACATTTCTTCAAAATTAGATATTAATTTTTCACTCATTTGAGTCTGATCTTTATTAAGAGCATATTTTTGTATAATTTCAGCATTTTCTCTAATAATATTTTTAATTTCATTTATTTTAATAATTTTATCATTTCCTTTAATTTTTTTAAATATTTCAATTATCTTTATTAATTCATCAATAATATACATTTCATTTAAATAAATATATAATTCATCATTCAAATTTTGCATAGTTTTATTAATTTCTTTTAAATAATCGCAATATTCATTAATTTCAATTTGTATTTCTTTATTTGATCTATCATCACTAATATCAATTAACTTTATTTCATCAGAAGTTATACAATAGCATAAACTAGCCAATATCTTATAAAAGCATTCATTCACTTCTTTAGTGTGTTTAGGATTTTTTTTTTCATTTGTTATATATTTTATGTTTTCATTACTAATTAAATCTTCAATAGTTTTAATTAATTTTTCTTTTGATTTGTTTTCATCTTCACAGTTTTGGTATATATTCAAGGCATTTTCTATTATTTTATAAATACTTAAAATATAATTAACATTAGATTCAATCCATATTATTTTTATTATTAAAATATTGATATTGTTATTAAGCTTAATTATTCTATTATCTTTGTTAAATCTTATTTTTAAAATTAATTCTATAATTTTATAATATATATTATCTTTATTATAAATACCAAAACTATCTTTATATTTTTTTAAATAATAAGTTACGTAATCCTTAAAAATTAAATCACTAGAAATTTTATTTATATTATTAAATATATATTTATTTTTTTCAATCTCTTTTAAAACAGTTTCCAACAACTCATCTTCTTTATGTTGATAATCCATTATTTTTTGAGCATCTTCTTTTAATAAATATCTTATATTTTTTTCAGAATCAAAATAATTTGATGAAATATTTTTTTTAATATAATCCGAAAGACTTATATAAAAATTATAAAATCCAGGAATATTATAATTAAATGAAAACTTGCAATTATAATTACTTTTATCAAAATTAATATTTTTAATAAATTCTATTACTATTTCTTCTACAATATTTTTATCAATGCCTTCAAAATCGCTTAAATAAAGCTCAGATAAGGTTGTTAATATATTATTATCTTCTAATATCATAAAAATTTTTCTTAAATATTTATTAAATATTTCTTCTTTAATATAATCGACTATACAAGATACAATATCAACTGTGAATTTATTAATAAGTTTATTCCTAAAAATTTTATCAATTATATCATTACAATTTTCATCTTCTTTATTTTTATCAATTAAATTATATGCTGCATTTATAATATTTTCTTTGATTGATTTAGATTCTTTTATATAACTTAAAATTCCTCTTATGTATTCAGTTTTATTATCTATTTTCAATTTTCCTTTCTCATCTATTTCATTTTTTAAAAAGATTTTTAAAGTTTTATAAAATTCTTCTTCTAATTTTAAATCTTCTCTTTTTTCCTCTAATATTGTTTTAAAATCTTTCGATAAAATATCTTTTAAGGTCAAATTATTACTTATCTCTATATTATCAATAAATAATTGATTTATATCTGGATTAATATCAGGTAATGAATATATCATTTCCCCTTTTTCAGAAAAATTCCTATTAATATGCACTATTATAATATAGCTATATTTTTGTTGTTCTTGTTCTTGTTTTTTTTCTTCTAAATTATATAAAATTAAGTTAGTTATGAATTTAATTTTTTTGGAATTACTTTGCTCAAAATGTATGCATATATAATCTTGTTGTTTTATTTGGATATTTTCATTTCTATTTTTTAATTCATCTATTTTAATTTTAAACCCTTTCTCACTTTTTATATCAGAAATTTTAAAGCTAAGTCCTTCTACTTTACCTGTATCTGTAAAAGTATATATAATAGATATTTTAAATTTTTTATAATCACCTTTGGATATATAATCTGAAAAATTATTATAATTTTCGGATTCAAAATATTTTTTCTTAATAATATTATTTTTTGGCAAAATTGCTATAATATCTTGAGGTAAAATCTTATATATTTTATTTACAACATCTTCTTTAATTTTATTTGGATCGATATTTTCCTCCTTATGCTCTTCCTTTTCATTATTTTTATGTTTTTCCTTAAATAAATTATATAAATTATAAATTAATCCTTGAATTTCTTCATCTTTACAATTAATTAATAAATCATTAAGTAAATAACCTATTTCGTTAAAGTTATATTTTTGAACTCTGTTTATTAAATTTAATTCTTCAATCAAATTTTTTGATAAAGTTTGTAATTCCTTATCCAATAATTTATCAAAAGATACATTAATTTTTTCAAGTCTATTTAAAAATGCTAAGCTACATTTTTTTACAAATTTGTTTTCTACCAGAATAATTATTCTAAATTTGCTATTGATTTCTACTAATTGTTCATCGAAATTATCTAAACATATTCTAGCGAATTTTTTGTCTTCTATAATTTGAAAATTCATATTATATAAATCAAACAAAAATGCATGTATTTGGTCCAAATTTTCTATTAATATTATTTTTGGCTCTCTAGCATCATTTTGAATTTTATTTATTATACCATATCTATATTCTTTATTTTTATCTTCTGCAAAAGGGCTTCCTTCATATATCTTTATATCTTTTAGAGGATTTTGTATTTTTATGTTTTGATATATTAAAGGAGAAAGAGTTTTTTCTATTTCCATTAATAAATAACGGCCATTAATATCATTTATATTATCTTTTATACAACCATTTAAGTCATAATCATTAGTTTTGTTTTTATCTATCATTAAATTAGAAGAATTTTTATTTTCACAAGATAAATTATATAATTTTTTGAATAAAAACACTGAATTAACTTCACAAGATTCTCCTTTTTTAAATCCATTATAATCTGATAAAATATTTTCTATTTTTTTTATTTGATTTTCCATATCACCAAACTTTAAATTATAATCTATATCTATATCATATTTTATTCCACCGAAATTCCTTTCAATATGCTTTATTATTTTTTCAATTTTGTCTTTTATATCGCTTGAATCTCCTAATTGGTTTAAATCATTTGCTATTCCTTTTATTAAATTATAAAAATCACGATTCCCGTGAAAATCTTTTTGAATTTTTTTTTCTTTTAATAATAACTTTTTAAATTCTTTTTTTGTTTTAATATTATCAAATTCTCTTTTTTCTTTGTTCTTTTTTACTTCCACTGAAGAAATAGTACTAGGAGCTAATGAGTCTTTTAGTTGATCTTGTGGATAATTATTTTCCTCTGCATTATTAATTATTTCTTTAGAATATTTTTTATAAACAATTAATTCTTTCATTATTTGTAATTGCTCTTTATAATCAAAATAAGTATTAGAAAGTATTTCAAAAATAATGTTATTCTTTAATTTTTGAGAAATACTATCAACAATGTTAATGGCAGTCTCTTTCAATTCATCCAATTGCTTATCTAAATCTGGGACAGTTAAAACTAATGCCCTATTTACTTTAGCAGCATCTAAGGAATAATTACTGATTCCAATAAAGCCAACATTTTTATCTTTTCCTGCATATTCTAATTTTGAATGCAATACTTTAAGTGGATTAAAAGGTGACCTTTCAGCCAATCCTAATTCATCAAATAAAGCCAAGGATATAGGCATTTCCAATTTTGGATGATCATTATAATATTTTAATTTATCATTTGCCTTTTTAAATAAATTTTCAACATCTTGAGGTAAAGTTGAATCCGAACCTTGGAAATATGTTTGAATAATTCTTGGAAAAAGCTTAAAAAATTTATTATTAGAATACTTTCCTTTCATTGAGTTTTTTATTAACTGTGCACTCAGACTTTTACCACAACCTGGCTTACCGACTATTATAAGTGGTATATTAGTTACTACAGAAACGAAAGATAAAAATACATTTTCTTTTAATAAAGTGTTTTTTCCTATTCCTTTTTCTAATTCTATTTGCTCTATTAAATAATCTTGTTCGACTTTAATAAAATCACTGAAATTTTTTTCGATTTTCTGTTCATCACGTCTCGAATTAATTTCATTTTTAAAATTTTCATTAATAATTTGCTCAATTATATTTACTCCTGTTTCTTCAATTTTTTTATTATTGATTAATTCTAATAAAATTGGTCTTAAAGAAACATCAAAATTAAATCTAATAGTGGGATTAGTTAATCTTATATAATAACATAAATAAAGAGAACAAATAATACTCCTTATTTTATTATTTTTTTCATCATTTGATCTTTCTAGATATTTATTTTTTTTTGTGAAGTATTCTTTGAAAAATTCAACGCATTTTGTAAATCTTGAAATTTCTCTCAAAGAAACAACAGACGAATCATAAACTTTCCTTAAATAAATATGACATTGAGAAATTGCTTCTTTTGTTATTTCATGTAATTCTTTTTCTTCACTTGTAAATAATTCTGCTATAATGCTATAAATATATTTTTTTTCATCTTCTTCATCTATTGAGCCAAAACTAAATACATAATATAAAAGAGATTGAGGAAGAGGTTCTACTAAATAAACTAATTCATTATCTGTATCATCAGGAAAGCTTAAACCACATTTTTCTTTATCTCCCTTCCTTTTTCTGTAAGGATTGCATGCACCTAATAAACGAATATTATCACTAATTTTTTTCCCATAATATGTTCTATTAATAAAAATTTCTGTTAATAAAGATAAAGATTTGCATGTATTTATTTCATCAAAAAATAGCCATACTTCATTATCTTTCTGTTTATCAGCGATTTCAACTTTTTTGTTCATTATTTCACATAATGACTCATCATCAATTCCAGGATGTATATTTATTATTTGAACTGTGGTTTTACCATTATTTAATATTTGATTTAATTTAGTTATTAATGCAGTTTTACCACATCCTGTTTCTCCCATTAAAATTACTGGAACATTTGCTTTTATTCTATAAATTAATAAAATCATTTTTTTAAAATTATCATTTGTTATTACATAATTATTACCGTCTTGTTTAACAATAGACATTAATGACTTTAGCTCTCCTACATCTTCATTAACCTCATTTTTAATATTTAATAGTTCCTTCATTCTATTTAAATAATCCTCTGTGCTTTTATAATCATCTGTTATTTTTGTTGGAACATAAAATTTATCATATATCATTTTTTCTTTAATTATAAAAATTAATGGAGTTTCAAATACCATTTTTTTTAAATCATTCTCATATTTTTCGGACAATTCATCTATATAATCTTTTTGATTATTTCTATCTATTCCTGCAATTAATTTTGCGAAATTTCCATTTGTAAAATATTGCGTACATTTGGCAAATTCTGAAATACATTCTTCAGTTACATTTTTTTTCCCATGAAAAAAAAATAATTTCCTTTTAAATTTATTGTATTGTGATATGAAGAGTTTAATAAATATATTTATTTGATGAAAAGAATAGGGTTGAGGCTTTTGGATTCCAATATGTTTTTCAACAAATTCTTTTATTTTTTCGTTAGTATCAATATCTAACATTCTTTTAAAAATATCAATCATTTCAGGTGGATAATTATATTTTGGCATAGTTTCAAAAGTTATATTATCTCTTTTAAATATTTTTAATAAATTAAATTTAGATATATAATCTTCAAAACAATTTGGAATTTCAACATAAATATTTATATCTTTTGGAATATAAATAATATTTTCATTATTAGAATAAAATTTTGTAATTAATAGAGAAAATAAAAATTCATTCATTATGGATTTTTCTCTGGATTCGGTTAAATCTAAATGAATTGCAACATCATTATAGTTTTCATTTTTTACTTTATTTAATAAATTTTGTAATTTTTCAAAAATAGTGTCTTTAGTTAAAATACCTCCTAAAGGGAAATGGAAATATTTTTGTTTTTTTTCTTCTATTAATTTTCTAATTTTTCCAGATTTCCCTAAACCACAAATATCTGAAGAAAAAACTTGTACATTACCTAATTCAGATAAAAATTCTTTATTATTTTTATTAGTTGCATTTTTAATAGCTTCTATTTCAAATTTTTGCTTTTCTAATTTTTTTATCTCTTTCGAAAATGTTGTTAAATTATTTTTATATTCTTTTCCGTAAATAAATAATAAGCAAGAATCCATATATTCTTGTGTTTTTGATTTTTCACATTTTTTTTCTCTTTTTTTATATGATAATAATTTATCGATATAAGAATTCATTATACTTTGCTGTTGTTCAGAGAATGAATCACTTATTTCAACCACAAATAATGAATTATATTTACATAAAATAGCTCTATATAAAAATGATTGTATTTCTTCTTCGCTAGTTTCTTTACTTGTAATTAATACATTTTGGGCAATAGGTAATTGAACTAATTTATTCCAAAATAATTTAATAATAAATTCTTCCAATAAATTAGCATCACACTCATGAGTATATATTCCTTTATATTCTTTATTATCATCAGAAATTATTATCATATTTTCATAACATTTTTCGTTATTATTATCAAATAAAGAGATTATATAATTATTAATATCTTTAAATGAATCTCCTTCAAATTTAACATGATTATTTATCCAATTGGTAACTGATTTATCTCTCGCTTTTAATCCCTCTTTCACACTTTTATTATTATTTCTATAGTTTAAAATATATCTTAAAAAGGAATCTATCTTAAAACCAGTTTCTAAATGTTTCATCATACTTCTAAATTGCTTTCCATACATAAATCTTAGATTCATTTTTTGTCTATATTGAGCATTTAATTGTATTATATAATCATCTTTTGCTTTTATTAAGAAATCTTTAATACCATCTTCAGCTTTTGGATTTTCTTTTTCTAAATAGGTTTCTTTATCACCTAGATAATATTTTATTTTATTATTTTCTACTTCTATCCTTATTTTAATTGGCAAACTACTTCCTTTATTTCTTAAAACTCTCATATATTCATTAACAATTAATTCTATATTAGTTATTATCTTTTTAAAGAATAATAAATTTTTACGTTTAACTTTCATTTCATGGTTGTCGTCTTTTTTTTGCTGTTTTTGCTCACTTTCTGAAATAACAGAATTTTCCTTTTCATTTTCATTTTCCTTTTCATCATCATTTATATTATGTAACTTATTTTTTAGCATAATTAAATCTTTTAGTGAAATTGGTTCAACTTTATCTTTCTCATTAGTATATAAACAGCTTTGTGAATCTTGATCAATTTTAATTATAAATTTTTTTCCGATAATATTTTTGACATCTAAATAATAATCTTCAGAAGAATCATAAAATCTATCTAGCTCAATAATTATTGAATATTTTTTTGAATATTTTTCAAAATGTTCTATTGCAGTTTTATCCAAATTATTTTTAATATAGGAAAATATTTTAAAATTATCATTCATTTTATTCATTTTTTCAATTTTTGAGATACATTGCTCAGTATCTATAATATTTTTTATATTTATTCTTTTATCAGAGGGCAGTATTCTATCCTTTAAATAACTAATATCTTTTCCAATTTTTTCAAATAAAAATTCAATAGCTTCTTCTTTTTCATTTAAACATGTGAACAATTGATTATAATCCTCAATATGATTATAATCATATATTCCATTATCTTTTAATTCATCTAATTTCTTTATAATATCTTCAAAAGAATTTTTAGATAAATCTTTATATTTTTCTTTTGATAATTTTTCGTTCCATTTTTTATTATTTTTTTCAAAGTATTCAAAAAAGAAGATTATACTATTTATATCTTTCTCAAATTTTTTGCTTTTAAACAAAATAGTTAATTTTTCAATTAAATCTTCATCTTTTAATTTATCCTTATAATATTCTTTTAAATCTTTAATGAATTTTTGAGCTTTTTTCTCATCGTTGCTTATTTTTTCTCTTATTTTCTCAAAAATATCTTTATATTTATTATAAATATCTGTAGCTATATTATTTTCTAATGAATCACCTATTTCATCTAATTTTTTAAATGCTATTTCAAAATTTTTGCTTTCATCATTTCTTGAATTCATATCATATATGGTATTGAAAAGCAAAAAATTTTTTACTTTTTCAATTTTTGAAGCCGTACCACTTAAATTTTCACATTCATCGAGTAAAATTCTTATATTTCCCTCCTTATATTGTTTAATTTCTTTATTTTTATTATTATTAATAACATCTATCAATTTTTGTAAAAACTCCTGATAGGTTTGATTAAAATATATTATTATATTGTCTTTTGTAATTTCTAATTTTTTTATTTCTTCATCTATTTTTTTAAAAGCGTTTTTTAATTCAGTATATTTTGTATCTGGATTAAAAGCCTCCAATATTAATTTCATTAAATTTAATCTTCTGTTTATTAATGAATTCCGAAAATCCACTTTTTCATCTGCTAAAGATTTATCAATTTTTAAAAATTTTTCTAATGTTTCTTTTCTTATGTTACCATCTAAATCTCCTCTTATCTCTGCCAACAATTTACTTATATTATCAAAATATAATAATTTATTATCGTTTTCTATTTTTTTTTTTTCTTGAAGAGTACATAATAATGCTACTTTTATATTATTTATATCTGTAAAAAATTCTTCTTTAGTAAATAAATTTTTGTATTTTTCATTAAATAATTTATTTAAAAATTCATTTAAAATTTTTTTTCTATTATCATTATTTTCATTATTTATTTTTTGAGATTTTTTTTTCTCATTGTTATCTTTTTCATTTATTTCTTTTTTTTCTTTTTCTTTTCCCTCTATGCAATCCATCAATTCTATAATATTATCTATATCATTTTGATTTTCAACTTTTTTCACGAATTCTTCAAAAATATAATCCTTCAAATCTTTTAAATCGATTTTTTCTTCAATCTCATCCTCATCTTCTTCTTTTTTTACTTCTTCATCCCTTTTTTCTTTTTCATCATTTTTTTCTTTTTCTATTTTCTCCATATAGATTCTAATAATTTCTATAAAAATTAAAGGAATAATTTTTTTTGGCAATTTCTTAATTTTTTCATTTTCAAAATCTAATTTATGATCTTTTTCTCTATATGTAAAGAATAATATAGCTAAATCGGCTACAACTTTTTTTGCTTTGTTTAATTGATCTAAATCTTTATCTGTTAATGATTCTATTTCTTTAATCATAATATCATCAAATTTCTTGCCTAAAAGTTCTAAAAATTTTTTTATGCCCTTAGAATCAAATTTTTTAATTCTTTTAAAATTTATTAATCTAATAATGGTGTCAAAATTAGAAATATGTTTTATTTTAGATATAAATTCTCTTATAAAATCATTTATTTTTCCTTTAAAAATATTCTCAAATTTAAATTTTCTAAAATCTGTAATTGTTAAATCATCGATTTCATTTAAATCAAAAGAATTGAAAATATCAGAATCTACTTTTTCATAAAATTTAGGTTCTTTATAATATGGATTATATTTTGTTATATAATTTAATTTTTCAATATTTTTCAGCGTTTTACTATCTTTCAAGACATTTTTAATTATTTCATCCAGCAAAAAAGCAAATTCATCATTGTCAAAACAACTTTGAGCATCTTTTTTAATACTTGAAACCTTTTTTTTCTCAAATATTTTATTAACTAAATTATAATAATTAACAAATACCTTTCTTATCTCGAAACATATTTGAATATTTATTTCTGTCGCTTCTTTATAATGATATAATATATATTTCCAACAATCATTTGTAAAATAAATCAAAAGTGTTCCTTTTTCATTACAAAATTTAATTATTTCATCTATATTATTTATCATTTTCAATGCTTTTTTTTTCTCTTGCCTTTCTATATTTATATCTCTATTATTATTTTTAGTATGTTTTTCTTTTTTTGAATCATTTTCCTTTTTTTCTTTTTCACTAGTTTCAGAAATGGCAATTGATAAAATATTAGATATTTCTTCTTCTTTAGGTTCATCGGTTTCTTCTGTATTATCTTCTTTTTCTTGTTTTTTGAATTTCAAATTTTTGCCTAATTCAATATAATTTTTCTCTTTTTTTTTAGAATCAGTTTCTGCTAGGATATATGCATTAAAAATATCAATTTTGTTATTTGAAATAATTTCTATAAATGTCTCTATTTCTTTAATATAATTTAATCCAATTTTATAAGTTTCAAATGGTTTATTTTTTATTATATAGCTAACAAATTTATTTAAAAAGGCATAATTTTGTTTTATTGGATTTATCAAATGCTTATTATAAATAAGTAGAATATCATATAAAACATTAGGCTTTTCTCCTGATAATTTATCCACAAGTTTAGTGAAATTTTCATTGTCATAAAAATTTAGATAGCAAAGCATTAACCCATAAAATGCTATTGGGTCATATTCATTATCAGTGACTAAATTATCAGCTTCTTTCTCTATTTCAATGAACTTTGAAGTATAATCTTTTAAATAATCTTCTCTATCAAAATTTTTTTCACTTTGTTTTGGATCAATATTCATTTGTTTAAATTTTTCAATTAGTTGAGAGCAGAATTCTTTTTTTTGATAAATTTTCAAAAAAAGTGAAATCAAAAAAGAAAATAATTTTAAACTTGAATATAAATTAATGGCATCTTGGTATAATTCATCTATTTTTGCTTCTTCTCCTTTTTCTTTTAATGCTTCGATAAAATAATCTAATTTGTCAATATATTTTATATTTGTTTGGACAATTTTCCTTCTAATATCAAGTGCAATATTACCGAATTTAACTTCAACATCAAAAATAAAAGTATTATTTTTTTTGAAAGTAATAATATATATATCCTGTCCTATTTCAAATTCATAATGGCAAGATGTAGATTTTTTACCTTTGGTCTCTTTAGGAGTTGCTTTAAATATTTTTTTATAGTGAAATATTCCATTTTCTTCTTCTTCTAAAGTAAAAATACGATCTGGTTGTTCAGATTTTTCTTCAGGTTCAACGAACTCCAAATCTTTTTCCTTTTCTTTTTCATTCCTTGGATAATACAGAAAGAAAAAATAGGACTTGCTCATTTATTAAAAAAATTAAGATTGAATATATATATTTTTAAAAATAATGGAAATCAAAAATAGCTAAAATATTAAAAATAATTAATTCAAATAAATAAATTAAATGAAAAAATAAATAATAAAAAAAATAAATTTATATTATAAATAATAATTCTATTCCAATGGGGATTGGGGATTGGGGATTGGGGATTGGGGA
>ERZ842401.4983-NODE-4983-length-15029-cov-4.025377_pt1 | contig 15029 bp, 16 predicted proteins | sample MGYA00521270_ERZ842401 | MGnify/ENA primary metagenome ERZ842401 (study PRJEB31892, sample SAMEA3878208) | bioreactor metagenome | biome: Moose rumen | place: Sweden | collected 2011-10 | study: EMG produced TPA metagenomics assembly of the PRJEB12797 data set...
CGGGGGTTTGTGCGCTCTTTTTGTTTTTGAATGTTAGTTTTTGTTTTCAAACTTTCCACCTCCTATATCATATACTCGGGTTCAGGCAATGCCTGAGCCAGCTCGAAAAGCTCAAGTATCTTTTTTCTCATGGTGAGAAATTCAACGCCGCCGCGGTGACGGGGTCTGGGCAGGTCAACGTTTATTATCTCGCTTATCTTGCCGGGGCGTGGGGTCATTATAACTATCCTGTCGCTCAGGTAGATAGCTTCGTCGATGTCGTGGGTGACTAATATCATGGTTATGCCGTTTTGCTTCCAAAGCTCCAGCAGCTTATCCTGCAGGTCGGCACGGGTGAAGGAGTCAAGTGCGCCCATAGGCTCGTCAAGCAGCAGCGCCTTGGGCTCGTTGATAAGCGCCCGTGCTATCGCCACACGCTGCGCCATGCCGCCTGATATCTGGTGGGGATATGACTTCTCAAAGCCGTCAAGTCCCACCATTGAAACGTACTTCCCCACACGATCCTTGTTTCTTTTGTAGACCTTTCTTGCTTTAAGACCGTAAGCGATATTGTCCTCAACAGTCAGCCACGGGAAAAGACCGCCCTGCTGGAAAACGTAGCCGCGCTCGGGGGAAACATCGGTTATGGCGCTTTCGTCTATGGAGAGCGTACCCGACTGGGGCTTATCGAGCCCAGCTATAAGCCTTAACAGCGTGGTCTTGCCGCAGCCCGAGGGACCGATTATCGAGATGAACTCACCCGGGCGAATATCCAGTGAAACATCATTAAGGGCGTTTACCTTGTTGCCGTCAACATCGGTGTATATCCTGTTGACGTTAGTGATACCGATAGAACTGCTCATTTTTTCAGCACTCCTTCCTGCCAGCGCAGCGTGCGCTTCTGCACAAGACCGATGAAATGATTAATCAGCGAGAACAGCACCGCCATTATGACAATGGCTGCCAGCACCTTGTAGTAGGCGCTCCACACCTTAGACTGGTTGATGTAGTAGCCCAAGCCGCCCGGCTGTCCCAGCATCTCGCTCATTACAAGCGTGGTGAAAGCCATTGCGTTTGCCGAGGTAATGCCTGTGAAGATATCGGGCATTGCGTGGGGTATCGCTACATGGAATATCAGGTCAAGCTGGGAGCTGCCCAGTATGCGGGCTGCCTCATAATTCTGCTTAGGTGTGGACTGTATGCCCTGTGCGGTAAGAAAAGCTATCTGGAACCATGCGCATATCACGATAAGGAACACCGCCGCTGTGAATGAGTTTGGCAGCAGGGTAAGTGCAAAGGGCATCCATGCTACCGCAGGCACAACGCCTGTTATTTTAAGTATCGGGAACACCCAGTAATATACCTTTGGGAACCAGCCGATGAGTATGCCTGTGCCCACGCCCAGAAGTACACCGCAGGAAAAGCCTGCTGCGTATAGTCTCAGCGAATAGAGGGTGTTCTGCACGATGTAGCTGCCGTCTGAGAGGTAGGCTTCTATCACCTGGGCAGGTCCCGGGAAAAACGGCTGAGCGAAAAACTGCAGCTTAGTGCCGCCGATATCCCACACTGCCAGAGCTATGCCCAGCGCAAATCTAAAAGCCGCATTTTTGCAGTACAGCTTGCGCCTCACCTTATCCGACAGAGACCTTATGCCTGCGCCAAGGTATATCAGGATAAGCACTGTAAGTATAAAAATGTAGGCGTCGTTCATGGTCAGGCTGAGGCTCAGACCGAAAGCGTTTATGATGTAGGTCTTTATCTCCACCGCAGCCTTTTGCGGAAATGCGATATTAGTTATAATAGCTATTACAAAGCCCGAAACTGTCAGCAAGACCTTTAGTGCGTAGTAGCCGCTGTGCCTGTAGCCCCAGGCTGTTTTTTGCTCTGCCTTGGTGTTTTTTTGTGTATCAGCATTCTTTTTATTTATTGCAGTGGGTTTTATGCTGCCCTTTACAGCTATTTCTCCATTCATGTTATTCCTCCGTCAAAAAATATGGGGCGGAACTTACGCCGCCCCGAAACATAATGAGGTATGGAAGTGGACGTTACGAATATAAGATATCCTCGTTCAGCCACACCCATGAGGTATTAGATGGCTTATTTTGCTTTGATAAGTCAGTTCACATCTACCTTCTGATAGATGTCCTTTGCAAACTGATCGGGGTCGCTTTCAAGATAGCCTATCTTTGCCAGACCGTCAACAAAGTATTTAACGTCAGTTTCAACGTGAGCGTCCCAGTCTGAGCTGTGCTCCTCTGCCGAGGGATAGCCGTAGCTCTTCACAAGATCGACTGCCAGCTCCTTATCCTCGATCGAAGCGTAATTCTTGTTGATGATTATATCCACCGCTTCCTCGGGGTTCTCATATATCCACTCCTGAGCTTTTCTGTATGCTCTGAGAAGAGCTGCCACCTCGTCGGGGTTTTCCTCTAAAACTTTATTTGAAGCATACAGGAAGCAGCAGAAATGGTCTGCAAAATACTCGTCCTTGCCAAGGTCGAAGATGATCTTTACATCTCCAGCCTTTTCGTGTATAGAGCCCAGCGGATCCCAGAGGGCTGCGACATCTATCTCGCCGTTTGCAAGTGCTTCAAACTCCAGATTGCCGTCTGAGTATGGCAGGAATGTTACCTCGCCGTCTGAGGGATCGGCAGAAATGCCTGCGTTTTCAAGCCAAAGTGAAGCCACCTGATGAGGAGTGCCTCCTATCTCGTCAACGCCTATTTTCTTGCCCTTTAAGTCCTCGACGGTGCTGATATCCGAGTCGGGGTTTACCGCAAACTTTATGCAGCCCTCATGCAGACCGTCAACAACCTTGACGTTTATGCCGTTTTCAATAGAGGGGAAGAACTGGAAGTCTCCGTTTACGATGGGGATAGTGCCGTTGTTAAGACCTATCTTTCTGGTCTCAAAATCCGCTGAGATCAGGTTAACATCAAAGCCCTCATCAGCGAAATAGCCGTTTTCATAGGCTATGTAGATAGGTGCACCGCAGAGGGCGCCGTCCTTGCCGGGAATGTCGATCTTACCGTACTTGTAGTCGGTGTTGGAAGCAGCTGTATTGCCTGAGCTTTCTGAGCTTTTGCTGTCATCGTCAGCCGAGCTCACCGAGCAGGCTGCCAACGAGGATATAGCTATCACCGCTGCGGATAAAACCGCAAGATACTTTCTTTTTTTCATGTTACTTCTCTCCTTACAAAATATTTGATGAGCCAACTGCAAAATCGGAAGCTGTAGATCGACATTTTATAGACTTAATAGACTATTATAGTAATACACAGGAGCTTGTAATTTGCCATCGGCTAAAAACTATATATCAGATCAGCCCTGCTGCCTTGAATGCCTGCTCCAGATCTTCTATAAGATCGTCGGGGTCCTCAAGACCTGCTGATATTCTGATCAGGTTGTGAGGAATGTCCGCCAGCTCAAACTCGTCCTCTCTCAGCTCCGAATGGGTGGTGTTGGGCGAGTCAACTATCAGCGAGCGTGCATCGCCAAGGTTTACGTGGTAGTGGAACAGCTTGATGCTGTTGATAAACTGTGCCTCCTGCTCAGCAGTGCCCTTGATACCGAATGCCAGGACTCCGCCGCCGCCGTTTGGAAGATGCTTATCTGCCAGCTCCTTGAACTTGTAGCTTGCAAGGCTGGGGTGACGTACCCACTCTACAGCAGGCGAGCTTTCGAGATATGCGGCTATCTTAGCGGCATTGCTGCTCTGCTTTGCAACTCTTTCCGAAAGGGTCTCAAGTCCGATTATACCCAGGTATGCGTCCTGCGGTGAGAGCGCTGCGCCAAGCAGGTTGAGATAAACAAGAGTTGCACGGAAGATAAAGAAATTATCGGGGAAGATATCCGCAGGAGACTTGCCTTTGAGCATAACTATAGGCTCATAGAACTGAGGATAGCGTTCCTTAGTATAAAGGCTCATATCGCCGTTGTCGAGGATAAGACCTGCGATGATGTTGCCGTGACCTGTAAGCGCCTTTGTTGCCGAATATACCACGATATCAGCACCGTGCTCCAGAGGTCTGTAGAGGTAGGGAGTTGCCAGAGTATTATCAACTACAACAGGCACGCCCTTGCTGTGAGCAGCTTCTGAGATAGCATCGATATCCAGAAGATAAGCATTTGGGTTGCTGATAGACTCAACATAAACAGCCTTTACATCGTCGGTTATCTCGTCGGCGAGCTTTGCAGGATCAAGTATCGCATCGGTGAGCTTTATCTTGACGCCGAACTCGGGGAAGAGTCTGTCGAATGCGTCTATCGTACCGCCGTACAGATAGGGTGAAGCAAGTATCGTACCGCCGCCGACTGCCAGGTTAAGCAGGGTGTAGCTGATAGCTGCCATGCCCGAGCCGACTGCCACAGCGTTCTTTGCGCCGTCCAGCGCCTTTACACGCTCGGCAAAGTAGTTAACTGTGGGGTTGCCCACTCTGGTGTAGAGGAAGCCTGCTTCCTTATAGGTAAACAGGTTCTGTGCGTGCTCGGTGCTCTTGAAGTCATAAGCGGTAGTCTGGTAAATCGGGGGCGAGATCGCCAGATTGTTATCCAGCGGGCTGTAGCCTGCCTTTATTTTTTTAGTGTCAAATTTAAGTTCTGCCATGATGATCTTTCCTTTCGATATGTGATATGGTTTTCTTTTGATGAATTCAGTTTACTGCAAAAAATGAAAAAGGTCAATGAAAGAATGTGATAACGTTATCTCGGCACTTTTTAAAGGGACATTCAGGGCGCAAAAAAAGCAGCGGTTACGGGCTGCTTTTAACATTGCAAAATTTTTTTAAGGCTTTACGTGATAACGTTGTCTAATGCGTATTTACGGGGTTTTATCAACTTCAAAAACATCTCTGAGATAAAAATTCGGTTCAAAAAGGCATTGTTATAAGATAACGCTATCACAAATTTGAACCATAATAAAACAAGTTTATAACTATCAATAAAAATTATGTATTATCACAGCAGTTGACAAATTTATTTATATGTGATACAATATTGTCAATTCGTATTGGCGACAGTAAAACAGATCGGGATTTTCGGAGGTAGAACATATATGAAACGTGATGAGATCATTGCGGAATTATTCAAGCTTCAGGATACAAAGTATGCCGCTTTGCAGAGCAAGATCGTACCGACGGTTGACTCTGATAGGATCATCGGAGTCAGGACCCCTGCGCTGCGTACATTCGCAAAAACATTATATATGGACGAGGATATTGAGCAGTTTCTGAAAGCTCTACCTCATCAATATTTTGACGAGGATCAGCTGCACGCTTTTGTGATCTCGCAGGAAAAAGATCTTGATAAGTGTATTTCTAAGGTCGAAGAATTTCTTCCGTTTATTGATAATTGGGCAACGTGTGACCAGCTTTCTCCAAAAGCTTTTAAAAAGCAGCCTGAGAAGCTGCTTCCATATATAAAAAAATGGCTCCGATCAGATAAAGTGTATACCGTGAGATTTGCAATAGGTATGCTCATGGAGCATTTTCTTGATGAAACGTTCAGTACGGAATATACAGATCTGGTGGCGTCGTTAAGGTTTGAAGAATACTACATCAACATGATGACAGCGTGGTACTTTGCCACAGCCTTGGCAAAACAGTATGACAGTGTTCTCCCGTATCTGGAGCTCAGAAAGCTGGACGACCGGACACATAATAAAACGATACAAAAATGTGTGGAAAGCAGAAGAATATCAGAACAGCAAAAGGAATACCTGAAATCATTGAAAGTAAGGCGGACATAGAAACATACTGATAGATCAAATTCCGTTTAAATATCGGCTGATAATATATAGTAAAGGAGCATGAATATGACACTGCAGCAGATAAATTATGCCATAACCATATCCGAGTGCGGCTCGATGAACAAGGCTGCCGAAAGGCTGGGCACAACACAGCCCACCCTCACAAGCGCAGTAAGGGAGCTTGAAAAGGAGATAGGTACAGAGATATTTCTGCGTACCCACAAGGGGGCGGTACCCACCGCTGAGGGAGCTGAGTTTTTAAAAAGCGTCAGCCAGCTTTACCGCCAGTATGAGCTGGTCTGTGAGAAGTATATCGACCGTGATATGAAGCGCAAGTTCAGCGTTTCGACCCAGCATTACTCCTTTGCAGTCAGCGCTTTTATCGAGACGGTAAAGCAGTTTGACACGCTGGAATTTGAATTTGCTATTCGTGAGACTGAGACGCTGAAAATAATCGCAGATGTGGGAGAGCTCAGAAGTGAGATAGGTGTGCTGTACATCTCAAATTTCAACCGAAAGCCAATAACCAAGCTGCTGGAGGAAAATGAGCTGGTGTTCAACGAGCTTATAAAATGCCCTGCCTATGTGTATATGTGGAAGGGGCACCCCCTTGCAGGTAAAAGCTCAATAGGGCTTGCGGAGCTGGAGCCATATCCATGCCTTTCCTTTGTGCAGGAGGGCGCCAACGCTTATCTTTTTGCTGAGGAGATACTCAGCGAGAATGTTTATCCCCGTATGATAAAAGCGACCGACCGTGCGGCTATGGGGGAGCTTATGAAAGGGCTCAACGGCTACACCCTATGCTCGGGAATACTCTGCGAGGAGCTCAACGGCAGCGACTATGTGGTAGTTCCCTTCCGTGAGGACAGCGACAACCGCAACAGCATAATGGAGATAGGCTACATCAGAAAAAAGCACGGCTCACTCAGCGAAATAGGCGAGAGATATGTTGAGGAGCTTGTAAAGAGCCTTGAAAGAAATGCAGAGGACCACAGCTGATACTCAGCATCTGGATATTATAAATTGTCAGCTGTGAAATGAGAAGCTGCATGAAAACAAAGCTTATAATAACAGAAGGATTCCCCGGCAGCGGCAAAAGCACGGCAGCCGCCATGATAGAAAAAACACCTTGAAGCACAGGGCAGAAAGGTACTATGTTTTGACGAGGGCGAGGAACACCCTGCCGACTACAGGGACTATGATTTCCCCGACTTTGAGACTGAACGGCGGCTGATACTTAAAAAAAGGCGCAGCTTTGTAATAACACTAAAAAACGCTCTCAGCTGAGAGCGTTTTGTTATTACTGCGTTATGTTCTCTCCCCTTTTGTCACGAAGAAGCAGTATCATAAACACCGCCGCAGTTATGACCATAGGGATATATTCAAAAGCGTCTGCTGAGGTCTCTATATCAGCGTTTTGGGGAATGCTGCCTTTTTCAAACAGCATCATAAAAAAGCTCTGGCTTGAATTGAACATATAGTGACCTATCACCGCCGGGAATACGCTGTCTGTCTTTTTGGTCAGCCACATCAGAAATACCCCGAAGCAGGTGAGCAGCGCCAGTCTGCCAAAGGCGGTTTCAAGGGAGTAGGATAGAGTGCCGCCTTCAAGGTAGTATGAGATATCTATGGGGAAATGCCACAGTCCCCATATGATCCCCCCCAGCAGGCAGGTGCCGAATGTGCCCAGCAGGGGCTCCATTTTACGGTTCATATACCCGCGCCAGCCAAGCTCCTCACCTACAAGACCGACCCCCTGCACAAAAGAAAGTGCAGCAAGGGTGAGTATGCCCGAGATAACATTATCAGGTGTAAAACCGCCGAGCCAGTCTGTATGACCGCCGATAATTACAGGGATAAGATATGTAGCCGCAAAGCATAACAGGGGCAGTATAAAAGCCAGCAGATACCACCTGAAATTACCCCCAAGATGCAGGTGCAGCTTCATGTCACGAAAGCCCTCTTTGGTTATTTTTCTTGTTATAAGGGCTGCAAGGGCAGGTGAAAAGCAGAACAGCTCTGAAATAATAAATTCTGCAGTATGTGAGCTGCTCATGGGCTTTCTGAAAATGATAAGGAGCATACTGAACGCAAACACGATGATAAGGTATATACCCAGCCGCTTTGCATTCTCCTTTTTAGTGGTCATACTGCTCCACCCCTTTCAGATATATCCTGCAGGAAATGCGGTAGGATAAATAGTAAGCCGCAAGAGAAAGTATCATCATCACCGAGACTGACAGCGAGCCTGCTTTGCCTGAAAACAGCTTTTTTCCCATATTGAATACCACCACGCTGAAATTGCAGAAATTTGTAAGTATCAGCACCGAAATGATAAGCACTGCCGCAACGGAGTATATAAGCTTGATAAGGCTGCCCTTTTTGTTGCCGTATCTCAGGGTAAAGGGAATGTCGATGGCACGCAGCAGCAGCTGTATAAAAACCAGCGGCATGGCGATATCGGCAATGCTGCTTACAATGCAAACTCCCCTGTCTGCCATGACAGCGCAGAACAGTCGGTCAAAGAACGACAGGCTCGTCAGAAACAGCACTGCCATCGCAAATACCATTTCATATTTGACACGCAGAAAGCCCCTGTAGCCCTCAGGGGTGGAAGTTATCCAGCAGCCCCAGATTTTTCTGTCATCGCCCCTCAGCACCATTGTCTGTAAGCCGCCTGCAAACAAAAAGGCTATTACTGTGCCCATTGAGCAAATGGTCCTTACTGTCTCGGGGGCGCTCATATCCTCTCTGTTTTGCAGCAGTGCCGCAAAAGGTATAAGGCTGCAGATCATCATAGAGAGGATAAACCAGCGGTTCTGCTTCCACTCCTTGTAAACAAGTCCTGTCATCACGGCTCTCTCCTTTCGTGCGAACGCCACATAACAAGATAATACATAGCACATATAACAGCTATTGCAGCTAAAGCGCAAAGTGTTGTTTTTACCGAGCCCAACCCGGCTGCGAACCTGTTAAATGCTGCATCTGAGATAACAGCACCGTCTTTTTCAGACTTATCGGGCAACTTTATATCAAAAAAAATATCTGCGACATGAAGTAATGCACCTGCGCCTAAAAAGGCGATAACGCCTATAACTGCCAAGTCGTTTTTATCCTTTGCAAACATCATGATGTAGCTGTATGCCACATCTACCAGCATAACAGCCGCCGCGGTACAAAGATAGATATTAAGTATAAGCTCAATAGCATTGTAATGCGCCGCAAGGCTGAAAATAAGGCAATAAGCCGCCGATAACAGCCCGAAGAATATTATAAGCATGAGCTTTACCAGCATATCGGACAGTGCCTGCTGTTTTGCAGTGGTGGGCAATACAAATGAATACTGCTTCCAGCCTGAGCTGATATCCGCTTTCTGCAAGCCGTTGTTGGTGCCTGCCATAATGCCGTTTGTAAGTGCGATGGTTCCTGCTAAAAGCAAAATTGATATCGGCGGCGACTCATCACTCTCGGCAGCATCTGAAAAGCCGCCGATAAATACGGGTATCAGCAGCAAAAGCGCCAGCAGAAAAAACAGCAACAGCATTAAAACAATGCGCTTGCGGGTCAGCCGGAGTTCTCGGTAGATAAGCGATCTGTACAGCTTCATTACGACCACTCCTTTGCGTCACGGTGAACATAGTAGAGCATGATATCGTCAAGGCTTGCAGGGTCGATGACGCAGTCACGGTATTTGTAGCCTGCATTCTCACGGTCACTGACCATGACCTCAGCGCCGAAATTGTTGGTGCGAATGCTGACGATATCCTCAGGGTCTATCTCTGCGATCTTCTCCTTATCACATTTGATGATACCGTGCTGCTCGATGATCTCGTCCTTATAGCCTGTCAGCAGGATCTTTCCCCTGTCGATAAAAGTCACCATATCGGCGATCTTTTCAAGGTCTGAGGTTATGTGCGAGGACATAAGTATTGAGCGCTCGCCGTTTTGCAGATACTCCATGAAGATGTGCAGTATCTCGTCACGCACAACAGGGTCAAGTCCCGTGGTGGCTTCGTCCATCACCAGTAGCTCGGCATTGTGTGAGAGGGCACAGGCTATCTGCAGCTTCATCTTCATGCCCTTTGAAAACTGCCCTATCTTCTTTTTCATCGGAAGCTGGAAACGCTCTAAATACTGCTGATATGCGGCGTTATCCCCCTCGGGGTACATACCCTCAAATATCTTAGCCATATCCCCTGCAGTGAATACATCGTGGAACGGCAGCTCGTCAAAAACCACGGCAATGCGATTTTTTATCGACCTTTCGTCCTTAATGTGGTCGAGTCCCAGCAGGCTTATCTCACCGCCGTCAATGTCTGTGATATGCAAAAGACTTCTGATAGTGGTGGTCTTGCCTGCGCCGTTTTGCCCGATAAAGCCCATTATACAGCCCTTGGGCACATCAAAGCTGATATTATCCAGCGTAAAGCCGTCATAGCGCTTGGTCACGCCCTTTATCTCAATGGCATTTTCGTATGCGTTCATGCTATTCTCCTCCGTTTACAAGGTCGAGCAGCTCGTGGAGCTCAGCCATTGTAATGCCTGCCTTTCGTGCAGTATCCCCTGCCTCCATAAGCAGCGCTTCAATGCGTTTTATCTGCTCCTCACGGTAAAGCTCCAGATTTTGCGCCTTGACAAATGAGCCCCTGCCCGTGTATGACTCGATAAAGCCGTCACGTTCAAGCTCCTCATAGGCGCGTTTTGTTGTCATAAAGCTGATACGGAGTTCGGTGGCTAAAATGCGCATAGAGGGCAGAGCTTCGCCCTCTTTTAGCTTTCCCTCTAGTATCAGCGTTTTGATCTGGTTAGCTATCTGCAGATAGATCGGCTCCCCCGACGAATTACTGATGTTGATATTCATTTAAGTGTACACTCCTTGTGGTTATAAGACTGAGCTGCCCGTTCCGGACCGTAACAGCAAAGTCTAAATTGTATAACTACCTTTTATACAATTATAACAGGTGAGTTACACTTTGTCAAGGGGGTTTTGAAAAAAAATTTTTGACCCTTTGATAAGCCGGAAGTATTCTTTAAAAATTATCTGAGATGACCTTTCATAGCGTATCTATACAACTGAAAAAGGCTGTCGGAGCGACCGGCAGCCTTTTTCTCTTTTATGAGAATATCTTATCGTTTCCCCTTTTGTCACACATTTGCGCTGATCTGGAACCCCAACACGCCCATAACTGCAAGCATTCCTCCCAGCAAATTTGCTTTTGAGCAGTCCTTGCGCTGTATAAGCCCAATGACAAACAGCGTCACCAGGATCATCGGCTGTATCAGCGAGTAGTTTGCAAGGCTTATGGCGATGACGGCGTTTTCCATAAGCATTCCTGCGGTGTTGGGTATCCGTGCGAGCACAACGTTTAATGTACCCTGCGGCTTTTCGCTGTAGGTTTTAAAGCGTACTCCCGGCAGAGATATCAGCGCCACGGCAGCAAGCCCGGGCAGCAGCATTATAGAGCTTACATATCCCGAGAAGCTGCGTATAGTCATACCATATCCGAACTTTGCCGCAAGATAGAGAATAAGGGGCAGAGCTATCCGCCTGTAATTGATTTTCTCAGCCTTGTCCGAGCGGACTATCAGCCAGAGCCCCAGCGCCGAAAGGCATATGAAAACCAACCTCACAGCCTTCAGTCTCTCGCCCATAAAAACATCTGCAAGGTAGGATACAAACAGCGTCACGCCAAGCCACGCCTTCAGCTCAAATGCGGACATCTCCTTCAGTATCGGCACGCTCATTCTGAACTCCAGCAGCTTGCAGCGCGCAACAAGCGCCACACCCGCAAATGCCTGCCAGGTAAGGGAAAAATAAACGGTCTGAAACGGCAGGGTCATGGCTAAGAATACCGACATGGCAGCGCACATCAAAAACGTAAAATCGTCGGGCTCAAATTCAGCCTTTGCAGCGGCGTATTTGTCGCTTAGCGAGGATACGGTATAGCAGGCTGTAACGCCAGCCATCAGCGCAAAAATGTTCACCAGCGCACCTTCCAGCGCTCGGATAATTTTTCCGCAGGCTCACTCACAAGGGGCGGCTTTTTTGTCTGCTTTTCATCGTGGCAGAGCTTAGCCAGGTGCTCCTCAAAGATATCCTCCGCCGCAGGTATATCCGCCCAACCGTCTGTCCACGACGAAACGTATGCCGCGTTGGAGATGGACAGCGAGTTCAGCCCCTCCTCACCCGGTGCAAGCAGCGGTGCGCTGACCAGGATATGCTCGGCAAAGTTGTTGATGATCTCAGGGTGACCGTCAGGCTCTGGAGCGGTAAACTCCTCGTATTCGCATTGGGGCTGAACAAAACCATTGCTGCACTGTGCACAGGTTATGCGCTCGTCCTCATTTAAACGCCACCATTTAAGTCTGCCGTCCTCGAGGACCAGCTTGCCTTTGGTACCCGATATCTCAAGCCTGTTTGAGCCGAGAGCCTCACCGGTGGTGGTGATGAAAACAGCTGTCGAGCCGTTATCGTACTCGCCGTAGATGGTCACATCGTCCTCAACGCCGATATCGTGATACTTACCCACGGTGCAGAAAGCTCTCACACGCTTCGGCATTCCGAATATCCACTGCCACAGGTCGAGGTTGTGGGGCGCCTGATTGAGCAGCACGCCGCCTCCCTCGCCGTTCCATGTGGCACGCCATATGCCTGAGTCATAATAGGCTTGCGTGCGGTACCAGTTGGTGACTATCCACACAAGCCGCTTAGTCTCGCCAAGCTGACCCGACTTCACTATCTCTCTCGCCCTGGCGTAGATGGGGTTTGTGCGCTGGTTGAACATGATACCGAAGCACTTGCCTGAGCGCTTTGCCGCCTCGTTCATCTCTCTAACCTGTCGGGTGTAGACCCCTGCAGGCTTTTCGGTCAGAACGTGCAGACCTCGCTCAAACGCCTTGACTGCGATAGTCGGGTGGTCATAATGGGGCACGGCTATCAGCACAGCATCGGCAAGTCCGCTTTCCAGCAGCTCGTCAGCGTCCGAAAAGGGTCGGGCTGACGGTGCCTTTTCGCTTGCACGGCGCAGCTTTTCGGGGTCGGTATCCGCAAACGCCGTTACCTCGACCCTCGGGCATTCGCCGTTTTGAATATAGCCGAGGTGTCCGCTGCCCATGTTTCCCATGCCTATTATACCAAGTTTCAACTTATCCATTCTGCTGTCCTCCTGTTATCTCTTTAAGCGCATTTACCGCCGCCGTGAATGCCGTCCGTGAGTCGGGGTAGGTATAGCGCATTTGCGTCTTTTGCTCTGCTTCAAGCTTATCAAAGCCCTCAAACACCGACAAATGCGGCTCGACGGTCAGCACCTCGCCTTTATACTGTGAGAGCAGCCACGGCAGCTCACCCGAGCCCTTTCCTGCAGGGACTACAGTGCCGTCGGCAAGAGCGTCCTTAATGTGCATATACTCGACGTAGGGCGAGAGCAGCTCCCACGCTTCTTTTGTGTTCTGACCGCACTGGATATAATTTGCAGGGTCGAACACCGCCCTCAGCTGCTGCAGTTCTTTGTGGAGCTTCAGACACTTCGCCGCCGTGTCTCCGTAAATTCCTTTCTCGTTCTCATGGCAGAGGACGATGTCAGTGCCCTTTGCGGCTTCGATAAAAGCGTTCAGCCTTTCAAGCACAGGGTCTATATCTGCGGTGCCGTAAAAGCTGAAAAGACGGATATGCTCAGCACCCAAAATATTTGCAAGCTCCAAGCTGCGTTTGAAGCTTTCAAGGTGCGGCTCAAAGTCATCGTTTATGCCTATTTTGCCAAAGGGCGAGCCCAGCGACCACACACCTATTCCCGAGAAGTCGAGCATTTTTCTGATGCTCCTTGCCTTTTCGGGGGAGATATTGTCGATGTTCTGCCCGTCGACCCCTCTTATTTCCAAAAGCTCTACTCCGTTTTCCTGCATAGCTGCTATCTGCCCTGCAAGGTCGGAAGCGGCTTCGTCAGCGAATGCTGCAAGTCTGAATTTCATGCTGATACCTCCAAGCTGCTTTGTTGAGACTATGATATCACATAATAAATTGCATTGCAATTGCAAAAATCATCAAAATATATTGCAATTTGACGCATGATATGTTATGATGATAATATGGGGGTGAGGGCATGGACTATCTGAAAGAGACCGACCGCGGCGGTCTGTATATCCGCCACGCAGTCGATGAGGCTCCCGACAACAAGGGCATCGGCTTTCACATTCACGACAGGTGCGAGGTGTTCTTGTTCGTTTCGGGGAACGCACAGTATCTTGTTGAGGGCTCGGTCTATCCGCTGGAGCGGGGCAGCCTGCTGATAATGCGTCCCGGTGAGGCGCACTGTATACGCTTTCTGAGCAGCGAGCGAGACGAATCGCCACCGAACTCGCACAGCGCGGAATCGCCGCAGACCGCTTTATCTGCAAAGGTCACGGCGGAAACAAACCGATTGCGAGCAATGCGACCGACGCAGGACGAGCGCAAAACCGCCGCGTCGAAATTACGATTTTGGAATAAGAAGTGGTGGTCTTGGCGGGGGCTTACAGCTTTTTCTGGTAGCGGCTCACGACTTTGGGGTCGAGCTTGTCAGTGAGGTTGAATTTTTGAATTGCCCAACTGATGACGTGGACGGAAATCGACATGGCTGCAATCAACCCGACTAACAGTACGAGCGGAAGAGCGATTTGGCTGAACATGCTTTCGGCGAGATTCGGGTGCTCGGCAAGAAAAAACATGAGTGCGAGCAGGACGACTGCCTCAACGAACAGACCGACAAAGATATTAAAAACGATTACACACAAATTAAAAACAAGCGTTCGCTCTTTGGTAGTCATTACTCGGCACCTTCCTTTGACTGAGCTTTTTTCATTGAGATGATGAAAGAGATTATCAAAAGGATGCCGCACACGACGACCGCAGAGTCAGCGACGTTGAACGTAGGCCAGCGCTCCCAACGCAGGAATTTGAACGGGGAGGTTTCGATTCCGAACCATTTGACATCGATGAAGTCAACAACGCCCTCGCTTCGGAAAAAACGGTCGATGAGATTGCCGAGTCCGCCGCCGATGATGCCTGTGATGCTCCACCGCTGCAACTGAGAAAAATCATCGTTTCGCATGTAAACTCCGAGTACAATGAGAATGACGACGAGCGGAATCGCGCGGAACAAAATACTTCGGACGGCGATACTCCAGCCCTGCCCGATACTGAACGCAATTCCCGGATTGTTCACGTGAATGATGCGCAAAAAATCGCCGAAATATGATGCGCCCAAACCGTAGAGATGAATGTTTGAGGTGATGATATATTTTGTGATTTGGTCAAGGATAATCACGA
>ERZ842401.4984-NODE-4984-length-15028-cov-13.249583_pt1 | contig 15028 bp, 14 predicted proteins | sample MGYA00521270_ERZ842401 | MGnify/ENA primary metagenome ERZ842401 (study PRJEB31892, sample SAMEA3878208) | bioreactor metagenome | biome: Moose rumen | place: Sweden | collected 2011-10 | study: EMG produced TPA metagenomics assembly of the PRJEB12797 data set...
AAAAACATTGAAAAATGCTTCGTCAAATGATTGACATTTCATAGCAGGTCTTTTTCCGTTGTTCAGTCTCTTGGTCTTATCTTGCAAGGTTCGTAAGTGTGCCATTTCTCAGGAAATGCAAACTATGTGGAAATAAAAAATGTAGTTGTCGGAAGACGGACTAGCGGAGGAGGGCGTTCGACTAGGATCTTCGGAATACGAGTCAGTGCTGGGAGTGCTTATTCGCAGTCGGTTCGGGATAATATCGCCATAAAAACGCCGGGAACTTTCTCGATAACAAGCCAGCGGGTTGTGTTTTCTGGTATGAAAGGAGCATTCAACAAAAAACTTTCGGATATAACAGCATTGACAGGCTATGATGACGGAATCGGATTTCAGTTCAACGATAAGCATTTCGTCATTCAGATGGAAAATGCACCGTTGGCGCAGACAGTATTGAGTCTGCTTTTGTCAGCGAGCCAGAATTGAAAAGAACAAACAGAAAGGCAGGTTTTCCGCCACGGCGGGACAGACCTGTCTTTTTTATTATGTGCGCTAAAACATTGCTTTTTCATTGCTTTTGTATTATTTTGTAACTATGGAGGCATATATGAGAACAGCAGTAATTCAGACAAGGGTTGATACGGCTCTAAAATATGATGCAGATAATTTTTTCGAATCTATAGGCATGGATACAACTACGGCAATACGTATTTTTTTGAAGCAAACTTTGATTCAGCATAAAATACCGTTTGAGATTGTTCAGGACAGTTCATTTTATTCTGAAAAAAACAAAAAAGCGTTGGAACATTCAAAAATGCAGATGGAGAACGGGCAGCATTCAATACATGAGCTTGTCGAGGTATAAGAATGCACAAAGATTTTTCAGATGATGCCTGGGCAGATTATACATATTGGATAACGCAGGATAAAAAGACGCTCAAGAAAATAAATCAGCTTCTTGCGGATATTGAGCGAAACGGCAATGACGGAATCGGTCATCCAGAGCCGTTGAAAGAAAATTTGAGTGGGTATTGGTCACGAACGATAGACGAGAAAAATAGGCTTGTCTACAAGATAGAAGACGGTATGATAAAAATTATTCAATGCAAGAACCATTATGATGATAAATAAAATCCAACAAAGCTTCAAAGCGGACAGCATCAAAATTTGAAGAAAATTGAAAGTTCCATCACGTTTTTTTGGTTGCGAATAGGAAAAATTCATTTTATACTTAAATTTATTATAAAGAATTTGTTATTCATCTAATAAATGTGCATAGGAGCATAAAATGGATTTGAAAAACCGGCATCTATCGCTTTCTAGGCGGCTTTTTTTGGTCGGAATCGTACCGATTCTCATTTCTTTCATTTTTCTTTCGACTTCCAGCTACTGGATTATATCCGACATTTCTTCTGACAACGTGAAAAGCCGAATGGAGCGCTCCCTCACCGATGTCGAGAACCGTGTTGAGGGAATCTTCGCCCCTTTCGCGTACGAGCTTGAGTCGTTCGCCTTGGTCGCCGAGACTGGGGCCGACAAGGACAGTCTGGACGTGACAATCCACGCCTACTCTAACGTTCTGGGGGCTACCTGCTCCATGTACTACGCCACTGCAATCTCCAGATATGAGCCGGACGGCTATTATCTGGACAACACGGACTGGGTTCCGGAGCCTGACTGGATTCCGACCCAGCGCGACTGGTACAAGGCGGCCGTCTCCGCTGGCGGAAAGCTCGCGTTCAGCGATCCTTACGTCGACGCGATGACAAAGTCCCTCTGCATTACGATTTCAAGGCTGGTGAAGGTCGACGGAAAAACGAAGGGAGTCGCCGCAATCGACATCTATTTGACGAACCTGTCCGAAACGATGGAGGAGGTCGGCATATCGCAGAACGGAAAGCTTTTCCTTGTGAACGAGAGCGGAATCTATCTTACGAACAGCAATGCCGACAAGATTCTTTCGTCGACTTTCTTCGATGACAATCCTGAATTTGAGAAAACCGAGTCAAGGAATTTCTTCCTCGACGATGGCGAACACATTTTAGTCCATGATGATTTCTACTGCGGCGTCAAAAAACTTTCGCTTCTTCCTTGGTACGCCGTAGCTGTCGGTCCGATGTCAGATTTCACGGAAAACCTGAAAAATTCCATCATGCACATGATAGTTGTGTTCGTCGTGATATTGGCTTTGACTGTGCTGCTTTCGTTCTTCACTTCCAGACGAATCTCCGTCACTTTCAAGAACATGGCTGCCCAGTGCCGCAACATCGCCACGGGCGATTTTTCCGCCGAATACGCCGACTCTTCGATTTCCGAAGCCTCCGAACTCGTGCGCGGTTTCGATGCGTTTTCGGAGAGCGTCAGCAACCTCGTCAAGGAAATCCACAAGTCGACAGATTATGTGCAGGATGTTTCGGACGGCCTTGCGAGGACGGCCGATGAAATCAAGAACTCCGTGTCTCAGACTGATGAGTCTATTTCCGGCATGGACGACGATATTTCCAAGCAGAACGGAGCTGTGGAGTCGGTGGGGAAGGCTGTAGACTGCGTGGCTGACGAGATGCGGAATTTGACCGAAAAATTTGCAGGCAGGATTCCCTTGTCGAGTCTTCTTCCTCGAAGATTGACTGGATGGTCGAGTCCCTGAACGAAATTTCTGGGGAGATAAACAATCTTTCCCAGTCTTTTGAGCAGCTCGTTTCGGATGTCAACAAGAACTCTTCCGCCCTTGAAAGCGCTGTCGACCAGATTCTTGCCGTACAGGCAGAGAGCGGAACTCTGCTTGAAATCAACACTGTGATTTCATCGGTGGCGGAGCAGACGAACCTCCTCGCCATGAACGCCGCCATCGAGGCCGCACATGCAGGCGAGGCCGGAAAGGGATTCGCCGTCGTCTCGGATGAAATCAGGAAACTCGCGGAAACCACTTCCGACCAATCAAACAACTCCGGCGAGTCGCTCAGGAAGATTCAGGAGCAAATCAACGAGATTTCAAATTCGTCGGTTTCCGTGAAGGATTCGTTCAACTTGATAAGCGAAAAGATTCAGGAAATTTCCCGCGTCATGGGCAGGCTTGACAGCAATGTGACAGATGAGAGTCAAAAAGCCACTGATGTCAGGCTTTCCCTCACAGACATAAGAGACGGCATAAAGATTGTGATGAAGAATCTGGATGTAATCAACGAGAACACGGGCGAGGCATCCGACGCTTGCAAGAACCTCGTTCAGACGAACAGGTCCGTCAACGAGGCCATCCAAATCTGCAAAAGAAGCGCTTCCGCCCTCGGCGACGCTTCCAACGAGATAAACATTGTTTCCGAGAAGACGAACCATGCCGTTTCCCGCTTGAAGTCCAGTGTCAGCACTTTCAAGGTGAGAAACTCCGACAGCCCGGTTGAAGATTGAAAGGTGGGAGGCGGGAATTGGGAGGGGGAAGATTTTCCACTTCCAGTTCTCCGCCTTCAATCCCTCATTTTCCCCCTAGAATCCCCTCAATCGCATCCAGTTCGTCGCTTGAAAACGCCAGCTTGTCAACGATTTTCACGTTCTCCTCGATTTGCTCCGGGGTGTGCGCGCCAATCAAGACCGATGTGAGGCCTCCGCTCCTCAGGTTCCAGCAGAGCGCCATCTGCGAGAGAGTCTGGCCGCGCTCCTTGGCGATTTTGTTCAGCTTCCGTATCTTTTCGATTTTCTCTTCGGTTATCGAATCCTTCTTCAAAAAGAAATTCCTTGATGCGCGGCTGTTCTCCGGGATTCCGTCCAGATACTTGTCGGAGAGAAGCCCCTGCGCGAGCGGACTGAACGTTATGCTGCCGCTCCCCACTTTTTCGAGCGTCTCCAAAAGTCCGTCGTCCTCGCTCCATCTGTCGAACATGTTGTAGCGGAACTGGTTTATGAGCAGGGGAGTCCTGTTCCTTTTGAGGATTTCCGCGGCCTCTTTCGCCTTTTCGCTTTTGTAGTTCGAAATTCCTGCGTAGAGTGCCTTTCCCTGATGTATCAAGTCCGATATCGTGTCCATCGTCTCCTCGAGCGGTGTCTCGTCGTCGGGTCTGTGGTGGTAGAAGATGTCGACGTAGTCGAGCTTCATGCGCTTGAGGCTCTGGTCGAGGCTCGCCGTGAGGTACTTTCTCGACCCTTTGTCCCCGTAGGGGCCTTCCCACATGACGTATCCGGCCTTCGTGGAGATTATCATCTCGTCCCGGTAGTGCTTCATTTCCTGGCTGATTATTCTTCCGAAATTCTCCTCCGCGCTTCCAGGGACAGGTCCGTAGTTGTTCGCCAGGTCGAAGTGCGTGATTCCGAGGTCGAACGCCTTGAAAATCATCCGCTTCTGGTTCTCGAAGTCGTCTATCGAGCCGAAGTTGTGCCAGAGTCCGAGCGAGACGATTGGAAGCTTGAGCCCGCTCCTTCCGCATCGTCTGTAGACCATTCCGTTTCCGTATCTCTTTTCGTCAGCTTTGTGCATTTTTCACTCCTTTTTTGAAAATTGTGTCAGGTCGTCTTTCCTCAGCGCGGCCGCCAGAAGTTCCGGGAGCCTTTCTGGCGGGCAGGCGAAGCACGGAACCGACATTCCCGCTATCGCCGAGGCCGTGGCCTTGTCGTAGTACGCGCGCCCTCCGTCCTCTATCGCGAGCAGCACCACGACGGTGACTCCCGAATCCTTCAATTCTTCTATTTTTTTGAGAAGTCCGTTCCTGCTTCCGTATTCGTCCAAATCCGATATGAGGAAGAAGAGCGTGTGGGTCGGGTCCGTGACGAGACTCTGACAGTATTCGAGCGACTTTTTTATGTCTGTGCCGCCTCCCATCTGGAAGCCGAAGAGCAGGTCGACAGGGTCCGATGCCAAATCTGTCAAATCCATTATCTCCGTGTCGAATGCTACGATGTTCGTCTTCACGCTGCTCATCGAGGCGAGTATGGAGGCCATTATCGAAGAGTGGATTATCGAGTCGCCCATGGAGCCGCTCTGGTCGATGTCGAGTATTATGTTCCATTTGCTCGTCTTCGCCCTCCTGTCATAGAACCAGACGTGCTCCGGGATTATCGTTCCGAGAGAGCTGTCGTAGTTCTTCAAGTTCCGTCCGATTGTCTGCTTGAAGTCGATTGCGGACGCGCTCGGAAGCGGAGAGTGGCTCTTCCTGTTCAGAGCTGACGCGACCGCCGACTGGATTTCCGACGCTAGAAGGGCGTTCACCTTGTCGACGATTTTCTTTATGTAGAATCTCGCGCTTTCCTTCGATTTGTCCGGTATCTGGTTTTTCAGCTCAAGCAGAAGAGATGCCATGTTCATGTCGGGTTCTATGCTTTCAAGAAGCTCCGGTTCGAGGAGGAGCTGCTTGAGGCCTTTCCTTTCTATCGCGTCGTTCTGTACCACGACTACCGTGTCGCTGTCGAACAGCGTCCTCAGGTTTCCGAGCCACTTCGATATGACGGGCGATGACGGACCGTTTCCGCTTCCCCTTCCTTTGCCTTTTGAGAGTGTCCGGTCGTCTTTTCCGTATATCGCGCGGAGTGTCTCGTCCATGAGCCTTTGCCGTTCCGTGAGCGCGCAGCCGGCTTCTTCCGTGCCTGAGAGGGTGCCGAGTTTTTCTTCTGCCTCGTTTCCAAGAATCAGCCGCCACCGGGCGATTTTTTCTTTCTGTGTCATTCTTTCCTCTTCTTTCTCCTAGATGTCGTCGAAATCAAAATCCGAAAGCTCTCCAATCTTTTTCTTGTCCGCTTCCGTGATTGTCTGGGTGAGGACTTCCGCAGTGCTTCCCTTGTCCGTTCCCCAAATTTCCCCAAGATTCTCCGCTATCTCGCATTTTTCGTTTTGTGAGAATTCTGCGAACGTACGCCTGAGGACAACAAGCGACCTGTCGAATTCGTCGTCGTTCAGACTGTCGATGTATTTGTTCAGCTCCTCCCATATCTGGATGCGGGCGATGAGGGCGAAATGGTTCTTCTCCGAAAGTCCCTCGAACCAAAGAGCCGCGAGGTCGGGCGGGGTGCCTTTGGAGAGCCTTCTCGATATTTCCGCTGAAAGCTTGTCGCTTCCGCATTTTCCCCTTTCGAGGAGCAGAGACATTGAGAATCCGGAGCAGCGGCAGTTGAGGCTGTCGTCCTCCGCAATTTGCCAAAGCGTGTCGAGGAGGAGCTGTTCGTCCAGCATTCCGTGGTTGAGCTGCAGTTTGCTGATGGAGTCGATTGCGGAACATATTTTTCTGGCGTTCTCGTCGTCGCACCTGCACGCTTCCTTCACGATGAGAATCGAGCGAAGGTAGAGCTTTTCCACCATCGGCTCAAGCGTCTCCGTGTCGAATTTTCTGAGCGTTCCGTAGCGGACTATCGTAGAGAGTCTGTCGGCGGTCGAGGCTGTCTGGAAAAGTGCGTTGTCTTCTGTCGAGAGGGCCTGCACTTTCTTGAGGGCGTAGGCGCACAAGTCCGGGAGCCCGCACTGGAACGCCTTTCCGAAAACTTCTGCCGCTTCGTCCATCGACTGTGCTTCGTCCGTCATCTCCTTCAGGCGGCTTGCGCACACGCCCTTTATGGAGTCGCCCATGAGCGAGGCTTCCACAAGCTCGATTTCGACTTCCGGGAGCCACTGCGCCGACCAGACTTCCTTCCAGTTCATGTTGCTCTGCCCGGATTCCTTAATTCGGGCGAAGCTCACTCCGATGACCGACAGCCGGTTGAGGAAGAATGAACGGTACAAGTCCCTGAAAGCCGCCTCGTCCGACTGCGCCGAAAGCTTTTCTCGAAGGTCGAGCTCTATTTCCGAGGCGACTTCGCTTCTGTGCTTTTCGAGCTTGAGCTTTTCGAGCTGCCTGTTGAAGTCGTCCTGCACCGCGGTCTTGCTCATTCCTTGGGGCAGGTAGCCGACCACTGGCCGAATTTTCACTTTCGTCGTCGCGTACACGATTTTAGAGAAGTCTCCGTGTCCGATTGTCGCGGTCATTGCGTCGTCCAGGTCTTCTATGTTCGGGTGCCTGCTTCCCCTGAACGAGGAGAGAGCGTACGCGAGCCTTTCTGTCTCTATGAGGGATGCCGCCGAAACGATGTTCCCGGCGTTCCTGTGCTCCTTCGCGCATTCGACGATGTATGCCGTGACGAAGCCCTTCATGATTTCGTCGTTGCTTTCGCCTTTTTTGATTCCTTTTGTGAAGGAGTCGTACATCATCTGGTAGTATGACGGCGAAGCGTTTCCCGCTCCGTAGCCCGACATTGACGAGAGCCTGAAAAATGAGTATGGCATGAGAGTGGCGAACGAGTTTGTTTTTGGGAGTTTTTCGGCTTCATCGTCCGTCATCGCTTCGTTCTCTTCAAGCCCGCCCACATGGAAGGCTCCGCAGACGCAGACTATTTTTTCAGGCGGCGTTCCGCTTTTTATTGCGGCTTCGATTTTCCGCTTCATGAACGCTTCCCGGACGAGTGTCTCCGCAGCGTCGCGCCTGCCTCGGCTTTTCTCCGCCTTCCGAAGCTCCTTTCCGAACGCGTTCGCAGCTTCCCTGTATTTTCCGGTGTTTCCCAGCTGCTCGAACGTCCGCTCCCACCAGCTTTCATGGCTTTCGCCGGTCGCGACTTCTATTCGGCTGTAGACGCTTTCCGTCGTCCCTTCTCCTTCCGACTCTTCCTCCTCAGGCATTGCGAGGAAAACCGACGACGGAAGGTCCATGAATTCGACTTTTGAACCGTTCTTTTTCGCCCACAGGAGAGCCTGCACTTCCGGGGAGTATTCGGCGAACGGGTAGAGAATCGAGCGGACGGGGGCTTTTTCCGTGTACGCCATGACTGCGATTGGAAAGCGAACTTTCGGGTCGCAGATTGAGTCTATCATGTAGTTCAAGTCCGAAGGCCCTTCCACCAGGACAAGCTCAGGCTTTTTCTCTTCCAGAAACGACCTCAGCTCTATTCCTGCCGCCGGGGAAAGGTGCCTCACTCCAAAATAGAAAGGACTTTGAGTCATCTGTTGAGTTCCCTGCATGCTTTGTAAAGTCCACTCCATTCGCTTCCGCGCTTTTTCATCACGTTTTCAAGATATTCCGTCCACGCTATCCTGTCGTTCTCTTCGTCTTTTACGACGGCTCCCTGCAGCGAGGCCGCCAAGTCCTCCGCCGTTATGGTGCCGCTTCCGAAGCTTCCTGCCAGCGCCATTGAATTTGTCAGGAGCGATATCGCCTCGGCTGTCGAAAGAACGCCGCTCGTGGTCTTGAGCTTCTGCGCTCCGTCCTCGGTCTTTCCGTTCCTGAGTTCGCGGAAGACCGTGACGACTTTCTCCACGACATTTTTGTCGGGAAGCGCTGAACTGAGCGAGAGCGACGAGGAGAGCTGCTCCACGCGCCTTTTGATGATGTCCGCCTCCGTCTTCGCGTCGTTGGGGACAGGGAGGACTATGATGTTGAACCTTCTCTTGAGCGCGGCCGACATTGAATTCACGCCCTTGTCCCTTGTGTTCGCAGTGGCTATGACCGAGAATCCCTTTTTCGCGGGGATGTCCAGTCCAAGCTCCGCCACGCTCAGCCTTTTCTCCGAGAGAATCGAAATCAAGGCGTCCTGCACTTCGCTCGCGCACCTTGAAATCTCCTCGAACCTCGCTATCGTTCCGCTTTCCATTGCGTTGTAGACCGGGCTTTTCACGAGAGCGTCCATGCTCGGCCCCTTCGAGATGAGCATCGCATAGTTCCAGGAGTAGCGTATCTGTTCTTCCGTGGTTCCCGCCGTTCCCTGCACGACTTTCGTCGAGTCTCCGTTTATGGCCGCCGCCAGATGCTCGCTGAGCCACGATTTCGCCGTTCCCGGCTCTCCGATGAGAAGCAGCGCGCGGTCCGTCACGAGAGTGGCTATTGCGACTTCCACGAGCCTCTTGTTTCCGATGTACTTCGGCGTTATCTCCTTGTCTCCGGCCTTTCCGCCTGTTATGTACGTCAAAACCGATTTCGGCGACATCTTCCAGCCTTCTGGAATCGGGTTCGTCTCGTTCTGTATGAGCGCGTCGATTTCGTCCTTGTACAGTTCCTCAGCGGTTTTCCTCAGAATGTTTCCGTTCATTTTTTCTTGCTCCTTTTTCTATTTTGAATTTTTTCTCTGTTCATGTCTTTTTCGCGTCTCGTCTAACAACGCTTTCACATCTTCTTCGTAGTAGCTGCTTTTTTTGAGCCTCTTTTCGATGCTGGAAAGCAGAGTTTTGTTTTCTCTGTCGAATTCGTCTATGAACGCGTAGAGAATCATCAAATTAAAAACACCGAGTGAGTCGAGGAGGGGATACTTGTTCAGAAGAGTCTTGTCAGCCGAGAGCGATTTTTCCACGCATGGAACTCCTTCCTTCATGAGCTGCCCTTTTTTGAGGTCCAGACTTTTCTCAAGTTCTTCTGCGAATTTCGGGAGAAAGCGGTAGTCCGCGATGAAACTTGAGCATTCGGTGATGTCATCCGTGTACATCGTGTACTTGAACTTGTGAAGTTTTTTCTGGACGAGCGAGTGGGGGATTTCGATGTATTTTGCCGGAAGCGCGCTTTCCCGCTCGACTGTCTTGATTTCTCCGTCGGCCTTGTCCGCCTCCGACTGGGTGTAGACGACCGCGTCAATCAATGCGAGCGTGTCGAGCAGCTTCTCGTTCAGGCTTTCCTTGTCTGCTGAATAGACTCCTTCCATTCCGGCTTTTATCTTTTCGAACACCGGATTCAGTTCTGAAAGCGGCAGAAAATTCTCGTACGCCTTTTTGAGCTTGAAGTCGTCGTTCAATAGAGACGTTCCTGAGAACACAGCGTTCTCGATGCGCTCCTTCAAATCGTAAAGTGATGTCAAATCCATTCTTGTTTTTCTCCTTTTTTTTACGACAGCCTTATGACGGCTTCCTCAGTGATGAACGAGTGGATTTGGAACTGGATTGTTCCCGTCCGTCCGTTGTAGAACATTTTTCCGAACACGGCCTTTGCGTTTTTCAAGTCGATTGGAAAATGCAAAAGCGATTTTGTAAGCTGCTCTGTCCTGCAAGTGTCGCTTCTGCTTCCGCTCTCTTCTGGTGCGTCATGAATTTGAAGAGTGCCTCCGTTTCCGTCCTCGATGAACAGGCCGTCTCCGACCGTGCCGAACTTTGACAACGGCAGAATCATCGCCAGCTCTTTTTCGTGGAGCGTGTTCTTTATGTGGTTCTTGAATTTCTTCTCCGCCGCCAAAAAACTTTCCTCTGCGCAGCTGATGAGCGAAAGCCTGTCCTCGTCCGTCAGCGGGCGCGTCGTGAAGTTGTCCCAGCGCACCCGGCTTGTTCCGGGGTACTTGTACATTTTCGGAATCAGAAGCATCTCGAAGCAGCTGTCGGAGCTTTTCATCTTTGAGCGGGCTTTTTTCGGCACCATGTTCACTTTGACGAAGATTTCCTTTGTGTCTACGTCCACGCACCACGATTTTTCAATCGATTCGCCTTTCACCTTGTCGTCGATGATTTCGAATGAGAGCTCGATGAGCCGCGCGTTTTCTTTGAGCGAGTTGATTTTCTCAAGTTCGTCGAGTTTCCAGATTCCTCCGAGTTCTTCAAAGAGAATGTCGTCGTTGTCCTCGAAGTCCTTGTCGGCGATTTTCTTTTCGAGGAATGCCTTTCCCTTCTTTATAACCGTGTTGAGTTTTATCAGCAGCTTGAGGGTGGACGCGTACACGGCTCTCTTTTTTTCTTCGTTGTCCGCTTTGCCTGTGTTGTCCTCAAGGCTTTCCATCGATTCCGCTATCCTGTTGAATATGAGCTGGGGGCCGGGGAGACCGTAGTTGTAGAGTTCCGTCGCCAAATCCGTGAGTTTTTCGCGCGAGGTACCTGAAAGGGTGGCGAGTCCTGCTGTCATCAGTTCGTCGACCATTTTCCTTGCCATCAAAAGCCCCTCAATCTGCTTCTCGGCCTTCTTCTCTGCCGCCTTCGCCGATGCTGCGGTCTTCTTCTTCGGCTTCTCCGCTTTTTCTGCTTTCTTTTGTTCCCGCTCTTCCGCTTTCGCCTTTTTTTCAGCGAGTTCTTCCGGCAGCGTGTCCTCCGTGAATTCCGCGCCGTCCGCCATCAAAAGCATGAGGGCGATTCCGTGCTTGCAGGGAAATTGGCGGCTGGGGCACGAACAGCGGCACACCGGCAGCTTCGCTTCGTCGCTCGTGTCCACCGATGTCGCGTAGGGGGTCTTTCCGCTTCCTTTGCAGAGCCCCCAATGGAATTTTCCGTCCTGCGTTTTTTTCAAATTTGTGAAGCTTCCCTTTTCCGCAAGCTTCTTTCCGTTTGAGAAGGCGGAGTCGTTCACCGCCATCTGCTCTATCATCGCTTTTGTAAGCATTGGAACTCCTTTTATTACTTTTTTTATATTATACATTGAATGTTGACGCATGTGGCGTCTTTTATGAGAATGTAGGGCATGAGTGAAAATGTGTCAGATTTTTCAAAATTCGAGGCTCGCGTGCATTATCTGGTCGCCTTCATAGGCGGCTTTCTGGGGCTCTTTCCAATCGTGAACGTGGCCAAGGTGCTTGGCTCCGCGCAGACGACGAACCTAATCGACATCGTGCTGGCGGCCCTTGTCGGTGACGGGCGGATGTTCGTCTTCCACGCAGTCGGTGCGCTGCTTTTCTGCTTCTCCGTCTTTTTGGCGACTGTCCTTCCAAAGCGTTCAAGAATCGACATAAGGCTGCTTGCCATGTTGTTCAATTCAGCCTGCGCGGTCGTCATGTGGCTTTTTCCGATGGACTTGCCTGCTGTGCTCTATCTTTATCCGACATTCTTCGCGCTCTCGTTCCAGTGGTGCGCTTTCAAGGGGGCGTACGGCTTCACTTGCTCGACGATTTTTTCGACCAACAACTTGAGGATGTGCATCTCCGCGTTCACGGAAGTCTTTTTCAACGGCGACAGGTCGTTCCTGCTCAAGGCCGTCTTCTTCGGCGCGACTCTGCTCTCTTTCCATTCGGGAATCGCCGTAAGCTGGCTCTGCTACCACTTTTTGGGCAACTCAGGCTTCCTTTTCGCGCTCGTTCCGTGCGCAGCCTGTTTCATCGCGGTCTTGCTCGGCAAGAGAAGGTCGTGAGGAAATCTGCTAGAATCTTTTCCATGAACCAGCTGAATCTGCTTTTAATAGAAGAAATCGAGGAGGTCATGAACCGCTTCGAAAAAGCCAATCCGAATCCAAAATGCGAGCTTGACTGGAAGAATCCGTACACGCTCCTCGTCTCCGTGGTGTTGAGCGCGCAGGCGACCGACAAAAGCGTGAACGAGAATACGAAGGAGCTTTTCAAAATCGCCGATACGCCTGAAAAAATGCTTGCGCTCGGCCGCGAACGGCTCATCGAGTTCATTCGGCCAATCGGGCTTTCCAACAACAAGTCCAAGAACATCATCGCGCTCTCCGAAAAACTCGTCTCGGATTTCGGCGGGGAGGTTCCTCGCGACCGCGAGAAGTTGATGAGCCTTCCGGGGGTGGGGCGCAAGACTGCCAACGTCGTCCTGAACGTCGTGTGGAACGAGCCCACCATGCCTGTGGACACCCATCTCCTCAGAATCTGCCCGAAAATCGGACTTGCCGAAGGAGACACTCCAGAGAAAGTTGAGCGGAGCCTGCTTGCAAGGATACCGGAGCGGTTTATGCTCCATGCCCACCACTGGCTCATCCTTCACGGACGCTACGTCTGCACCGCGAGGAAGCCGAAATGCGCTGAATGTCCAATCAGCGATATTTGCAAGAAAAATGAAATTCAATAGAATGGAGATATTAGAGATATTTTAAAGGAGTTTTTATGAATCTCAAGAAAACAAATCTGTTTGCCGCTCTCGGCTTGGCTTCTGCATCCGCATTCGCCCAGAATGCTGACGACACTATGCCGTCAGACGCGATGGAAGCCGCGCGCGAGGCTGGAAACCAGTTCTGGACAGCCCTCCACATCGCTGAATTCACAGAATTCACCAAGTCTTTCTTGACCTGGGGGAACATCATCAAGTTCATCACGAGTGTTCTTGCAATCATTCTTTTCTACATCGTCTACCGCGTGATTAAGCACCTTGTGGAGAAGGCCGCGAAAAAGGCCCTTGAACCCCACACTGTGAAACTCGTCACGAAGGCCGTGAGCTACGTCTTCTACGTCCTCATGGTCATGTACGTCCTCAGCTGCTTCGGAATCAAGCTCAGCGCGATTTGGGGAGCCGCGGGAATCGCCGGAGTCGCGATCGGCTTCGCTGCCCAGACGAGCGTCAGCAACTTGATTTCGGGATTGTTCGTCGTTACGGACAAGGCTATGAAAATAGGCGACTTCATCGAGGTCGGTGGAATTTCTGGAACTGTCGACGAGGTGGGAATCATCTCCGTGAAAATCCACACGCTCGACAACCAGATGATAAGGATTCCGAACTCCACGATAATCAACTCGAACCTCAAGAACTATTCGGCGTTCCCGTTCAGGCGTTATGTCTTCGAGCTTTCTGTCGACTACGGAAGCGACATCGACAAGACGCTCGAAGTCTTGAAGAGCGTCCCCGCCCGCTGTCCGACCGTCATCACCGACGACCCTGACCACGCGCCCAACGCCGTCTACACGACGCTCGGCGACAGCGGAATCAACATGAACCTCATCGTCTGGTGCAAAAGCCCTGACTTCCTCCAGACCAAGCACGACGTGTGCGTGAACGTCCTCAAGGCCTTCAACGAGAACGGCGTGAACATTCCGTTCAACCGCGTGGACGTCACTCTCTTGAACGAGAACACCGTCCCGCCTGTCAATTTGAAAGCGTAAGACACTATCTTTGTTTTGTGGAGCGCGCGGATTTTGATTTGAAAGTCCGCGCGCTTTTTTTACATTTTGATGAGCAGATACTGGGGGTATACGACAATCGCGAAGAAGATGATGCTTCCAATCTGGAACCCCTTTATGAAGTCCAGCGTCTTTCCCGGGTATTCCCTGGAATAGATTCTCAAGTTTATGACGCTCGCGAGGCTTCCGATTATCGAGCAGAGTCCCGCGCTGTCGAGTCCGTAGAGCAGCGCCTTCAAGTCCGTGCTGAAAGGCTGCAGAACAATGCTCGCCGGGACGTTCGAAATTATCTGGCTCAAGAGGATGCTCCACCAGTATTCGTTCCCTGCCACTGATTTCGAGAGGAATTCGGAGATTTTCTCGTTTCCGCAGATTGAAGAGCTGAAGACGAAGAAGCAGAGGAACGTCAAAAGGAGAACGTAGTCCGTCTTCAAAAGAATCTGCCTGTCGAAGATGATGAGCGAAACGAGCACGAAGCCCGTGACGAACGGCCAGTAGGGGCTTCTCGTAACGATTGTCGCTATTATCGAAACGAAAAGGAACAGATGGACGATTCTCTTTTTCTTGTCTCCGCTTGATTCTTTTCTTTCTTCCTCGCATTCGATTCTTTCGGAAAGGTTCTTTCTATAAAGGAAAATCGTGAACAGGTAGAGCAGGAGCGCGCTTCCAATCCACAGTGGCAGCATGGTGAGCACAAAGTCTTTCGCGGGGATTCCGCTTTTTGAAAAAAGGTACAGGTTCTGCGGGCTTCCGAACGGGGTCAAAAGGCTTCCCCTTATGGCGGCAATGTTCTCAAGCGTGAGGACTGGGATTATGAACTTTTCCTTGCCGCCGTTCCTGAACATGAAGATTATGAGCGAGACGTCGTTCGTGACGAACATCGAGGAGAAAAACACCGAAAAAAAAAGAAGACGGTGAGCCGCCTGACGGACTTTATCCTTGACGTGAGCCTGATTACCGGCGCGAAAATGTCGTGTGTCTTGAATCCTTCGAGTACAGAGAGCAGCATGAAGAGCGTTGCGAGCGTCCTCCAGTCTATCGAGGAGAGAAGTGCCTTTGACGGCGGCGTTATGAAGAGCGAGATTGCCGCCGCCAGGACCGACACGAGAAGCATCGGCTCTTTTTTGATGAATGCGATTGCCTTTTGCATTTTTGTTTCCTTGAAATAATGTTCTTTTTTGCTCGTAGAGCGTTTTTTCGATTCTACAACAAGCCGATATTCCGTTCAATCTGTGATATAATTTAGACTTTAATAGGTCGAAAGTCGAGTTTTCACAGTGCAATGGCAGAAACGAGCGGAAGCGGGGTT
>ERZ842401.4985-NODE-4985-length-15025-cov-5.160588_pt1 | contig 15025 bp, 12 predicted proteins | sample MGYA00521270_ERZ842401 | MGnify/ENA primary metagenome ERZ842401 (study PRJEB31892, sample SAMEA3878208) | bioreactor metagenome | biome: Moose rumen | place: Sweden | collected 2011-10 | study: EMG produced TPA metagenomics assembly of the PRJEB12797 data set...
CCTCACCTCACCTCACCTCACCTCACCTCACCTCACCTCACCTCACCTCACCGAAGCCGGATTATGCACAGAATTATAAAGTTGTGTTTTTAAGCGATGGATGCAGAGATTTACCCTCAATGATCCGCAGAATGAGTCTGCAAAATAAAAAAGATTTAACAGATAAATTCATATGGGATGAAAAAGATCCGGATTATATTATTTCTACAGAGCGTGTCTTCACGTCTAAAGAGTTTTACGAGAAATTTAAAAAATATTTGAACGAGAAAAAACGGGACAAAATATTTATTTTTCATACTGGGGAATGCGTTGACGCTGATTTAAGTTTGTTCGATTACGTCATAACGTATGATGTAGATTTAAAAAGCAAAGACAGAGCAGCTTACGGGGTTTGCCCGTCAATTTTGGATTTTGAGAATAAAAACATTTTCAGAAATAATTTAACTTACGATGAAGCTAAAGCGAGATTAAAAAATTTAAAGTTCTGCAATTTTATTTATTCTCACGCTCAACTTCCGAGAGATGAATTTTTTCACGAAATTTCAAAATATAAACAGGTTGACTCCTTAGGCCCTCACCTCCATAATGTTGATATTCCAGAATCGCGCAGTAATTCTGATTGGTTTAATTTGAGCATAGAACTAAAATTAAATTATAAATTCAGCATCGCAATGGAAAACGCAGAATTTAGGGGCTATAACACTGAAAAAATTATTTCAAGTTTCAGAGCGCACACTATTCCAATTTATTGGGGCGACCCTGCCATTGAAGAATTTTATAACCCCGAAGCGTTCATAAACTGCAATAATTATAAAAATATTGGCGACATAGTAGAAATTATAAAAGAACTCGACAACGATGACGAAAAATATTTAAAAATGGTCACGCAGTCATGGATGACACCTGAACAGGAAGCCAAAATTTTAAAATTGTCAGATGACTACGAAAAATTTATTGATAACATTTTCACGCAAAATATTCACGATGCAGTCCGCAGACCTTTAGGAATATGGAACGAAATTTATATAAACACCTATTCACGAAATATTTACAAGCCGAGTCTATTAAGGAGAATTTTAAGAAAGTGTAAACGAATCGTAAAAAAATTAATTGGCGCGTAAAAATTAAAATTAATTAATTAATTAAATCAAGAGGACGGCATAAAATTTAAATTTGCTATCCTCATTTTATTTTTTGTCCTTAAAATTTTATTAAATTTAATCCGATTTTCTCCGTTTATGGTCGAAATATTCCCGGAACATGATGCTATTTCAAAATCTCCAGTAAATTTTTTTGATTCATATTTGAACGCTTCATGATTAAAAACACCAAGCGACACATCCCACGTTGCTCCCAAACCTTGAACGCTCCCAAGTAAAATATTTTCAGCCTCACAAACCTTTTTTATTTCCTGTAAAACCTCTTCGCCCCTGTCAATCCTTAAAATAAAATCATCACCAAATTTTTTATACTGCAAATTTCAACACCTCTCAAAAATTAAATAAATTTTCACGTCATGGCCGGTATTATAAAAATTATTTCTGCGTCATTTCGTTATTTAAATTTAAATTACCGCTTAATTTGAAACCACCTGAAGTATATTATAAAAGATAATAAAAAATTCCCCCGCTCAAAATTTTTATTTTTGTTAAAAATCTCAAACGAGGGCAATAAATAAATTTTCAAGTTAATTAAATTCTCTGCGCTCTTTTATTCTTGCAGCTTTTCCGCTTAATTTTCTCAAATAATATAATTTCGCGCGTCTTACTTTTCCTTTGCGCTGTACTTCTATTTTTGCAACTGATGGACAATGCACCGGGAAAATTCTTTCAACTCCTACACCGTTCGAAATTTTCCTGACAGTAAATGTCTCATCAAGTCCGCCATGCTGTTTGGCTATTACTATACCTTCAAAAATCTGTATACGTTCGCGAGTTCCTTCTTTAATTTTCACATGAACGCGCAATGTATCTCCGGGTCTAAAATCTGGTAAAGGTTCAGCCCTGAAATATTTTTTCTGAACAAAATCTACTGCGTCCAATTTAAAAAATCCTCCTGTTAAAATTCAACGTTTACCTAAAAATCTGTCGAGTGATATAGCTATTAAATTATTTAAATTAATGCTGATTTCACTTTCAAATATATATGCCGATAAATTTTTATAATCAATATTTATATTTATATTTATATTATTTAAATCTTCCGAGTTATCAGCAAATAAAAATATTATATCGCCTGAATGTTCGAGGCACTTGCGTTTAACTTCGAGACAATGCAAAGAATTTTTTATAATTCCGGGATAAATTTTTATAATCAAAGCGTTATTTATATTTTTATTATCCAGCAACTTAAAAACATTCCCGATAATTTTCGCATCAACGCCGGAATTTTTTAATTTATCTCGTAATTTATGATCTTCTGCAATTATATACGGCCTCGAAATTCCATAAGCAACGCAAATTTTATTAATATCATCGTTTAAAATTACATCACGGGCGATTACACATAAATAAATTTTTCCTGAAATATATTCGCTTATGCTCGCTCTTGAAATTAAATCAGGTCTCCGTGTTAAAGTCCTTTTAACGGCTTCGCTCCTTCTCCATTTTGAAATATCTCCGGCATTGCCACTTAATAATACTTCTGGAACTTTTAAATTATTCCATTCGGCCGGCCTCGTATAATTCGGATTGTCAAGCATCCCCCTGTAAAATGAATCTTCGATCACTGATCTTGATCGTCCTATTACTCCGGGTATTAATCTTGATACTGAATCTATTACAGTCATTGCAGGAATTTCACCGCCGGTTAAAACGCAATCTCCTACAGAAAATTCGAGATCAACATATTTTTTTATAAATCTTTCATCGATGCCTTCATAATGTCCGCAGATTATTATTAAATTTTCCTGAAGAGCTAAACTCTCAATTAATTCCTGATTTAATAAAACCCCTTGAGGCGAAGGATATATAACAAAATTTTTTTTATCTCCGTTCCAGACAGAATTTAAAGCTTTTTCCAACTGCGGAGCCGCAAATAACATCCCGCCCGAACCAAATACATAATCATCAAGCTGTCTATAATTTCCCGTGCCGAAATCTCGAAAATTTATTACATTAATATCAAGTAATCCAGATTTAACAGCCCGCCCAGTAATTCCGGATGATAAAAAATTTTCAAATATTTCCGGGAAGGCCGTAATAACATTAATTATCGCTTAATCCTCGACTATATCAACGTCAACACGTTCGCCGGCTTTCACTGCAGCAGCTTTAGCGAGTAAACGTACTGCGTTAATTGTTGCGCCTCTCTTGCCGATAACGCGTCCTACATCTTCATGAGCTACACGGATAAGTATTTTATTGGTATTATCTCCAGTATCACTCTCCACGCTGACCGACTCCGGCTGCGTTACAAGGTGTTTGACGATGAACTCTACCAGCTCTTTATAATCGACCATTTCGGATCTGCTCCAGATTAAATAAAATTAAAAAACTGAAGCAGACGACACCTCCTTTCAAAATTTTTATACGCCTTATATTCAGACAGAAGCGTCTTCAGCCTGTTTCGCAGTCTTTCGATGAAGTTTACAAAGCTATTATTCACGACGTTATTCTGTTTTGTCGTTCTTAAATTTATCCCAAATTCCCTGCTTCTTTAACAATCCACGTGCCGTCTCAGAAGGCAGCGCTCCGACTCCAAGCCAATATAATGCACGTTCCTCATTAATATTAACCGAAGCAGGATCAGTCATAGGATTATATGTTCCGATTAATTCTATAAATTTTCCATCTCTCGGCGAACGCGAATCCGCTACAACCAACCTGTAAAACGGAGCTTTTTTCCGACCCTGACGCGACAAACGAATTCTTACCGCCATTCTTTAATTTACACCTCCATGTCTGAATTTTTTAAAACCCACTATCTTCCGAATAAATTACGCAACTTTTGACCCATTCCAAAACCCGAACGAGAACCAGAAAAATTTTTAAATAATTTCTTCATCTGCTCGTACTGGGCTAAAAGCTGGTTAACTTGTTGAACCGACGTGCCTGAACCTTGAGCAATTCTCCGCCGTCTAGAACCTTTTATAATTTTAGGGTTTCGCCTTTCTTCGGGTGTCATTGACTGGATTATTGCTTTATTATGTTTCAGAATTTTAACGTCAGCGTTTTCCGCCTTTAAATTAAGTCTATCAAATCCGGGAATCATTCCGGCTAATTTCTCGATCGGACCTAATTTTTCTATTTGTTCAAACTGAGATAAAAGCATCTCAAGATTAAACTGCTTGCCTAATTTTCCGGGTGTTACTTCCTTTAAATTTTCGTTTAAACCTGCTGAATTTATTTTTTCGACGAGTCCCTGTAAATCGCCCATCCCCATAATACGCCCGGCCAGACGTTCGGGATTATAAATTTCCAGCGCATCGGTCGCTTCGCCTACTCCTATAAATTTCACCGGCACTCCAGTAACCGCCCGGATAGCTAAAGCACTTCCCCCGCGAGCATCGCCGTCCATTTTCGTCAAAAATAATCCCGTTAAATTCAAAAGTTCATGAAACGATTTTGCGACGTTCACAGCTTCCTGACCCATCATCGCATCAACGACTAATAATTTTTCATGGGGAGCAATTATTTTCTCGATATTTTTTAATTCCGTCATCAAATCTTCATCAATCTGAAGTCTTCCGGCAGTATCCAAAATAATTACATCGTTCATGTGAGAATCTGCGTAAATCTTGGAATTTTTCACGACATCTAAAACATTAACTTTATTATTTTCCGGTCCGTAAAATGGAATTTTCGATGCTTCAGCCAAAATGCGCAACTGTTCAATTGCTGCAGGTCGCCTCAAATCACAAGCAACAACCAGAGGATTATGAGCCGAATTTTTTAAATGTTTTGCGAGTTTCACCGTGCCCGTAGTTTTTCCTGAACCTTGAAGACCCGCCATTAAAATAACCGTTGGAGGTTTTGATGAAATGTTGATCCCCTGCACATTTTTACCCATTAAATTTACAAGCTCTTCATACAAAACTGCGGCGATTCTATCATTTGCGGTGATCGAGTTTAACACATCGAGCGTTATGGATTTTTCGCGAACTTTTGCGATCAAATCTTTCACGACTCTAAAATCAACGTCAGCCTCAAGCAAAGACCTTCGGATTTCTCGTAACGCGTTATCTACGTCCGCTTCTGATAATTTTCCTTTGCTGCTTAATTTTGAGAGTGCTGCGGATAATTTTTCTTTCAGAGATTCAAACATTTTAAATTTAATATCCTCCTTTCGATTTTAATTTTAATATTTCTGCTTCAAGTTCATTAATTTTATTTTCGAGCCTCTTGATACTTCGAGCAAAACATAAATTTTTCTCCAGCAATTTAAGTTTATTTTCCACGCGCTGCCTTATTCTTGAAACTGCTTGTCTGCTAATTCCTAATTTTTCAGCGGCTTCGGTTAAACTCAAATCCGAAAAACATACAGCCTCATAAATTTTCCGTTGTCGTTCGGTCAATAACGGCGAATAAAAATCATACAACAAATTAAAACTTATACGCTGTTCAAATTCTTCAGTGCTCATGTTTGTAAATTATAAAAATTTTAAATCACCTGTCAACCATTTTTATTTAACAGCAAATAATTTTTATTAAATTTAACAGCGTAATTTATCTGATTGATTTAATTTTTTCTTTGTATTATTTTTAATGCATACAAAATAATTAATTTATTGATCTGCAAGTCCCAAATTTTTCAAACAAGGGAGGATTTTTCAAAGTATGAGCAAAAAATTAGTATCAGAACTTGTAACCGATTATCTTGAACGCAGGGATGTAAAATATATTTTTGGATTATGCGGACATACTGTAATCGGAATGCTTGATGCGCTTTCAAGAAGTAACAAGATCAAATATATTTCAAACCGTCATGAAGCAGTCGCCTCAACAGCTGCCGATGGTTACGCAAGAGTTACTCACAAAGCGTCCGTAGTAATGTGCCATTTAGGACCAGGAATCACAAACGTATTAACAGGAGTCGCAAATGCTGCATTTGATTCTATTCCTATGGTGGTATTTGCCGGCGATGTACCGAGCTATTATTATGGCAAACATCCTCACCAAGAAGTAAACATGCACGGAGATGCTACACAGTATAGAATGCTTGAACCAGTTTGTAAACGTTGCTGGCGAGTTGATGATCCTGAAGCATTGCCCGACATTTTGGATAAAGCTTTCAGGCTTGCTGAATCTGGTCGTCCCGGACCTGTATTAATTGATATGCCGATGGATATTTGGTCACGCGAAATTGAAGAGGATTTATTTGCAAGAACTTACCAGGACAGCCATATAACAATTAAACCGGCACTCGATCCTGCAGCAGCTAAAGCGATCGCAGAAAAATTAATTAACGCTAAAAATCCCGTAATTCATGCAGGCGGAGGGATTTTATTAGCACAAGCTTCGAAAGAATTAGCGGCACTCGTTGAATTTTTAGATATTCCAGTTTCAAGGACGTTAATGGGGCAGGGCTGCTTAAGTGATAGACATCCTTTAATGGTCGGTCAAACAGGTTTCTGGGGATTGGCCAGCACTCATGAATTTACGTTAAATGCTGATGTAATTCTTGCGCTTGGGACGAGATTCGCAGAAGCTGATTCATCGAGCTGGTATCAGGGTGTAACGTTTGATCCTTCAGTAACGAAATTTTTACAGATAGACATTGATCCGTCTGAGATCGGCAGAAATTATCCTGTTGAGATCGGAGCAGTTGCAGATCTTAAATTAGCGTTGGCTCAAATTTTGGAAGAAGCTAAGAAGATTAAGCCGGAAGGAATTAAGAGAGCTGGACTCCGTGAAAAAATTCAGAAGGCAAAAGATGAATTTAAAGCTTCAAACGTAGCAATTTCCAACGATGACAGATTCCCAATGACACCGCAAAGAATTTTAAAAGATTTAAAAGAGGCCATCCCGGAAGATGCATTAATTTTCACTGATGTAGGCTGGAATAAAAACGGAGTTGCTCAACAGTTTGAGATCACGATTCCCGGAACGGTTCATCATTCTTCAGGACTTGCAACGATGGGATTTGGAGCTTCTGCAGTTTTAGGCGGAAAGATCGCGGCACCTGATAAAATTTGTATTGCGTTGGTTGGAGACGGCGGCTTTGGAGTTAATCCGACCTGCATGGCTACAGCTGTAGAAAAATCCATCGCCTGCACTTGGGTCGTAATGAATAATAAAGCATTCGGAACGATCGCAGGACTCGAAAATGCAAATTATCACACAAAATTCGGAACGGAATTCCGTACACCAGACGGCGCAGAATATTCACCGAACTGGGCAAAAGTTGCGGAGGGTTATGGAGTTGAGGCGATCAGAGTTGAGAAGGCTGCTGATTTCCGTCCCGCAATGGACAAAGCCGTAAAAGCTAATAAAGAGGGTCGGCCGTTCTTAGTTGAAGCAATTATGGAAAATATCGCAGTTCCAACGCCTGGATGCTGGAATATTAACGATATTTATACACCGAGCGAACTCGTTAAAGAGGGTAAACTCGTAAAGAAAGAAAACGGCAGATATGTACCGCCAAGTCACGCAAAATCACATATAACGAAATAATTTAATGAGGGGGAAATTTTATAAATGCCACATGAAGTAACACCAGAAGAAATTAAAATGATTGATGAAATGGTTGTAAAAGCCAGAGCAGCTGCCGAAATTATTGCAACTTACGATCAGGAACGCGTTGATCATTTGTGCCGTGCAATTTGTGCAGCTCTTTACCCGTTAAAAGTTTGGGGACCTATTTGCGACGAAGCAGTTGACGAGACCAGACTCGGCGATAAAGTTACGAAGAGAAACAAGCGCAACAAGTTAAAATTAATTTTGCGTGATTGTTTACGTCAAAAGAGCGTCGGAATTATTGAGACTATTCCGGAGAAGGGACTTGTAAAATATGCTAAACCGGTCGGAGTTATTGCGACATTAGTCCCGACGACAAATCCGTGCGTTACACCTGCAGGCCAGGCAATTTACGCCGTGAAAGCACGCGACGTTTTAATTTGCTCACCACATCCGAGAGCTAAAAAAACAACTTGCAAAACTGTAAATATTATTCGTGATGTTCTTGTTCGCGAAGGTGCACCGGCTGATATAGTTCAAGTAATCGAGGAGCCGAGTTTGTCATTAACGCAGGAATTAATGAAAAAAGTAGATTTAATTATCGCGACTGGCGGCCGTCCAATGGTTAAGTCCGCATATTCCGCAGGCGTTCCGGCTTATGGTTCAGGTGCAGGAAACTCAACGGTTATTGTTGACAATACAGCTAACACCAAAGAGCGCGCATATGAAGCAGCCATGAACACCAGAATTTCAAAATGTGCTGATTTCGGTTCGGGATGTTCCTGCGATGGGAATTTAATCGTACATGAGAGCGTGTATGATAATTTTGTGGAAGGTCTCGAAAAAGAGGGAGCATATTTCCCGACATACGAAGAAGCCGAAAAAATTAAAAAAGTTATGTGGGATGAAAATGGTCACAGACTTCCCGACACAGTAGCTATTTCTGCGCAAGCTCTTGCGAAGGCTGCCGGCTTTGAAATTCCTGCTGACCGTAAATTTATCGCAATCAAACGCAACGGAACTGATCACGACTTCACAATTAACACTGTTGAAGACATGAAAAAATGCATCGGTAAAGAGCATTTCTTCTCAACCGAAAAATTAACGACATTATTAACATTATTTAAGTACGGCGGAGAATTCCAGACGGCACTTGACATCATGTTAATGATCTTCGACAAAGCAGGCGGAAAAGGACATTCATGCGGATTATATTCATTTGATGATGATCATATTAACCGTTTAGGAATGTGCGCACCTGTTTCACGTTGCATGATCAGACAGCCTAATAATCGCGGGAACGCAGGTTCTGCAACAAATGGAATGCCTCCAACGAACTCGATGGGCTGCGGAACTTGGGGCGGAAACATTGTAAGCGAAAACATCACGTTAAAACATTACATGAATACCACTTGGGTAGCGCGTCCAATACTTGAAGATATGCCTTCATTGCAGGCGTTATTTGGAGAATTTTACGTCGACGGAATGGACGAAGAATAAATTTAAAATATCTTAACAAAAATTTTTTGGCCATCGGTTATGTTTTATGCCGGTGGCTGTTTTGTATTTTTATTTCTTGTTTGAAACGGAGAATATAATTTTATGAGAGCAAATTTAAAAAAATTCGTGATGCTTTTTATTTTGGTTGCGTGCGTTATTATCTTGTTTGATAAAATCTCTTATTCAAGTGAGATCAACAAAAAAAATTTTTATCACGAACTTTCAAAACGTTTAAGCAAAAACAGAGCAGATTATTCAAATTTAAGTAATGAGGAATTTGCAAATTTTAGAGCGGTAATTTCAACAGGCATAACAACCGGAAAATTATACAGGTCATCATCTCCCGTAAAAGCTTGGGGCAATCGAGATATTATTTCAGATAATGCAGCAAATAAAGCAGGCGTAAAAACTTTTATAAATCTCGCCGACTCCGAAAAAGATTTAAAAGCACGAAAAAATTTTAATCAAAAATATTATTCAAGACAAAAATTTATATGCTTAAACCTCAATTTAAAATTTAAATCAAAAAATTTTCAAAATGCTCTGGCGCGGGGGTTTAAATTTATGGCTGAAAATGATCCGCCGTTCTTAATTCATTGCGATTTAGGAAAAGATCGAGCCGGATTATTTTGCGCGTTGATCGAATGTTTAGCCGGAGCTTCCGCCGATGAAGTTGTTAATGATTTTATGATCTCGTTTTATAATTATTTCGGAATTATAAAAAATTCAGACGAATACGAATTTATAGCAGACAACGAAATAAAGCCATTTTTAGCGAGCATCTTGGAAGTAAAAAATATTTATGACGTAAATTTATATAATGCTGCCGAAAAATATTTTTTAAAAATCGGTGTATCGCAAAATGAAATTAATACACTTCGACAAAAATTAAAATAAAAATGAAAAAATCCTCCCGTTAAAAATTTCAGATTTCAGGAGGAGCATTTAATTTAAATTTTAAATTAATTTTAATTTATCTGACCGGGATATTTTTTGCTACAAAGTTATGCCACAAAATAATATTACGCCTCAATAATGACATGTTGCCTATTGAAATTACCGGCATATTAATTTCTAATCGCGCATTCGCCTCAAGTTTGTGACGGCGATTTAAATAATTTTCAGAATAATTTATTTTATCGGGCATCGGCAAAATTTTCCCTGACACAAGTGCTTCTTTTGCATTTTTAGGCAATGACAAATTTATATTAATTTCAAGCACAAACGGGAATTTTAATTCAATCGTCGGCGGAGTGTTCGCAAGGTCATTCAACATTACAGGCTCAAAAAATGGTAATATCGCTAAAATCCCACGTCCAGTCCCCGCAATACCGGGCCGATTCACAACTTTAAAATTTAATTCGCCATCCTGAATTTTCAAATTTTCATAATGCGTCAATCCCGGAAATAATGAATATAAAATTTCTTCTGGTGTACCGCTTAAAATATTATTCCAGCCTCCAGAAATATTTAATTTTACGTTTCCGTTAAGTATGCCATTTTCATCAAGTTTTAAATCCATCAAGGCATTTAATTTATTTGCGCTAGCTTTTGAAATCGGAATACTTTTTTTTATTAATCTGCCCTCGTTTGAAACACTGTAAATTTTTACACCCTGCATTAAAACGGGATCATTCAGCGAAAAATATTTTAATTTAAATTTAGGATCAGAACTTTTTTTAAATTCAATAACAGGCTCGTAAAATAATGCTTCACTTAACGGCGAATCCTTTTCAGGCTCATAAGGCAACGCCCACCGCATTTCCGTATTATTAAGCCATGAATTGGCTAAAATTAATTTCTCGGATTTGCTCCAGCCTCCAGAATTTGGAATATTTCTGCGAGAATTTGATTCAGCCAAATTAATATTTGGTTCGGATTTCAACCAGTCTATAAAATTTTTTGTGCCGCCTTTTAATATTTTTGTTATTTCTGGTGTCGGCTTTACGCTGCCACTGTCATCGGCCCTGTTAAATACGCTCTTCAACCCGTTTTCATTCCGGACATTTCCGTACGCTATTCCAGAACGCTGAATTTTTGATAAACCTGCTAACGGATTAAACGCTTCAGAATTAATTTTACGCCAGGTGTATACAGTTCCGTATAAACTATTTTGAACGATGGGGCGCAAATTTTCCTGAGGGAACGTTACATAATTCAAAGCCTGCTGCGACGTGATCTCAATTAAATTCTCCCATATTCTTAAATCCTCTTGAAGCCAGCATACTCCATCAAATGAAATATGTTCAGGTAAAATTTCTTTCCATGCAATCAAAATTATAAAATTTTCGGGTAATTCGCCATTAAAATCAATTATATTTAAATTATTCTGCTCAACTGGTTTTACATCACGTATTTTTTTGTCGCTCGCAAAATCGTATAAACTAGAATGCATAATATTAACATTGCCATTTCTCGGAATTTGTATATTCCAAGTGAGCCATTTTGAATCAATATTTTTGCGGCATAAAATTATATATAATCTCGTTATTTCCATTCCGCCATTTTCGTGGCGCGTGACGTTTGTGCTCTTTAGCCAAATAATTCCATTATCATCGGGATATGTCGAAAAATCCGGGTTAACTCGCCTCATCTGTTGAATATCATACGGCGGAAGCCCTGAAGGTTTTTCATATGTCCGCATAGCATAAGAAGGAACAGAAATTAAAATAAAAATTAAAATTAAATTTAACACAAAAAATATTTTTACTCGACGCATAATTTTAAAGTCCTTTACCATGACAATATTTATATTTTTTCCCTGAACCGCATGGACATGGATCATTACGTCCGATTTTAACGGCTTTTTTAACTGGAACATTATTATTATTATTTTGAGCCTGATTAAATTCGCGCTTTTCGAGTTTTATATTTTGCGGCTGCCTTGAATAATTTTTCTCGGTCATTACTTTTATTCTGAAAATCTGCTCACTAAAAGTATTTTTAATTTGTGCCATCATGTCCTGAAATAAATTAAATGACTCAAATTGATACTCGATTAACGGATCTTTTTGCCCAATCGCACGCAAACCAATTCCGCGCCGTAATTCATCCATGCCCAGTAAATGCTCGCGCCATGAAGAATCCAAAATATTTAACAGAACATATTTAACAAGACCGCCGGCGATATTAATATTATTTTCAGAGTTTGAATTTAACTCATTAATTTTATTATCGTAACGCGATTTTATTTCACTTAAAATTTTTTCTTGAGCTTCTTCCACTTCCTGACGCGACATTAATTTATTTATTCCTGCATCATGGCCGAATAAATTTTTTAATTTCAGTGCTGCACGTTCCGGATCAGGCTGTGAATTATCCTCAGGAAAATATTTATCAATAACATCATAAATTACACCTTTCACTATATCCCAACCATATTCAATCATTTCGCGGTCCGGTGTATTTAAAATCGTTTGACGCTCCGTGTAAATTGCTTCACGCTGCTGGTTCATGACGTTATCATATGCGAGTAACTGTTTACGTATATCAAAATGCATCTCTTCAACTTTTTTCTGCGAATTTTCAATAATTTTTGACAGCATCCCGGATTCAATAGCTTCACCGTCTTTCATTCCTAGTTTACTCATTAACGGTTGAATACGGTCCGAACCAAATAAACGTAATAAATTATCTTCGAGCGATAAATAAAACCTCGATGTGCCGGGATCGCCCTGCCTTCCTGAACGTCCTCTCAGCTGGTTATCAATTCTGCGGGATTCGTGGCGCTCAGTTCCAATTATTGCGAGTCCGCCGGATTTAGTTACGCGGTCATGTTCTGTTTTGCACTGGTCAATATAATTTATTAAAATTTGTTCGTAATCGGTTTTAATCTGCTTGAAAATTAAAATTAAATTATCGATAATTTTATCACCGGCCGGAATATGTTTCTCGTTTAAAAAATTCTGCGCTAAGTCTTCAGCCTGAACATTTGAATATCTCGCGAAATAGTCATAAACTTCATTTGAGTTTAATTCAGCATGTGAAACATTAAAATTTCTCGCGTTGCTTAATAAATCTTCTTTCGCCATAAATTCCGGGTTTCCGCCGAGCATTATATCCGTACCGCGTCCGGCCATATTAGTGGCGACTGTTACAGCTCCTTCGTGTCCAGCTTGTGCGACGATCATGGCTTCGCGTTCGTGATGTTTAGCGTTTAGGACTTGATGGGGGATTTTTCTGGCCTTTAATAATTTGCTCACCTTTTCGGAATTTTCGATCGAAGTGGTTCCGACTAAAACGGGCTGTCCATTTTTATGGCATTCTTCAACGTCATCGGCGACTGCGTTAAATTTTTCGTGTTCAGTTGCATAAATTACATCTGGATTATCGATGCGGATCATTTTTTTATTTGTAGGAATTGTGATGACCTGGAGGCCGTAAATTTCTTTAAATTCTTCCGCTTCGGTTGCAGCAGTTCCGGTCATGCCGGCTAATTTTTTATACATTCTTAAATAATTTTGCAGCGTAATAGTTGCGAGCGTTTGACTTTCCCGGCCGACCTTAACGCCTTCTTTTGCTTCAATAGCCTGGTGTAATCCGTCCGAATATCTGCGCCCAATCATTAAACGCCCTGTAAATTCATCGACAATAATAATTTCGCCGTCTTTTATTACGTAATCTATATCGCGTTTATATAATTCGTGGGCTTTGATGGCCTGTATAACTCTGTGAGCTAAATCAGAATGAGAAGCATCAGAAAATAATCCGGGAATTTTTAAATATTCTTCAGCTTTTATAATTCCTGCTTCAGTAATTGAGATGCTGCGCTCTTTTTCGTCCTTTTCGTAATCCTGATTTAATTTTAAAATTCTTGCTGCTGAATCTGCGCGAGTATATAAACTTGTATCATCATCAGCGGTCCCGGAAATTATTAAAGGCGTTCGGGCTTCGTCTATTAAAATCGAGTCAACTTCATCGACTATACAGAAATTATGTCCGCGCTGTACCATTTCTGAGGATTTCATCACCATGTTATCGCGCAAGTAATCAAATCCAAATTCCGAATTAGTTCCGTAAGTAATATCTGCGTTATATGCTTGTGCTCTTTCTTCGTCAGGCATGTACGGGTAAATTACTCCGACTGACAGCCCCAAAAAATTATAAACTGGAGCCATCCAAGCTGCGTCACGCCGAGCTAAATAATCATTTACTGTAACAACGTGAACCCCTTCTCCTCGTAAAGCGTTTAAAACTACGGCTAACGTTGCGACTAAAGTTTTACCTTCACCGGTTTTCATTTCTGCAATTTTCCCATCGTGCAGAGCCATGCCGCCTATTAATTGGACATCGTAATGTCTTAAACCAATCGTGCGCGCTGAAACTTCCCGGACTATAGCGAAAACTTCCGGCAAAAATTCATCTAATAAATCCGGATTGTCGCGAACTTGTAATTTAATTTCGGAGCAACGTATTTTTAAATCATCATCGGAACGTGATTTAACATCGTCATCATATGAGTTAATAATTTCGACGAGTTCATTATATTTTCTGAGTGCTCTATCATTTGGATCGAGACCTAAAATTTTTTTAATAGTGTTTAATATCAAAATAGCACCAAAAATGATAACTAAAATGTCAAACGCTTTTAGGAAGCCTAAAAGAACATAAGCTAAAACACTAGTGCCGTCTGCATTTATACTAAATACGGACAAAGCTATGGCGATTGCTAAAAACATAGCGACACTAAGCGAAAGCTTGGAACTCAGTTTAAAGCCTATCATCATAACCAAAATGACAATAATAGGCAAAAATGCCAACAAAGTATGCATTGCTAGATCTCCTTTGTGATTAGATTGAATTATTTCTTAACAATTCATAAACTAGTGAATTATAGCAAAAAATTAATAAATAACAAATAAATAAAAATAATTTAAATTTTTTTTAAAAAAACTTTAAACAAAAATATA
>ERZ842401.4986-NODE-4986-length-15024-cov-4.919500_pt1 | contig 15024 bp, 11 predicted proteins | sample MGYA00521270_ERZ842401 | MGnify/ENA primary metagenome ERZ842401 (study PRJEB31892, sample SAMEA3878208) | bioreactor metagenome | biome: Moose rumen | place: Sweden | collected 2011-10 | study: EMG produced TPA metagenomics assembly of the PRJEB12797 data set...
GTTGCGGGTGGTTTTTCGGGACGCGGGCATTTGTCTGCGAGCGGAACGAAAAACCAGAGCAACGGAGCCCGGGAAAAGAAAGATTATAATAGCACAGATATGGAAACCATCACCATCAAAACCATCGGACCGTGGCTGCTGCACGGGGAACGGATCCTGCTGACGGGCAGTTGCCCCGCCCTGGGCGCCTGGGATCCCGCCAAGGCACTTCCGATGACGGTCACGCAGGGCATTCTCTGGAGCATCGAGCTCGACAAGGAAGCCCTGCCATCCCATTTCGAGTATAAATTCATCTGCAGGAAAACTGACGGCTCCTATGTCTGGGAGACCTGCTACAACCGCACGGACCCTGCAGCCGTGACCGAGACCACTTTCCCCGACCAGCATCCCCGCTTTGCCGGTACCGCCATCCCTGTGTTCTCGCTCCGCAGCCGCAACAGCGCAGGCATCGGAGACTTTGCCGACATCAAGCTGATGGTGGACTGGGCCGCAGCGACGGGACAGGCTGTCCTTCAGCTGCTTCCCGTCAACGACACCACCTCCACCAAGACCTGGACGGACTCCTATCCCTACGGCGGCATCACCATCATGGCCCTGCATCCCATCTACCTGAACCTGCGGGACATCGGTCCGCTCCGCAACAAAGACGTGCAGGCCGCCTTCGAGGCCGAAGCCGCCGCGCTGAACGCCCTGCCGCGGCTGGACTATGAGCGGGTATTCGAGCTGAAAGAACGTTACGCGCGTGCCATCTTCGCCCAGAAAGGCGCGCGGACCATGGCCGGCAAAGCCTTCCAGGCTTTCCTGGATGCCAATCGTGAATGGCTGCTGCCCTACGCTGCCTTCTGCGTCCTGCGCGACCGCTACGGCACCCTGCCCGACGCTTGGGGTGCGGCCCCCGGAAGCCGCCCGTGGCCTTCGGGATGGGACTGGGGCGCAGCACCGTGGGCTTTCTGACCCTTTGACCCGACGAAAACGACAACCCATATAGAGACAACCGAAGAAGTGGAATATAACACACAACGCGAACCGCTGAAGATCAACGACTATGGCCGCAACGTGGCCAAGATGATTGCCAATGCCAAGACCCTGGCCGACCGCGACGAGCGCAACCGCATGGCGCAGACCATTGTGGAGGTGATGGCGCACGTGAACCCGAAGGTGAAGGAACGCACCGACTACCGCCACATTCTGTGGGACCACCTGATGCTGATGGCCGACTATGAACTCGACGTGGACTGCCCCTACGAGGTGCGGCGCGGCGAAGGTGCGGTGCCCAGGCCCAACGCCATAGCCTACCGCAACAGCCACATCACCTACCGCCACTACGGGCGTGCGCTGGAGGACATGATCAGGGTGGTGGCGGAGATGCCCGAGGGCGACGAGCGGACGCTGCTGACCGAGCAGATAGCCCACACGATGAAACGGCAGTATCTGCAGTGGAACCGCGACACGGTGGACGACCAGCTCATCCGCGACCAGCTGGCCGAGCTCAGCGGAGGACGGTTGCAGCTGAAGGACGACTTCCGTTTCCACGACGCCAAGTTCTACACCGATGCCGCCACAACCGCCGCCGCCAAGAAGGAAGGCGCGCAGCGGGGCCGGAGAAAGAAAAAGAAATAGCCACACCGATACCGACTGCGCATGGCCAGTTTTGAGATAAAAGGAGGCAGGAAGCTGCGAGGCGAGATAGTGCCGCAGGGAGCCAAGAACGAGGCGCTGCAGGTGCTGTGCGCCGTGCTGCTCACCGGCGAGAGGGTGCGCATAGAGCATGTGCCCGACATACGCGACGTGAACCGCCTCATCGACCTGCTCCGGCTGCTCGGGGTCGGCGTGTGGGAAGACACGGCGGCGGCCTGCGAGAGCGGGCGCACCTTCGAATTCCAGGCCGACCGGGTGAACCTCGACGCGCTGGAGAGTGCCGACTATCGCAGCCAGGCCGGCACGCTGCGCGGAAGCATCATGCTGGTGGGGCCGCTGCTGGCGCGCTTCGGCCAGGCCGTGGTGCCGCAACCCGGCGGCGACAAAATCGGCCGCCGCCGCCTCGACACCCACTTCATCGGCATGGAGCGGCTCGGCGCCGAGGTGGACTACAGGCGCGGAGGCTACACGGTGAGTGCCAAGCGCCTGAAAGGCTGCTATATGCTGCTCGACGAGGCCTCGGTAACCGGCACGGCCAACATAGTGATGGCGGCGGTGATGGCCCACGGCACCACTACCATCATGAATGCCGCCTGCGAACCCTACGTCTACCAGCTGTGCCACATGCTCAACTCGATGGGTGCCCGCATCAGCGGGGTGGGGAGCAACCTGCTCACCATACGCGGCGTGCGCGAGCTGCACGGCTGCACCCACCGCCTGCTGCCCGACATGATCGAGGTGGGGTCGTTCATAGGCATGGCCGCCATGACGCAGGGCGACATCACCATCAAGAACGCCCAGGTGAAGCACCTCGGGCTCATTCCGCAGGTGTTCCGCCGACTGGGCATCGAGGTGTGGCAGAAAGGCGACGACCTGTATGTGCCGCCGCAGGAGCACTATGAAATCGAGCGGTTTATGGACGGCAGCATCATGACGGTGGCCGACGCGCCGTGGCCGGGGTTCACACCCGACCTGATTTCGATAGCTCTGGTGGTGGCCACGCAGGCCAAGGGCAGCGTGCTGATACACCAGAAGATGTTCGAGAGCCGCCTGTTCTTTGTGGACAAGTTGATAGACATGGGGGCGCAGATCATCCTCTGCGACCCGCACCGCGCCACGGTGATAGGCCTCGACCGCGGCTACAAGCTGCGCGGGGTGCGCATGGCCTCGCCCGACATACGCGCAGGCGTGGCGCTGCTCATCGCGGCCCTCAGCGCCGAAGGCACCAGCCGGATTGACAACATCGAACAAATAGACCGCGGCTACCAGCACATCGACGAACGACTGCGCCGGCTGGGAGCCGATATAAGGAGGATATGACCATGTTCAATCTATTCAAGAAGAAGCACGAACCCAGACCCATCTTTGCCGCCCTCGGCACCGACATGCACTGCCATCTGGTGCCCCGGGTGGACGACGGCTCGAAGTGCGTGGAAGAAAGCGTCGACTGCCTCAACGCACTCAAATCGGTGGGCTACAACAAGGTGATTATCACCCCCCACTTCCAGCATCCCCGCTTCCCCAACAAGGAAGAGGACATCGAGCGCCGCTATGCCGACCTGCGGAGGCAGGCCGTCGAGGCAGGTGTGGAGATAGAGATGGCCGGAGTGGCGGGCGAATACCGCATCGACACCGGCTTCAAGCAGCGCCTCGACCAGCCGAAGTTCCTGAAGATTGCCGACAAGTATGTGCTGGTGGAGTTCTCGCTCAACCAACAGATGATGGGGAGCGACGAGATGATTTTCGACATGCAGATGATGGGCTACGAGGTCATTCTGGCCCACCCCGAGCGCTACCCCTACCTCGGAGTGCTGGGACAACGCATGGAACAGCTTAAAAATCAGGGAGTCTTCTTCCAGATAAACGTGCTCTCGCTGGGCGGCTTCTACGGCGAGGAGCCCAAGCGCCGCGCCCTCGAGATGCTCGACCGCGGGTGGGTGGAGTTTATGGGCACCGACACCCACAACACCATGTATGCCCAGGCGCTGGTAGACCTGAGCAACGACCGCAAGGTGGAGAAGATATTGGAGAAGCACGAGTTCCTGAACAAGATGCTCTGAATGCATCGCGCCCCCTCCGTGCCCGACAGGCACAGGCGGCGGCGCACAGGCTCCGGGCGGACCGATGGCACAATAAAGACTGCGCCGGAGCGTTACCATTGTGTTCAACACCATTGATACAAAAAACCACAGCTACACATGAAAGCATACATATTTCCCGGACAGGGAGCCCAGTTTGTGGGCATGGGCAAGAACCTCTACGACGGCAATGCCGCGTGCCGCGACATGTTTGAGCGGGCCAACGAAGTCATCGGCTTCCGCATCACCGACCTGATGTTTGGCGGCACCCCCGACGACCTGAAGCAGACCCGCGTAACCCAGCCTGCCATCTTCCTCCACTCGGTCATCCTCGCCAAGTACCTGGGCGAGGCGTTCCGTCCCGACATGGTGGGCGGCCACTCGCTGGGCGAGTTCTCGGCACTGGTGGCAGCCGGCGCGATGGACTTCGAGGACGGCCTGCGGCTCGTGATAGCCCGCGCCAACGCCATGCAGCGCTGCTGCGAACAGACCCCGTCGACCATGGCCGCCGTGCTGAAACTCGACGACAAGACGGTGGAGGACATCTGCGCCTCCGTCGAGGGCGAGGTGGTGGTGCCGGCCAACTACAACTGCCCTGGCCAGCTGGTGATCAGCGGCACCAACGAAGGGGTGGCGCAGGTGTGCGAGAAGGTGAAGGAAGCCAAGGGCAAGGCACTGCCACTGGCAGTGGGCGGCGCCTTCCATAGCCCGCTGATGGAACCCGCCCGCGTAGAGCTGGCCCAAGCCATCGAACAGACGGCTTTCAAAGCCCCCGTCTGCCCCTGCTACCAGAATGTGGACGCCCTGCCCCACACCGACCCCGCCGAAATCAAGCAACGCCTGCTGATGCAGCTCACCTCGCCCGTGCGCTGGACGGCTACCGTGCAGCACATGCTGGCCGACGGAGCCACCGAATTTATCGAGGTCGGTCCCGGCACCGCCCTGCAAGGCATGGTGAAGCGCGTCAATCCCGACGCCAACGCCCACTCGGCGGAGTGAGGCGTCACAATTCACAGTTCACAATTCACCAATCCATGGAACAGCAACTGCTTATCTATAACACCCTGAGCCGCCAGAAAGAGCTCTTCCGCCCGCTGACCGAAGGTCGCGTGGGCATGTATGTCTGCGGCCCCACCGTCTATGGCGACGGACACCTCGGCCATGCCCGCCCTGCCATCACCTTCGACGTGGTCTTCCGCTACCTGCAGCACCTCGGCTACAAGGTGCGCTACGTGCGCAACATCACCGACGTGGGTCACCTCGAACACGATGCCGACGAGGGCGAGGACAAGATTGCCAAGAAAGCCCGGCTGGAGCAGCTGGAGCCGATGGAGGTGGCACAACACTACACCAACCGCTACCACGCCGCCATGGAGCGGCTCAACGTGCTGCCCCCCAGCATCGAGCCGCACGCCTCCGGCCACATCATGGAGCAGATCGCCCTCGTGCAGCAAATCCTTGACGCAGGCTACGCCTACGTCAGCAACGGAAGCGTCTACTTCGATGTGCGCAAATACCAAGCCGACACGCACAAGTACGGCCAGCTCAGCGGCCGCGTCATCGAGGAGATGCTCGCCACCACCCGCGAACTCGACGGGCAGGACGAGAAGCACTTCAGCGGCGACTTCGCCCTGTGGAAGAAGGCCGCGCCGGAACACATCATGCGCTGGCCCTCGCCCTGGAGCGACGGCTTCCCTGGCTGGCACGCCGAGTGCACGGCGATGGGGGCCAAGTACCTCGGTTCCCCGTTCGATATCCACGGCGGCGGCATGGACCTCGTCTTCCCCCACCACGAGAGCGAGATCGCGCAGTGCGTCGCCTCCACCGGCCACGCCCCCTGCCGCTACTGGATGCACAACAACATGATTACCATCAACGGGCAGAAGATGGGCAAGAGCCTCGGCAACTTCATCACCCTCGATGAGTTTTTCACCGGCAGCCACGATCTGCTCTCCCAGGCCTACTCGCCCATGACCATCCGCTTCTTCATCCTGCAAGCCCACTACCGCAGCACCGTCGACTTCAGCAACGAAGCCCTCCAGGCCGCCGAGAAGGGCTATGCCAAGCTGATGGAGGCCTACAAGGCACTGGGACGCCTGCAAGCCCGCAAGGACGAACCCGCCAACGCCGTCGTGGCCACGTTCCGCCCGAAATGCTACGAGGCCATGAACGACGACTTCGCCACCCCGATGGTCATCAGCCACCTCTTCGAAGCCGCCAAGCTCATCAACAGCGCCGCCGATGGCAAGCTGCACCTGCCGCAGGCCGACATCGACGAACTGCGCGGACTCTTCGACACCTTCCTCTTCGACATCCTCGGCATGAAGGACGAGACCGCCGAAGGCGGCAATGCCGGATTGGTGGACGGCCTGATGCAGATCATCCTCGATATCCGCGCCACCGCCAAAGCCAACAAGGACTGGACCACCAGCGACCGCCTCCGCGACGCCCTCAACGCCCTCGGCATCTCCGTCAAGGACGGCAAGGACGGCGCCACCTACAGCCTGTGAACCTACTCATCAGTCATCAAACGGTAAAGAAATATAGAAAAAGTGCAGCAACGGCACAACGTTAACCAATACACCATACTCATAAAAAGGAACATATCAACTTAAATATTAAACCATAGCGTTTGCTGTATTCGAGTCTTTCTAAAATCCCCAAATAGAAAAAGAACACCGAAACGAATAAGCACGATATCTGCGCGCGAGGCGTAGGTCTGCTTATTTGAGGTGTGGGCATGGGGATGCCCAGAAAGACGATGAGCAAGAAACCGATTGCCTCGTCGCCTTTTTGTGTATCACCAGCCTGCAACGCTCTCGATAGGCAGCCGCGCTACAAAACCACGCGCAGCACCATGAACAAAACACGCGAAGAGCTGGTGGCCGACCTACGGCGGAGGGTGGCCGACCACATTTTGGAACCCACCAATGCCGCCCTGCTGGAGAGGCTCATTATGCAGGCCGTCGACGATAACGAGGCGGTGATGATTGCCTCGCTCGGCACCACCTACAAGCGCACAGGCCTTCATTTCGACAAGCGGCTCGAGCGCCCCACCACCGACATCCACTATTTTCGCCGCAACGAAGCCCTCTCGTTCGGCAACGACGGAAATCCGCACCGCCTCGTCATCGGCGACAACCTGCACGCCTTGCAGAACCTGCTGATCCAGTACCGCGGGCAGGTGGACGTCATCTACATCGACCCGCCCTATGGCAAAGACAGCATGGAGGAGTTTGCCGAGACGAACTATGAGAACGACATCACGCGCGACAACCTGCTCTCGATGCTGCACCCGCGCCTGATGCTGGCGCGGCAGCTGCTCTCAGACAACGGTGTCATCTTCTGCTCTATCGACGACCGCAACCAAGCCTACGTCAAGTGCCTCTTCGATGATGTGTTCGGGGAAAGAAATTTTGTAGGTACTATTATATGGCAATCGGCAACAGACAATAATCCCCGCCAGATTACTACGGAACACGAATATGTTATCTGCTATGCAAAAGATGCTGGTTACCTTGACAAATGGCAAGTAACCTCAAAGAAAGCAGTACTCATCGAGCGTAAGTATGAAGAACTGAAGAAACGATATGTGAAAGTATCGGAGATACAATCGGCATTGCGTTCGTGGATAAAAGAGAATGAAGCAGAGTTGAGCGGTGTGACACACTACAACAATGTAGACGACAAAGGTGTATATAGTAACTCTTCTAACTCATCCAATACAAAGCCTGGAGGCTATACTTTCGACATTATTCACCCTGTCACTCAAAAACCCTGTACTAAACCTGCATTTGGTTGGAGATGGAAAGAAGATACTTTTTTAGAGTATGCAGCACAAGGAGATGTTGAGTGGGGAAAAGATGAGACGACACAACCACATATCAAGAAGAGAATAGATACTGTAACTGAACAACTAAAAAGCATTTACTATGAAGATGGACGAGCTGCGACGAAGCTTCTTGAGTCTATCTTCGGAAACAAAAAAACGTTTGACAACCCCAAACCCGTTGCTCTAATCTCGAGACTGATTGAATTTGCTACATCAAAGGAGGCCCTTGTGCTGGATTTCTTCGCCGGCAGCGGCACCACAGGGCAGGCGGTGCTGGAACTGAACCGAAAAGACGGCGGCAACCGCCGCTTTATCCTATGCCAGCTCAACGAGGTTACCGATACCACCCCGAACGGCATCGCCCACGATGTTACGGCCAAACGCCTCAAACGCGTGATGACAGGCGAGTGCTACGACGGCACACGCGACTTCCCCTGGGCGCAGAAGAACCAGCCCTACGGAGGCAGCCTCGAGGTGGTGGACATCGCCACAGTGGCCGACTTCAACGCCATGCCCGGTCAGTCGGCCTTCGATGTGATCGACGAGACTCTCTACGGACAACCGCCTTTAGTTTCGATGGAACAAAAGGTGGAGTGGGTGTGCCGCAATTTCTCCTCCACCCAGACGACCCTCGAGAACGACCAAGAATGGAAAGCCCGCCGGATGGAGGCCGACAACCGATGACGCAGGAAGCCATAGACCTACAGCAACGTGCCGTGGCACAGATGGTGGAGAGACTCCCACGGCACAACGAACTGACCTTCCGCGCCCCTACGGGCAGCGGCAAGACGCGGATGATGGCCGACATGATGCAGCGGGTGCTGGCCGTGCAGCCACAGGTGGTGTTTCTCGTGAGCACCCTCTCGAAAGGAGACCTGGCCCGGCAGAACTACGAGCAGTTCCGCAGTCTCGCCTCCGAAGGTACCTTCCCAGCCCTGCGGCCTTACCTGATCAACACCGAGGCGGGAAGCGAAGAACGGCTCTTCATTCCCGAAGGCTACAATGTCTATGTGCTGCCGCGCGACCTCTACAAACATGGAGGACGGCTGATGCAGGGAGTGATGCAGGACTTCCTGATGGACACGGTGATGATTTGCGGCCACCCCGTCTACCTGGTCAAGGACGAATGCCACCAGGCCACCCACAACCTCGACGATCTCGCCTCGGGCTTTTTCAGCAAGGTGGTCAACTTCTCCGCCACACCCAACCTGCGGCGCGGCCAGCACCCCGACGTGGAGATAACTGATGACGAGGCCGTCCGTGCCGCCCTCATCAAACATGTGGAGATGGGCTGCGACGACGACACGGTGGAAGACGCACTGCGTAAACTTGAGGAGATACAGCCACAGTACCGCGACCTGCTGGGTGTGAACCCTTGCCTCATCATCCAGATTTCCAACAAACAGAAAGCCGCCGAGGAACTGTCCGCCATCGAGGAACGGCTGACGCAACATCAGCAGCTGAAATGGATGCTCATAGTGGATAAAGAGAAGGACTGCCGCACCAACGACAAGGTGGGGCGGTTGCCCGTCGGCCGGTGGAAGGACTATGCCAAGGGCAACAACTCGACGGTGGATGTCATCGTCTTCAAGATGGTCATCAGCGAAGGGTGGGATATCCCGCGGGCCTGCATGCTTTACCAAGTGCGCGACACCACCAGCCGCCAGCTCGACGAACAGGTGATGGGGCGCGTGCGCCGCAACCCGCGCCTGGCCGACTACGAACGGCTCTCGCCTGAAGCTCAGCGTCTGGCCACCACCGCCTGGGTGTGGGGGCTGCCACCCGAGAAGATGCGCCGCATGATGGCTGTGCGTCTTGCCGGCCGCGAAGAGATTCCGGCCAGACTGCAGGTGAAGACCACCGTGCTGAAACCACTCACCGAACGAACAGACTTCGACGCAGAGGAACTACTTGGAAGCATCAAGACCGACATCACCCATTCCTCTCTCTTTACCCTCTTCAGGTCTTTACAACGTGCCGACGTACAAGTGCGGCAGCTATGCTACCAATATGCCGACGGACACAGCGGCCGCTGGTGGCATTTCGTGGAGAATATCGGCAAGGTGGAGAAAGCATTCAGCAGCTATGTGTGCGACTACGAGCGCAGCATGGTGGTGAAGGAAGAGACCGTATCGCTACCGCTTACTTCGCTCTACACCGACAACGCCCACTACGCCACCATCGCCGACTGGGTCTGGCGCCGCCGCGACGGAAGAGACCGCTTCTCGTTCGACAGCGAGGCCGAACGGGAGTGGGCCGAGGTATTGAAGGATTTGTCGCACAAGGCTATGATGCACACGGGCGACGAGGTGCTGACCGACAGCGGCGACCGCTACCTTTGGGGCAAGAATTACCTTGCAGGATCGGCCATCTGGTTCGAATACTACCAAGCCGGTATCCACGCCTCCTATCCCGACTTCGTCATGCGCGACCGGCAGGGAAGGATACATCTTTTCGAGGTGAAAAGCGTCAATGTGGCGCAAGGGTCATTGTTCGATACCGAAGAGTACAAGGAGAAGGTGCGTACGCTGAAAGAGTGCTATCGCCATTGCTCGCGTCTCACCGGTCAGCTGTTCTATCTGCCTGTGCTGCGAGGCGACGAGTGGCAGATTACCCGCTTCGCCGACGGGAACGAAAGCCAGCTCTCCATAGACGCATTCCTCGACTCTCTGACCGCCTGACAGCATCGGCTTGCAAGGATGGAGGCCACCACCCATTCATGTTTGCAAGCACGCAGTTTGCCAATTGACACTGGTATAGGGACCCTGCACGAGGGGCTCTTCCCCGTTTCGTAAAAATAAAGCTTGTGAGCTTTTCGCTTCGATCTGTCCTCGTCCGCAATCACCTGTATATAGGAGAACAAATCCGGAAGCTGCTGTGCCTCGTCGAGTATCATACTGGTGCCGTCCTGTTTGAGAAACGGCGTAGGATCGGCCTCGACCCATGCCTGCGTGTCAGGATTTTCAAGATTGACATACTTGTAGTGCGGAAAGGCCATCTTACACAAGGTGGTCTTCCCCGACTGCCGTGGACCCGTCAGCATCAGCACCTGAAAGCTGCCTCCAAGTCGCAGAATCTCTTCTTTTAGTTCCCTGTTCATCATACCAATATATTGAAATATTGCCGATTTGGAGTTCAATTCCAAATTGGCGCAAAATCACGCAAATTATTTGATACAAAGCAAGAAATATCACCCTGAATGCATAACCGGAGCAACGTCAAGAAGGTTTTTTGGAATGCAATCCAAAAAGTTTGCCAAATCCGAAAGTTTTGGGAACGCAATCCAAAAAGTTTGCCGGACACGGCGCGGCGGAGGCTGTTTCACCTGTGGTTTGCACAATACAAAAGAGGCATGTACGTTTCTTATAGCGTACACATAATCCATCCTATGCAGAAACGCCATACCGACCGACGCCTCTATTTCGACGAGCTTGCGGCCACCTCGCGCGAGTTCTACCTCGACCATGTGCGGAGCGTTGCACACGTCGGACAGGGTACCCGCGTGCTGGAGATAGGCTGCGGCGAGGGCGGCAACCTGCTCCCTTTCGCCGAGGCGGGTTGCCACATTACAGGCATCGACATCGACAACGCACGCATCGACAACGCACGCCGCTTCTTCGCCGAAGCCGGACAGCAGGGCGACTTCATCGCCTCCGACTTCCTGGCTGTCCCCGTGCCCACCACCGAGGCCGAGGCCTACGATGTGGTGCTGGTGCACGATGTCATTGAGCACATCGAGCCGCCCCACAAGCTTTCCTTCTTGCGGCTGATGCAGAGTTTCATGAGGCCTGGTGCTGTGGCGTTCTTCGCATTCCCCGCCTGGCAGATGCCTTTCGGCGGACACCAGCAGATTTGCCGCAGCCGCCTCTCAAAGTTGCCTTTCATCCACCTGCTGCCCACCGGCGCATACAGATCCCTGTTGCGCCGCTGCGGTGAACCCGACAGTGTGGTCGACGAGCTGCTGAGCATCAAGCGCAGCCGTATGCCGATCGGGCGCTTCCAACGGCTGGCGAAGGAGGCTGGCATGTCGGTCGAGCGGCGCACTTTCTGGCTCATCAACCCCCACTATAAGCAGAAGTTCGGCCTTAAGCCGCTGCGCGAGGTGTGGCCGTTCGGCGAAATTCCCTGGCTGCGCAATTTCTATACCACATCAGCCTGGTATCTCCTTACTCCCGTTGCATCAACCCAGATAAACAAATGAAAAAAACCGACTGGATACTCCTTGCTTGCGTAGCCGCCGTGGCTGCGCTGTTCGCCTTCCCGCAGACCCGCTGCGCCGAAGGCTTCAACTGGGCCACCGCCCACCACCCCTACATCATGGCGTTCTTCAAGTTCGCCGTCCTCGCCACCCTGGGCGAGATGCTGGCCCTCCGCATCCGCGAAGGGGTCTACAGCAAAAAGGGCTTCGGCGTGCTGCCCCGCATGATGGTGTGGGGCTTCCTCGGCATGTGCATCGCCATGGCGATGGTCGTTTTCAAAAGTGGCGTGCCGGTGTTCCTCGGCACGGTGGCCGATGCCGTCAGCGGCACCCAAGGCCATGCCGCCGCCTGCGCCGCCGTGTTCAAAGCCCCGGAACTCACCTGGGGCAAGCTGGGTGTGGCGTTCGCCGTCAGCGTGCTGATGAACACCATCTTCGCCCCGGTGATGATGACTTTCCACAAGTGCACCGACATCCACATCACCGAGAACGGTGGCACGGTGCGCGGCTTGCTCCGCCCGATGAAGATGCGCGAAATCTTCAGCCGGAAAATCAACTGGGACACCCAGTGGAACGTCGTCTTCAAGAAGACCATCCCCCTCTTCTGGTTCTCGGCCCACACCATCACCTTCATCCTGCCCCAGAACCTGCAGGTGCTCTTTGCCGCCCTGCTCGGCGTCGCCCTGGGGCTGATACTGGCCCTGGCGGGAGGCAGCAAGAAATGAACATCAAGCCAATCAAACAGGGCAAACTATTTCAACTAGTTATACTAGTCCAACTATCTATACTAGCACTATCTTCAAGCCCACTCCAGGCGCAACCACGCCTCCAATGGCACGGCTTCGTCAATCCCCACTACTATGCCGACAGCCGCTCGGTGGTGGGCGGGCGCGAGGATATGATGCTCTTCTTCCCCAAGCCCGTGCTGCGCGACAGCCTGGGTCGCGACCTCAACGACGGCTGGCAGGCCGACATGCTGGCCATCACCGCACGCCTCGGCCTCCGCATCGACGGCCCTGAGCTGCTGGGAGCAAAGGCCTCGGCATATATCGAAGGCGACTTCACCGGATCGACCAACGCCACCATCAACACCCTGCGCCTGCGGCACGCCTATATCGACATGCAGTGGGCGCACCACCGCCTGCTGGCCGGGCAGTACTGGCACCCGATGGTGGTGCACGAAATCATGCCCATGACCAACCCGCTGAACATGGGCGCCCCCTTCCACCCTTATGCGCGCCAACCTCAGCTGCGCTACGAGTGCCGCCTCCACGCTTTCGAAGCCGTGGCCGTAGCGGCTTGGCAGCTCGACAACATGAGCCAGGGGCTGCTCGACGGCACGGCGGCCTCAAGCACCCGGTTTGCACGCCGCAGCCTGCTGCCCGAGCTGTCCGCACAGCTGCGCTTCCGTCCGCGGGGCGACAGCCTGCTGTTCGGCGCAGCCGCCAACCTCAAGACCATCCGGCCCGTGCTGCCCGACCCCGACGCAAAGGTGCATTCCTCCTTCTCATGGAGCCTTTTCGGCAAAGCCATCGCCGGTCCCATGGCCGTCAAGGCCCAAGCCCTGCTCGGCAACAGCCTCTATGAGATATGTTCGCTGGGCGGCTACCTGATGCTGCCCGACGGCACCTGCCGCGACTGGCACTTCAACACCTTCTGGCTCGACCTCGAACGCTGCCGCGGCCACTGGCGGCCGGGGCTCTTCCTCGGCTATGCCTACAACCTCGACTATGGCAACGGCGAGTCCGCCTACCTCTTCGGGCGCGGCCACGACATGCACTATCTCTGGCGCATACAGCCCCGCCTCACCTACACCACCCTCTCGGCCCTCGCCTTCACCGCCGAGGCCGAATACACCCGCGCCGGCTACGCCGACCCCGTCGGCAACCTGCGCCTCTCGTTAAGCATGGTCTATGCTTTCTGACCGTCGAGCCGTGCCCGGCGCACGGTGAGCGCCACCGAAAGCCCGCTCAGCGCCATCACCAGCAGGAACGTCCACACGAAGTCCTGCACCCGCATGGCCACCGGGAACGCGCTGGTTACGAAGTTGCCGTCGCCCATCTTGATGATGCCCCACTGCTGCTGCGCAAAGCTCATCGCAAAGCCCAGCGCGAGCCCGGCCGCCACGGCTATGCCGCATATCAGCAGCCCTTCGGTGAGGAAGGTGCGCCGCAGCTGCCGCGTGGTCATGCCCATGCTGCGCAGGGTGAAGACGTCGCGCCGCTTGTTGATGATCAGCAGCGAGAGCGATGCCACCAGGCTCAAGGTGGAGATGAACACGATGAGCGACAGGATGAGGTAGATGCCCAGACGCTCGGTGCGGAAAATCTTGAAGTAGAGCGGCTGCTGGTCGTAGCGGTCCTTCACCCGCAGCGCCGTGCCCTGTGCCGCGGCCCAGGCCTCGACCCGCTTCTTCACCCGCTCCACCTGCCTGCCGTCGGCCACCTTGAGGGCCACTGCCGTGCACTCATCGTCGGCGTAGTCGGTCAGTTTCCGCACAAAGCCGATGTCGGCCACCACATAGCGCTGGTCGATGTCCTGCTGGATGAAGAAGTTGCCCACCGGTAAGGCATAGCCTATGCGGAAGGCCTGGTCCAGGGTCAGCCCCATCGAGGCGGTGCCCCGGCGGGGTATGTGCACCGCCGCCATGCGGTTGGAGTGGGGCGACATGCCGAGGTTGTACCACACCTCGCCGCCCATCACCAGAGCGGGGATGTCGCCCGCCTGCAGGCCGTAGCGGCCTTCGTGAATCAGCGTGTCGAGCCCCGAGAGGAGGCGGTAGGTCGAGTCCACCCCCCGGAGCGACACGATGGCCTGGTTGCCGCCGTAGGTGAGCCAGGCCGTCTCGCCCACCATCGGGCTCACCAGCGCCACTCCCTCCACCTGCCGCAGCGAGGCTTCGGCTCCGGCTTCCAGGCGGAACGTCTTGCCCTCGGCGGGCTCCACCACCAGTTCGGGGTCGAAGGTGCCGAACAGACCCTTCGTAATCTCGCCAATGCCGTTGTAGACCGACAGCACCACAATCAGCGCCGCCGTGCTCACCATCAGCCCGATGAGCGACACCCACGAGATGACCGTAACCACCGAGCGGTGGCGGCGGGCGAAGAGGTAGCGCAGGGGCTGGTCCTGCCTGGCCAGAATGGCCGCCTTCATGTTCGCACGCTCACGCACAAGCTCCTGCTCCTCAAAGCGCGGCTTTGTCAGAATGAGCTCAAGAAGATTCATGAGATCGCTGCTCTTCCCGGCGGGTGCCTCCATCCTGACGCTGAAGGACTGGC
>ERZ842401.4987-NODE-4987-length-15023-cov-4.868987_pt1 | contig 15023 bp, 12 predicted proteins | sample MGYA00521270_ERZ842401 | MGnify/ENA primary metagenome ERZ842401 (study PRJEB31892, sample SAMEA3878208) | bioreactor metagenome | biome: Moose rumen | place: Sweden | collected 2011-10 | study: EMG produced TPA metagenomics assembly of the PRJEB12797 data set...
CGGGATCGTTCCAATCCACGGTGTTTTCCTTGTGGCTTTTGTAATTGCCGGAAGGCAATTTGATTCTATTTCCATCCTCGTCCAAGTCGTAAATCTTTCTTGCCTTCGGCAGCCACTGGACATGCTCGTCCATGGCGCGCATGGTGAGCATGATATGGGCGTGGGGATTGCCGTCACCTTTATCATGGATAGCGTAATCGGCAATCATGCCATTGGATACAAACTGTTGCTGGCAATATTCCCGGATCAGCGGTTCATATTGTTCTTTTGGGAGTTCTCGCGGCAGGGCGATGATGAATCCTCGGGCAAGCTGAGCGTTCCATTGCTTTTCGGAATTTTCTACCGCATTCCATAACGCCTGACGATCTGCATATTCCTTCGGCGCGTGAGACGGAAGCAGGATTCCTTTAGCCAAAACCTCGTGGGCTTTATAAGCATAATTCTTGGTTCTCTGGTCATATTCGCTGAACAATTTCTCTCCGCTTTGGTAAGCGGCTCCGGCAACGGCGGATTGACCCTTGCTCCGCTGCCGGATGCTGATGCTGAAATGTGGGCAGGCGATCTTTTCCTCACCGTCCTTTCCTTTGGAGTAGCCGGTTTACCGGCACAGGGGCTTGCCCATGTTGCAGGATATTCCGTAGAATATCCTGCTCAAAGTGGAGGCGGAAGCCGAAACGTCCGCCTCGCAGAGCGCAATGGCACCGTATAAACGGTGTATAATTGCGCCCTGTGACCAGGGACGATCTTACTCTGAATCAAGCTTTTCGCAGCTCATTTTGTGGGACATCCCACAAATCGTTTCTTTAATATATGCTGTTTCTTGGGTAGAAACCTCCGGGCTGTTGAAAGCGGTTCTCAGCAGTTGAAATACCTGGTCATCCGTCAAAAGAAGTGGTTTTCGCAGAAACGATTCCAGCATTGCACCGCGAGTAAAAATCCGATGGTTCCGTCTTTTTCGTTCAAGCTGGGCCCGTTCCTGTTTCAGGATTTTCATTTGATCTGCATAATGTTTCGCTTTCCCTTCTGCCGCTAAAATCCGCTGTTCCAGTTCATTTCTTTCTTGCTCATTGCTCATGGCTTTCCTCTAAATTTGCTGCGTCATCCATTTCCCCGAATGGAGCAGGAGCAGAACATTCCTTTGCTACAATCAATTCCTGCAATTTCTTTTGAGAAAAGCTGCTGCGGAACATAATTTCCAGCAGATAAGAAATATCTCCATCAGTCAACTTCAAAGGTTCTTTCAAAAAAGATTCCAAGATTTTTCCCCGACTAATCAGCCGTTCATTTTCCTCCTGTTCCGCCAATAATTTTTTCTTGGCTTGCAGAGCTTTCTTCTCTTCCTTCGTTTTTTGTAGGCGAGCTTCTGTCCGCTTCAGCTGTTCTTCAATTTTGCTGCTTTTCATGGTTTTTATTCTCCTCCATCCATCATAAAATGATCTTGATTGCCTGTATCCGGCGAATCCTTTTTGCCAGCCCGCGCGCTGCTGACGGAAATCATTTTATCATCGCAAAAGCCTCCCTGCCGTATATCCAAAAGGATGGAAAAACGAATAAAAAGCAGGAAAATTCCACGCTTATGGAAAACAATAATATGGACAAAAAACACGGGAGAGATTGGAAAATGCTGACGATTCAAGAGAGGCTGCGGGATTTACGGGATGATAGCGGATTAAATCTGGAACAGCTTGCCGAAGCGACAGGTCTTTCCAAATCAGCTTTGGGCAATTATGAAAGCAACGAATTCAAGGACATCAGCCATTATGCCATTATCAAACTGGCGAAATTCTATGGCGTGACCACGGATTACTTGCTTGGCCTTTCAGAAACAAAAAAACACTCAAAAGCAGACATCAACAGCCTGCACTTAAGTGATGAATTGATCGATATATTACAGGAGGGGAAAATCAATATTCCTCTGTTTTGCGAACTTGCTGCACACAAGGATTTCCCGAAATTACTGGCGGATATTGAGATTTACGTCAATCGTTTTGCCTCCAAAGTGATCGAATTCGTGAACACGTTTGTCAATACCGGGAGGAAACAAATCATTGAGAAGTGCCACCCTCTCCAACCGGATCATATTCTGGATATGCTGAGCGAAATCCAGGTTGACGAAGGAAACTTTTTTGATAAGCGAATCCATGATGATATGGATGCCATTGTGAAAGATATTCGGGAAGCGCATAAGGACAGGAGCGAAAGCGCATTGGATGATCCCAATTACGACCCGATCACGCTGATGACCAAGACGCTTGATGAATTACAACATTTCAGAGGTAGTGAAACGGAAAAGCGAGTATTATTTTTCTGTAAGGCGAATGGGATTATTTACTCCAAGCTGACGTATGAGGAAAAGCTGTGGCTGACGAGAATTATTCAAAAATCGAAAAAGGTGCAATCCGCTATATCGCAGCGTGGAAAAAACAAATAAATTCGTCCACACACAAGATCCTTAAAATCTTGGATAGGAAATCTCGAAAATGTTGTTGTAATCGTAATACGTTTGTGATATACTTAATTACATAAATCAAGATATATGAATGCAGAGGAAATAAGCCATGCCTGAAAAGAAACTGATTATTCGACCTCACCGTTATGCCGGAGAAACGACCGTCATTTCTCTCCGACTTCCCAAAGAAATGCTGGCGATCATTGACCGGGCGGCCCAAGATACAGGTCGAACAAGAAACGAGATCGTAGTATTATCCATGGAATTTGCTTTAGAGCATATGGAAATCACTGATAAATAATAACTGCTATGCTGGAGTGTCACAAAATAAGGGAGGCTGTACAAATGGCGAAGTTTGCGATTGCGTGTCCGGTGTGTGGAAAATATGCCGAAGGAAAAACTGGTTTCTTTGCTCGGAAGAGAATTGAATGTTCATGCGGTAATATCATCGACGTTCGTACTGATAAACTGTCAACTCGGCAGTGTTCACATTGTGGCAACCAGATTATTTTTGATCAAACAAAAGGCGCAGATGCTGTATGTCCTGTCTGTCACGAAAAAGTGAATACGTTGGCAGATCAGCAGGTATTACAAGTATTCAGTTGCCGTCAGTGTGGAATCCGATTGTCCACCACCAGTAGCGTATCCACATATATTTGCCCGGTGTGCGATTGTGAAAATAATGTGCAGGAACGGCTGATGACCGAAAAAATTCGTAAGGACGGTTTAGCCAGCATCATCAAATACGAAGGCGATAACAGCATCTTTATCTGGAAGCATCCTATCGAGGATTTTAATTACGGCTCCCAATTGATCGTACATGAGAGCCAGGAAGCCATCTTCTTCAAAGATGGTCAGGCCTTGGATTTATTCGGTCCCGGGCGCTACACCTTGGAAACCCAGCAGCTTCCCCTGCTGGAAAAAGTCTATAAACTGCCCACCGACACCGAGGGCACCTTCCATAGCGAAGTGTACTTCATCAACAAAACCGTGCAGATGGGCTTGAAATGGGGCACGCCGGAAAAGGTGCGCTTTATCGATCCCTTGACCGGCACGCCCCTGCAGTTGGGCGCATCCGGCGAAATGAATATACAAGTCAGCAATTCCCGGAAGCTGCTGGTGAAGCTGGTGGGCACCATGCAGGGCATTTCCTGGGAAGAAGGGCCAGGCCTGACTAAATCCATCCAGGCGTCTTTCCGGCCACTGATCACCAGCGCGGTGAAAACCAACCTGTCAGCGGTGATCAAGAACGAGGCCATCGACATTCTGGAAATCGACGAAAAGCTGGACATTATTTCCGCTGCTTTGCAGAACGCGATTTTGCCCGGCTTTGAGGATTATGGATTAACTATACCGCAATTCTATGTAACAAATGTAGTTTTGCCTGAGGATGATCCCAACTTCAAGCGTATTCGTGAGCTGCATACTATCACACTTCAAACCAGAGTGTATCAAGCCGAGGCCACGGTAAAAACAGCTCAGGCACAAAGTGAAACCATGTATCGCACGGCGCAGGAGCAGAGTAAGGCAGCCATCGAAGCCGCTCACCGCGAGGCTGAGTTGCAACGTCAAACTACTGAAACTGAGATCGCTCGGCGAGAAGCTGAACGCAAAGTGATTGCAGCCCAGGCCGAAGCTCAAGCGCAGCGCATGGCGGGATTGACAGAAGCCGAGATCATGGCTGCAAAGGGCTATAGCCAAAAAGATGTGCTCCAAGCCGAAGTGCAAAAAGCCTATGCCGAAGGAATCGGTAACATGGGGCCTGTGGTAAGCGGCAACGGAGGAAGCAGCATCGTGGGCGATGTGCTGGGGCTGGGCGTGGGTATGGCAGCAGCTCTGGCCATCGCACCGCAGTTGGGTGGCATGATGCAGGACATGAGTTTTCAGCCTCAGCAACCTGTTTCTCCTGCGCTTGGAGCCTGGGATTGCACTTGTGGTCAAAAAGGAATTGTTGGTAACTTCTGTAATAACTGTGGTGCCAAAAAACCTGCACCAGCTGGCACAGGTGCTTGGGACTGCACTTGCGGAAATAAGAGCATAATTGGAAACTACTGTCCAAATTGCGGAGCCAAAAAGCCTGAACCGGTCAAAGGCTGGGATTGCGTTTGTGGTCAAAAAAACATAATGGGTAATTTCTGTCCCAACTGCGGAGCCAAGCGTCCGGAAGAGAAACCTCTTGCTTGGAATTGTTCCTGCGGAAACAGCGGCATCACCGGCAACTTCTGCCCAAATTGCGGGAAAAAGAGAGGAGAATAAACCATGAGCAAGAATACACAAAGGGGAATCCTTGTGATCATTCTTATTGCGGTAGTGTTCAACCTCATTGCGTTTGTTATACCGTTTGCTAAAACACCTGTGTTCTGGCTGGGCTATACCTTCGGTATGATTGCCATTCTTTCCCAGGCTTACATTTTCAAACTCTCCTTCTCAGGGGACAGCGGCGCCAAGAGCCGATTCTATGGCTTTCCCATTGCTCAGGTGGGCGTGTATTATCTGGTGAGCCAACTCGCCGTCAGTATCGTGGAAATGGCTATCGGAGGTGTGTTGCCCCTGTGGGCGGTACTGATCGTGAATGTGCTTATTCTGGCACTGGCTGTGATTGGGTGCGTCACCACCGACGTCATGCGGGACGAGATCGTGCGGCAGGACGTGCAACTCAAAAAGGATGTTTCCCGGATGCGGGAACTCCAATCCCTGGCTGCATCCATGCTCTCGCAGTGCAATAATGAAGAACTGAAACAGATGGTCAAGAAAATCGCAGATGAACTGCGTTTCAGCGATCCCGTGTCCTCTGACGCCACCGCCGAACTGGAGGAAGAAATGCGCAGACAGATGCAAGATATTCAGCAGGCGTTGATAGAGAGAGACATAGATGGGGCGAAAATGCTGTGTGGAAAGATGATGGGGAATTTGACGGAAAGAAATCGAATTTGTTCGGTTTCTAAATAATTTTTAAAGTTGGATTAAAGTAATGGTTGGAAATCTGGTATAATTTGTGTGGATCATAAAATTCGGAGGATACTATGAATATAGAGATAATATCGCCAAATGATTTGCTTAATCTCAATAAGTTAGACTTGCAGAGTGTAAAAAGCAGCACTATGAATGGTAAATTTTGGTATTACACAAGTGCAGACACCGCAAATAAAATATTATTAGGAAATTGTTTTTATGTAAGCAATATTAATGTAATGAACGATAAAAACGAAGCGCTTCTTCATGGAGACAAATCAAATTATGTTCATGCACTGTGCTTTTGCAATAGTCAATCAGAAAAAATACCAATGTGGTATCTATACGCAGGGCTTACAGGGAAAGGAATTAGTATTGGACTAAATCCAAGCAAATTGATAGATTTCATTAATTCCATAAATGTGTTGTATACGATTGAGAAACAACCCAAGAAGTTAATCGTCGGGCATGATATTGATATTTGTTATGGATATGTTTTTTATCGAAAAACGGAAGAGCCCCATACAATAAAATATCGCAATAAATTCTATGAGCTTTCAAATAATATTCAAGAATTTAAAAGAGATAACTATTTTATAAAAGACTATCCTTGGGAATATGAAAAGGAATTCAGAATTGTTTTCAAGAATTATACGGGACATCCATACAAAAAATTAAAAGTTGAAGTAAGTGATGATATTCTATTTTCATGTGAAATTAGATGTGCGCCTGAATTTACAGAAGAACAACTTGGTATGATTTATAACTTTGATGGATTTAAGAAATACCTAAAGTCAAAATTGGCTCTAAGCAAACTGAAAATCAACATGAATCTATTTGAACGTAATGAACCAGATATTCTGCAATATGTATTGTCAATAATAAATAATGCAAGAAAAGATATTGCCGATAATAATAGAGAAGCAATTGAAAAAATTTGTAATGCATTATTAGAAAGTGGTTTTTTTCGAGAACAAATCAAAAACAATAATCAACAAATCATAGCTTAGCACTCCTGACTATGGTCAAGACACAAAAATAGAAAGAATGCCAGAAAATGGTTGGAAGATATAATCAGTTGTAGGAGGGACGATAGATGATTACCTTCAAATGCAAAATGTGTGGCGGGGACTTGAATATCATCGAAGGAAATACCGTATGCGAATGCGAATTCTGTGGAACACAGCAGACGATACCAACGGCAGACAATGAAAAGAAAGCCAGCCTGTTCAACCGTGCAAACAGGCTGCGGATGAATGCGGAATTTGACAAGGCATCAGCGGTATATGAGAGCATCGTAGCAGAATTTCCGGAAGAAGCAGAAGCCTATTGGGGACTTTGCCTGTGTGCCTATGGTATCGAATATGTAGACGATCCAGCTACAGGCGAAAAGAAGCCGACCTGCCACCGCACAGTTCCGACTTCCATCATGGAAGACAGCAACTTTGAGCAGGCTTGTGAAAATGCCGATGCGATTGCCCGAAGGATGTATCGGGAAGAAGCCAAAGTAATTGACCAGATTCAGAAAGATATCCTATTTATCGTTTCCAAAGAGGAACCTTACGATGTCTTTATTTGCTACAAAGAGACGGCAGAAGAAGGCGGAAGAACGGAAGACAGTGTGCTGGCGCAAGATATTTATGACAGTTTAATAGGAAAGGATTTGAAAGTTTTCTTCGCTCGGATCACCTTGGAGGATAAACTGGGGCAGCAGTACGAGCCCTATATTTATGCTGCGCTTTCCTCTGCAAAGGTGATGCTGGCGATTGGAACAAAATTTGAATACTATGACGCCGTATGGGTCAAGAACGAATGGATGCGTTTCCTCTCTATGATGAAAACGCAGAAAGAAAAAACTCTGATTCCCTGCTATAAAGAGCTTGATGCTTATGATATGCCAAAGGAGTTTAAAAATCTTCAAGCTCAAGATATGGGAAAACTCGGATGGCTTCAAGATTTGACCAGAGGAGTAATGAAGCTCTGTGGAAAGGGAATAAATGATTCCAAATCAACAAATAATGAACAAGGTCAAAGTATCAACAACCTTTTAAAGCGTGCTGAAGTCTTTATTCAAGATGGGGAAAAAGAAAAAGCTGATGAATATATTAGTAAAGTTTTGGATCTATCTCCGAATTGTAGTGAGGCTTTTTATTTGAGATTATTGAACAAGCATGGGTATAATGATGAAACTCAACTGGTAAATAGTAATGAGGATATTCTAAATGACAAAGACTATATTAGAGCAAAGAAATTTGCAATAGGAAAAGAAAGAGAAAAATATATTTCAATTGAGAAAAAGATAAATTCTGCGTTATTTAGGCGCGTTGGTAATACTGTCCTATTGGGATGTTACACAAAAAAGGAAAACATAACAGCAATGGAGATCGATCGTTCAAATGGTGATATGCAATTTATTAATAAGCAAGTACTAGCTGAAATTGGTAAAAGAATAGAATGGATTGTAGTCGAGTCAAAAGGTGAGAAAAGCCTTCTTGTTTCCAAAAGGGCATTAGAGGGTAAGCCATATCAGCAAGTTGATCATTTTGATAGTGATGATGAAAGGGAATTGAGATACATTTCTTGGGCAGATTGCAGTTTGAGAAGATGGCTTAATGCTGAATTCTTTGAAGCATCTTTTAATCCAGATGAAAAAGCAATTATCCAAAAAACAATCATTGATAATAGCAATGACCAGGGATATAATTGGAATGATCATTGGGGAAGCACAGAAAAAAGTACACAAGATCGAGTATTTTTGTTAAGCTATAAAGAGGCATGGAAATACTTTCCAAACGCAAAGGATCGTATTTGCTATGATGATTCTGAGGCAAGTTATTGGTGGTTACGATCTCCTGGGGATAGTAATAACATGAAGGACATTGTGGATGATAAGGGGGAACTCAATCAGATTCACTATGGCAATGATTATCCTATGATTCGTCCAGCGATTTGGATAGATTTGGACTCCCCATTTTTCGAAAAACAGCATAAAGACGATTGGAGCGATATTTTAGATGAATCAGCAGTAAAAAAACAGCTAGAAGAGAAACTAAAACTTGAAATAAAAGAAAAGGAAAATGATAGTAGAGAAGCAAATCAGCCTTTATTGGATAAAGCCATAAAAATAATGGAAGATGCCAAATCGTACGAAGATTACTTGAATGCCCTAAATATATTAAACACGATTCACTTCTTTGATGTCACGGATGAAATAGCAACATGTAAGGAGCGTATAAAAGAGCTTAAAAAGATCGAACAGAAAACAAACAATCTCAATTCTGCGAATGCGGCGACTGCTAAGCTAATGAGTGAGTACAATTTAGCTGAAAGTGCATATAAAGAACATGAAAAAAACTATAAAGAAGAAGAAATGGAAAGAGAGGCTATTCAGAAAAACATCGATAGATTACAGCAGAATATAAGTAATGCAAAATCAAATCTTTCCAATTTAAGAGGGTTATTTATCAAGAAGAAAAAGGAAGATTTAGAAGTAAAAATAAAAACATTATCCATTGAATTGAATGGCGAGAATCAGCGATTAAATGAAGTGGAAAGTCAGATCAATAATCTTAGTTCCTTATCACCTACTGAGCCTGATCAAAATGCGTTGTTGTATAAAATTGCCACGATTTATCATAACTATAACTTGAATGAAGAAGCAATCAAACAGCTTAAACAAATTCGAGGTTTTAGAGATGCTGAAGAGTTATTGAAAACTATAAGAGCAGAGAAGATAACACAATTCAGCACAATCGGAAACGTGGTAACATTTGGTCGTGAAACGATTGAGGAGGATGATGAAGAATCCGCCCGTAAGGATGATGCCGAGTGGATCGTTCTTGACACACAAGAAAACAAGAGTCTATTATTGAGCCGTCTGGCATTTAGATGCAATATGCCATTTCATACCGAAAATTCTGATATTACTTGGGAAACAAGTAGCTTGCGAAAATGGCTGAATGGGGAGTTTAAAAAGTCAGTTTTCTCCCAAGATGAGCAAAATGCCATTTTATCCGTCATTGTGGATAACAGTAAAAGTCAAGGATATGAAAGGTATAATACATCTGGTGGCAGTAATACTCGTGACCAGATTTATCTGTTAAGCTATCAGGAAGTGTTCAACAAGTATCTCACTAATGCAGAAGACAGAATATATTTGAGACATGATGATTACGATGATGTAGTGATTTGGAAGAAAAGCGCTTGGTGGCTCCGTTCGCCTGGTGATACGCAAAATAAGAGGATAGTAGTTTCGGGTAAATATTTCCTGAGCGAAAGCAACGATGCATCATATGTGTGCATTAGACCTGCGCTGTGGATTGATCTAAATTCTGATTATTTTCAAAACAGCTAATTCACTTCGAATCTCTTTTGGTATTTTTTCATTCTTTGCTATGGATTAATTACCAAAAGATGATATATAATAAGGTCAATCCCAGCATTGCCTGGGGTATTACCAGGAGGAAAAACTTATGCTCAACATTTATTTTGGCACCATGCCAGAGGCAGTTTACAACACAGCCGTTTTTTTCAAAAATACTTATAAGGACAGCTGGATCACCGATCCGCTGGCTGTTGAAATCATCCAGGACGTGGATCGGTCCAAAGTCATCGGATCAAATGTCATTGAAAGCCCGGTTTTAGGAATGATTACGCCGCTTCAGCTTTCGGGAGGCGTGAAAACGCTGCTGCTAATTGCCAACGATAAAAGCAATAAGCACGTTTTCAATGCATCCACTTGTGGGGATAACTGCGCCAAGTGGCTGTTAAAATTAGCAGAGAAGCGCAAAGTGGTAATCAACCTTCGCCATCTGATGGACTTTGGCGACGGTTCATTCAAAATCCACATACAGAACAACGGGAAGATCGTCAAAAACATGAGCGAGCTGGTGGACGCAGCCGGAGAGTATGTTTGAGGTGAGGCATGAAAGGCAAAATTGATATTCGGGTTTATAATAATCGCTCCAGCTTCAATTTTACTTTGGAGCGAAATATCACCATTGTGCGCGGCAACAGTGGCACCGGCAAAACCACATTGTATGACATGATCGCAGAATACACACGGCTGGGCAAGGACAGCGGGGTACAGCTTGCTGCGCCTTGCCCCTGCGTTGCGCTGACGGATATGGATTGGCAAAATCAATTAAGCCATACGCACGGAAGCGCAGTATTCATTGACGAAGGCGCAGACTATTTGCCTTCAAAGGAGTTTGCATCCGCCATACAGGGAACGGACAATTACTATGTAATCTTTAACCGTGAAAATCTGCATGAGTTGCCTTACAGCGTGGAAGAAATCTACGAAATCAAGATGAGCGGGAAATATCATGTTCTCCAGAGAGTTTATAAACCACGCAATGGGTATGTTTATTCCGTGGCGGACAGTAGGAAAAAGGCGCAGGCCAATGTATTATTGACCGAGGATACACACGCCGGCTTTCAATTCTATCAGCATTTGTATGATGGCACTGCTATCCGCTGTGAATCTGCCGGATCGAATTCCAGTATTTTTGCCTGGTTACAGGCGCATCATCAACAGGGCGTCTTTGTGATTGCAGATGGCGCAGCCTTCGGCTCGGAAATAGATCGAGTGATGAAGCTGCAAAAGCAGCATCCCACTGATATTACAGTGTGCTTGCCAGAATCTTTTGAATGGCTGATCCTGCAATCCGAATTGCTTCCTATTCAGGGCTTGAAAGAAATGCTGGCCGACCCCGGCCAATACATTGAAAGTGCCGATTTCTTTAGCTGGGAACAGTTTTTTTCACGATACCTCGTTCAGCATACGGCAGGAACCTACTACGCTTATTCCAAGAGCAAACTGCATACCTTCTATACCATCCAGGAGAACGTAGGAAAAATCGTTGCTGTGATTGCGGAGAATTTGCCGAATAGATAAGAAAACATTGTTACAGATATAATCTTTGATGGAAGGGTACATAATCAACTATGCAAAGGAACGAATTAAACGAATATATACTGCATTATATGGACAGCGACAAAACGCATAGTGCTATTATGCTTACTGGCGACTGGGGAACCGGTAAGAGTTTTTATGTTCAAAATGATCTAATACCGTACTTAGAACAAGATAAAGAATACTATAAGAAAAACCATCTTGCCATTCCTGAGAACACGCCAAAATTCAATTGTATAGTTATATCTTTATATGGGATTACTCAAATATCAGAAATCAGTAAAAACATTTATTTTGAAGTAAGGACTTCTGGAATAAAAAAATGGACTATATCACAAAAGATCGTTCAAAGGTTGCCGAAAAATGTTAAAAATCTTGGGAAAGAAGCTGCAATGCTCAGCAAGGGATATGGAAAAACCATTTTAAAGGGGTTAGCAGGACAAAGAGGTATTGAGATAGGTATATCAGACAAGGATCTTCATTCTTTGTTTGAATCTATTAGTATGTCAGGCAAACTGCTTATTTTTGAAGATATTGAGAGAACACAAATAGATATATTTGAATTCTTAGGATATGTAAATAGCTTAGTCGAGCAAGACAATGTGAAAGTTCTATTAATTGCCAACGAAACTAAGTTTATCAGATATAAGCAGATGGAAGACTCTCATCGAGATGAGGTGGGCGGAATAAAACTAAAAGAGAAAAACGAAAAAAGCAAACAGAGAGAATACGATGACAATACATTGAAGTATTTGTCAATTAAGGAAAAAACAGTTAGTGATACTTTATATTATCAAGCTGATTTGGTTTCTGCGATAAAACAAATCATTGGTAATTTCAGTAATTCATATTTCCTTGAGTTTTCAAGTGATTACTATGTATCAAATATAATTGATATAATGCAAATATTGAATGACTATAATCTTCGTTCCTTTGTATTCGCTTGCCAAAAAATCTCCGATATTTATGAATACATTGACACACGTGAAATAAATAACAGCGATTTTTTGGAATGTATTTGCTATAGTATTATTGCTTTTTCATTTAGATACAAAAAAGCTGGTAGTCTTAGGTGGACGGAAAAGGACGAATGTTCCTTTGACTTAGGACTTTCATATTATCCGCTATTTCGGTTTTGTTACGATTATATAGTATTTCATTCGTTTCAAACAGAAAAAATCAAAGAATCAATGGATGTTTTACATGATCTACGATTATATGATAAGAACAAATCCAGGAACGATCCCGATCTAATAACAATCTATAATTATCATGTACAAACAGAAAAAAAGGTAAGACATGCAATTCTCTCAATTCGACAGAAATTAGAAGTTGAAGGCGCAATAGCTTTTTCTGAATATGGGCGATTAGCCATGCAACTTATACGATTGTCAAGAATATTGGATTTTGATATTGATTACATAAAAGAACTAATGATAAAGAATCTATATGGGAAAGGAAACAAGTTACGGCCTGAAGCATTATCAAACATCATTGAAAAAGATAAAGATGAAAGCATTACTAATGAATTCAGATTGTTTAAAGAAGAAATGAGGGCATCATTGTTACATCAAGACATTCCGCTTTTCCATTTTGATTATACAACAGAAACGGTTAAACAATTTAGCGATTATGTCATGGAAAATAAAAATGATATAGTACATGAAGGTGAATTTTTATGCAAATTGGATTTGAAAAAGCTCATTGAAACAATGAAACAATGTTCCGCTGAGCAATTAGATGACATTAGAAACGCATTTATAGCTATTTATAAATCTAATATCCCAGAAAAAGATGTACAATCCTTACAAGAATTTGGGCATGAATTAGAGTCGTTGCTTAACTATCCTTCATTTGATAAAATTCAAAATTTTCAGATACAATTATTCATTAATAACGTCAAAAAGTTTTGGAGCGATGACGAGTTTCGTTCATAAGGATGAAGGAGTAGCTTATACTTTATCCCTGAAGCCATCTGCCGTTGCTGCTGTCTCTTTCCTTTCTTAACGAAAACATCTCATTGATGATATTTTTGAACGGGGCAAACTCGTTGTCTCCAGCCGCCGAATCCACATTGTCGTTGATGGCAATGAAGCGCACGTTGTGTTCGGGGAATACAACCTCCGTGTAGTATCCCGTTTGCAAGTAATCGCGGCCCAATCGGGAAAGATCTTTGACAATCACGATCCCGACTTGCCCATCCTCCACCAGATTCAGCATCCGCTGAAAATCCGGGCGATTGTAGTTGGTTCCCGAATACCCGTCGTCCACGAAATACTCGCAGTTGGTGAATCCCCGTTCCTTGGAAAACTGTCCCAGCAGCGTTTTCTGCGTCTGGATCGAAACGCTGTCCCCGCTGTATTCGTCGTCGCGGCTCAGTCTGCAATACAATGCGGTGATTTTGATCTGTTGTTTTAACTTACCCATATTCCGTCCTTTCCAAACAACAGATCCAGATGGTTCGCAGGAACATTATATCATGATGCCAGCCGTGCGCGCAATAGGCGGCCCGGCTGGACGGATAATTGTCCTTCGGCCAATTTCCTCATCAATCAATCGGTCCTTTTTGGAGCCCTATTTCTTCTTTTTTGGTCTGCTGTTCTGTTTTCAGTGCCGAATGGCTGACAGCTTTCCGCCGCCAGTACCAATTCCGCCTGATTCCAGTTTATCGGAAAAGAAGCATGAACACATTGAGCGTAAATTGAGCCCAAATTGAGAAAAAAGGCTTGGCATTGAAAGAGCGCCGCACACATCGGACAATTCTGTCCAACGTGCGCGGCGCTTTTCTTTTTCCGATCAGCTGATTATTCACCAGTCAGCAGTTCTTGAGCGGTATCCTGCGGCAAACCAACCATTTGCAGTAAATCTTCGAGTTCTTTCCGTTTTTCAGCGATCAGGGTTTCGTCTCCTTCAAACGCTTTGGAGAAACAGTAAAGGGAATTCCGCAAATTGGAGAGGGCGTTTACCATATCGCCAATGGACAATTGCAGCGTTCCTTTCGCTTGCAGCAGTATCCCGTGATCGTAGGAGTGAGGATTCACGTCCCGAATGAGCTGTGCCGCCTTTTCCAGCCCGGCCAATCCCTTCTCCGGCTCTCCCATATCGCCCAGAAGCATGGCATAATTGATGATTTGAGAATAGCTGTCGTGATATCCTGTCAGACCAAATTGTTCCAGAATACGCATGGCAGTTTCCATATGCTGCTTAGCAAGGGCGTATTCGCGCATTATGCGGTAGGTGCCGCCGAGATTGGCGTTCAAATTGGATGCCAACAGGGCGTTATCTTTGTTTATTGCCGGCAGCAGGGTCAGCGCCTGCTTCATCAGCTTGATACTCTCCTGCAGATCGTCTGTCATCTGCGCTTTGCAGTCCAGAAGGAGGGCACAGTCTCTGTCGGTTCCATCTTTGATTCGCGCGCTCAGTTCATTCAGGATTTTCTGCATACCCGTCTTATACTGATACTTTTCCAGATATTGAAATGTATCCTCCAGTAGAAGCAGATAATAGGGCATATCATCCTTCTGCGCGTACTTCATCGTACAATCGACGATTTGATAGATCAATTTATAATCCGGCACGTCCACGCCGTGAAGCTGGCAGGTAAACCGCAGCGGTTCCAGCAGCATCTGACACCGGGAAACGCTGGTTTCCAGTTCGGCCCGGCATACCGGACGCAGCATGTTTTGCAGCGCCACTCTGCCACCA
>ERZ842401.4988-NODE-4988-length-15018-cov-5.925617_pt1 | contig 15018 bp, 10 predicted proteins | sample MGYA00521270_ERZ842401 | MGnify/ENA primary metagenome ERZ842401 (study PRJEB31892, sample SAMEA3878208) | bioreactor metagenome | biome: Moose rumen | place: Sweden | collected 2011-10 | study: EMG produced TPA metagenomics assembly of the PRJEB12797 data set...
CAGCTCTATCAGATGTACGTCGAGGAGCTTTCATCGGTCTGCTACCGTTATGTGCCTAATGACGACGATGCGAAGGACGTTCTACAGAACAGTTTCATAAAGATATTCACATCTATCCCAACATTGGAGTATAGAGGCGAGGCATCTTTTAAGGGCTGGATGAAAAAGGTAGTGGCTAACGAGGCGCTCATGTTCCTGAGAAACAGAAAGAAACTGCTGTTTGCGGAGCAGGACGTGGAAATAGGCAATATATCAGAAGAAGATATAGAGCCAGACCCAGAACTGATTTCGCCAAGCGAACTGCATCAACTGATTAGCGAATTGCCAGATGGATACAGAACGGTGTTGAACCTCTACGTATTCGAGAACTGCTCTCATCGGCAGATTGCCGAACTACTAAGTATCACAGAAGGCACATCGGCCTCTCAACTGCATAACGCCAAGCAATGGCTGGCAAGAAGAATTAAGAAAATGAAAGAATGAAAGAGGAGTGGACAGACAAACTGAGACGCAAGTTGGATGGTCATAAGACGGCCCCACCTGCAGGACTTTGGGAAGGCATCAGCAACAAGATGGGCCTTGATGCCACACCTGCGCCCCAACCTGCCATCACCCGCAAGTTGTATTGGGTTGCGGCTGCTACAATCTTGGCACTTATTGGTTTCTTTGCATTATATGATTTCGATGATGTAAAGCCACAACAGGAGGCTAAAGGCGACATTACAATCAAGTCTTCAATTCCTGAAGAAAGAACGATTCCAGAAGAAAGAACGATTCCCTTGAAGTCGAAAATTACTTTTACTCCAGCAATCCAAACCAAGCCATCGCTCTTGGATATGGCTGAAACACAGCAAGTTGTCATCGAGGAATCAAACAGCCAAGAGGCTGTAGAGGAACTTCCTGTGGATTCTACCGCAGAAAGTACAGAGCCGCATGTAGAGCCAGAACAGATAAAGCGAAACTATCTGCCAGATTTGATAGAACCTGCTGTAACAGCCTCATCGGCAGAAAGTTCGAACAAATGGACTATTGGCCTGGCTGGCTCAAACGGCTTGTTGTTTGCTGCCAATGATTATGCTTCGTCTACGATAACTAATCCCGTATACCATGATAACTATCATGGAGAATATGCTAATCTTGAAGATGCCAATCTTGAAGATGCCAATCTTGGACCAGATGCTAATATTGGAGAATCATATAACTTAAGTAATCTACCATTTTATTCACTCGCCGACATAGTGTCTAAGCACCACATTCCAGTGCGATTCGGACTCTCGATTCAATATCAGCTTAACAATAGTATTTCATTGTTTAGTGGCATCAACTATAGCTATCTGAAATCTGAGTTCAGCATTCCACTTTACAATAAAGTCTATAATCAGAAACTGAGCTATCTGGGTTTGCCCATTGGTGTTTCGTGGAAAATATGGTCAACAGAGAAATTCAATATCTACTTGGCTGGTGGAGCATTGGTTGAGAAGTGTATAAAGGCAGAGGGGACTGATGGTGACATAAGACCCCGTCCTTGGCAGTGGTCAGTCAATGCCGCTGCTGGTGCCGAATATAACGTAAGCCGTCTGTTGGGACTTTACTTTGAACCATCTCTGGGCTATTACTTTGACGACGGAACCAAGCTGAAGCATTATTACAAGGAACACCCACTGGCACCTTCAATACAGTTTGGATTAAGATTACATCTTAACCATTCGTACTGATAAACCTCTTTCACCAATCCTGCTTTAATAGGGTTGTCCCCATGTTAGGGTTTCTTGGCTCTCACCATACAATAGCTGCCGAGGATGATGAAGGGGATGGAGAGAATCTGGCCCATGTCGAGTGGGAGGGAGGCCTCGAAGGCTTCCTGGATTTCCTTGGTGTACTCGATGAAGAAGCGGAAGGTGAAGATATACGTCAGACAGAAGCCGAAATACCAGCCTGTCTAACAAGGGGATGGTTCTTTTTGTTAGATCACAAGAGGGATAGTTTAACAAAAGAACTGCTGATAGATGAGAATAGAGATCACGGTTCTCGTGACCAAAATGGGATAAAAATGATCAGGAGAACCGTGATACGCGACAATTCACTTTATTGTCACTTTTATAGATTTATCACCAATCTTTATAATAGCAATTTGCCCATTGCGAATATTGGTTCTGATAGAAGTCTTATCGGTAGCGGTTTTAACTGAACCTATCAGGCTGCCCCCCATGTTATAGACGACAATAGGCCTGCCTACTTCAGTACCTGATATGGTGATTATTCCGTTTTGGCTCCCTATGTTGAAGGTATTGTCATTAACACTTGCATTCTCAATACCTGTTTCATCTAATTCAACGATTTTTCCAAAACTGTTCCATGGCATTGTCTGTCTATAAGTATCTATGGCAGAGGTCGGTACATGGAGAACTGCATGTTCTGTCGGTGTGTTGATAAAACAGTTATTTGATTCGCATTCTGGAGGGACACATGAGAGACAGAAAACATCAGTGAGGTTAGTATAATACGAAAAGGCTAAATCTTGAATTTCTGGAGTGCCTTCTATTATGATTTTACTGCCGCCTTGAACGTTATAGCTGCAATACCGAAATGCAGCCATTTCTATTTTGCTAACGCTGCTTGGAATAGTAACTTCGGAAAGTTCATAACAGTTCGTGAATGCACCAGATCTTATTATGTTAACGCTGTTAGGTAGTTTTATAGACTTCAATCCTGAATGACCAAACGCTAACATTCCAATAGATGTTATACTGGATGGAAGAGCAATAGTGGCTAAAGACTTACAGCCGTTGAACATCCCCTCTGGAATACTTAAAATGCTCGTCGGGAGGTTGACCTCCTTTAAACTGCCACAATTAGCGAAGGCATATTTTCCTATAGCAAATACACTATTAGGAATATCTACCTTTTCCAAACCTGAACTATCGAAAGCGCGGTAGCCAATGCTATAGACATTATTGGGAATGATAATCTCTTTTAATCCAGAACAGCCGTAAAACACGCTATCGGCTATGTATTCTAAGCTATTCGGTAAGGATATCTGTTTAAGGTCAGTGCAGTGAAAAAAAGCACCGTTGTCTATAGTTTTCACATTATCAGGAATCACGAATTGTGTTAGCCCTGCCCCCTTAAAGGCGCCTCTTCCGATAGAGCTAACACTTTCAGGGATAACCGAGTTCTTACAACCAATCAATAATGTGTTTGAAGATGTCTCTATGATGGCATTACATCCTTCACGGGAATCGTATCGAGCATTACCGGGTTCCACGACCACAGATTCCAAACTGTTACAAAATTCAAATGCAGATTGACCGATAGAAAGGACACTTTCGGGAATCTTGACCGCCTTTAGTTTGCTACAACCAGAGAAGGCTCCTTCACAGATTTCTACCATTTTATCAGGTATTGTTATTTTTTCCAGTTCAGCATGTCCTAAAAAGGCACTACTCCTTATTTTACTCACATCGTAGGGAATTGTGGTAGCTTTACAACCAGCAATCAAAGTGTTAGAAGCTGATTCTATGATGGCATTACAATCATAACGGGAATCAAAAATAGGGTTGCGACTATCTACATGAATACTTGTTAGGTTATTACACCCACTAAATGGATTTCCATCAATAGATATTATAGTTTTGGGTATATAGATTGCTTGAAGACTTTCACAATTAGAAAAAGCAGAAGAGCCAATTGATGTGATAGTCTCAGGGATATTGATTGATGTTAGGCTTTTACAGCCAAAGAACACCCTGGATTCAATTGAAGTTACTTTTTCTGGAATAGTAAAAGAGGTCAAACTCTCGCAATAAGCGAAAGCGACAGAATCTATCGTCGTAACATTCTCTGAGAGAATAATTGACCCCAAATCTTTACACCCCCAAAATGCATAGTCGGATATTATGGTTACACTCTTAGGAATCTTGATAGATTGTAATTTGTGACAGCTATGGAAAGCCGCTGATGGAATAACTCCTAAATTTTCAGATAAAGTAACTGAAGCAAGTTCTGAGCATTGTGAAAACGCCCCATAACTCATCTTTATTACGCTGTTAGCCATTACAACTTTTTCCAAAGCGATGCTCATTTGAAAAGCGTCGGAAAGAGAGGTTACGCCATCCTTCACTATAAGCTGCTTCACATTTGGTATGAGTGTAGACCAAGTTGGAGGCATTTGAAAGCGATCCCACATCTCTCCAGTTCCACTAACCGTGAGAGTGCCTGTAGCCTCTTGGAAGTAGAAAATAGTATTATCGCCACATTGGCCACTTTCGTCAGCGTGGGACGATAAAGGTAAAAGTGTTAAACTGACTAATAGTGCTAATAGTTTCTTCATTGCCATGTTAATATTTGTCATTATTCAGCTTTATCACTGCAAAGATACAATTATTTCTTTAAAGACCAAAGAATAATATAGTTTTTTTCTTCTTATCTTTGCACCGACATTTGGTATTAGCTTTAAACAGAATTGCTTACTGCTAACAGAGGGACTTCTGTTAGTTTTTCCAGATCGTATAAAAGCTGAGGCCCGTAAGCCTTTCGATTTGTCGGATGCTGGCCCCAAAGTCTCGTGCAAGCCTGATAGCATCTTTTTGCCTCTCTTTGCTCAATAAGAGAATATCCTGAACGTGTCGTAAGCCAAACTCTTCAAAGAGTGAAGCCCGTCTTTAATATAGAAATCCGAATAGCCATAGTGGAATACGGTTCCCATGGCCATACTCGATGTCATCGCTGGCAATATAACTATCTGGCATGTCCTTAATTTGGTCAAAGTTCTTGTTCTTTCCACCTACCTCAATGGTATATTTCCCATCAATGAGAAAATCGCCTTTGCCGGAATAGGTCACCTGATGTCCCTCTTTCAACTGGTTGGCAAAGAAGGTCTCCCTGTCGTTCCCTTCTTCTACACGGGTGGTGAGTGCATGCATCAGATTGGTGTTTTCCATATAGACCTTTTCTGGTTTGGTCAACTGACTCATGTCGTCCTTATCTTTGTAGAGGTTATTAATCAGAGCAGCCTTCTCAAGGGTCTGAAGGATGGCCGACGTCTGGTTGCGGGTGGCTTCAATGGCCTGCCCAAGTTTTGTGATGTTGGGAGAGAAAGGTGCCATCTGTGAGAGAATGGACATCAATCGCTTGACTTTCCTTACGGTGACAGATTCTATTTCTTCTACCGACCTGAGGTCATCATCAATGATGGCTGAAACCGTCTGCTGGATAGCAGCGTAGTAGGTGTTTGGATGCTGTTTGTAGTATGGATAATACCCCTTTCGCAGATAATCACTAAAGTGCTGTAATGGCTTTATCTTTGCCACAATCTGTCTGGCAAGTTCGAGATGATGGTCAAGCAAGTCCTGCAGGGATATGGCAGGGAAATCATCGATATGCTCAAATTTCAGATATTCCCTGAATGACAGTCCCTGAGCATTGTAGAAGATGCAGCGTCGGGACAAGTCGGCCACGGAATGGTCGATTTTGAGAAGTGATGAGCCTGTAAAGCAGATATGTAAATTGGGATAGGAATCGCTGATGTTTTTCAATTCCTGCATCCAATTCTTGTAAGGATACCTGTGGACCTCATCCAGAAAGAGATGTGTGCCCCCATGTTGATAATGGTAGTCTGCAAGTTCTGTCAGGCGATGCTCAGAAAACCAAATATTGTCCAATGAGGCATAGATGGCTTCATTGTTCTTGAGGTGTTCCTTTATAATCTGCCAGAATGCTGTTGACTTTCCTATACCTTTAGCACCCTTAACACATATCATGGGTAATTCCCACTCAAGTTTATTGTAGAAGTAACGATGCAGTTCAAGACTTACTTCTCCTACGAGTCGCTCAGATATCTGATACAAACCTTCTATCTCCATAATCTATTTTAGATTGATTCGAGTGCAAAAGTACGAATAATTATTGGTAATAGCAAGTATTTTGCCGAAAATTGCTCCTTCAAAAGAGCAATTTCCGGCAATTATTGCTCTTTTGAAGGAGCAATTTATGTAATCCCTTTATTATTTCTTACTTTTGTACATACACCAGACGCCGAGGATGACGAAGGGAATCGAGAGAATCTGTCCCATATCGAGTGGGAGAGAGGCCTCGAAGGCTTCTTGGATTTCCTTGGTGTACTCGATGAAGAAGCGGAAGGTGAAGATATACGTCAGACAGAAGCCGAAATACCAACCTGTGCCGATCTTCTCTGGCATTCGCTTATGCAGATACCACATAATGCCAAAGAGGATAGCGTAGGCGATGGCCTCGTAGAGCTGTCCTGGATGGCGGGGCATCATGTCGACACGCTCAAAGATAAAGGCCCAGGGCACATCAGTGATCTTGCCGATAATCTCGGAATTCATCAGGTTGCCGAGGCGGATGAAGCAGGCGGTGGTTCCTGTGGCAATCGCGATATTATCGAGTACCGTCCAGATGCTCAGTTTCGTCTTTTTCACATAGAGCCAGAGGGCAATCATCAAGCCAAGCGTTCCACCATGTGAGGCCAGTCCGGCATAGCCCGTCACGAAGAAGCCAAAGGTCTGACCCAACCAACTGCCGTCGTTGCCGAAATGGATAGGCAGCAGCATCTCCACGATACCCTGCCAGGAGGTCAGAAAGTCCTGTGGCTGGTAGAAGATGCAATGCCCCAGACGGGCACCGATCAGGATGCCGAAGAAGCAATAGAGGAAGAGCGGATCGAAGAGTTCGTCCTTGATCTTCTGCTCCTTGTAAAGCTGTTTCACCACAAAGTAAGCCAATGCCAGTCCGATGATCCACATCAGTCCGTACCAGCGCACCGTTATCGGCCCTAAATGGAAGGCCTCTAAGTCCGGATTCCAAACGATATAACTCAACAGGTTCATCATACGTTAAAGCGGAAATGCATTATATCACCATCCTGAACCACATACTCCTTGCCCTCTACGGCCAGTTTTCCAGCCTCGCGGACAGCGGCCTCAGAGCCATACTGGATATAGTCCTCGTACTTGATCACCTCAGCGCGGATAAAGCCCTTTTCGAAGTCGGTATGGATCACGCCAGCACACTGCGGTGCCTTCCAACCTTTCTTATACGTCCAGGCCTTCACCTCCATCTCTCCAGCGGTGATGAAGGTCTCCAGATTCAGCAGGGCGTAGGCCTTCTTGATAAGACGGTTCACGCCACTCTCTTCCAAGCCCAGTTCTTCGAGGAACATCTGCTTGTCCTCGTAACTCTCCAGTTCGGCGATATCCTCTTCCGTCTTGGCAGCGATAATCATCGCTTCGGCGCCTTCTTCCTTGGCCAAAGCCTCGACTTTCTTCGTGAAGTCATTGCCGTCTTTAGCCTCAGCCTCGCCGACGTTGCAGACGTAGAGCACAGGCTTCGAGGTCAGCAGGAAGAGATTGCGGGCGCAGTCTTGCTCTTCTTTCGATTCGAACTCCACGATACGGGCGTTCTTACCTTGCTCCAGCACCTCCTTATAGGCCTTCAGCACCGTCACTTCCACCTTAGCCTCCTTATTGCCTGCAGCAGCGGCCTTTTCAGTCTTTGCCAAGCGGCTCTCGATGGTCTCGAGGTCCTTCAATTGGAGTTCTGTATCGATGATCTCCTTGTCGCGGATGGGGTCGATAGTGCCGTCGACGTGGGTGATATTCTCATCCTCGAAGCATCTCAGCACGTGAATGATTGCATCCGTCTCGCGGATATTTCCGAGGAACTTATTACCTAATCCTTCACCCTTCGAAGCACCCTTCACCAATCCTGCGATATCCACGATTTCACAAGTTGCAGGTACGATACGGCCTGGATGCACCAACTCAGCAAGTTTCGTCAGTCGCTCATCAGGCACAGTTATCACGCCTACATTCGGCTCTATCGTACAAAAAGGAAAATTCGCTGCCTGAGCCTTCGCACTCGACAGACAATTAAACAATGTAGACTTGCCCACATTCGGCAATCCCACAATACCACATTTTAATGCCATTTCTTCTTTAAACGTTTAAATCTGGGTGCAAAGGTACTTCAAAAAGCCCGAATAACAAAAAATATTAGGTTTTTTTGGTGTTTTCTGCAAAATATATTACCTTTGTTGCCTGTTAGAATAGTGTTTATGGCAAAGAAGAAACAAAAGAAGAGTCAGAAGGTACAATCGTTCCTCTCTCCAGAACAGTATGTGAAGCAGCGAGTGCGTTCGCTGCAGATAGGTAAGTGTTACGTATCGGAAGTGATAGACGAGGCAAGTATGGGGCATGTTGTAGTGACCCGGCAGCATACCGGAGGACGACTTAGTGTGGCATTTTTCCTGGTGGATATGGCTTGTTTGGGTGTAAAAGATTCGTTCTACATGCTACGAATGGAGGACTTTGAACTCGATGAGCGTCTCGAAGATAGTTACAACACTTACAGGGAGTGCAGTTATGAGGAGGCTCACAACCGTATATATGGGGCAATTGCCTATGCAGAGGAGGCTGGTATCGAACCAGATAAGAGTTTCCTGTTGACGCAATACTTCTTGGAAGAGGATACCGATGACATCCCTTTGCAGGAGTTCGAGTATGGATTAAACGGGAAGCATCATCTGGTGTGTCACTCCAATCTTGAGGCCAGCCGCTACCTGCCTTTGCTCCGCAAGAATCTCGGCGAAGACAATTTTACCTATCTGATTAATGTTGGTTCCCCTTTTGGCGATGAAGACTATGATGATGACGATGAGGGTTTCTACTATAAGGAAGATGAGCGCGAACGCCTGAAGGATGTAAAGACGTTATTAGGTTTTCCTGCCAGTCATTTCACGATGGATGATTTGCTGCACAAATTAGCCGGAGGAATGGGCTTTTTCAATCTGGTCTTGCAACTCGGTATTGAGGAAGGTCTTACTCCTGATGAACTTCGAAAGCGCTATATTGACTGCATCCTCAAAGATCCCTATAATCTGATGCGCCGTCTGCCTGTACAGGATACGCAGATACTTATCAAGATGTATCAGCAGCCAGGAGAGAACACATCACTCAGCATCATCTATCCGGAGATACAGACCTTCTTACAGGTGGCAGGAGTGGCAGACGGCTATTGGTACGAGGGAGATTTTTACATCCGGCTGGCAGATGACTTCCGTGAGGTGGCTTTCCCGCTAATAGAGAAGTTAGAGAACGATAAGGATGTTTTATCCCGCCAGACGTTGGAAAGCAATTTAGACGGTCTGGCCAATCTTTTTGGCGTGCTTACTCTGGCTGAAGCCAAGCAGCAAATTGAGAGTTACTCAGGGCTTTCAAGCAAACAAGTTTCTGAGTTGCTTGACGGAGCAGTATTTGATTCTGTCCTGATGTCCTATATACTTCGGCAGATTGCCAAGCCCGAAGACCTGCCGGACGGAATCTTGTCCGACGATCAGATTGTGTTGTTGTCGCGCTATGCCTGGGATGACAATGAGTTGATGCGTCAGAGGATTTTTGCGGTAGAGGACAATGTGGAGGAGCGGCTGGGCTTGTTCCACCCAGTCGAGACTATTACTGCAGGAGCAGGCGTTGTCCCCATCATGCCAAATAAGCAGGCAGAGTCTTTTGCTAAATACCTCTGTGACACCCTTGGCTTTGAGGATGCCTATGCCGACGAGGTGATGTTCAATCTCTGGTATCGCGTGAACCATGCCGAAAACCCTGATTTCGATGGTGATGACTATCAGAAGTACTACGAAGACTACGTGATAGACATGGCTGACATATCCAACAAGAAGCGTGAACGGCAGCGGGCTATGGAGATGCTAGAGAGTTACGTGAGACACATCCCTCGCTGGCTTTTGAGAGGAAGGACTCTGGCAGGTTAGTCTGTCGAGTCCCAAATGCCCCACTACTCTTTAGTCAATAAGTCCTTCAACCTTACGAAGTAGAAAGGCATCTTGGGAGTGCCCCACACAATGGATGGAGTGTTCTTCAGGTCAAACACCTTATATCTTAAGGATTCGTCTGTAGCATCCTCTTTGCGAATGCGCAGCATATAATAGAAAGGATTGCTGGGTTTAGGATATCCCTCTCTTGCAAGCCTTTCTTTCGACCACACTTCGTGCCTGCTCCTTACTATCTTCCTGATATGCCCTGCTTCCGTTTTTCCCTTTACATGCAGCAATAGATATCTTGCTTGCATGATGGGCGAGTCGGCCATCTTCTCCAAAGGTATGTTATACCAGCAGTTCTCCAATGTCCAGTTTCGTTTTTCGTCACTCCCTGCAAGGGCAATCATCACCAAATCGTCCACCACATTGGCTTTTTCCTCTTCTGAAACGTATGCCAGCGTTCGTTGAGGCTTTGCTTTAGACACATGGCTTTCAGTTGCCAGATGCTCCATTAGGATTTTGTGCAGATGTACCTTCAATAGTCGTCCCTCTTGTTCCTTATTGGCGTTGGGCAGCAATGGGAATGCTCCGATGTTGACATCTTCTACGCTTGTGCTGAAATAGCGCTGACTGATGTGTTCGTCGTCCCCTCTGCCAGGAAACAATATGTAACCGCCAATGATTTCTTTTGAGCGATATAGTTCATGTTCTCTGCTATAATATATGGCATCGCGATAGCGGTGCATCTGGTTGATGGCATCTGTTGGCGGATAATCGCCACCTCCCAATACCATAGCCTCATCTATGTCCTGCGCCTCGAAATCCTTGTCCAGTTTCTTGTCGTTAATCACCCTGTACTTTGCATCATACAGATAGGTAAGTACCGTCTCGCCAGAATCTTTGCTGATGTTCAGCACGATGTCAGGCCGCTGCTCCGTTGTAGCCGTATGAATACCCATGCCGTATTCGCCACCTCCGCTACGGCGATTGAACGTGTGCTGATAATGCAATGTGACGATGTCGTTCCGATGTGCTTCCAGTTGTGTTTTCCTATCGGGATCATCATCTTCCTTTGGTGCAGGATAGCGGAACTTCACTACATGCTCCAGCGAAGAGTCGGTGAAAGGGTTCAGCAGCGTTCCCTTTGGTTCCGTTACCAACAGTTCATAATCGGGGTCTTTTCTGCTGATACCCAATACCTCTGCCACCATCTTCTTCATCTTGATGAAGCACCACAGTTCATAGATTTCCCATATCTGCAGTGTTCCGATGTTGGCAGCCCCATGATAGAGGTCAATGCCCCGTTTCAGTTTCAGCCAGTCCTTGTATATCTGCTGATAACCGGCTCGATTCTGTAACACCAGACTTTCCTGCTTCAGTCCCTCGAATCGTCCTACGGTCTTGAAGAACGGATGCTTCTGCATTTTGCGAAGTGTCTCCTGATAGCCTATCCATTGCTGGCGATGCCGTTCCGAAAGTTCTTCCTGAGTTTTACTGAGTACAGTTTCAATGACTCCAAGCAGTCTCTGACCAATACTCCGCAATGTGTGTTTCACAAAACGATTCTCCATCGTGTCTTGAGTGGATTGCGTTTCCTCATAACTGAAATAACATTCTTCCAGTGTGCCATCCTTCTCCCTCTCACCAAATCGCTCTTCCATCTCCGGTGTCCAGTGCTTAATCTGTTCTGCACGTCTTGAGGTACGATATTTCACAATCTGCGAGTGCGGATTGGCAATCACCCTGCTGACGTTCTTCACATAGTTGTCCACAATGCTCTGGAAAGCCTGCATCCACGTGGCATCATTATTCAGATGGCCTCTGCTGAATTGTTGGATGGTAATGCTCAAATATCGGTAGATGACATCCTGATATTCATCGTTCACCTCGCGCAGCAGCGATGCATAGTCGTTCTTAGTATCGAGTTTGGGCGACACCACATCAAAACTTACAAACGTGTCTCGTTTTCTGCCATTCTTCGTGTAACTGAACTCCAACCGAAACACACCTGGCTCGTTCAGGAAGTCCAGTTCGCCTGTCAGCGACTTCTCTTTCCTGTCCTTTTCTTCGTCACAGAAGAAACTATCCTCTACATCTTTTCTCACATGCCGAACTTCGGGTCGCGAGTCCTCGTCTATACCATGAAAGACAATCCTTATCTGATATTTGCAGGTCTCGAAGAAAACGGGCCACAAATGCTTCCACTCTTTACCATCGGAGAGTGTAGTCTCTGCATGATTATCCGTGTGTTTTCCGCTTATCGGGTTGTACAGGTTCAGATGGCATTCGTCTTGACACGTATAGGTACAATATGCACTGGGGGCAGCCACCTTTGGGTTAGTCCTTCGGGTATAGTCAATCCTGCCCTTGAACTTTTCCCAAGCGTAGCTGATGTCTTGTGTTCGCACGATGACCTCAAAGACATCGCCACATTTCAGTCTGAGTACCTCCGTCTGCATACCTCTATTGTGTGATTATGGCCAGAATCGAGTGAAATCCTGATTCTCCAGACGGTCTATCATCTCTTGTATCTTTTCCCGTGCTGTTTGTTGATGCGGCTCATTGGCATCGGCTTCTATTTTGGGAGCCACCTCCTTCAGCCATTCAAGACGGTTGTCATGAGCGATGTCGTTCTTTTTCTGGAAATCTGAAGAAAGCTCAAACATATCTCTATCTCCTTCGATTCTTGGCAGAATCTTCATCAGGAGAATCCTGTCAATGGCTTTGTCGATAATCGTGTCAAGACTCTCCCCTTCTGTCTTTTCGTCGAGCATCACTCCAACCATAATCGTCAGTTCATTCAGCACACGATAGCTCACCTCAAATGGTGTACCCTTCAATGCCTTGTTTATTTCCTCGAGTCTGCCAGGAACTTTTTCTATAATCTTATCCGCTACCTCAGAATGTTCAGCCAACACCTCGTCCGCAGTCACATATTTTTGCTTAAACGCCTTCTGCCATTTCTGCTGTTCAGCCTCATCAAGGTATTCCAAGTCCTTACTGCCACCATACATATCGCTCAACTTGCCACCGTTCATCTCTATCGTCATAGCACGGTCAATCACCTTGCGTGAGAACTGGTGTGTCGTATCGTCCATGTTCACCGTTCCGATGATAATCACATTGTCAGGCAGCGTAAGGCCTATGGTTGTTAAATCAGTCCGTTTACCCACTTCTGGGTCTATAACATTCTCAGTGTCTATTCCATAGAGCTTCATGTAGATGTCTCTGTCGGTAAGGATGGTTGAGTAAGCCTGTCCTGTTTCAGAATTTCTGGTGTTGCTTACTTTCCCCAACTCCTTGAAATATCTGGCTTCAACAATAGGGTCAGTTTTTATCACGTCCATATCCATCTCGTCCGTGCCGTCTATCTTTGGATGTTTCCTAGTTTCCAAAATACTGAGTATCTCAGCAAAGTAGTGCTCAACGGGTGCAAGGTTCATCTCGTCCAAACAGACAAAGAATGGCACCTTTGGAAACATCTTCGCCTTAACCATGAACATCACGAACTTCTTGAACTGGTAGCCAGCCTGTCCCAACCGACTATAATAGCCTAATAATTCCGTTGAGTCATGCCAGTTAGGCTTCACCTCTATCATGCAGTAGTTCCCTGGTGTTGTTCCATCTTTATCCTGCAAGTATTTCGGACACGACTTGAATGCCAACTCTCTCACGATACGGCTTTTACCCGTTCCACTGATACCAGCAAGAAGGAGGAAAGGTTTGGTCTGAATGGCGGTGAGGTAAGGGCGAAAAACCGTAGAAATTGACATGTCGACAAAGTGCGAAAACTTATTCTTGTCACCTTTGGGCAACCTACTAATAAAAGCATTCTTCCTTTCATCATTGCTTCTATATGATTGAGGCTCTCGGCCTAATTCGAATGCTGTAAAATGCAACTCATCTTGGTTCTTTATAAAAATCTCATACACAAACCAAGCAGCATTCTCAGGCAATCCCATTGTATTAGCCATCTTTCGATAGCAATCCTCGTTAATGTATTCACCACGATAAGTCATCCGTGGATTATATTTTATAGTTCTCCTTCCTACATGGTGGTCACCATTAAGCTTCTTGACTACAAGTAAAAGGAAATGTCCTTCATTTACACGCCTTTCATTTACATATACTTTGTCAAAAACACTTGCTATAACAAAATCATAATCAGCTCTTTGATTTCCGCCCTTCCCTAACGGACAGGTAACTTTATCAGTATCTGAAACCGATTTATACACCATGCCTGTAAAGAAGTCAGACATATCCTCAAAAACAAACTTATAGCCTTCGCCCTGACCAAGTTCTGTTCCCCAAGCAGGTGTCCCACCACCTGATTCAATGTTGGCATTAAAAGCCAAAGAGCCTAAATTCAGTATCATAGAATCTGATTAAATATATGGTTCAACAATATACCCACTAAATTCACATCCCAACCATTACCTGCTCGTGTGGACAGTTGCGAGTAGGATTGTCCTGCATAGTTCAATTCTCCATCCTCAAAGCCCATAAAACGGAATTGTTCGTCAACCGACATCTTCCTGACAATTTCCAAGCCATCTTCCTTTGGAACTTCAATAACGCGCAAACTGTTGTGTTCAGGCTGAGTAATCGTAATGCTCAAAGCATTCGTCTTTATCTTCTTGTTATATACATCGAAACACAATGGCTCGCCAACGACAAACGAATCAATATGATGCTTTTCTTTGAGATGTGCTATTTGTGCTTGTGAGAGGTACAAATACGATGGAGGATTGGCATCCAGAAAATCGCCAAATCGTTTCGTCAATTCAATTTTGGATGGGACTATGTTGAAGCCTTCAGGCACGCCGCCAAGCATAGCAAACATCCATATTCGCTCACGATTCTGTGGTATGCCATAATTGCAAGAATTAAGGACTGCATATTGAAGTTCACCATAGCCTAACTCTCTCAGAATTTCTTTTATCCGATTTCTCGTTGGTTCAAACTTTTTAGCAGTAAAGCCCTTTACATTCTCTAGTAATAGATACCGAGGGCGTTTCTCTTTCAGTATCCGCATTATCTCATAGAACAAAGTACCTCTACCATACCTATCATCTTCACCCATTTGCATACCTGCTGAAGAAAATGGCTGGCAAGGAAAACCGCCTGTGAAAAGATCAAAATCGGGAAGTTCCTTGGGGTCTATCTTTGTTGGTAATATCTATTAATACATAAATTCAAGCGGAAGCCGTTCCGTAGAATTTGAT
>ERZ842401.4990-NODE-4990-length-15013-cov-47.624415_pt1 | contig 15013 bp, 9 predicted proteins | sample MGYA00521270_ERZ842401 | MGnify/ENA primary metagenome ERZ842401 (study PRJEB31892, sample SAMEA3878208) | bioreactor metagenome | biome: Moose rumen | place: Sweden | collected 2011-10 | study: EMG produced TPA metagenomics assembly of the PRJEB12797 data set...
GTGTCTACTACCTGCAAGGATGGTTCTATAGTATCAATGTCTTTTTGGGCATGGGCTTTGGTGTGGTTTGTGTGTTCTTCTGTCTGGCAGGAACCACACTTATTCGTGAGGTTCGTGAGGTGTTTCGTGCCGTTGACCGCTCGTTGGAAGAAGGAAGGTCGCAGGTGGCCCGTATCGTAGGACGCGACACGTCGCAGCTCAGCGAACAAGAGGTGCGCAAGGCTGCCTTGGAAACGCTGGCAGAGAACCTGAGTGATGGCGTCGTAGCTCCACTTTTCTGGTATTTGTTGTTAGGCGTGCCGGGCATGATGGCCTATAAAATGATTAATACGCTCGACTCTATGATTGGGTACCGCACAGAGCATTATTGCCAGTTTGGTTGTTGGGCAGCCCATATTGACGATGTTGCAAACTATCTACCTGCCCGTATCACCTCTTTGCTGATGCTTCTGGTGACATGGCGCTTCGGACTGTTTCCCTTCGTCACATGGTTTGCCCGCGAACAGGACAGCCCTAACAGTGGTTATCCCGAGGCTGCACTGGCAGGTATCTTGGATTGTCGCTTCGGTGGTCCACATAGTTATTTTGGAGAGTGGTTTGACAAGGCATATATTGGTACCAATGATCGTCCACTAACCAATGATGATCTGCGGCGTGCTGTCGGAATCAACCGCCGTGTTGAGGTGCTGATGGTAGTTTTGGTTGTTGTCGTTCGCTATACGGTCTTTGTCCACCTGCTGTGATATGTCCTGCTTATTTTCGTTTGAACTCAAGAACCTTTGGTAGTTTGCGCCATTTCCCCTGATGGGGTACCTTAAGGGTACTCCCTGTAACCTGCTTCAGCACATAGGTGGTGTCGTCCTGTCGGGTGAGGATTGCAGTGAGGTCTTCGCTTCCAAAGTCATTGATGAGTTGTAGCTTGGCATGTCGCTCATCCTCAATCTGACAGGAGGTGATGACCCAACAGAAAGAGTTGTGTTGTTTGCCCAGATATCCGGGTAATTGCCCGTATAACTCCTGTCCCGGAATCTCTATGTTCTGGTCGTAGAGGTTGATGCGTAAGTACACTTGGTATTCATTATTTATAAGGTACGCGCGAAAGGTGGTACTGTCTTGCTGTGCCTTGGAGGTGGTTACCACCATCAGCAAAAGGAGTGTTTGTATGATAAATTTTGCCATTTGTTCCATTTTTGCGGTGCAAATGTACTAAATCTAAATCAATAAATCAACGTTTACGTAGAAAATATATGTGAAAACGTTCGAAGATTTTAAAATTTTTAAGTATCTTTGCAGCCTGAATACATGTATTAACAATGGGAAAGACTGCAATGCCACACTTTGACCATGGGTCAAAGAACTATTTAAAGCCTGATTATATCTTTGAATCGAGCTGGGAAGTATGTAATAAAGTAGGTGGAATTTACACCGTACTTTCCTCTCGTGCGAAGACGCTACAGGAGGAGATGAAGGACCGTATTATCTTTATTGGCCCTGATTTTTGGAGGAAAAATGATAGTGATTCATCTACTGATACAAGTGTAAATGAAAGTCCTTATTTCAAGGAAGACAAGTCGCTTTTTGCCGAGTGGCAGTGGGAAGCCAAGGAACAAGGCCTGAAGGTCAGGGTAGGCCGCTGGACCGTTCCTGGTGAGCCTATAGCTATCTTGGTAGACTTTAACCCCTTCTTTGAACAGAAGAATGAAATTTACGGTTGGTTGTGGGAGAACTATGGTGTAGACTCGCTGCATGCCTATGGCGACTATGACGAGGCATCGATGTTCTCGTATGCGGCTGCATTGGTTGTAGAGAGCTACTATAATTATTATTTGAACGAGCAGCAGCGCGTCATCTATCATGCTAACGAGTGGATGTGTGGACTGGGAGCGCTCTACCTGAATAACAAGATGCCTCAGATAGCCACTGTGTTTACGACCCATGCTACGAGCATTGGACGTTCCATAGCCGGCAATCAGAAGCCACTCTATGACTACCTGTTTGCCTATAATGGCGACCAGATGGCCGGCGAGTTGAACATGGAATCGAAGCATTCCATTGAAAAGCAGACAGCCTTGTATGTAGATTGTTTCACGACGGTGAGCGATATTACTGCCAACGAGTGTAAAGAACTGCTGGACAAACCCGTAGATGTGGTTTTGCCCAATGGCTTTGACAATAGTTTCGTACCCAAGGCATCGCAGTTTGCCCGAAAGCGTCGTTTGGCACGTCGTCGTCTGTTGGACGTGGCCAATGCACTGCTTGGAGAACAGTTAGACGACGATACATTGATTATCTCTACTTCGGGACGCTATGAGTTCCGTAACAAGGGTATTGACGTTTTTGTTGAATCGATGAACCGCCTGTTACGTGACAAGGACCTGAAGAAGAAGATAGTAGCCTTTATAGAAGTACCTGGTTGGGTGGGAGAGCCCCGCAAGGACCTTCAGGAACGACTGGAGAGCGGTAAGACGTTTGATACACCGCTGGACGTTCCCCAGGTTACTCACTGGTTGCACAACATGAGTCACGACAATGTGTTGGGCATGCTAAAATACTTTGACATGCACAATCGTAAGGATGATCAGGTTAAGGTCATCTTCCTGCCGTGTTATCTGGATGGTAAGGACGGCATCGTGAACATGACATACTACGATGTGGTGTTAGGCAATGACCTGTGCATCTACCCGTCGTACTACGAGCCTTGGGGCTATACGCCGTTGGAGGCAGTAGCTTTCAAGGTCCCCTGTATCACCACTGATCTGGCTGGCTTCGGACTGTGGGCTAATAAGGAATTTGGTCACTATGGCGAACTGGAGGACGGTGTGAAAGTGATTCACCGTACGGACTATAATTACTCGGAGGTGGCCGACAACATTAAGGATACTGTTGCCGCCTTCTCGAATATGACGCAGAAGCAGGTTGATGCCTGTCGCAAGCAGGCGGACGCGCTGTCCAAGAAAGCCTTATGGAGCGAGTTTATTGCTTACTATCACGAGGCCTACGACTTGGCTCTGCGTAAGGCAGAAGAGAGAAAAAACAAGTAAAAAACTTTATATTTTAGGATACAATTATGAAGATTAAAGCTGATTATGCAAATGCTCCACAGTGGAAGGAACTGACCGTTAAGTCGACTCTTCCCGAGCAACTGAAGTGTTTGGACGAGATTGCCCACAACATGTGGTGGGTATGGAACTACGAGGCACGTGACCTGTTCCGCGACCTCGACCCTGAGCTTTATCATGAGGTGAAGCACAACCCAGTGATGCTCCTTGAGCGTCTGAGCTTCGCCCGTAAGGAAGAGATTGTTAAGGATAAGGCGCTCATGAAGCGCATTAAGGACGTCTATGCCCTGTTCCGCAAGTACATGGACGTGAAGCCCGACGCCAAGCGCCCCTCTGTGGCTTACTTCTGCATGGAGTATGGTATTCACTCGGCCCTTAAGATTTACTCCGGTGGTCTGGGTATGCTGGCAGGTGACTATGTGAAGGAGGCTTCAGACTCTAACGTAGACATGTGTGCCGTTGGCTTCCTTTATCGTTTTGGCTATTTCACACAGTCATTGTCCATCGATGGACAGCAGATTGCCAATTACGAGACGCAGAACTTCAGCTCACTGCCCATTGAACGCCAGTTAGACAAGGATGGCAACCCCATGGTGGTTGACGTTCCTTACAATAATTATCAGGTGCACGCCTATGTATGGCGCGTGAATGTCGGCCGTGTGAACCTCTATCTGTTGGATACTGACAACGAGATGAACTCTGAGTTCGACAAGCCTATCACCCACGCTCTCTATGGTGGCGACTGGGAGAACCGCTTGAAGCAGGAGATTCTGTTGGGTATTGGTGGTATGCTGTTGCTGAAGAAGCTGGGCATCAAGAAGGATATTTACCATTGCAACGAGGGTCACGCAGCACTCTGCAATCTGCAGCGTCTGTGCGACTATATCGACGAGGGTCTGACGTTCAACCAGGCTATGGAGTTGGTGCGTGCCTCATCGCTCTATACGGTCCACACTCCCGTACCCGCTGGTCACGACTACTTTGACGAGGGCCTGTTTGGCAAATATATGGGTGCCTATCCCCAGAAGCTGGGCATCACATGGGACGAGTTCATCGGCATGGGACGTACTAATCCTGACGACCACAACGAAAAGTTCTGTATGTCAACCTTCGCTTGCAACACTTGTCAGGAGGTCAATGGCGTCTCTATGCTGCACGGATGGGTTTCACAGAAGATGTTTGCCCCCATTTGGAATGGCTACTACCCAGAGGAGAATCATGTGGGTTATGTAACCAATGGTGTACACTTCCCCACCTGGTGTGCTACTGAGTGGCGTCGTGTCTATGCCAAGTATTTTGACGAAAAGCACATGTCCGACCAGTCAAACGAAGAGATCTGGCACGGCATCTACAACTGTCCTGACGAGGAAATCTGGGCTACGCGCATGGCTCTGAAGCAGAAGCTTTTCGACTACATCAAGGAGCAGTTCCGCGAGACTTGGCTGAAGAACCAGGGTGACCCCTCACGTGTGGTTAGCCTGCTGGAGAAGATGAACCCCAATGCACTGGTCATCGGCTTCTGCCGTCGTTTTGCAACCTATAAGCGTGCTCATCTGCTGTTCACCGATCTTGATCGTCTCAGCAAGATTGTCAACAATCCCGAGCATCCCGTCATATTCCTTTTCGCAGGTAAGGCACATCCCGCTGACGGCGCCGGTCAGGGACTTATTAAAAAGATTTACGACATTTCACAGCGTTCTGAGTTCCTGGGCAAGATTATCTTCCTTGAGGACTACGACTTCTTGCTGGCTCGTCGTCTCGTCTCAGGTGTGGATATCTGGATGAATACGCCGACCCGTCCGCTGGAGGCTTCCGGTACGTCTGGTGAGAAGGCAGAGATGAACGGTGTTGTCAACCTCTCCGTCAAGGACGGTTGGTGGTTGGAGGGCTATCGTGAGGGTGCCGGTTGGGCACTCACCGAGAAGCGTACCTACCAGAACCAGGGTTATCAGGACCAGCTCGACGCAGCAACCATTTACGGTCTGCTCGAGGACGAGATAGTTCCTCTGTATTACAATAAGGACAAGAAGGGTCTCAGCAAAGGCTGGATCAAGGTCGTTAAGAACTCGATTGCACAGATTGCTCCTCACTACACCATGAAGCGTCAGCTCGACGACTACTATAGCAAGTTCTATGAGAAGGAAGCCAAGCGTTTCAAGGAGATTTCCAAGAACGACAACCGTCTGGCCAAAGACATTGCCCAGTGGAAGGAAGCCGTTGCCGAGCGTTGGGATGCCATCAACGTCGTCAGCGCCGAGTGGAACTTCCCCGCAGCCGGTGGTCAGACTGGTGAGAAGTACACGCTCCAGTATGTCATCAACGAGCAGGGCTTGGACGATGCTGTAGGTCTGGAGAAGGTCAACGTCTTCATCAATAAGGACGGCGAGGAGCGAATCTTCTCTGTCGAGCCGCTGAAGATGACGAAGAAGGATGGTAACAACTATACCTTCGAAGCTACGCTGGCTCCCCAGCAGGCAGGTCTCTATAAGAGTGCTGTCCGCATGTACCCGAAGAACAAGGACCTGCCTCACCGTCAGGACTTCTGCTACGTCAAGTGGCTGGAGCTGCCTCAGATGTAATTCAGGTATTAGCTTTATTGTACACACTTTCCGCCTGTGGTTTGTTCTTTCCTCGTACAAAGCTACAGGCGGAAGTTTTTTTATGCTTTTCAAACGTTTGCATAATATTTTTAGCAGTTTTTGGGTAAAGTGCTTTGCTTGTGTGGGCGCACGGTAAAATATTAGAAAAAATGTTAGAAAAATATTTGGTTGTTAACAAAAATTGTCGTACATTTGCATCGTTATCCTGAAAACAATCTTTTTACCTTAAAAAGGACTAATACCTATTGAAGATATGAAGCGGTTGCCTGTGAGGGTCATCGCTTTATTTTTTGGCTTTCTGCTGTGATATTTCTAAGGTTTCTTCTCCAGTTTTTTCAGTCGGCGCTGGGCTTCATATGCGTCTGGATAAAGTTCAAGGGCTTTTCGGTAGTTGCGCATGGCAGCCTCCGTCATGTGTTCGTGTTCGCACTCCTTACCTAAGAGAACATATTCGGCTGCCAGACGCTTAAGCAGTTCATCGCGGCGACGGATTTCGTGTTCCAGGTCGTCAATGTGCTGTTGCTGGCGGGTAATGACGGATAGCTTGCGCCGTATGTAGCGTTGTGCTGCCGGACGCTCAATGTCGTAGCGCGAATGGATGGCCAGGAAAAAGTTTTTGAGAAAGGCGTCGAAGTCCTGACGGTCGAAAGCCTCCACGGCATCGTGGTACTCACGGTCGGCTTTGCTCTCGTAGAGTGCTTGTCTCATGAGCTGCCCGTCGTTATAACGCTGTGCAAAGGCGACGACCTCCGGACGTACGAAGATGTCGCTGCGGCGGATGGGTTCCTCCAAAGTGATGCCGTTGAGTGAGGTGCATCGCGACAGAGCAACATAGGTCTGGCCTCCGGCAAAGGCTCCACCTCCAGAGAAGTCGATGCGCACCTGGCGGAAGGTGAGTCCCTGACTCTTATGGACGGTGATGGCCCAAGCCAGTCGCAGGGGATATTGCACAAAGACGCCCAGCTGTTCCTCGACAATTTTCTGCTCTTTCTCGTCGAAGGAGTATCGGATGTTTTCCCATATTTCTTCGCCTACGTCATATTCATTGCCGTCCTCGTCGACAACCCTGATGAGCCCTTCTTCCACGTCAAAGCCTGTGACGATGCCGATGGTGCCGTTGACCCAGCGCTTCTCCTTGTCGTTACGTGTGAAAATGACCTGTGCTCCGGGTTTCAGTTCCAGTTCCATTGGTGCAGGCAGCGAGGTCAGCGGGAACTCCCCCCGTATAGTACCCTTGAAGATGGTGGCGGTGCCGTCCAGCTCAGAGAGCTTCTGTTCGTTAATCCAGTCTACGGTATCGCGTCGTGTAGCCAGTGTGATGGGGAAGCTCTGCGTACTTCTTGCAGTCGTATCGCTCTGAGAATCCGTATTCTCTACACGGGCATTGATGGCCGCGAGGTCGCTGTCTGTCGCCTGGTTCTGACGGATACGGTCAAGCAGCGCAATAAACTGGTTGTCGCTCTGCCGGTACACCTTGCGCAGCTCAATGCTGACGAGCTGCATCTGTTTCCATACCTTGGCGCTGAAGAAGTAGGCAGAGGCATAGAACGGCTGCATAAGCCGCCACTCGTCTTCTTTTACCACGGGCTCCAGCTGGAAGATGTCGCCCACCAGGAGCAGCTGCTTGCCTCCAAAGGGCTCGCGCATGTTGCGGCAATAGATACGCAGCACCTTGTCTATGAAGTCGATGATGTCGGCGCGGACCATACTAATCTCATCGATTATGATGAGTTCCAGTTCGCGTAGCAGCTTCAGAGTGACACCACTGTACTTGAGCGTTTTGCGGATGTTGCGAATTGAGTAGCGTGAGTCGTTGGGCAGCAGCGGGTGGAACGGTAGTTTGAAAAAGGAGTGTAGCGTCTGGCCGCCAGCGTTGATAGCGGCTATGCCTGTAGGTGCCAGCACCACAAACTTCTTCTTGGTATTCTGGGCTATGTAGCGCAGAAAGGTAGACTTTCCCGTGCCCGCCTTACCTGTGAGGAAGAGCGAGCGACGGGTGTACTGAATAATCTGGAGTGCCTGTTGCCACTCCTGATTGTCAAGGTCCAAATGGTCTGCCAGAATGTTCACGGTCTGTCGTCTGAGGCGTTGTCAGTGGAACTCATAACTCCTTAGGCTCTTCAGCAGCCTGCAGTTCGTCAGGTGTGGGCTGTTGGTTGGCATTGTCCTGATGCTCCTTAGGGCGCATCACTTCATTGCCGAACTCGTCAAGAACCATCTCCATCTCCTGTTCAGCGGCTAAGCTGTCTACGGCTAAGGAGTCTGTGTCGCGGCGCATGTAGTAGCTCTCACAGGTGTACTCTGCCGCCAGCACGTCATTGTTCTTAGGCTTTCCGAACTTCGCGTGATAGTGTTTGAAGACGTTGTCGCCTAGAACGGACTCAAAAAAGTAGCCGCAGATGGGCAGTGCCGTGCGTGAGCCTTGGCCTAACTGACCTGTGCGGAAGTGGATGCATCGGTACTCACCGCCTACCCAGGCTCCTGCTACCAGTCGTGGGCTGACCCCAACGAACCAGGCATCCGAGTGATTGTTAGACGTTCCGGTCTTGCCTCCGAACTCGGTGTCGTTGTATTTGCCCACATAGCCCCAGAGGCTCATGCTGGTGCCGCCGGGTTCACGCATACCACCCATGAGCAGCTGTTGCGTCAGGTAGGCAGAACGGTAGGGGATGACCTGCTTCTCTTCTGACGGAGCAACGTATATCTCGTTACCGTCACGGTCCAGAATGCGCGTGACGAGCACCGGACGGCGCATCTTTCCGTCGTTGGCCACCGTGGCATAGCCGTTGACCAGTTCCAGCAGGTTCACATCGCTGGAGCCCAGCGTCAGCGACGGGGTGGGGTCCAGCTTCGACCGTATGCCCATGGCGTGGGCAGTGTTGACGATGCGCTCTATTCCGACCTCTTGGCCCAGCTTGACAGCCACGCTGTTGATGCTTTGTGCGAAGGCTGCCTTCAAGGGCATGAAGTCACCCGTGAAGTAGCCGTTGGCATTGGTTGGTGCCCATGTCACCTCCTTGCCGTGATCCATGACCTTCATGGCAAAGTAGCTGTCGACACGGCGGTCACAGGGGGTCAGTCCCTGGTTCATGGCCTCGGTGTAGACAAAGAGTTTAAAGGTAGACCCCGGCTGTCGTTGAGCCGTTACCTTGTCGTATTTCCAAGTTCGGAAGTCTATGTCTCCCACCCAAGCCTTCACGTGGCCGGTCTGGGGCTCCATGGCTACGAATCCGCAATGCATGAAGTGCTCCATATAGCGGATGCTGTCCAGCGTGGATATCTCTTTCTCAATGGTGCCCTGCTCGTAGTCAAAGAGCTTGACCTTGTGAGGCACGTTGAGGTAATAGTCTATAGAGTCTTGGTTGCCGGCAAATCTCTGGCTGAGCATCTTGTAATAAGGTGTTTTTTTGGCCAGGTCCTCAATGAAGTGGGGAATCTCAATGTGATGCTCGTCCTGCCAGGGTGGGGTGGTTCCCCAGTGCTGGTTGAAGTTTCGCTGCACCTGGCGCATCTGCTTATTGGCAGCAGCCTCGGCATATTTCTGCATGCGCGTGTCGATGGTGGTATATATCTTCAGGCCGTCCTTATAGAGGTCGTAGCCGTTGTCGTTGCACCAGTCCTTGAGGTAGTTCTTGACGGCCTCGCGGAAGTATTGCGCCTGACCGTCGTAGTTGTTCTCGACGCTGTAGTCCAGGTCTATGGGCTTCTGGGTCAGCGTGTCGTACTGTTCTTGCGACAGGTCCTTATGCCGCAGCATGTTGTTCAGCACGACGTTACGGCGCGAGAACGAGTTCTTGGGATTGATGCGTGGGTTGTAGTACGTAGTGGCCTTCAGCAGTCCCACGAGTACTGCCGCCTGGTCGGCAGTCAGCTGTTGTGGCGTGGTGCCGAAATAGGTCTTGGCGGCAGTCTTGATGCCGAAGGCGTTGGAGCCGAAGTCTACCGTGTTGGCATACATGGTGAGAATCTGCTTCTTGTCGAAAAACATCTCAATCTTGACCGCCGTAATCCATTCCTTGCTTTTCATGATGAGCATCTTCACACCCGGTATGTTGCCCAGCAGACCCGTCGAGTACTCCGTACGGACGCGGAACATGTTTTTCACCAGCTGCTGCGTGATGGTAGAGGCCCCGCGTGCATCGTGGTGGACTACGAAGTCCTTGAAGGCGGCAAAGACCCCCTGGAAGTCAATGCCGAAGTGACTGTAGAAACGCTCGTCCTCGGTATCTATCAGGGCGCGCCAGAAGACGGGCGCCACCTCGTCGTAGGTCACCGGTGTACGGTTCTCGCTGAAGTATTTGCCTATGAGGTGGTTGTCGGCGCTGTACAACTCTGAGGCCTGGATGGTCTTGGGGTGCATGATGGTGCTCATGCTGGGCGACTTGCCAAAGAGCCACAGGAAGTTGACGTCGACCATGAAGAGGTAGAGCAGGAAGGCAACGACAAACGTGGCGAAGCCTACTGCCGTCTTGGTATACCAGCGGCGTCCCTGATACAATCCTTTATACCATTGCCATGCCAGTTTCGGGGCATGGACGAGTTTTTCAACGTATTTGTTCATATTGTGCTATATAGTTCAAGATTTCTTCTTTGTCGTCCGGGTGGAACCAGCGTACCTCGGGGTCGCGTTTGAACCACGTCAGTTGTTTGCGGGCGTAGCGTCGTGTGTTGCCTTTCATCCGCTCTACTGCTTCCTCCAGGCTCCAGCGTCCGTCCATGTAGTCAAACATCTCTTTATAGCCTACCGTGTTGAGTGCGTTGAGCTGGCGCTGAGGATATAGTTCCTCGGCCTCTCGCAGCAGTCCCTGTGCCATCATAGCGTCCACACGCTCATTGATCCTGTTGTACAGCTCCTCGCGCTCACGGTTGAGCCCTATCTTGACCGTGCGGAACGGGCGTGGCTTCTTGGCTTGGGTACGGAAGGAGGTGTAGGTGCGCCCTGTCTGGTAGCATATTTCCAGGGCATGGATGACGCGGCGGTAGTTCTGCCTGTCTACAATGGCATAGTGCTCCGGGTCCAGCCTCTGCAGGTCGTTGCACAGTGCCTCCAGCCCCTCCTCCTGGTAGCGTCGCTTCATCTCCTCGCGTATGTCGTCGCGGACGGTAGGTATTTCGTCGATGCCGTTGCATACGGCGTCAATATACATCATGCTACCTCCTGAGAGCAGGTGGACTGCTTGCTGCGACTGGTTTCGGATAAGTTCCAGAACCTCTTGCTCATACATCGATGCGTTGTAGTAGTCCTGAATGCTCTTTGCGGCCACGAAGTAGTGTCTAGCGCGCTGCAGCTGCTCTGCCGTGGGCGATGCCGTCCCTATCTTCAGTTCGCGGTATATCTGACGCGAGTCGGCATTGATGACGGGAGTGCCGTAGTGTTGTGCCAGCTCGATGGTCAGCTTCGTCTTACCGACAGCCGTGGGTCCAGTGATGACAATAAGTGTAGCAGGCATCACTCTTGTTCAACATTCAACGTTCAATGCTCAAAGTTCAAAGTTCAATGCTCAACGTATCACACCGCGCTTCGAGCTTTCGATGAACGAGCAGATGTATTCCACCTCCTTGGAGTCAGGATATTTGGCGCGAGCCTCTGCTATGCCGTCTTTCAGCACGCCCTGGGCGTAGATGATGCGGTAGGCATCGTGAATGGCTTCAATGGTCTCGTTGGAGAATCCGCGACGGCGCAGTCCGATGAGGTTGACGCCCGCATAGCGGATGGGCTCCTTGCCTGCGATGACGTAGGGCGGAATGTCCTGACTGGTGCGGCTGCCGCCCTGGAACATGATGTAGCTGCCTACGCGGCAGAACTGGTGGAACAGGCAGGTGGCAGAGATAATGGCAAAGTCCTCGACCACCACCTCGCCGGCAAACTTCGTCGAGTTACCTATGATGCAGCCGTTGCCTACCACGCAGTCGTGTGCCACGTGCATGTTCTCCATCAGCAGGTTGCCGCTGCCTACGACGGTCTTTCCTTTCGATGCCGTGCCGCGGCTGATGGTGACGTTCTCACGGATGGAGTTGTTGTCGCCTATCTCGCATGTCGTCTCCTCGCCCTTGAACTTCAGGTCTTGCGGCTTGGTGGAGATGCTGGCACCCGGGAAGAACTCGTTGCCGTTGCCGATGCGTGCGCCGTAGTGTACGGTGACGTTGTTCAGGAACTTGTTGTTGTCGCCAATGACAACGTTCTTGTCGATGACGCAGAACGGACCGATGAAGTTGCCGTCGCCGAGCTTGGCCTCGGGGGCTACGACTGCTAAGGGATGTATCGTGTTCATTTTCTGTTGTTATTTCGATGTTTCGAAGTTTCGACTGAATTTATTTATTCTTTACGATTTGTGCTGTGAATGTTGCCTCGGCCACCACGTGGTCGCCCACGAAGATGTAGCCCTTCATCGACGAGATGCCGTGGCGCACGGGTGCCAGCAGGTCGACCTTGAAGATGAGTGTGTCTCCGGGCACCACCTTCTGACGGAACTTCACGGCGTCAATCTTCATGAAATACGTGCTCCAGCGCTCCGGATCCTCCAGCGTGTTCAGCACCAGCAGTCCGCCGCACTGGGCCATGGCCTCAATCTGCAGCACGCCGGGCATGACGGGCTCCTCGGGGAAGTGTCCCTGGAAGAAAGGCTCGTTGGCGGTGATGTTTTTGATGCCCACGATGGTGTTGGCTCCCAGGGCAATGACCTTGTCTACCAGCTGCATGGGATAGCGGTGGGGCAGCAGCTCGCGGATGCGGTTGACGTCCATCACCGGCTCCTCGTTGGGATCGTAGGCGGGTGCCTGTATCTCGTGCTTGCGAATCTCCTTGCGCATCTGGCGTGCAAACTTGTTGTTGATGGTGTGGCCCGGACGGGTGGCAATGATGCGGCCCTTGATGGGCTTGCCTATCAGCGCCATGTCGCCTATGATGTCGAGCAGCTTGTGGCGTGTACACTCGTTCTCCCATTGCAGGGGCTTGTGCTGGATGTAGCCCAGGTCGGTGGCGTCACGATGCTCCACGTGCAGCATGTCGGCCAGCATGTCGAGGCGCTCCTGGGTGGTCTGGCGCTCGTAGATGACGATGGCGTTGTCCAGGTCGCCGCCCTTGATGAGGTTGGCCTGCAGCAGGGGTTCAATGTCGCGCACGAAGACGAAGGTGCGTGCGCTGGCTATCTCCTTGGGGTAGTCCAGCGGGTTGTCCAGCGTGGCAAACTGCGAGTTGATGAACTTTGACTCGAACGAGCACATGGCTGTGATGGAGAAGTTCTCGTCGGGCAGGATGGTGATGATGGAGCCCGACTTCTCGTCCTTCACCTCAATCTTCTTGCGGATGACGTACCAGTCCTTGGGCGCGTTCTGCTCCTCGACGCCTACCTCGTTGATCTTGTCGACATACTGGATGGCTGAGCCGTCCAGGATGGGGAACTCCGGGCCGTTGACCTGCATCAGACAGTTGTCGATGCCCAGTGCATAGAGTGCCGACAGGCCGTGCTCGACGGTAGAGACGCGCACGTCGCCCTTGCCCAGTACGGTGCCGCGCTGGGTGTCCACCACGTTCTCGGCTACGGCGTCAATGACGGGTTCGCCCTCCAGGTCTATGCGCTGAATCTTGTAGCCCGTATTCTCGGGGGCAGGGTTGAATGTTACAGTCAGATTAAGTCCCGTATGCAGTCCTTTGCCAAACAGCGAAAAACTGCCTTTGAGTGTTTTCTGCTTCATATCTTAACGATTAAATTTCTGTTGTCAGTTTCTCTTTCAGCTTGTCCAGCTCGCGCTGCATCTGAGCCATCTGCCGGTACATGTCGGGCAGCTTCTTCATCACCGCCTGGGCCTTGAAGAACACCTTCGGGTCTATGGCCGGCGCACCTATCAGCTGCTCGCCGTTGCCCTTGGTGTTGCTGATGACGCCGCTCTGGGCGCCTATGAACGTCTTGTCGGCAATGTGTATGTGGCCCGAGAATCCGGCCTGTCCGCCGACCATGCACCAGGCGCCTATTTTGGTCGAGCCGGCCATACCGACCTGGGCCGACATGACCGTGTTCTCGCCTATCTCGCAGTTGTGGGCCACCTGTATCAGGTTGTCCAGCTTGACGCCGCGGTGGATGACGGTCTGGCCCATGGTCGAGCGGTCCACGCACGTGTTGGCGCCAATCTCCACGTCGTCCTCTATGATGACGATGCCCATCTGGGGTATCTTCTCGTAGCCCTCGGTGTTAGGTGCGAATCCGAAGCCGTCGGCACCAATGACGGCGCCGGCATGGATTGTCACGTTTTTTCCTATCTGGCAGCCGTCGTAGATGGTGACGTTGGGATAGATGCGTGTTCCGTCGCCTATCTTCACGCCGTCGCCCACGTAGGTGAAGGGGCCTATGTAGACGTCCTTGCCTATCTGGGCCGACTCGGAGACGAAGGCCAGTGCATCCACCCCTGTCTTCTTGGGCAGCGAGGCGGCATACATCTGCATCAGTTTGGCCACGCACTCGTAGGCGTTGGGCACGCGAATGAGTGTGGCGCTGATGGGACGCTCCAGCTGCAGGTCGTCGTTCACCAGCACGATGCTGGCGCGGGTGTCGTAGATGTATTGTGTGTATTTCGGGTTCGAAAGGAACGTGATGGCTCCTTCCTCTCCTTCTTCTATCTTTGCAAAGGTGTGGACGGTAGCTTGCTCGTTGCCTTCCACGCGGCCGCCAATGAAGTCGGCTATCTGTTTGGCTGTAAATTCCATAGTTTTGTCGACAATAGTTTTATAAAACGCTACAAAGGTACTAAATTTTATTTAAAAACGTTGATAACAAAGGTAATATTTACGGATTTTTTTGGAAAGCAGCTGTACATTTAAGATTTCTGAAGCCTCCGCGATGTCTTTCACGGTGCCGTCTTTGTAAAGAATTCCGATGCTGTCGTCCTCAGGATTGTACATGTCTTTCCCTATCTCCGTCAGCGACATCATGTAGTGTGCGTCTTCGTAGGCGATGTCCATGCGGCAGGTTATCTCGCGGGCTATGCCGTCTATGTATTCGTCCGATGGGCGCTCCTCGCTCACCTCTACCTTGAACAGGTGGCGGTCGGTCATGTCGGTGGCCAGCGTGGCCAGTATCTTGTCGTCCGAGTGCTTCCACGTCTTCAGGGCGCTCCAGATGTCCGAGTCGTCCAGCTCGGCATAGGTCTCCAGGGCCTGCTGGTCGAAGTGGACGTCGCTCTGTAGGAAGTAGGCCAGGGCGGGGGAGGCAAACACCTCACGCCCCTGCCGCACCAGGTCGCGGGCGCGTGTCAGCGTGTTGACCAGCACCTTCTCGTAGCCTACGGCGGTCTTGTGCAGGTACACCTGCCAGTACATCAGCCGGCGGGTGGTCAGGTAGTTCTCGATGGAGTAGATGC
>ERZ842401.4991-NODE-4991-length-15009-cov-6.459409_pt1 | contig 15009 bp, 11 predicted proteins | sample MGYA00521270_ERZ842401 | MGnify/ENA primary metagenome ERZ842401 (study PRJEB31892, sample SAMEA3878208) | bioreactor metagenome | biome: Moose rumen | place: Sweden | collected 2011-10 | study: EMG produced TPA metagenomics assembly of the PRJEB12797 data set...
TCTGAATTATCAATCACAATATTATCATCATAATTTGATGCAATAAGGTTTTTATTTACGCTGCATTTATCTAAATTAATATCGCATACCGATTTGGATGAAATCTTATCTAAAGTTACACCTTCAAAATTAACAGAAGTTTTACCGTTACAATTTTTATTCTCAATATTTGATATTGTTGAATTTTTGGCATTTAAATCAAGGGAGGCGTTTTTTGTTTTAATTTTATTAATTTCAACACCTGATACATTAGCTGATATTGAACCGTATTGAGTTTTAATGTTACCTATTTTTGATGAATTTTGATTATCACTGTTTTCCGGCGTTGTAAGAATTAAACCTAAGTTATCTTTTAATTCAATATCATTAACATTTCCTTCGGATAATTGAAGTGTAATATTATCTTCTTTATTTGAAGCGCCTTGAATTTTTCTTGCAGCGGAATTATTTTCAATATTAATTTGTATAATTGCAGGATATTAATAGCACATTGAAAATGAAGAAGCCAGCACTTGTTATTTTGGCTATTGGAGCCTTATTTGCGCTTTCTTGCGAAGAAGAGCAGGAGGTTGTAGCGCCAGGCCGCACTATTATCCATGCGGGTATGGAGGGAACTTCTCGCGTAGCCTTCGATTCTGAAGGCAAGTTTTCGTGGTCATCTGGCGATGAGATAGCGGTCCTGACTTCTTCTGGTAGTTTCAAGACTTTTTCGATAATCTCCGGGGAAGGTACTTCCAAGGCTGATTTCGCTGCAGATCTGGACCCTTCCGAGACAGTTGGAACTCTCGCTGTCTATCCTGCCTCTTCCATTGTTTCTCTGAGCGGGAATGTCCTGAAAATTAATCTTGCGAGCGAGCACAATCTGGATTTGGGAGGAAAGATCAATCTTCCAATGATTGCAAGTATTACCTCAGGGAGTGAGACTGCGTTCTTCCGACATGTCGGTGGAGTTATAAGAATAGTCGTAGATGATGTGCCGACAAATGCTAAAACATTTGTTTTCACGTCTCCGAATCTAAGAATATATGGGGATTTCAGAATTTCAGATTGCACTGCCTCTGATGCAAAGATAACGGCAGCGGCTCTTTCCGGAGGATCTTCTGTCTCATTTTCACTTCCGTCTCCCTGCCCCAATCCTCTGACAGTGGATATTCCCCTTCCTACCGGCGTTTATAACGGTTTCTCTGTTGAACTTAGGGATGCTTCCGGCGAGAGCATTCCATTCACGGCAAAAACTTCGACGAAGTCCTTCGAGGTTGGGAGAAAGTCTCTTATTGTCATGTCGCCATATTCGACAGGTCCGGAGCAGGAGCTTGCGCTTTTAAATGACTCTCAGATTGGTATCCGCTGGTCGGTAAACGGTTTTGCCGATATCTCTGCTGATGCTGCCGACGCCTATGTGGTCGGGATATACTCTGACAAAGAATGTAACAATCTCCTTTGGCAATGGACTATCACCGAGAACGGAGGTGATAAGACCACCCTCTACAATAATGGCAGCGGATATGTCTATAATTGGGGCTACAATACCGCCAAGAGGCTCTTCCAGCCAGGAATCGTTTTCTCCGGACTTACCCCTGAGACTACATATTATGTGAAAGTGACAGACACTGTTCTTGAGAGCAGTTCTATTCGGGGGTACACAACTACAGCTTCTGATGTCTTTTTCAACAGCGCTTCTGCCTCTGCGGTGCCTGGAGACGTTATTCTTCGGGAAAATTTCAATGAATTTACATATGGCGGGGACCCTGTTCTCGGACTTGTCGGTTTCTCCTCTACATCGAGAAAGAATGACTCTCCTTTTATTATTCCTCAAGGGGAGGATCCACGATCAACGAATTCTACTCTCTATCTTATCTCTCCTAACGTCCATATGGGAATGTTCAATACCGTTGCAAAGGAGGTGGACATTTCCCGTCTTTCCACATGGAAAGCCTATGCCCAGAACAATCTTGCAGGTGCAATCTGCGTGCAGTCAGGAATAATGAAGATAGGAGCAAGCAATTGCACGGGTGATATCGTTACTCCCGAGCTCGATTGCTTGAAAGAGACATCTACCCTGAAGGTCTCATTCGATGCAGCACCTTATTATGAATGGTCAACGGCGACTACAATGGATGGCTTGACATCGGTTGTGGACGTTTTTCCCAAGGGCGCTGCCCTGGCAAATACATACTGGCTCGATTTTTCATCCGTAAGTCCTATTATTACCAAAGAGGTGGCAATCTCTGAGGATCAGGCTTTCAGAAGATATACGGTTCTCCTTGAAGATGTCCCTGCTGGAGCCAGAATCGGAGTTGGATCCAAACTTGACAATACAGCAGGATCATCGCAGCACCGGTGCTATATCGACAATCTCACTATCGAACTGGTATCCTATGGAGTCTCGGATCCGTCGGAGCTCAATGGTACCGAAATCAACTCCCTGAACAATGCGTATGGCCTTGTGACGAACAGTGAAACGGGGAAGCCGATTCCCGGAATACCTGTTACCGATGGTTACTCATACACGGCTACAGATGCTAACGGAGTCTATCAGATGAAACTTGACTCTCGTGCCAGAAATGTCTATATGTCAGTTCCTTCCGAGTATGAAATTCCCCTCGACCCTTCAACGGGCTTACCACTTTTCTATTCAACGGGGGCAATCAACACATCAGGGAAAAATCGTTTCGATTTCACTTTGAGACCTCTTTCAGAGTCTGAGAAATCATTCACGTTCATAGCTATCGGCGACCCCCAGTGCAAGACGACATCCAATGTCAACCGCTACAAGAAAGAGACCATTCCGGACATCAAGTCCACAATCGGCGACGCTCAGTCGCTCGGGAACTACAAGCATCCTTATGCTCTGACTCTTGGAGATATTGTATTTGATTCTACTAATATGTGGGACAATATGAAATCATCGATGTCCAATGTCCGTTCCACCGATGGCAATATTCCGTTCTTCCAGTGTATAGGAAATCATGACCATACAGCGACAACTACATCTGATTATGCCGCGACTACGAACTATGTCCGGCGTTTCGGCCCCACGGATTATTCCTTCAACAGGGGAGATGTCCATATTGTCGTAATGGATAACGTAGTCTGCGTCTCCACCTCCTCCAACAGTTCCCCTGACGGAGCGACATGGGGCTATAATGCCGGTTATTCGGACGAGCAGTACCAGTGGCTTCTCAAGGATCTTTCTTATGTTGACAACAAGAAAACCAAGATGATCTTCTTCTGCAGTCATATCCCGTTCAGAGGCGGTTCAACTACGGGAGGATCAAGTGTCAACAAGGACAAGCATTATGCGGATATCCTCTCGCTTCTTACCCAGTTCAATGAGGCTCATATAATGATTGGCCATACCCATTATCCCCAGAATTATATCCATACAGGTTACCTCTGCCAGGGAGGAAAACCTGTCTATGAGCATATCCATCAGGCTGCTTGCGGAGCATGGTGGGCAAGCCAATCCTGCGTTACAGGCGGCCCTAATGGGTACAATATCTATGAGGTCAATGGCGCTACCGTGGAGAATTGGATCAATAAGGGTACCAATCGGGATGCTTCCTATCAGGTCCGTGTCTATGACGGTAACCAGACTTATACAGGGACCAAGGGATATACCTATAATTGGTATAAGGAAGCTAATGTGGGAGGCACTGCCAACATAACAGCAGTTGGCTATCCTGCGCTTCAGAACTGTTTTGTGGCGGAAGTATGGGATGACGACGATTCGTTCTGCAAAGTCGAGTTCTGGCAGGGCGGAGTGAAAAAAGGCGACTTTACGAGGGTTCCCAACGGCAAATGCGCCAATATTGCAATCTGCTCATACTATTTCAACGAACTTTCCAAGAATACCACCACGTGGGTCAACAAGACTGCAAGTCATTACTGGTACTATAAGCCTGCCTCCGGCTCTCCTTCTTCGGAAACCGACTGGGAGGTCAGGGTGACGAGGAGGATATTTTCTGAAGGAAGAACAAATGTCTATACATGTAATAAACTGACTACCGATTACTCTGAATTTTAATTTCTTTACATATTATGCACAAGTCGTATGTCTCCCCGTCGGCGAAAGTCGCGGAACTCCGCTACGAGACGAATTTCCTCGTAAGCGGCAATGGTGAGGATATGGATCCTACGCCGGGATCTTGGGATTCCTCTGATGGTTTTGATTTTTAAATGGTTACGGTTATGAAAAAAGGTTTAGTTTTCTTTGCAGCCGTATCCGTTGCTGCACTCGCTGCGTCCTGCTCCGTTGAGCGCAATGACGCTCCTGAACTTACAGGTAAAGTCATCCTTTCGGCAACTGTCGAGGACATCGCCCTCAAGGCCGCAGTGGATGAGGAGGGATTATTCACTTGGACTGCCGGTGACAAGATTTTTGTTTACGCAGTATCTTCCGGCAAATCTCCTCAGCTCGCCGAGTTTGAACTGATTTCCGGCGAGAATACAGGGAATGCCAAGTTCGCCGGTGAACTTCCTGACGGTTATAGGGTTGATCAGGCTTTCTTCCCTACTTCCATGGTGGTTGGAGAGAATATGGAAGATATGGAGATTAATCTTCCGACCTCCTATGAGTATGTTCCCGGCAAGGCCGATACTCCTATGTCAGCTGAGCTGAATGCAGAATCTGTTCTTGTCTTCAACCATCTCTGCGGAGCTGTATCAGTCACTCTATCCGATGTCCCTGAAGATGCCGCCCGCATTGTTCTGACTACCCCCGGCAAGAAAATCACCGGTTCTTCCCTCAACTTTTCATCAGTAAACGGTATCACTCAGATCAATGCCACCAATTCTGATTCCGAGAATATTGTTTCGGTTGAGCTCACTCCCGGCGCATATACCAATGTTGCGACTCTGATACCTATCCCTGTCGGCACTTATGAGAGCCTTTCTGTCTCTGTTGAAAAGGCTGACGGTACCGTCATTGTTACCAAGACGGCCTATGTCGCCAACACGGTAGCCCGCAAGGGTATCCTCGTAATGCCCGCATTCTCTGTAGAAGAAGAATCCGGCATAACCGACATCAAGACCGGACAAGAACTCGTAGACTTCCTTGCAAGTACTGATGCTGAAGATACCGGCAAGTACAGAATCGTCAAGGATCTCGACATGACTGGCCTCACCGTCACCCCCGCTCCCGGCTTCGCCGGCACCCTTGACGGAAGGAATCATAAGATTATGAACTGGACTTCGGAAGGGGTTTCTTTGTTTGCCGCCGTATCAGGCACAATCAAGAATATCGTGATTGATGAATCTTGCTCGTTATCTCTTCCCAAGTCTCTTAATGCTTCCTTCGGTTTTATCACCAAAACTTTGAATGGAACGGTTTCCGGAATTACCAATAATGCCGATGTCACTGGTACAGATGTCTCTTTCGCTGCAGGAAGGACCGCAATTATAGTCGGTCAAGCTACCAATCCTTCCGAGGGAGGAGCTATTATTTCCAATTGTGTCAATAACGGAGATCTGACAATTACTACAGATGCCAATGCCGGAGGAACTCACTATGTTGGAACAATAGTCGGCTCAATGGGAGGAAGTTCCCTGAATTATGTTCAAGACTGTACCAATTATGGTAATATAAATATTGAGTGCTCCGGTGCGAATACCAAGAATTTCTATCTCGGCGCGATTGCTGGAGGAACTACTAATGGCTCAAATAATGTCAGGCTTAAGAATTACGGAGATTTCACATTTGTTTCACTTAGTGAAGAGGCTGCTATTTGTATGGCCGGTATCAGTGGATACACGACGGGTGAGATAACTGAGTGTTATAACGAAGGTAATATCACGTTTATGACTCTTGGTGCTGTAAAAGCCACATTCGTTGCAGGTATTGCCGGATATTTCGCATCAAATACGATGAACGGCTCCGTCAATAAGGGCAATATCTCGGTAACCGGAGGTTATATCCTTGGTAGAAACGCTATAGGTGACATTGATGGTACAAAGTCATACAACGGTACAAATGCTCTTACGGCTGGGTTCACGACAGGCGGACTTGTTTCTGCAACGGGTCGAAACCCTGTATTTGTGGATAGCGACAATTATGGTAATGTTATGGTAAGTTTTAATGATCCTGTCCATGAGGGGTATGGCACCCATACTGCGGCTCGTCCTTCAGTAGGAGGATGTGTTGGAGACTGCGCTGGACCAATGACAAATGTCAATAATCATGGGAATGTTTTCGTAACTGTTGGAACAGAGTCATTCACGGCAAAGAATGCAGGTTATACTATGTATGTAGGTGGTATTGTAGGATCAAGTTATAACTTCTCCGGTGCCACTACTTCTGGGGGCTCAGACACAAACGCATATAATAAATTTACTCAGACCTCATGTACCAACAACGGAAACGTGACACTTTACTCATTTAATACTCATACAACTAATTGTTGCGTTGCCGGCATTGCTGGTTGGCCCGAAAGTGAGAACAATACGGCTGTTTACCAGGCAACATCATGTGTTAATAATGGTCTGATCAGCGCTCAAGGTAATATTGTAGTCCGTGTTGGTGGTATTCATGGTGGAACGGGAAATATGAAGGGATGTACCAATAATGGAATAATCACCCTTGATGCTACCGCAAGCAGTGTTGTTGGGGGTCTTGCGGGCTTTAACACCCAGAAACATATTATCGAAGATTGCAGTTCAAATGGGAATGTCATCGCCATAAACCCTGCAAGGGCGATAGGAGGCATTGTCGCTCTTGTGGGCAATGTTGCAAAGACGACTGGTACAGGATGTTCTGTCAACTGCGTAATATCTGGGGGTGATTCTACTAATACAGGAATTATTATCGGTGCATTTAACGGAAGTGATAAAGCTATTTGCTTTGGCTCTGAGGATTCACCGATTAAGGTGAAAGGCTCAGTTAACGAAACTGCTCTTAGTTCCGAAAACTTCACTGATTATCTCCATGGCAATTGCACGACCTATAACGCCGATTACCATACAATCTATGCTGCATATGGCGAATAGTCCGAGTAACAGTTAACTGCCAAAAACAAGCTTGCGAAAAACTTGTTTTGTGAAATAGTACCGCGTTCTTTGCAAAAAAAAAAGAACGCGGTATTATGTTTACAAAAAAGCAAAAGACATTCTGCAGCCGTCCGCTGCGCGAAAAAGACCTCCTCGAGGTCTCTCTGAGAAATTGTGAAGATATCCTTTCTCCGGATGAGCATGGAAGGGGTATACTGCTGACAATCCTTGAGAGGATGAAAGACCTTGCCCCGATGGGGGATGATGACAGAAGAAGCCTCTGGATAGAGACACTTTGCGAGAGCCATGGAGAGGTGGCATGGTACGAGGTTACTTCTGGTTCATATAGGGACAGCCACTATCTTATCATCTCTGATGAAGAATTCTTCTCCCTGATGATAGTGTCAGGTGGAGATCTGGTGGACTCCGATGTGGATAAGGATGTTGATATGTCAGATTTCCTGAACTCCCTGAATGGCTATCTAAGCCGCCTTGTTGGTCGCATCAAGACTTCCCCTGAGAGGTACAATGATTATGTAGAAAAGAATCTGCCTTATTCAAAGCGTACAGGAAAGATTCTTCGGTCTAAAAGGGATGCGCTTATGCCGTGGATGAGAATAGAGGTTACGGATGAAGCCGTTGATTTTGTAAGAAGATGTGTTGAAAATGAGGATTGCCCTCCAGGAGAAGATAAGATAGGCGCAAGGGCTTTTCTGGAAGCTTTAAGGGTGGCAATGGATGAGGCTGGAGAGTATCTATATCAGTTTGAATCCCTCTCTGAACAGTTTTCGGACGTGGATAATCTTGGAGAAGTGTTTCCGTTTATGGATTTGATACTCTCTGAGGGTTATAGACTCCGGCCTAAGATGAATCTAGAAGGGGAATGGTATATTTCAGTACACTGCTGCTACGAGGAATACCTCGATGTAGTTCTTCCAATCTCCCTGAGTCTTTCTCGTCAGGGCTTTCCTGTCATGATAGAGAATCCATCATTAATTGCGGATATCCTTTCGGGCAATGACTATATCGATGTCTACTCGGGGGCATGTGATTTTGAGACAGGAATAGGGATGGCTGAAATGGAACTACCTTCTCCGAATGGTGAAAGGAACTCCAAGATCTATGAGGATCTTGTTGCAGTTATAGAATGGAAGAGGCTCAATCCTGTGGAAATCAATCCCTTCCGTCTCTAGGTCCAAGTAATCGTGAATATTCCTAAATCTGGTAGAAGCCGACTTTCTTGTAGACTTTACGGAGAGTCTTTCCTGCAATGTAAGAGGCCTTTTCGGCACCTTTGACGTAGACATCGTTGAGGTAAGCCTTGTCTTTAATAAGCCGAAGGGCCTCTTCCCGGATGGGACGAAGATGCTCGATGACGACATCGCCGACGGCCGGCTTGAAGACACCGTAGCCTGCTCCCGCGAACTCGGTCTCGATCTCAGGTATTGTCTTTCCTGTGAGGGTAGAGTAGATGTTCATAAGGTTTGAGACTCCAGGCTTGGCGGCTTTATCATACCTTACGCAGTTTTCCCTGTCGCTGTCGGTAACGGCTCTCTTGAATTTCCTACGGATATCATCGGGATTGTCCATCAGGAATACGCAGCCGTCAGGAACAGATTTGGACATCTTGGCTTCCGGGGTAGTCAGCCCGTAGATGCGGGCGCCAACTTTGGAGATCATCGGCTCTGGTATCTTGAAGACGTCTCCGTAGATACTGTTGAACCTCTGCGCGATGTCTCGGCAGATCTCTACATGTTGCTTCTGGTCTTCTCCAACGGGGACGTAGTCCGGCTGGTAGAGGAGAATGTCGGCAGCCATGAGGACAGGATAAGTGAAAAGCCCAGCGTTGATATTGTCCTTGTAGCGGGCTGATTTGTCCTTGAACTGGGTCATCCTCGAAAGCTCGCCGAACATCGTATAGCAGTTAAGCACCCAAGCGAGCTGGGAGTGGGCGGGGACATGGGATTGGAGGAACAGAACGTTCTTTTCGGGATCGAGACCGCAGGCGATATACTGCGCCAGCTGCTCCAGTGAGCGTTGTCTGAGCTCCGCAGGGTCCTGACGGACGGTGATTGTATGGAGATCGGCCATGAAGTAGTAGCACTCATAGTCATTGACGCGGTCCGCCCAATTTTTTATGGCTCCAAGATAGTTGCCAAGGTGGAGGTCTCCGCTTGGCTGTATTCCTGAGAGCATTCTTTTTTTCTGTTCTTCCATATTCAATGTCGTTTCAAGAATACAAAAGTACGCATTTACTTTGGAAAAAGAAAAGGCGCTTGCAATTAACAAGCGCCCATCAGTGTGTTCTCCCAAGGATACTAGAGGGTTGCAATCCAGGCGGCGATTCGATCGTCAGTCTTGTCGGCCTCATTCATCTCGTCTAGAGCGAGTCCTACGAATTTGCCGTCGATGACAGCGGCAGATTCAGAGAAGTCGTATTCGCTTGCGTCAACTCCTCCTTCAACCGTCGCACCAGCCTCAATAGCTGCGTCGTAAAGAGCTTTCATCCCTCCACAGAAAGTGTCCGGATAGCTCATAGAGTCTCCGCATCCGAAGAGAGCGACTTTTTTGCCGGTGAGGTCAAGTCCTTTCAGGGTCTCGAGAGCTTCGAACCAGTCATCCTGAACGTCTCCTTCTCCCCAGGTAGAGGTCCCTAGAAGTATCAATTCATATTCCATAGCATCGGAAGAGAATTCAGCAGCATTTTTGACATCAGCACCTCCGAGTGCATCAGCGATTCTGTTTGCGAGATCCTCGCAAGTTCCGGTAGTGGAACCGAAGTAAACAATAGCTTTCATAATCATATTCGGTTTAATTGTTTCCGGCGCAAAGGTAAGTCATAATCCGTGCCATAACAATCACAAAATATGATTATTTTTCCTTTATAATACGCTTGATATGGTCACTCAGGATATGGCATGCGGGCTCCGCCATATTGCTATGGCTATAGCCCTGAAGTTCATAGATATATGTCTCTTCGTGGCCGACGAGTTTAAGCATCCTCCAGAAGTAGGCGGTCTCTTCGTATCTTCCATAGAGTTCCATATTGCGGTCTCCAGAGATAATGATTATCGGGGGAGCGTCCGGCCGGATATGGTAGAGTGGAGCAAATGGGTCTATGCTAGGCTGCAACTCGCTCATTCCAAGGGATTTCCTATATGCAAAATGGCTGATGACCTGCCCGCTGAAAGGAATAAGAGCGGCGATATCATCGGGATCCTTGCCATATTTTGAGAGCCATTTCTTGTCAAGTCCTATCATGTCTGTAAGGTATCCTCCTGCCGAGTGACCTGCCACGAAAATCATGTCCCGACTCCCGCCGTACTTCTCGATATTGTCAAAGACCCATGATACAGCCGCCGCTGCGTCGTCGATGCACCCATCAATACTGACCTGAGGAATCAGGCGATATTCAACCGAGAATATGATGAACCCGGACTTCTTAAGCCCCGACGGGACCCCTCTCCGGCTGCCTCCAGTAAGTCCGCCGCCATGGAACCATACGACTGCGGGAAGAGGCTCTTCGGCCTCCGGGCAGATAATGTCAAGGACGCATTTGTCCTGAAGAGAGTCCCTGTATGGTACTCCCTTTTCCTCCTTGAGTCCCTTTGCTGAAGCAATGACAGAAGAAAGAATCAGAAGGAGGGTGATTAGTCTTTTCATTATTTGAGAACTATTAAATCGTACGTTCTTCTTCCCAGTCCGATCTTCTCGGCATATTCGGTGATATAGGTTCCATGCTGGCGGTTGATCCTTTCCATGAGCGGCCGGTTGTCGTCATCGTTTTCCGGATCCGGTGTCATATGGAAAACCTTGTCAAGGGCAGCCTGGTCGCATGCGACAGGGTCGAGAGAAGCCATTATCCCCATGTCTTTCACCTTCGGATCTTCGGGATGAGAATCGCAGTCGCAGTCTACTGACATATTGTTCATCACGTTGATATAGAGGATGTTCTCTCCTTTCTTGAAGTACTCGTGGACCGCCTGTGCAGCAGAAGCCATTGATTCGAGGAAGAGGTCTTGAGTGTCTCCTGCGGCAAGGAACTCTGGCTCCCATGCTTTATCTACGTCATCAGTCTTTCCTGCCGAATGGATATATGCCTTCCCGGCAGAAGATGCAACCCCGATGGATTGATTTTTGAGCACACCGCCGAATCCGCCCATTGCATGCCCCTTGAAATGGGCAAGATTAATCATGAAGTCATAGTTCGCAAGGTGCTTGCCGACGATATCATATTTGATAAGGGATGAATCCTTTACGGGGATTTTCATGTCTCCATCCTCATCCATGATATCAACATTCGCGATAGCGTCGAATCCGTGTAAATGGATAGCCTTCCGGTGGAGTTCGGAAGTCGCCCTGTTCCCGCCGTAAGCGGTATTGCACTCGACAATGGTCCCACCGACCTTGTCAACAAGTTTACTGATTAGCTCCGGCTTTAGATAGTTATGTCCTCCGGGCTCTCCGGTGGATATCTTTACTGCGACTCTTCCGGTAGCTTCTCTGCCAAGAGCTTCATAGATTTTGACAAGACTTTCCGGAGTAATTTCCGATGTAAAATAGACTGTTGGTTTCATGACGCTATGGATAATATATATGCTATAAGAATACAAAAGTATCATTAATTCTCCTTTTTTTCAAGAAGAAACAGTATCTTTGTTAAATATGGCAGGAAATGATTTCAGCAAGACTTTGACCCTTACCGATGCGATGCGCATCGGGCGCCCGGTGGCTTTCAATATCATGCTGAAGCCCGCCGGCTCGCTCTGTAATCTCGATTGCAACTACTGCTATTACCTTGACAAGGCCGATATCTATGGAGGCCGTGAACCGAGGATGACCATCGATATGCTCGAGCAGGTTGTCAGGGAATATATCGCCGCCAACGATGTCCCGGAGGTGACGTTCAACTGGCACGGTGGAGAGCCCCTTGTTCTTGGGATAGACTTCTATAGGAAGGCTCTTGAATTTGAAGAAAAATATGCCGGAGGTAAGATTATCCATAATACTATCCAGACCAACGGTACACTTCTCAACCGTGATTGGACCAATCTTTTCCGTAAGCACAATTTTCTTGTCGGCATCTCCATAGATGGTCCTCAGGATATCCATGACCGTTATCGCAAGGACAAGGGCCGCAATCCAACCTTCGATAAGGTTGTCCGCGGAATAGGTCTACTCTATAGCGGGGGCGTCGAATTCAACACGATGTCGACAGTCAATAAGGCTTCTGAGGGTAGGGGACTCGAGGTATATCAGTTCCTGAAGTCCATCGGAAGCCATTATATGCAGTTCATGCCAGTTCTCGAGCATGTCAAGTATCCTATGGACAAAAAAGGTAAGGCCGTCAAAGGCTCGAGACCCTATATTGTCGATCCCCATGAGCCTGATGCCCAGATAGCTCCATGGTCAGTCAGCGATATTGGTTTCGGCAGATTTATGTGCGATATCTTCGATTATTGGGTGCGTAACGATGTCGGCCGCTATTATGTCAATCAGTTTGATGCGACTCTCGCTAATTGGTATGGAGCCCAGCCCGGGACCTGCGTCTATGCTGAGACCTGTGGAGGCAATTCAGTCATCGAGCACAACGGCGATCTCTATCCCTGCGACCACTTCGTCTATCCCAAATATCTTTTAGGCAATATCACTTCGAAATCGATTTCTGAGATGATGGCATCAGATCTTCAAGTAAAATTCGGGATTGACAAGAGAAACAGCCTCCCTTCCAAGTGCCGGAGGTGCGAATGGCTCTTCGCCTGTCATGGTGAATGTCCAAAGCATCGCTTCAGCAGCACTGAAGCGGGGGAGACAGGACTCAATGCCCTTTGCGCAGGATATAAGATATACTACAGCCACGTGTCCCCTTATATGGATTTTATGAAAGATCTTCTGAATGAGGAAAAGGCCCCTGCCGGAGTCATTCCGTGGGCAAGGATGAGAAAGTGATTATTCTTCGACCTTCTCGAGGAACTCAGGAGGAATATATGCCGTAGCGACGGCGATAAAACCTTCGATTGCGACCAGCAGACGCCGGTCTTTTTTTATTCTCTTTATATAACCTTCGGCACCTTTGAGCGGGCCGTCCATTGTGACTCTCACTTTGTCGCCCTTGGCATAATTGACGATATTGCTTTCGGAGAAGAATTCGAGACCTTCTGCGCCAGAGGTGGAGACCATCCTGAAGATTTCCATTTGCCTTGTGGGTATTACGGCAGGCTTTTCCCTCTCGGCATTCATGTAGATGAATCCTCTCCCACTTATTATCTGTGCAACTGAAGGAACCATTGAAGGCAGTGCTTTGAAAAACACCAGCGAGTTGACAACTGGCACCCTCTTGAAAATTCGCGGGCCTTCGCTTACGTACATGTTGTCATTTCTGCGGCTGTCAGGGGTAGAAAGCCTTTTCTTTACCCGGAAGAAATCTTTGCCCTTCATCTCTTTAAGGACAACTGGAAAGTAAGACTCCAAGCCGAGCTCCTGGAGTTCAATCTCAACCTCGAAGACCTTGTTGAAGAAAATTTTAAGGGCGTACCAGTTCTCTTCCATCGGCTATTTCCCTCCAAGGAGTTTCTTTACATGTTTGAAGGCTTTGTAAGGCATGTAGCGGAAATTCATGTCAATCCATGTTGGGGTAACGAGAACGGCCCTTTCATGGGAGAAGGCAAGAAAGCTGCGCTCTGAATGGTAGCTGCCCATGCCAGAGTTGCCGACTCCTCCGAAGGGGATGTTGCTGTTGGCTATGTGCATGATAGTGTCATTGATGCAGGCTCCGCCGGATGTTGTCCTCTCTATCATATCCCAGCCATCAGAATTCTTGCCGAAATAGTAGAAGGCAAGAGGCTTCTCGCGGCTATTGACAAAGGTGATAACTTCCTCTCTTTCAGTAAATTCCATTATCGGGAACACAGGACCGAATATTTCTTCCTGCATGACGGGAGCTTCGGGAGATACGTTCTCGAGAAGCGTGGGCTCAATCCATCTGGTCTCGGCATTGAATCTGCCTCCGCAAAGGATGTCGCCGTCTTTGAGATATCCTATTATCCTTTCAAAAGCGGAGTCCTTCACGATGTGAACATAGAAATTACTACTCTCGGTGCCTTCGGGATAAAGGTGTGTTATCTCTTCTTTGAAGGCTTCTATGAACCTGTCTTTCACTTCCTTATGGAGGAAAAGATAGTCTGGGGCTATACAGGTTTGGCCTGAATTGAGGCACTTCCCCCAAGCAATTCTCCTGGCTGCTATTTTGATATCGGCATCTTTATCCACAATACAAGGGCTCTTGCCACCAAGTTCGAGAACTAGTAGTCTGTAACATCTAATTCTTGATATTAATCACCGGGTACAAGTGCTTGAGTTTGAGCCTTGCATCTCCTACCGTGAACTGCCAATCAATACCTTTCTGCCGATGATTTCTGTCCCGATACCAAGCTGTGGCTTCTGCCTTCAAGGCATCCATTTCGCCGATTCTCCTTCCCAGGCATTCCTTGGTGAAGGCGGACAGCTCAATCTCGGCCATATCCAGCCAGGAACCATGTTTAGGAGTATGATGCAATTCAAGTTTCTCCCAGATACGTCGCGCCTCCGCTGGTTCAAACGCTTCATACAGAGAAGATATGTCGTGCGTGTTGAGATTGTCGCACACGAGAACAATTTTCTCGGCATCTGGGAAGTCCTCGTCCACAAGCTGCTTGAGTTCTTCCGCCCAGTCAGTCTTGCATCGGTGTTCACGGATGGTCACCCTTCGCCAGCATTCATGAGGAGCCGTGAACATGAATCCACAACAAGTGCCGTTGCGGACATATTCATGGTCAACTTTCTCAGAATGGTTGTCTGTAGACAGATGAATAGTCTGTCTCGCATCCTGATGAAGTTCAATGGGTTGCTCATCCATGCACACAAGCGGACGCATTGGGTTCCGGGGTCTGGAATACACTTCGAGCACATCCTCCATATGAGCGACAAATGCAGCGTTCTGGTGCGGAGGAATGCACCACATCTTCCTCAAGTGAGGCTTATACCCGT
>ERZ842401.4992-NODE-4992-length-15006-cov-12.097452_pt1 | contig 15006 bp, 15 predicted proteins | sample MGYA00521270_ERZ842401 | MGnify/ENA primary metagenome ERZ842401 (study PRJEB31892, sample SAMEA3878208) | bioreactor metagenome | biome: Moose rumen | place: Sweden | collected 2011-10 | study: EMG produced TPA metagenomics assembly of the PRJEB12797 data set...
CCCTCTTGGGTCTGCCAACATCATATGTAGTAGCTGCATAAAATCCGTCATTCTTGAATATCTTATCGTACCACTCATATTCCACCTATAAATTAAGCCCATTGAAAGCATTATCAACACTTTCTTGTGTCAATCCGATATACCTCATTGTTACCGCAACAGATGAATGATTAAGTGCGTGCATCACAAGGGTTATGTCATTTCGTAGCTGAAAAAGCCAGTATCCGCACGTTTTACGCAGGACGTGTGTTGAAAAATGAATATCAGGATACAAATTCTCCACAACCTCTTTTAGCTTACGATATGCCTGAGATTGATCCATATATTTGATGTTCCTTAATCCGTCTTTTCTATTGCTAAAGAATAAATAATCATCATCTTTAAGTTTAAATTCTCTGATATAATTAGCCAAAACTGCTTTCAAACCGTCATTTATCGGAAACTGTTTGCGTTTACCTGTTTTTGTTTCAGTTGTATGGACATAACCCGTTTCAACATCAGACACCCGAAGTTTTAATATATCCGAAATCCTAAGAGCAGTATTTATTCCCGTACAAAAAAGTGCATAATATTTTCTTGTCTTTTTAGTATTTAGTGCCGTTTTAATACCTTCAATTATTGCTCTATCTTTAATCGGCTCGGCTGCAGTTGCCGTAGAAATTTCGGATTCAATTCCAGTATTTTTATCCATTCTTAAAAAAGTTGTTTTTCTTTTGCTCATTTTTTGCCTCAAATTGTCTCGCTGCCTTCATCTTAAGAATATCGCATGTTTCTCCAAAACGCAGCTCAATACTATGAGTTTTGTTACAAAGAGACGCATTTGAGTATGTAAAAACCAGCCTTAAACACAAATAAGACAAGCAATTAGGGCATATTCTAAAAACTCATTAAAATCCTAAAAGTATGAGTTTTTGAAAATTTTATAAATTATTTTCTGTATATTTTAGGGTTATTTGGCTCATACAAAATCCAATCACAAATTTCATAAGAATCGTGATGCTTTTTGTACTCGCTATTTTGTCCAACATCTTCATTATTTCGGCGAATTTTCCTATTATAAACCTTTTTCAAGAATTTATTGGTCGCAAGTTGTTGTATCGGGTGTTTTTTTCGACTTCTGCTCATAGTTTTATTCCTTTATAGAACCATAGGATGCTATTGCATCCTATGGGCAGTGTCAGTGTTTTACTTTCGTTACCCAAACTGTCTTACAGAGGATGAGTTGGATATTCAAACCTCATTTTTCTATTCATCAAAACCCTTTCGGGAAATAGCAATCCTTAGTCACTCTGCTATTATTACAAGATGAAGTAACGCCATTTCCTATGAAATGCCCATGTTTGTGCTATCGGGATGCTCCTGGCAACAATAAGTCCCATTACTAATATTATAAAATATAAGTCTGCCAAAATAGGTCGTATAAATTAACCCCTGTTTAAGACACTCAAAACAATTTGTTTAACTGTTTCCATTTCTTCAGGTTTTGAGGTTGCAATTAAAAGTGTCAGGGCAAATAGGGTTGCATTATCAATTATCGGTCTATCGTTTTTGTAGAGCATATTATTTTGGCTCATAAAATACAGAAAACAACTTGCACCGATACGTTTATTACCGTCTGTAAAGCTGTGGTTTTTCACAATCAGATATAAAAGCATTGCTGCTTTTTCTTCCAATGTTGGATAAAGCCCAATACCGTCAAATGTTTGGTAAATCTGATTTACAGAACTTTCAAAACTATCATCTTTTGGTACTGCAAACACATCTGATTCAAAATCCGATTTCATATCATTTATTACTTTTAAAAATTCTTCTTTGGTGATACGTTTTGCTTCGGTTTTGTTCAGCCCTTTTGTATCAAGTTGTTTATGATCATAATCATCAAGCAAATTCAAGCCCAAAGCAAAATTGTGCAGAATTTTTGAAACATCTTTTGCAACATCAAGGCTGTCAATTTGTTCTATCAGACTTCTTTCCATCAATGCAATAGAATTTTTTAATGTTAAAATTTGTGTTTGTTGCTCTTTTAGTCGTTTTTCATTCAGAACATAGCCCTTTGTCATAAAATCTTTTAAAACAGATGTTGCCCAAATACGGAACTGTGTTGCTCTGCTTGAATTAACTCTATATCCGACAGAAATGATTGCATCAAGGTTATAAAAAGTTGTTTTACGGGAAACAGTTCTTGTACCTTCTTTTTGAACTACCGAGAAATCCTCGGTAGTTGAATTTTTATTTAATTCATTCTCTTTATATATATTTTTCAAGTGCAAAGATATATTGTCAGAACTACATCCAAACAATTCAGCCATTGCCTTTTGAGTGAGCCAAATGGTATCATTCTCAAGCCTTGCATCAAGACTAACACTGCCATCAGAAGCGGTATATATAACTATTTCACCTTTACTAAATTCTTCTGCCATGTCCTTAAATCTTTCAAGCCAATTATAGCATAAATTACTTACTCGTTATAAATGTTTCATCATCGCAGATTAGTGCTGTTAGGTATCCGTCATCTTCTATACCACATCCTGTATTTATCCCGATTTTGTCATTTTCAACATAGGGAGTATAAAACGGAGTATGCCCAAAAATTACCTTTTGTTTCAGACAATGTTTGTTATAAATAAAATTATCCCTAATCCATAGCATATCAAAAGGTTCTTGGTCTTCTAACGGTTTATCAGGTCTTACTCCTCCGTGAACAAACAGGTATTTGTCTGTTAAATGATACAATTTTAATTGTTTAAAAAAATCAAAATGCAGTGAAAACATTTCAACAAAATCTCCATAATCTGCTAATGTTTCAGTTCCTCCGCAGTCTAACCATCTTTGCAGGTCATCTTCTGTTTTAGTCCTATAAGCTTGCAAGAGTAACTGCTCATGATTCCCAAGCAGGAAAATACAGCTTGTTTCTTTGGATAATTCTATCAATCTGTTAATGACAGCTCTTGGGGAATTTCCACAATCAATGTAATCGCCCAAAAAGATAAATGTATCATCTTTTTGAGGTTTTAGCTTATCTAACAATTTGTTCAAATGGTTAATTTCTCCGTGAATGTCTCCAATTACTATTGTTCTTCCCATAATTATTTCCCGTACTTCATTTTTACATACTCATCATATCGTTTTTGGTCTGCATCAGCATACTGTTTCAAATTAAGAATTAATTTGTTACAGCTATCAAAAAACATATTTTTATCTAACAAAATATCAAATTCGGCTCGTACCCTTTGTTTACAATAATTTTGTTGTATTAGGCGAATTTTATCATTTTTCAACCAACAAAGCCATTTAAAGGGTGAAAGTTCCTCATTATGATAAATAGCATGATTACATTGTTTTAATTCTTCAAGAAATTTTGGAATATTTATTATAAAATCCTGTGCATATATAGCAAATTTACCTAAAACTTTACCTGAAACTAAACAATCAACACATATTAAAGTAGAAAGTGGCTCAATACCCTTGTATACTTCGTCATAGTCCGCATCAAAAAATTCATCTTTATTTTCCCATTCAGTTTTTGTATCAAAATTACCTAAATACTTCGCATCAAAATTAGGATAAGGTATTTTTTCTTCAGGTAGGTAATATTTTCCTTTAAAACAAACGACATTTGTTGTCAGATGTAAATCCCAAGCATCACAAGTTCTAAAATCTTTTATGTTAAATTCAGAATACCCTTGAGTTTTGGTATAATCTTCCCACTGTTCTACGGGCAAATCAGGTCTTTGAGAATGCCAATGGTCGTTTTCATCTTTTTTATAAAATAGTGCATAGTTATTATTTTTCATAGATTTTACCTTTAACTTGCCTTGTAATTATAAATAGGAATTAAGTGGTCAATAATATCAGCAGTAGGGGTGATGAGTTCTTTTATTTCATCCCCGTTTTTATAAGCCATCGGACTTTCATCTAATGTTCCCGTTGAAATACAAATGCTGTGTATTCCTTTCATACTTTGCTTATAAGCATCCATCGTAAGAGTTTCTTTTGCTTTGGTTCTTGAAAATAATCTGCCTGCACCGTGTGGGGCTGAATTATTCCAATCAGAATTACCTTTTCCGACAACAATAAAACTACCATAAGCCATATTAATCGGAATAAGTGCTTTTTCGCCTTCTTTACAAGAGATTGCACCTTTTCTTATTATATTATCTTCGCCGATATAATTATGTACGGTTTCAAAACATTCTTCTGCTTTCCAGCCCATGTGGTTTAGAATTTCCTGAGCCATAATATATCTGCTATAATGGCTATATTCGGCACAAACTTTTGCACATATTAAATACTCCTGAGCATCATTTCCAGTTAGAAAAGATAATTGTTTTAATTCATTTTCACCGTATAAATTTTTCTCAATAGCAAGCTTTTGAAAATACACTGCCATTTTATTCCCAAAATCCCTGCTGCCGCTATGGATAATTAAATATGTTCCCGTTGAACCTTTTTCAATAGAGATAAAATGATTTCCCGAACCTAACGACCCGATTTTTAGTAAATCATCATTACAACCACGTTTTAAGCAATCCGTATTATACCGTTTTACTTCTTCTTTTAATTCTTCAGGAACTATATCAGATATTATTTTTCTGCCTCTTAAACCTGTCGGAATATATTCTCTTATGACTTTATCAAGTTTATCAAATTCATTCAGTGTTTTGGATTTTTTTAATTTAACAACATACATTCCGCAGGATTGATCAACACCAATTATATTTGGAATAATTTCACCATCTTTAGGTAAAGTGGAAGTAAATCCGATTGTGCACCCCATACCCTCATGGCAATCAGGCATTATACGAACAGAACAATCCTTGAATATCGGATGATTACAAATATTCATTGTTTGCTTTATAACGCCGTCAAATATTTCATTTGCATATATCTTTGCTGATGTGTGTTTGCCTTGAATTTCTTGCATTTATTTATCCTTTTTATTATCTCCTGTGAGTTTTGGAATATTCCTTATTAGACATTTTATCAGATAATTGTAGTCCGATAGTTTCAATTGCAAATTTAAATTTGCCAAAGTCTTTGTCAAAGAGTTTTCCATACTCTCTAACCCAGTATTCTTCTGAGTAGTTTTCTTTTACATAATCTATAAGTTGCTTTTTACTGCCTGAGCATATAACTTTTCCGTTTTTAAGTAAATATTTCATTATTTTATCCTTTTTATAAAATTGTAATATACATATGGTGGGATTTCACTAAATTCGGTGTAATCACAGTGATCGGTCGTTAATTCAAGGACATATCCGTTTTCAAAAATGAACCAAATCTGTTCAAACATATCATCGCCGTCTTTTCGCTCAATTCCTAAATGGTCAAAGTTCATAAAATAAACTTTATCTGTTTTGTGTATTTTTATATCAACAAGCCTTTGCCCGATGATATTTATTGCAAAATGTTTGCTAACATCTGCACCTAAATCTTCAACCTCGATAGAATTTATATTTACATTAACTAAAGAGCCTGTCCAATATTCAATTTCAAGTCTTTCTCCCTCAAAATCCAATATTACTGGAGAATCAAGCCGAAGTGATACATCTCTGTCTTTCCATTGATAGTAAGCAGGTGGATTTGCTTTTTCGCCTACATTAAGCCATTCTCCGTTTTTGTATTCATAATCTGTCATATCCCAATACCAATTATAGAGAGTTCCAGTATAAAAAATTCTATCAATAGTTTTACCGATTATTTTATCTTTTATTGAAGCAAAATATTCTTCCAAATCTTTTGCGTGGATTATTCTTTTTGATTCCCAATTTTTATCTATTTGGTATTTTGGTTTTATAATTTCTAAAGATTTTATCAGTTTCAATATTTCCGCAGAACTTGATTCAACTCCTGTCCAATACATTAAGATAGGAAGTTTATTTATTTCAAGCCATTCTCTTAATTCAACCTGCTCACATTCTTCATCAAAAATCAGTTTTTCATCCCCGACAACAGTTCCGTCTAATCCAACCTTTACCCAATTCATATTGTGTTTTTCTTCGTAATCATTTTGAACAATAATATAAGGCAGTTCATTTAATCCTTGCGGCTGAATTACAAGTTCCACATTCATTGCAAGCCCTGTTTCTTTTGTGCAGAGAGGTGTATTTGTCCACCTTTGCTCTTGGTTTGGTGTTTCATAAAGATAAAATTTTTCTCTGTCATTCAGTTCTTCCCATAAGATAAGAGCATAATCGTAATAGGGGATTTCTTCTTTTTCGTATGTTATTTTATCTTTGATAATGGATTTTTTAATTTCTTTTTGATAACAAGATTCCAAATCTTTGAGCTTATACGGACTGTTATCACAAGATGCAAGTCGCATATAATTTGGCTGATGCCTTAGAGAAAGTTTAAATTGTGTAATAACATATAGACCAGAGATTTCATGTTTAAACATTTTATCATACATCCAAGCCCAAAAATGAGCAGCTGATTTCAACCCAACATTAAAATGCCAGTCTGTACCTTCATCACATCTTGTTACAAAGTAGATGAAATTATCGCTTTGGGTTATTATTTTAAACTTTTTTTCAGCCATAGTTTATATTCCTTTTATACTATTAGTATAACTTTTGAATATGTCAGATTAGGACATTCATAATTTTATTTTGATAACTTCTCCATGTTTATTTATATAAGCATCACCCATTTCTTCCGACCAAACAGGAATAAGCCCGTCATTAAAGCACATAGAATGACAATAATATTTCCCAAATGGTATAATAACCTCTCCTTTTCTGTTAAGAAAACCGCAAGCATTTTTATTATTTTTTGCCCAAATCATACCTTCTTGACAATCATATAGCTTTTTATATGTAAAAGGTATAATAACATTTCCTTCAATATCAATCATTCCTGCTTTGCTGTCTTTATATACAACACATAAACCTTCCGAAAATTCTTCATCGGGCATACAGTAGCTATCGTATGTAAAAGGTATAATCACTTCGCCGTTTGTATCAAGAAATCCAACTTTGTCATTTTTATGGGCAGATATTCTGCCATCACTAAAATATCCAAAAAAACTGTAACCAAAATCGGTTATAAACGATTTCTTTTTGGTTGAATATATTGCCCTGCGTTTATCTTTTATAACCTGAATAAATTCCCCTGCGTTATCTTCATCCACAGATACAAGAGACATTTCATCATAAATAAAATCTTCCACTACGTTACCGTATCTGTCAATAAATCCCCATTTTCCATTTTTAGATGCAGGATAAGCAAGGCATTCTCTTGTACTCCAATTATAAATGTCGTCATAAATAAAATCAACAATTACTTCATTATTTTTATTTATTAACCCCCATTTACCGCACTTTTGAGCACTAATTATATTATTTTTACAGGTGCAAAGATTTTCATATTCAAACGGGATAATGACTTCGTTTCTTGTATCAACCATTCCGTATTTCCCGTTGAAACATTCTGCAGCAACACCTTCTGAAAAATGACGGCCATTATCATACATGCAAGGAATAACCTCTTTACCATTAATATCAATATGACCGTGTTTACCATTTCTATTAGCTTCCCACAGTCCTTCTTCGCTGCCACCATAAAATCTTGAATAAATAAAATCCGTTAGAAATTCCCCTTTGTTATTCAGCATTGCATACTTGCCCTCATTCCCCATAACAAAAGCAATATCTTCATCTTCAAATTCGTTGACTATCATATCCCTGTCAGGAAGCTCAAAGAGTTTTTCGCCTTTAGTATTTATGCAAATTCTCGGGCCATAATCACATTTACCGTTTATTACTCCGTCAAAATGTATAAAGGCTTTTCCGTTTTTAAAATTACTTAAATCGTATCCGTGCATTATTCCTCCTTAGAGCATTTTACATCTGCTTTTGATTGTTCTTTTATTTTCATACCGATTACTTTACCGCTTTTATTGATAAATCCCCATTGGTTTATATATCTTACGGGAATAAAATCTAAATTATCTTTCTCAGGATTAATTTCTGAAAAAATAAAATCGATTTTAATTTTACCTTTCCAATCTACAATGCCGAATTTATCATCTTTTGAAACAACAATAATATCGTCAAATAGCCAAAACTTTTCTCCAATAGGAAAATCAAGAGTTAAAACATCTTCACCTTTAGAATTTACAAAGTATGTTTTGTTATAATCCACAGCTATAAACCATAAATCTCCGTTTAGATAGGTATAAAAAATCCTATCTGATACATGAGGAATCTGAATATCACCATTTATATCAATAACATACTGTTTGCCGTCCTGTTTTGCAGCAATAAATAACTCACCGTTGATATTGTGCAAATAGGAGTGTTTTAAAACCCAGCCACGAATTTCTTTTCCGTATTTAGGATGTTCATTCCCAAATATAGTTACTGATTCAGGTTTAACCACCCATTCAAGGTTTTTATTTATAATACCCCAACCGTCAAGGTTATCCTTATGAACACAAGCATAGTCGCCTTTAAATTGTTCTATATAGTTAAACTCTTGTTTGTAACCTTTCCCGTATGTAAATTTGTCTTTAATTTTTAGTTTTTCTCCAACATCCATAAGGTGTTTGGTTACTTCTAATTTATGCTCAATTTCATCAAGAGCCTGCGAAAAACAATTTATAAATCCCTGTTTCTCAACAATAAAGGAGTATAATTCTTGATTATCTCTCATATCAAAGCAAGTAACTTGTAAATCTTTTGCTGTTGCGGACTCTGAATTATCATAAAGGTTCTGCCATATGTGCAATTTATAATTTCTGTTCCCATCAAGGGTAAATCGTACATATTCCCCATTTTTAACCTTTGAAAGACTTTCTCTAATTATTCTATAATTCCTATAATCAAACTCTATTTCAGCGAACTTATCTTTGCCAGTCCTCAAAATCAACAGACAGGTCATATAGCCAAGATTATTTTCTGCTAATTCTCCATCTATGTCGTAACTGTCTTGAATAAAACTCTCAAGTTGTTCATCTTCATTTCGATAAGAACATTCACCCATTTTAACTACATAATTTAAGCCGTGATGAACGCACCTGCAACGAGTATCATCACCGCATGGCATTATTTCATTCGGAGCGTACCATTTTTTTGTTTCAACAGAATAAACCCAGTTATTATCTTCTCGTTCTGCCATATTGTTTTTAATATTTTCTTTTATCTCATCTTCGGATAATTTTTTAAAAGTTTTATTTTCCTTATCCCAACCAAATATTTCTTCGGAATATTGCTCAAAAATATCATAATCAAGAACTTTGCCTTGTTGTTTCTCTCCTTCCCAATGTATTGGGTTCGCATCTCTATCATTTTCAAGAGCGATCATAAATTTCCAAGTCCCATCTAAATCTTTATAAGCAACATCAAAAACTCTTATATGTCTTTCAAGTTCATAATTTTTCTTAAATTTTTCAGGATTTTCAAAATATTTGTCTAACTCTCCTAATGTATAATTTATTCTGCCTATCCAATAATAATCAAATTCTTCATCATCGTTGAGGGTATCTTTAACTACTTTTTGTAATATTTCATATAACTGTTTTATAAAAACGTCTTTTTTGATAACAAAATCCGTATCGAATTTATATTCAGGACGGTATTTTTTATATAAATCCCTGTCATGAAATACGGAAACTCTGATTTTATCATCTTTCATAGGTGTTGTAATAAATGCAGTAATTATGCCTTCATATTCAAAAGGACAGATTAATTTTTTATCATCTGTACATGCTAAATACGGCAAGAAATTTAGGAAATCTTCAATAAAATCGCATATAAGATCGCTTGTTCCGAGCAATGCACCATTGATATAAAGGTCAAATTCTGCATAATATTCTCCGCCTAAATTCCAACAAGAGCCTTTTGAACTAAATCTATTTAATGTTTTTGGCTTTTGATTTTCTAACATCTTTACCAAAATTTCTTTTTTATCACACATTTCAAAATCAAAATCTGCGTGTGCTATTGCATCAACTGTTAAAAGTTCACCTATTTTCATTCATCACCTGAGAGCATTTTGAGTCCGCTTCGGACTTGGTTTAATAATCTACATATTTATTTTTAAATTTCGGTCTTGCTATTTCAATACATTTTTTCCATAGCTTGTAATTGGAAAATTCTTCGCTATAGGTACAATTAGGACATTTTGCCTTTAGGGTATTAAAACCAGAATTTATAAATCCCATACCCTCAACTAAATTCATTTGTAAATCACATTTAGGACACATATTTGGGATTTCAGGAGCATCTATCTCTATCTCAACCCCTGCACCAAGTCCTCCGTATGAAAATTTCATTTTATTAGTCATAATTGCTACCTATACAAATAATTTAGCTTCATTCATTTTCTTTGTAGCATCGTTAATAGGATATCCTGCATATTTGAAGCCAGCAACTACGTTATACAAAGCATCAGAGTTTATCAACCCTACACAACCATCGCCTAAATAAACAACGGCAGAAGATTTTAGGTTCAAATACATTGCAAGACCTCTTGCAATATCATTGTTTTTAATCAATTCATTTTGAGATACAAATTCTCCGTCAAATCCGACTTTAATCTTTTTATCAGGCAAATCCTGAGCCCGTTTAACACCTTTCCAACTATCATCAATAATCGGGAGGTAAAATCTCAATTTGTAAATTTCTTTTTCTTCTAACCTTACCTGAATATTATATCCACAAATGTTATTCTGCTCGTCATAGCAAAAAATTGCATTGTATAGTGCTTCTTTACGTTCTTTTTTCATAGGATTGTTAATTTCTTCTTTTGTCAAAGGCTTTCTTTCAAGTTCATCTTTAATTTGTTCGTAAATAATTGTTTGAATTTCTTCGTTAGTTATCATATTTTTTATCTCCTTATATTTTAATTATAAGAGATAAATGCGACAAATCAGGACATATACAAATTAATTATTTTTATTAATTTTCTTGAATAATGGTAGGTTTTCGGGCAGTGGCTCTTTTGTCGTCAAATAAAGATTTTCCAATGTAATTAATTCTTCCCAAACTGTTTTACCTTCTAGATTTTTTGAAGGAAATTGCAGTGCCGTTATTATTTTTTGTTCAATTTCAGGTGCTATATTTAAAACATTTTTGCTAACCATTTTTGAGTAATCTTTTATAACCTGTCCGCTAAAATCCATTTCTATTGCATGTTTTGATAAACTATATGAAGGGTTATCGGCTATTATAAATCTATGGATTTTAAAATAAGCATCGTGCCACGTTGCATTAAATGCCCATTTTGATTTTCCAAAAATATTTATTTCCTCATCTGAATAAACCAAAGTCATACTATTACCCAAACAAGGTTCTAAATTGTAGTCTGGAACTCTCAATTTTACAATCGGAAGTGCTTGTTTAATAAATTCCATTTGAGATAATTTGCTTTTGCCAATACGCTTATCACAAGCCCAAAGAATATATCTTAATCCTGTCGGCTCATCAAATTCCAACAATTTATCTTTTGGCATATCCAAATATCCTGCGATAATATTTTCAGGAGAGGCAAGTTGTTTGTGTGTTCCCCATCTTTTGGGCTCTCCGCCTTGCCATGGTCTATTCCATTCACTATAAGATTCGTACTTATCACAAAATCTGAAATTATGATAAGCATTGTCTTTCGGATATTGCCATATTATTTCTCCGTCAAATTTTACATAGAAAAAACTTATCATATATTCAGCTCTTGATGTCTTTTTAACTAAAGGACTATGATTAAATGCTATATCTAATCCATCAGCTATAATCGTTTTTAATCTTTTATTTACTTGGTTCCATTTTTGCATAATTATTCCTCTATAAGTTTTGTATAATCAGGCAGGGGTAAATTAAAAGGTATAGCTTCAACTTCTGCAATCCTATCGGTATCTTTTTCGGGTGCTACATCAAATTCGGAGTCGCCCCAACCCCAGCCTGCCGTGTTGTGGTTGTATTCAAAAATCAACTGCTGCCAATTAGTTTTGACATACTTTTTATAAGCATCATAAAGTTGCCCGCTGCCATAGTCATCTGCCCTATCACTTGGAGAGTTTAGAAAATTGACAAGCTCTTTTATTTCTTTTTTCGAGAGTTCCCACCTTTTTGCCTTGGTGTTTCCACGTTTATAAATACCTTTGATATGGTACGTCGGGGATTTAAAATTGATTGCGGCAACTTTTGTAAACCCTTCGCTAATCAGCATAAAATAAGGTTCTTCACCAATATCAGGGTGGTCATAAACCCAAATATTATTGAAAGGCTTGCCCGTAAACACTCTATGAATACTCCATTCGTGCAACTCGTCAATCGGCGCAATTGTAAGTTTTGCAAGCTCCATGAGCCAATAATTTTTTATTCCGTACTGAGGATTTATTTCATTTGCCAACTGCAAAAATTTTTTTTTACATTGAAGTTTTTGATAATTTGAAAGCTTTCCTGATAAATCGTCAATCACAACATCTTTAACAGTTTCAGGCGGTAGAAATTCCCACCTGCCGTCAATTTTTTCACTCTTTGTCGGGATGTACAATTTCATCTCAGCCTGATTTTTCAAATCGTAAGCATAAATGTTTGTTATGAAATTGCCGTCCCCGTCCCATTTTGAATAAAACTGATAACGGTCGGTTCTGAAAATATCTTTTGAATAATTATTCAGAAATTTTATTACTTTGTAGTAGGGTAAATCCACAGCCTCGTTAATTTCTGACGGCATATCTATCCAGTCAAACAACTCATCAGGAGTGAAAGTGTATCGTGGATCTTTAAGAACAATAGTCTCAAAAGTTATATCCTTCAATGATTTTGGATATTTGTTGTGCAATTTTATCCTGTAGAGTTCCACCAAACTCATTGAAGAAATTATCCGATTGCTGTTTTTGTCTAATTCACAAGACACATTTGCCACATAAATAATTCCATTTATCAGGAAAATCTGTTTCCATTTGTGATGACAAAGAAAATAAACGGTATCAATCGCAGGAATATTGCACTGTTTTTTAATAAGTTCAATTTCTGTTTCCAAAAACTGTGTATATTTAGGATTTCCTATTTTTGATTTTATAGCTTTTTGTTTCATACCTACATTATAATTTGGGTATGCGTCAAATTAGGTCAGGGATAGTTGTAACTATATTTTTACCAGGATTTGTTTAATCCCACAAATTATTCATAGGAACAGCAAGCATATTTTCACCAAACGGTATGACATGTTCTCCCGTATATAAAACAATACCCGTAAATGATTTTCCCTTAGCAAGGTTTTGACCAAACCATTTTAAATGTTTAAATTGGTCTTTGGTAACAGAAGAACCTGCTTTTACCTCTATACCATAGATATTACCGTTCGAATCTTGAACAATAAAATCAATTTCTCTTTTTTCTCTATCTCTATAATGATATAGTTCATATTCGTTATTGTCTAATTCTACCTGAGAAATAAGTTGATTATACACGAAGGTTTCAAATATCTTTCCCGATTTATCAGCATCAAGAATTAAATCATCTTCTTTCCAATTCAACAATGATGCCATCAAGCCAGTATCCGTAATAAAATATTTGCTTTGCTTATTAACTCGTTCATAGTCTGTTTTTAACCATGGCATAAGTTTATCAACTAAATAAGTATTTTCTAAAACACCTAAATAACTGTCTAATGTTTGATTTGCTATTGAAAGAGAGGCAGTTATTTTTGATTTATCTATAAATTTTGAAGAAAATGAAGCGATGATTGCAACAAGTTCTTTTAAACTATCCTGTCTTTTTATATTAGATATATCGTGCAGGTCAAATTCTATGACAGTATTCAAATAATCTTTGTACCAAGCTGCCCGTTCAGATTTGTCTTTATAATTTAAAGGTTCAGGAAAACCGCCTCTGAATATAATTTCAGATATTTTTTCTTTATCAAAACCGTTGTTATTCAAAAAATCCTGTGTATGTAATCTATTCAGAAACATAGGTTCTTTTTTTAGTATTTCACCTTGTGTAAGAGGTCTTAATCTAATCTTTTTAACCCTTCCTGCAAGAGATTCTTTAACAGTAGGTAATGTCTGAATATTAACTGAACCCGTAATAAGATACTGCCCGTATCTTGTATTTTCATCAACAGCCTTTTTTATGGCAGTAATAAGTTCGGGTACACGCTGAATTTCATCAATTATCATTGTACCTTTTGATAATTTTACAAAACCTTGCGGGTCATTTTTTGCTGCTTGAAAAAGAGTTGAATCATCTAAAGTTCTGTATGTTGAATTTTTATCAACCATAATTTTAGAAGTTGTAGTTTTGCCACACTGTCTTGAACCAGATAAAATCACAACTCTTCTATTATTTAGAGCTGATTTTATACCTTTTTCCTGCCATCTTTTATACATAAAACCTCGCAAAAATTAAAGTTAAATATCCGCAATTATTGTAATACAATATCCGCAAAAATGCAAGTTTGTTTAAATATCTTACAATATATTTAATTCCTAAACTTTTGTCATCCAATTTTTTAATCTATTTATTTTCAACAAATTCAATATGATAATTCAACACTTCTAAAATATCTTGAACTTCTTGAAATTTAATTGTATTTCGCCTCATTTTATTTGTAAAATTATTAGGATTAATTTCTATATTTTTTGTAGCAGATAACTCAGTACATACTTTCTTTAAAGTTGTACCCTTTTTGGCAATTAAGCTTTTTATTTCACTTCTTACATCCATTTAACCATTATAAGCCATTATTGACATAAGTTATTATAAGAAGTATTATCAAACCATAATAAAATATTAGTTGTATTATAGTAATTTATGGTTAAGATAAATGCACATAAAAACAGGTAGCTTGGCACCCATTACTCAGGATGAGATGATATTTATTAGGACATTGGCTGATAAAGAGTTTAAAAGTACAGATTTGTGTGAAAACATTAGGCTGAAATCAAAGATTTATGATGTTTGCTACAAATTGAGGGTATCATCTTTTGAAGAAGTTTTGAGAAAAGTTCTGTTTTATAAACTGTTTGAAATAAATTTGTCAGATGAATATTTAGAGCAT
>ERZ842401.4993-NODE-4993-length-15006-cov-7.028493_pt1 | contig 15006 bp, 8 predicted proteins | sample MGYA00521270_ERZ842401 | MGnify/ENA primary metagenome ERZ842401 (study PRJEB31892, sample SAMEA3878208) | bioreactor metagenome | biome: Moose rumen | place: Sweden | collected 2011-10 | study: EMG produced TPA metagenomics assembly of the PRJEB12797 data set...
CCATCGGCAACAGTTTCTCTGAAGATGCCGTTGAGCAATACCTCTATGAACTGGCAGCAGCACAGGGCGACTCGCTGGTCATTGGCAATGCCTATATCCCAGCGTGTACCATCGAGATGCACCTCGACAACCTGAAGTATTCGCGTCGCAAGTACGCCTATCGTAAGATTGTTGGCGGCATAAAGACTGAGGAGAAAGGGGTCAGCCTGCAACGCATCATCCTCGACGAGCCGTGGGACATCATCACCCTACAGCAAGCTAGTCTGTTGTCGGGTATTGCTGACACCTACAAGAATCTTCCCACCCTGCAACGCTCCGTCAAGCTATTGGCTACCAATACTAATGCGGAGATTTGGTGGCACATGACGTGGGCATACGCCAAGAATTTCAAGAATGCCAACTTCGAGGTCTACGGCAGCGACCAGGAGCGTATGTATACGGACATTGTAAACTGCATGCGCAACGAGGTACCCAAGGCCAACATCAGTCAAGTTATCCCCAGCGGCATTGCCATCCGTCTGATGCGTTACCACAAAGGTGACAAACTGAATCGCGACGGACAGCACCTGTCGTACACCTTAGGCCGCTACACGGCAGCCTGTGTATGGTGCGAGATGCTGACAGGGCGCATCGTCGACGGCAACCCATACCGTCCCTCTACCATCAAGCAGGAGGATGCTAAGCTGTGCCAACAAGAAGCCCACGAAGCTGTCTTCATGCAACAGCTTCGCCAGCACGTTATCTTCTAATTATTTTCCTGATTCGTATTTCTCGCGAATCTTCTTGATTTGCAGCAACAGGTTCTTGTAGTGAAGACCATTGATGCCCGTAGCATGCTGTGCCTTCAGGTAGTCTTCCACCTTGTTCAGATGCTGCTCCACATAAAGGATGACATCGCTACGCTGGGCTGCTGTATGCTCACTACCCTTATCCTGAGCATCTGGGTTCAGCACTCGTCCTAAGAAATACACATAGCTACGCTGCTGCTGTCGACGGTAGTCGTTCTGTCGCTCATCTTGTTCTGTCAATGGTTTCCAGACAACAGCAAACACATCGCCCAAATATTCATCAATGGTATAGACGTTAGAAGAGCGGAGAGACGTCTCGTAGATATTATACAGCAAGCCGGGTGATACCAGCATGGCAACCAGTGTGACCTGACGGCTGCGAACTTCGTCGACAGCATCGAATCCTAACTTCGATACCACCTCGTCGGGATAGAGCCACAGGGGAGCCTCTAAGACATGGCGACCCAGCCAGTCGATAGCCTCTTTCTCCAGCTGCTTGGGCACATAGTCGTATGGTTTCTGTCCAGGCGCATTGTTGGTATATTTACCTCCCAAATACTTCTGAACATGGTTCACATACTTCTGATATTGCACCCGCACGCCCTTATGGATGTTCGACAGGTCCTCATACTGTCCGTCAGGCTGCTCTGTCCATTTCAGGATATTCTGCATGACACGCTTCAAGTTCTTGATGCCATACTCGTTGGCACGCATCTGGTTGTCACCTAAGTCTTCCGTCTGCGAACGGGGGTCTGGACCCTTGCCTTCGTCACCACACCACCACAGGCGTCGGTTCTCCAAAGCCTTGGTCGTCTCCTTGCGCAACGCTTTCTTCTCTGCATAGGGGTCCTTAAACTCAGGACGATACTGATATCCCCATTTAATGGCCCACTTGTCATAGTCGTTAATGCGGGGGAAGAGTCCTTTCTCGCCCACCTTATCCTCAGGCTGAGCCACATAGTTGAAGCGGGCATAGTCCATGATACTGGCCGTATGTCCATACTTCTCCACCCAGGCCTTGTCACGCAGCTTCTCTACAGGTGTGGCTGACGAAGCAATCATATTATGACGCAAACCCAGCGAATGGCCTACCTCATGAGAGGAGACGAAGCGAATCAGCTGACCCATCAGTTCGTCTGGCAAATCCATGCTCTTGACACGCTTGTCCAACGGACCGCACTGGGTGATATACCATCGTTTGACCAGCGTCATCACATTATGATACCAGCATACATGTGCTTCGATGATTTCACCACTGCGGGGGTCTACGATACGAGGCCCGTATGCATTCTGCGTCTCAGAAGGCAGATAACGCATGACGGAGAACCGCGCATCGTCCATCGACATCGTGGAATCATTAGGCCAGTCCTTGGCCGCTATGGCATTCTTAAAGCCGGCAGCTTCAAAAGCCTTGTTCCAATCGTTGATACCTGCCTTCAGGTAAGGCACCCACTGCTTGGGCGTAGCGGGGTCAATATAGAACACGATTTGCTTCTTGGGCTCAACCAGTTTTCCAGCCTTATACGCTTTCAGGTCTTTGGGCTCCAGGCGGTAGCGGGAGATGATGGTCTCATGTTCAGGAGCCTCCTCGTCCGTAAACTGCACGATTTTGGTATTGAAATAGCCTACCCGTTCATCACCCAGACGCATCTGCATAGGCACCTCGGGCAGCAATACGATACTTGTTGTCAGACCTACCGTAGCCACGCCTGAACCCGACGCAGGCACCTTACTGGGCTGCATCAAATAGGTACGTAGCGACTGAATCTCCATATTGATGGGGTAAGTCTTGATAGTGTCAATGAATGAGCGGTCCTGTTGTACAGCACCCACACCAACGATAGTCCTATCGCTATTGGAGAAGCTCGTCACCTTGTTATCCGACATCAGCCATTTCGTCACGTTGACCAGCTGTGCCTGGGTGTCAGGATTGCGCCCAATGACGTCAAAGTTATAGATGATAGGGTCAGCAATGGAATGTTCCAGCGAGCGGCCTATGCGACTGCCCTCCTTGGCATAGTGACTCTGCACGTACTCGCGTATCAGCACGTTCTTATCGCCATGCTGCTCCATGTAGATGACCGAACGGTTCACCTCCTCGCCGCTTAGCAATTTAAAACTCTGAGGTACGGAGGAGAAACGTGTCACGGCAAGCATCAGCCTATTCAGCATGGAGTCAGGCACCTCGAGATACCAATCGTCCTTGATATGACGCACGGTAAAGAGGCCCTCCCGCATAGAACCGCCCTCTTTCACCACCTTGTGGTATGCGTCTTTATGGTCTGTCACCGTAGTGTCTTCACAACACTCAGCCTTTTTAGGGCTTGCTTTAATGGAATCGTTTTCAGCTGAAAAAACCGCACTCTGTCCTAACACGAACAAGAGCGCAGCGGTCACTACAATTCTTGTCTTCATTTATTTTTTCTTTGTGTGCAAAGTTACTACAAAAAAACCGCATCACAAAATAGCCCCGCATTATTTATGTTTCTTTCACAACATGCGCACTATTCATCAATACTCTGAGAGTAACGAAAATTACTCCGAAAGAAACGAAAAATACTCTGAAAGTAATTTTCATTACTTTCAGAGTAATACCATTCTTAGCGGTTATGGTGATTAAAATTCCTCCGCCAAGTTTTCCTTTAGATAGTTTACTTCACCACGACTTTCTTGCCATCAACGATATAGACGCCCTTGCGCAGACCTTCCGACTTATTAACGATACGTCCGTCAAGTGTCGTCATCGTGTTCGACTCATTCTTTGTAGTCTGTAGGTTAGAGATACCTGCAGAGCCGTCAGGAGTGAGGGTCATGTCAATCTTGAGGAAATAGGCGGTGAAAAATGGGTAATTGAAGAGGACGTTCGTGGCATCGCCACTCCACATACTGTATTTGAAGGATGTTCCGCCAGACTCGCCTTCATAGAACTTTGGCGACTCCGGAGTCCAGTATTTCCTAGTGGTCTTGAAAGTGTTTCCATTGTAGGTATATTCATACTCTTCGTCATATTCCCCATTGCCGGTCAGTATGTTAGGCATGCTGTAACAGTAGAAAAGAAGTTTCTTGAAGCTAAAGCCGTTAGGCGACTCAAAGCGCATGGTAGTACCAGGACGGGTAAAAAGTATGTTTCTGTATCCTTCTTCAACACTGCAACCGGCGGCTTCAGCAGCGTCCAATGAATAGTTGCCATAGACAGAGACAGCGTTGTACTCATCCAGATCCACGGCATAGAGCGTAACCTTGATTTTGTCAGTAGAGCCGGAGCCTTCGGGCATGGGCCACGAGAAATCTTTATCTGTCAAGATAGAGCCGTCAAGATCGAAGTAGTCTTCAGTGCCTTTCGGGGAAACCTGTGTACCTCCCCAAGCGTTTTTATCAGTGCTCTGCCTGACACTATAGTTCCAGGGATTCTGGTTGAAGTCCAAAGTTACTAAGATGTCATTATTGTCCTGAGCTGATGTCGTCATTGCTGCGATAAGTATGCAGGCAGCAGTAAAAATCTTTCTCATTTTATCAATTATTATAAGTTTCTTGTTACTAATTCTGTGTCAAATTCGGATTCTTGTCTGTTGCAGTACGCGGGAATGGGATGATGTACATCTTAGAGTTAGGCTGCAACGTGTAGGTCTTCTGAGGATGCTCAGCTGTGATGTTCACAACGGGGAATACACGAGTAATGGTCTTTTGGTACTCTGTTTCCAAGTTGAAACGCTTCAGGTCGAAGAAACGACTGAACCCAAAGAGCATTTCCTTACGACGCTCCAAAATAATCTGATCCATCATCTCCTTCTGAGTAGAAGGAGTCGAAATATCCGTATCGGTTCCACTCAGTCGGTTGGCTCGCAACTGGTTGACATAGTTGGCAGCAACCGATAAGTTATTTAGTCGGGCGTTGGCTTCAGCAGCAATCAGATAGACCTCTGCAGTGCGCAATCCGACGGTCATATAGGTAAAACGGTCGAGATTGGTTATCGCCGGAGTCCAGATGGCAGCCCCAGATCCCGAATCAAACCATTGAGTGATACTCGTTCCAGTATCACGAAGGAAGAGCTTGTATCGCAGGTCGTTGCTCTCGAAGAGACCTTTCAATTCAGGACTGATGATACCATAGTGATATAAAGCCACTTGCTCTGCGCCACCCCATCCTGACATCCAATGATAGCTCAGCACCTCGGGATTATTCTCTTTCGCAAAGTTCTTATAGCGAGCCGTTCCACCTGCATTATTAATCAGATTATAGTCAGCCAGCGCTGAGTTAATAGCCAGCGAAGCTTCTGCTGCCGTCTTGGCTTTCTCCCAGTCACGATGGAACAAATAGACCTTAGCCAACAGAGCGTATGCAAAAGCCTTGTTGGGATGATAGATATTAACGGGCTTCTCCCGAAGCAGGGGAGCAGACTCTTCCAGTTCGCTGATGATGAAGTCATAGACCGCAGCTACTGTCGATTTCGACGGGGTAGCCTCCAAGTCGTAATGATCCATGATGCAGACGCCTCCATCCTGAGCAGCTGTTGCAGGATCGTAAGCCTTCGCATAGGTATTAACGGCCAGGAAGTGGTCCCAGGCACGGAACACCCGGGCCTCCGCTTTGGCCAGCACCTTCTGCTCTGCAGAGCCCTGCGCTTTGTCGATATTGTCAATAATCAGGTTCGAGCGCATGATGAAGGTATACATATTCTCGTAAAGGTTGTTGTCGCCCACAAGCGTACGGTCAGCATTCTCGTTGAAGGTAAAATTGATACCATCGTGCGATATAGACTCATAGCCAAGAATGTCCGACTCTTTTGCCCACTGATTATCGCTCAACATGATAAAGGATGAGGGATAGTAGGAGCGCAAAGGATTGACAATCAGTTCATAATACTGTGATACGGAGTCAACTGTAATCTTACCCTTCGGTGTCAAATCGATGTAACTGTCGCAACCGATAGTGGTCATTCCCAGTGCGCAGAAGACTCCAATGTGATATAATAACTTTTTCATAATCGTCTGTCTTTTAGAAACTTGTAGAGATACCCAGAGAATAAGTCGTTGGCTGAGACAGCGTACGAGAGCCTGAGTTTAGTGAGTACGACTCGGGGTCTATATCATGACCTGCGGCACACCAAGTAAAGAGGTTGTTCACCTGGAAGGTAAAGCGTGTAGCGCCCAGATGCAGTTTCTTGCAGATATCAGCTGGCAGATGGTAAGCCAGATTGATGCTGCGCATCTTGATATAGTCAGCACTCTTAATCTGCTGGTCGTTGTACTTCCACCACTCTGCAAAGGTGCTTGCCCATTGCTGAACATTGGTAGGCATATCCTGATACAGTTTGACACTGGGGTTAAGGATATGTGTGGTATTTATTGAGTAAGAAGACATATCCTCTACGTCCAAACGCAGCTTATTACCTCCTGCAAAGACGAACAGCGTATTGAGTTCCAAATCCTTCCAACGGAAGTTCAGCGACAGCGAACCGTTATAGGTCGGTGTGAGCGACCCCATGTTCACCAGTGCATCCGTACCTTTCAAGGATGAGGAAGTTGTCACCGAAGTAGGATTGCCGTCGGCATCGAACGTAGCCATCTCGTTGCCATCAGCATCAAGAATCACGGGGTAGCCATTCACTACACGGCTCAGCCGGTAGGCCCACAGCGTGTTGTAACTGGTTCCCTCGATATAATAGTTCGTGGGAGCTGAGATAAAGCTCAGGGCTGTTGTATTATCAGCGTGATCTACACGCAACATCTTATTCTTGTTATAGGCAAAGTTCAGACTGGCAGAAAGTCCCCAGTCTTTCTTGCGAATGATGTTTCCGGTCAATGACAGTTCGATACCTCTGTTGCGCATCTTACCATTATTAATAACACGCGAGGTAGCTCCCAATGTCGAGTCCAGAACCTTAGTCACCAGCAGGTCATCGCCCACACGGTTGTAGAACTCCAGCGAACCGCTAATCAGGTTATTGAACAAACGGAAGTCTACACCTATATTAAATGTAGAGGTCTTCTCCCAACGTAGTTTGGGATTAGGGAGGTCACTACTGTCGTAGTTCAGATACTGTGTATTGGTGGGGTCACTACTCAGCGTCCTATAGCGCGCCACGAAGTAAGTCGTCGAGCTTTGGTCTACATTACCATTGACGCCATACGTCATACGCAGTTTCAGGAAGTCGAGCCAAGAAATGCCCTTCATGAATTGCTCCTCCGTCATATTCCAACCGGCACCGATGGACCATAGCGGATGTTTCTGCTCGTTGGTATCCAGACCGAAGAGGTCAGCCTGGTCCCAACGAATACTTCCCGTCACATTATAGCGATACTTATAGTTATATCCTACGTTGGCATAGAACGAGGCATAGCGGTGATGTGTCTCACTCTGACTGGTCGTCAGCCCACTATATCTGACGGTTTCGTTGCGCAACAGGCTTTCAATACCCGTATTGGCCAGCGTCAGCCAGTCCATGCGGACTGAGGTGAGTGCCGTACTGTTGTAGCCATACATCAGTTGCTCAATAAGTCGTGGCGACTTGTTCTCACGGAACTCAAGACCCATGATAGCGTTCACATTATGGGTACTATGGTCAAAGCTCTTATCGAAGTTCAACTGGTTACGGAAAGTATAGCGATACGAGTTGTTGGTACGCTGATAATAGCGGTCACCCTCAGGTAACTGGCTCACCCCATTCTGATCAATCATCGAGTTATGGGACATACGCATCAAGTAGCTGTTTGCCGCATCGGTACGTTCAGCCCGACTCTGCGACCACTCATACTGGAACATCACATTGTAGCGGAACCACTTCAGGAACTTAGCCTCTACATTAATAAAGGGACGCATGCGCACGTTACGAGACGTGGTCAGTCCTTCGTCGAGCGACTCCAGCACATTGAATGTAAAGGGCTTCATGCCTGGGGTATCCTGCACCTCACGGATGCGTGAACCATTGGTTGCACTGCCTATAAAGCCACTCACGCTACTATAGGGAGTATAGACCATATTGCCGTCAGCATCCACAATGCTGGCATAGCGTTCCTGCAAAGTATAGCTGGTATAGTAGTTGTCGGGCGACGTGCTGTTCGAGAGTCGTGCGTCAAGTCCCACCTTGGCGTTCAACCATTTGGTCAACTTAAAGGTACTCTTCCAGTAGATGGAGAACACATTACTTTTATCGTTAATCGTACGATTCTTGTCGTGCTGATAGTTGAACGAGGCGTAATGGCTGTTACCACCCGACTTCTGCGATAGCGAGATATTGTAACGCTGAGTGACAGCTGTACGCCAGACATTGTCGCGATACTGCTCGTAAAAATCGTTGTTACGCCATTGTGCCAGTGTCTGATTAGCCTCATCTGCAGTAATACGTCCCTCGTCGCGGTCACGGAACAGTTGATAGAGTGGCGAATAATAATTGTTGCCAAAGGTTCCGAAAAGGGTCGCTACACTACCGCTATTCTTCACACGTGCATTATAGACATCGGTCTGATAATCTATAATATCACTTGTCGAGGCGTAGTGCATATTGTCAAACTTGGGCTTGGTCGAGATATACCAGTCAGCATTGACGTTAACCATTGTCTTGTCGGTCTTACCCTGCTTAGTGGTAACAACGATGACACCGTTGGCAGCCAAAGCGCCATAGATACTGGCAGCGGCAGCATCTTTCAACACGGTAACAGACTCTACATCATAGGGGTTGATTTCGTTCAGCGTCAGGTTGGTAGCCATATCGTCGACGACTATCAACGGGTCGGTACCCACATCGCTTGAGAAGGTACCGATACCACGCAGAATGGGTTTGCTCTCACCCGTATTGGGGTTGATGTCCATCTGTAGTCCGGCGACCTGCCCCTCCAGCGCTGAAAGGATGTCCTTGTGCATGATACGATTCAGTTTCGTGGAATCTACAAAACCAAAGGCTGCCGTAGAACGCTCGCGACTCAGTTTCTGGTAACCCGTAGAAACGACGACGGTCTCAGCCAGCTGGGTGGTTTCTTCGTTCATCGTCACCTGCAGCGACTTCTGACCCTTGACCGCAGTCTGGTAAGGTTCCATACCTACATAACGGAACAGCAGCACTGCATTCTCGTTGTCAACTTGCAATTTGAATTTTCCATCGACGTCTGTTACAGTCCTGTGTTTACCGTTCTTCACTGAGACTGTTACGCCTATTAAGGGTTCGCCCTTTGTATCAGCCACAGTTCCTGTCACTACACGCTGGGCACTGGCTGGCATGACAGCCATGAACAGCATGAATAATGATGATAGTAATAGTTTCATTTTGTCATCAATAATAGTATTTCGGTTGCAAAAATACAAAAAAAAAGTAAAAATCTGCTTTTTTAAAACAATTTTTCGTAAATTTGCACCCACTATTTTATCTAGAACGAACTAAACAATTTAAAAAAGTATGAAAAAGTATTTTGCATTTGCCGCAATGGCACTGGTCGCAGCAATGAATTTCTCTTGCTCAGAAAACGACAATGGTAAATTCACCATTACCGATGAATCAGGCAATCAGTATCCTGTTGGTGTTGTTGCCACATTTGAAGGTGAGGTTGGCACAGAAGCATCTCTCAAAATTGGTGTTTATGACAGATTCGACATCTATGGTGTTGACTTTGGTGATGGAAATATCATCACAGACACAGTATGCTTCGAGAATGGCGGTCTGAGAGGAGAGGATGGCCTTGAACAGCCTGGAACTACTCATAAAAGTATGACGGAATTCAAGGGTACTGTATCTGGCAAGGGAATTGTAAGAGTATTCGGAAAGAGTGACATGTGGGCATTATATATTACAGGTCTCATGCCTACAACATTCTATGAGCCATCAATGGCAGGCCTTCATCAATTAAGTATTACTTCTGTTAACATCGAGTCTCTGAGTCTTCCCACATTCGAATCACTCACACAGCTTGCCATCAACAACACTCCGGTAAAGTCTGTTAACGTCAGCAATCTTACAGCCCTCACTTCGCTGACTATCAACAATACTACTGCATCGAAATACGAGCCACAGTTAGAGAGCATTGACGTGAGCAAGAATACTGAGCTGACCTACCTCTCTCTGCAGGGCAACACAAACCATGGCGGCAAGCTGAAGAGCCTTGACCTGACCAACAATACCAAGCTGCAGGGCATGGGTCTGTATGTACAGTACAACCAGATTTCCGACCTGAAGCTGCCGACAGAGTGGGCTCCCGACGAGGTTACAGAGACACAGACCATTACCTACGGTCTGACCATGATTAACGTGCAGAACAACAAGCTGACAAGTCTGAACACCGAAAACCTGAAGAAGCTGAAGAGCCTCTACGCTGCTGACAACCAGCTGACCAGCATCAACGTAAGTGACATGGCTGACCTGGCATGGTTCGACGTGAAGAACAACAAGCTGACGGGCGACCTCGACCTGACAGCCAACAAGAAGTTCACCAACGTTTATGTTAACGGCAATGAACTGACCTCTGTCAAGGTAGACAATGTCACCAAGCAGTTCTATTTCGACAACAACAAGATGACCATCGCCACTATGCCCGACCTGCCCGCCGGTATGAATACAACTACCAAGAAGAAGCAGTTCCACTATGCTCCTCAGGCTGACATGGAGGTTACTCCCGCCGGAGCCGTAGTAGACCTCTCTGCACAGGCTAAGGCTAAGGGTATGGAAGCTGAGGAAGTAGCTACCACCTATACTGTTAAGGCTGGTGATGCCACTCTCGTTGCAGACACAGACTATAAGATTGAAGATGGTAAAATTACATTTCTGAAGAGCCAGAAAGGCGCAGTCGTTGAGATGACCACCGCTGCATTCCCAACTCTGACGCTGAAGACTAAGGCTTTCGATGTAACCGTTGCTGAGTAATTATTAGCATACAAGCTATAAAAAATGAGGTCGCCCTGTTGTGGGCGACCTCATTTTTTGTTTGTTCATCTTTAGTGCTTCTTAGCGTTGTCGCGATACTTGCAGCAACCAGGCAGTTTGTCATAGACAGCGTTGTCAGCCTTAAACGCACCCGTGTCGTGACCTACGGCAGCCAGAGCCTTCTGCACCTTCTCGGGCGAGGTCTGTTTGTTGTCGTAAACCAGTGAGAGCACACCGTCCTTCTTGTTCCAACGGGCAGAGGTGACTCCCTTCACCGTCATAGCAGCCTTCTCAATGCGCTTCTTGCACATATCGCAGTTGCCCTGTACCTCAAACGTTGTCTTAACTGTCTTAGCCTCAACTGCACCCATCACCAACAGGGCAGCCAGTGTGAATAATACTTTCTTCATAACTCTTATCTTTTAACTTTTATCTTTTAACTTTTAATCTCCCTGATTCATCATGGAACGCTTGCCGTCCAACTGAGCAGCAGCATCGATGGCAAAGGCACCATTGGTGACTATCTCTTCGCCTTCAGCCAGCCCGTCGAGCACCACATAGCCGTCGGGCAACGAGGGACCCAGCGTAATCTGACGCAACATGAAGGTAGGCTGCTCTTCTACGTCGTCCTTCACATAGACAACGGAACGCTTGCCCGTCCACAACACGGCTGATTTGGGGATGATGACACCCTCGTCAGCATACTTCTGCATCGACGCAGCGACATGACCCACCAACAGCATCTCGGGTTTGAACTTACCACCCGCATTCGCCAGTTCGACACGCACACCAGCTGTTCGCGTCTGTCCGTTCAACACAGGGTCGATAAAGGTGACGCGACCTGTAAACGTCTCGCCAGGCAACGCCTCAGCAGAGAACTGTACCTGCTGACCCTTATGAATGAAAGGCAGGTCGGTCTCATAAGCCTGGAAGACCATCCACACACGACTCAGGTTGGCAATCTGTAACAGTGACTGGCCCTGACGGACATAGTCGCCCTGTGACACTTCTTTCCTGACAACTGTTCCCGACGTGTTAGCCTTCAACTTGACGTAAGGCGATGCCTTCTTAGCCTTCATCACCTCGTCAATCTGGTCCTGAGGAATGTTCAACAGACGCAGTTTCTCAACAGCGGCATCTATTAGCGGTGAGAGGTTTGCGTTGAGTGCAGAGACCAGTTCCTGCTCAGCGGTGTAAAGCTCGGGCGAGTAAATCAATGCCAGCGTCTGACCCTTGCTGACGACATCGCCTACAGCGTTAATCATCAGCTGTTCTATTCGTCCTGCGACATAGGCTGACTGCGACTGCTGCAGACGCTGGTCAGGCTCTACCTTGCCAAACAGACGTATCTCCTTGCTGCCCGATGGTGCGCCCACTACTGCCGTCTCGACATTGGCCAGTGCCAAGGCCTCGTCAGAGAGCATGACGGCATTAGGGTCTATATCCGAAGTGGGCGTCTCACCCTTCTTCATCTTAATGAGGTCCATGCCACAGATGGGACATTTGCCTGGCCCGGGCTGCTTCACCTGGGGGTCCATAGAACACGTCCACACGGCATCACCCGTCTCCTCGGTCTCGTTGGTTTTGCTACCGCCGCAACCTATACACCCTCGCATCAGAAAGCCTATCAGCAGACCTGCCACCAACACGGCAGTGCCCTGTATCCATTTCTCCTTATTCATTTTTCATTTTTAATTTGTACCGATGCTAATTTCTCAAATTCAGCCACAATCATATTGTATTGTGCACGAGCCTCAGCATGGCTGAAAGCATAGTTCAGCTGTTCACGCTCCGTCTGCAAGATATCACTCAGTGTCGTGGAACCTGCAGCATACTCTCCCTTCATCAGTTCCAGCGTGTTGGCCAGGATATCCATATCCTGCTGGTAGAGCCGTATCTTACGCTGCACATCGGCAGCACGCTGACTGATACCCAGTAACTGCGAGCGAAGCACGTCGACACGACGCTGATAAATCTCGTCAGTGTTCTGTTTCATCAGCTCAGCAGCCCTCCGCTGCGCCTTGATTTTATGGCGATAGATAGGCAGCGTCACCTTAATCATACCCATCCACATGTCCATACCGTTCATGTCGGGCATCACATTAGCATCGTCGCGTTTCTGGTTCAACATATACTGAACACCCAGACCTACCATTGGCAAACCCATGCGGCGGGCTTTGTCGCCTTGCGCCACATACTGTTCGCCTTGCGCCTTCAGCGACAGCAGTTCAGGATGTGAGCGTTCTATCTCACCCCATTCTGCCACGGGCATCTGGGAAAGTACGATACTGTCAGGCAATACCAACGGCGCATTCGGTTGGCGATGCAGCAGCAGATTGAACTGTTCGCGCTGCAACTGTAGTTTCGACTCCAGACTCTCTATCTGCTCCTCTAACTTCAGCTGTTCGGCCTGCAGGCGGTACTGGTCGCTCATGCGCGTACCTTTCATACTATTAGTGCTATTCTTGTATTTATAGAGCGACAACTCGCCAATATCCCTGAAGAGTTTCAGGTGCTGACGCGTGGAGGCCAGCTTTTCGCGGGTGACCAGCAGCTGATACCACTGCTGCTCCACCTCATAGGCCAGTTGGATGCCACCCTCACGATAACGTTGCCATACACTCTCTGCCTGCCAAGCCTTCTCGTTCTTGGCTGCCTTCATCGTACCGAACCAGGGGAACATCTGCATCAGCGATACGCTGAGCACCTGCTTACCATTGACCTGTGTCATCGGTTTCGGATAGAAATTGACGGAGAGCTCTGGGTCGCCCAGCGTTCCGGCAGGACATACCGCCTCAATGGCTGCCTCATAGGCATGCCAACGGGCCTTCACCTCCGGATTCTCGCGCAGAGCCGCCTGGATGTAGGTCTTCAGACTGTCCTGTGCTTGCACAGCCGTTGCCAATAGGACAAATATGTATATCAAGTTCTGTCTCATTTCTCATTACTCATTTCTAATTTCTCATTTGGCGCGAAGCACCCTTTCCCTCCACCAGCACTGCAGCACGGGTACCACGAACATCGTCATGGTCTGTATCAGCATACCGCCAAAGGTAGGGATACTCATGGGCACCATCACATCAGCACCCTTGCCCGTCGATGACAATACCGGCAACAAAGCTATCAGTGTCGTGGCTGTGGTCATTGCCGCAGGGCGCACACGCTTCTTGCCCGCCTCCACTACCGCCTCGATGATCTCATGCTTGGTCTGTGGCTGACGTTTCAAAAAGGTCTGGTGAATATAGGTACCCATCAACACACCGTCGTCGGTAGCCACACCAAACAGGGCGATGAAGCCTACCCAGACAGCAACACTGAGATTGATAGTACCCATTCCGAAAAGGGTACGCATGTTAACATCACAAACGGTAAAGTCCATGAACCACGGCTGCCCGTAGAGCCACATCAGGATGAAACCACCGGCAAAAGCCACAAAGACACCCGAGAAGTGTATCAGCGAGGCCGTCACGCTGCGGAACTGGAAATACAAGATGAGCAGGATTATCATCAAGGCCACAGGGATGACAATCTTCAGTCGCTCGGCAGCATGCTCCTGCTGTTCGTAGGTACCTGTAAAGGCATAGCTAACCCCCTTTGGCAACACCACCTTACCACTCTTCACCTGTTCGTCGAGCACGCGCTTGGCTTCGTTGACCACGTCGACCTCAGCCAGTGAACCCGCTTTATCGAAGGTGATATATCCTACCAGGAAGGTGTTCTCGCTGTTAATCATCGTGGCACCACGGGTAAACTGAATGTCAGCCACCTGCCCCAGAGGTATCTGTGTGCCGTCCATCGCAGGTATCAGCACATGGTCCAGCACATCAGGGTCATCACGCAGCTCACGGGCATAACGCACTCGGATGGGGAAGCGTTCGCGTCCCTCTACCGTGTTACCTTCACTCATGCCACCGATGGCTGTCGAGAGGATGCTCTGCACGTCGCCAACCTGAATACCATAGCGCGACAACTTCTCACGGTCGAGTTTAATTTCAATATAGGGAGCACCAGAGGCACGGTCGTAGTATACGGAGGCACGGTTAATCTCAGGAATATTGCGCATGACCTTCTCCATCTGCAGACCGGCCTTTTCGATAGATTCCAGGTCAGGACCGTATATCTTCAAGCCCATAGGAGCCTTCAATCCCGTGGAGAGCATCACCTGACGGGTGGCGATGGGCTGGAGCTTAGGCGAGCCCGTCACTCCGGGAATACGTGTGGCCTCAGCTATAGCCTCCCAGATATCATTCTCTGTCTTGATTTCCGGTCGCCACTGGCGGTGATAGCCATCCTTGAAGCGTTTGCGATGTCCATCCTCGTCGAGTTCGTACTCCGGTTTGTAGTTGATTACCGTCTCGTACATCTGTATC
>ERZ842401.4994-NODE-4994-length-15005-cov-3.598863_pt1 | contig 15005 bp, 9 predicted proteins | sample MGYA00521270_ERZ842401 | MGnify/ENA primary metagenome ERZ842401 (study PRJEB31892, sample SAMEA3878208) | bioreactor metagenome | biome: Moose rumen | place: Sweden | collected 2011-10 | study: EMG produced TPA metagenomics assembly of the PRJEB12797 data set...
CCTGATCCATGGCATTGATCTGTGCATTTTCAATATACTTCTCCCCGGCTTCCTCTCTGGTGCAGGTGGCAGTGAAACTGGATACCGGATTCGTATCTGTCATTTCAAAATATACCTGTGCCTCAATGATTGCGAACTGCTCCGTGATGCTCAGCCTGTTTAGGCGTATCCTCCCCTGTCTGTGTGCAAGGCGGAACCAGAGCTTCTTATACCGGAAATCAAGAATCCTCTCATCTTTTTCTGCTCCGGGTGCCTTTCTCCGGTTCAACAGCTTTAAGGGATCAAAACCCGGTACTTTGTTAAGGGCTGCCACAACCGGATCAGCCTCATACATGGTTGCTGCAAAATCACTGTTACTCATAGTTGAAATCTCCTTTCATTATATAAATAATGGATATACTGTATTTTTCTTCAAACGATATGAAAAACCGCTCTCCTGCGGTTTTTCGATGCGAAATTTAGAAATTCCTGGCGAAAGAGCCTTTGCTCTGAGCCTTGGAATTTCTTTTTCGCTTATCCCGCATTCTTTAATTTTTCTTCAATAAATTTGGGAACCGCATTCCCTGCACTTCTGGCAAACGCCTTGTAATACAGTCCGATACGCTCCCCTAAAAGGGTGTTCCTCTTGATATTCCCGTTCCGGTTGATCGCCATATACAGCAATGCCTTCTGTCCCACTAAGATCACTTTCTTTTTTGCACGGGTAATCCCGGTATAAAGCAGGTTCCGGTACAGCATGAATTTCTGTGCCGACACCAGCGGCAACAGCACCACATCATACTCGGAACCCATCGCCTTGTGGATCGTTGTCGCATAGGCAAGAGTCACATATGCCATATCCTCCAACGCATACTCCATTTCCCGTCCTTCCCCGAAGTCCATGCCGATCCGCATCCCTTCCGAAGCATTCCTGATATAACGGATAAAGCCAAGGTCACCGTTCGATACCATCTTTGTGTTCTTAGTCTGCATGATACGGTCTCCCACACGGAATACCTTGCTTCCCAGACGGATTTCTTCATCCTCTGACCGGAAAGGATTCAGCCTCTCCCGCAGGTTCCCGTTCAGATGATCAACGGATGTCTCGCCCTCTTCCCTGTATGGGGAAAGGATCTGCACCCGTTCAATGCCGCTTTTTTCAATCTCCCTACAGTAAAGCTCCATCAGGATTTCTGCCGCCTGTTCCTGCGTGGCGGCATCCACGACCATAAAATCATCCCCGTAATACAGCCTGCCGCTTCCTTCATTGATCAGTTTTGCATTGTGGGCGATCCGGCTGTCCGATGCCTGACGGAAAATCTCATCCAGCACTGTGACGGGTATCTGCCCGCACTGGATCAGCTCCCGGAATACATTCCCCGCTCCTACACTTGGCAGCTGGTCCGGGTCCCCTACCATGACAATCTTTGCCCCCATTTTAATGCGGGTAAAGAACTGTCTGGCGAGCCACATATCCACCATGCTGAACTCGTCCACAATGATCAGATCCGCATCCAGATTTTTTTCCCCCATGAAACTCTCATTTTCCGTGTCACCCCCTAAAAGTCCCAGACCGCTGTGCATGGTACACGCCATCTGGAAACCAGTGCTCTCCGCCATCCGGCGGCTGGCACGTCCCGTGGGAGCCATGAGCACGATCTTTCCCTGCGGCTCCAAAAGCCGGTAGACCTCCAGAATGCTTTTAAGCACGGTTGTCTTTCCTGTGCCGGGCGGTCCCGTGATAATGGAGATATTGTTCTCAAAAGCCGACCGTGTCGCTGCTTCCTGCTTTGCCGACAGGCGTATCCCAAACTTTGCCCGGATGAACTCCAGCTGTTTCGTGATATCCGTATATGCCGGCTTTGACAAAAGATGCAGTGCAATCTGTCTCGCTGTTTCATCCTCCATGGTAAACTGGACGACCGGGTAAATATGATCCTTCATGGATACGACAGCACCGCTTAGGATAATGCTTTCCAAAGCTTTCTCCGCATCCTCTTTCTTTATGCGGAGTTCCGGATTCTGTATCCTTTTGTTTAACAGCACCAGTGCATCGTTTATCAGTGTGTCTCTGGTAAGGAACAAATGTCCCTGCTCCGACCTTGCCTTGTCAAGTGCATAGTACAACGCCCCCTTGATCCGCATGGGGGTGTTCAAGCGTTTGTCCGTGTTCTGTACGATCGCATCCACCCTTAAAAACCCAAATCCGGAAATCCGGCATAGTTCAAAGGGATTCTCCTTTAAGATCTTCACACTGTCGGCACCAAAAAACTGATAGATCTTCTGTGCCGTTGCAGGTGTCAGCTTGAACGGGGCAAGCAGTGTCATGATGTCCCTGAGTGACCGGCTTTCCGCATAGGAAGTCCGGATATCCTCCAGCTTTTTCTCCGTGATGCCCCTGATCTCCAGAAGCTTCTCCGGATGGTTCTCAAGGATATCCAGTGCGTTCACGCCAAACCGTGCCACAATCTCCGCCGCCGTTTTTTCGCCGATCCCTTTGATGAGTCCGGAAGCAAGATATCCTCTCACTCCCTCTGTCGTTTTAGGAACAATCGTCTGCCACTGCTCTACCTGCAGCTGCATACCGTACTTCCCATTTACCCATTCACCGTCAAATTCCAGTTCCACCGCATCGGTGCAGGGCAGGTCATAGCCTACCGCCGTGAACCGGATCAGATGGTCCCGGTATTTTCTTTTGTCGCGTGCATCCTGTGGTACATTCCTGTCCTCCGTCTTAATGCGGATCACACAATACTTATTCACAGAATTGCTGTAAACCGTACCATCATAATTCCCTATGATACTCATTTTTTCCTCTCTTTCCGCCCGGAGCTTCTCCGCGGCATTTTTCTTTTTTGTCAGGCAGCCTCTTCTGCACTGACCTTTACCTGAAACCGTCTGTATTCAGAAACGGTCACAAACTGCTCATAGATTTCGGGATACTGGAGCTTTAGGCGTGACAGGTTGTTTTTGTCAACACCCGTTTTTCTCACCGGATTGTATGTCACGGTGTACCGGTATCCGTCTTTTCTGCATTCTGCCGTGCAGCTTGTCCCCATCTCTGCGATCAGGACGGCTTTCACCCTCTGTATTTCCTTCTCCAGTTCGTCAGAGCGTTTCTCTGCCCTTTTCTTTTCTTCCTGGAGCTGCAGGTAACGCATCAGCGTAACGGTCATGTCCGTACTAAACTCGATCACCGGTGCATTTTCATCTGCCGGGCCGCAGTATCTCTGGATGCTTTCCATGATCTGTGCTCCATCCTCCGTATAAGGCGGCGGATTTTTCAAGCATACATGGTTTTCCCAGAAATTCTGCTCCAGATAGATCATTTCCTGTTCGTATCCCATATCCCTCTGGATTTCCCGGATGATGACCTCATCCTCCGTGTTGCCATACAGACAGCAGAAAAATACCCGGTCAACATCCATCACGGCCATGTAATGCCGTCCCTGCACTTCATAATAAACAGGCACGACTTCCCTGCCATCCTGCCACCAGTTTCCCGTGGCATTATAGTTGGTGGTCTTGATCTCCAGAATCGCCGTGGTGCCATCTGGCATCCTGACAAAGTAGTCAACGTCTGCCAGCATAAAGGGATACACGGGGTGGCGGAACATCTTTTTGATCTGATAGATTTCAAGCCCGCTTTTTTTGTGGAAGATTTTTGCCACCAGATCCTCCAGCAGATGCCCCACCTCCAGGGCAACCCAGTTCTCCGGTTCATCCTCCACCGTTGCGATCCCCAGCTTGTCATAATAGACATCCCTTGCCGTGCGGAACGGGGAGATTCCCATGATCCCCGCCACATCACTGCCGCCGATTCCTTTACGGCGCCATGAAAGCCATTCTTCCCTCGACAGGTTTTCTGTATCCACTGCCACCAGAGGAGTATGCCTTACCCTTTGTCCTACCATCTCCGGCACTCTTTAAACCCCCCTTCTCGATCTGCGTGGGAGATTTGCTCTCCTGCCTGCCGTCTGAAAGCTGCGGTTCTGTACGCCCTGCTTCCAGCCGCCTTTTCTGCCGTAGGAATGCCTGGTATCCCGTTCAGGATACAGCCTCCTTACTGAATTTCTTTCCTGCTTCATGCTCATTCTTTCTACCTTCCTTTCCTGTAATTATTCTATCCTCAAAGCCATATATGGCGTTTGGGCCAATCCATAAAATACATTTCTGTGGTATTCTCTGCTTGGGGTGAACATATCCGGATGCCCGCCCTGCCTGCTAAACGCACAAAAAAGCGGGAATGAGCTTTTTACCGTTTTCTGGCGTTCATAATCTCTTATGAACCAAAGTCATTCCCGCTATATAAAATGCCTGCAAAATAAAAAAGCCAGTAATCCACAGCCCGAAAGGCATAGTGATACTACTGGCACAAGTACAATCTTTACAACGTGTGCAATGCAGAGTTTCCTCCGCTCACAGCTAACAAGCTGTCTCCCCTAAAGGGATACGCACAAAAATCAATTACAGTGTAAGTTTAACACAAGATATTGTGTTTGTAAAGATATTAAATCTATATATAGTTTTTTCTAATCCGGTAGCTGGCAGGATCGCAGAACAAACGCAAAAAAGAATGGATAGATTTCTGCCGATATGCTATAATGAAATCGAATAGGAAATAATGAATGTAAAAGGTGGAATAATGGATACAGGCGGCAGATTGACGGATCTTGAAGCGAATAAACGGGATAAGAAAGTTGAAATCACGGACGTAGCAATCTCAAAAATTCCCTTTGTAAAATACCATGAGATACCAGAGGAACATTTTAAAACGCTTCAGGAAATTGCGAAAGAGGTACTGCGGATTTCAAGGGACAGGAACAATGGAAACGAAGTTGCAATCACTTATGATTTGGACAGTCCCAGCCTTGCCATGCAGGGGGAACAATATATTGCGGTTGCGTTTGGAGATGAAAACTCTGTTGATCCCCGGTCGGATACCCTATCAAACCATATTATCATGTCAGCGAAAGGAAGTGTTGTGGTAATCACACATAATCATCCGAATCTTTCAAAAATATCTTTGGAAGATGCGATGTATCTGCTTCAATACGCTTCGATAAAAATGATTGTTGTTGTAACAAATCGCGGACACGTCAGTTATATGGTTAAAACGGAGAGTTACGACAGGACAAAGGCTATGGTAATTATGAGGGAAGCCGTTGACAGAAACAACAGGGCAGGGAATCTGAAAGAAAAGCAGGATGCCAGTGCCTATTTCATTGGAAACTGTCATAAGGCAGGAATCATATATGAAGATCATTAGGAGGTATCAAAATGAAACCATATAATTGTATTTTAAGTGAAAAACCGGATGCATTGGATGGTGCACTTGAGTGGCTTGATGCCGAGATTAGAAAAGCTGAGTTGGAAAACGAGGCAACAAAGGAAGTGGAAAACCATATCCGACCGCTTGTGATGGAGATTGCTAAAAAGCAGGGACTTGTAGCGGCAGAATGAACAAAAATGAGACATAAAAGTGTTTTTCACATATAATAACGAACTTCTAAAAGTGTATGCCAGGATATCAGATATACTATACCTGATATTCCGGCATACATTTTTATCATCGAAAGTCTAATAGGGCATTCTTAAATAATTACAGATTCTGCCTGATAATCCTCGTAATGATTCCTACTGCCACTCCCCGCTCCTCGTCGATCTTCGTCACGGCAAAGCTCACATCATCCTTCTTCCCGGGGGTACGGTAATCATAGCAGGCATGTGCCACCGCATTGACTCCATTTGAGAGCCGGATATAGACTACACCTTTATGAACATCCGTCACTTTTCCGGCATACTTACTCTGTACTCGGCATTTTTTCAGATTCTCGTGCTGTGTATCCTGTGTGACGCTCCTGACATCTGCCTTGACGCCCATATCCTCCAGACTATCACGCCGCACACTCAAAATACGAACTAACACTTGATCTCCCACAGAAAAACGCTCATGTGCATCCCCGATCCAATCCCATGCAAGGTCACGTGCCATTATGGAACACTCCACTCCGAAGATCTCCACACGAATGACCTTTTCCGCCACGGCTATCACCCTTGCCTGGACGATACGCCCCTCATAGACACGGTACATTCCTTCCGCATCCGTATCTAAATAAAAGATCTGTCTCTTTTTCAGCATTGCCTCCCTGCGGCTGGCTACAACACTGTGCGTTTTTGAATCAATGCCTTTCACAATGAAATCAATCTCCGCACCCAGCATATTGCCAAGGATCTTGTTCTGACGTAGCATCAGCTCCGCATATTCCTTTCCGGAAGGGCTGCGTCCCTGCCCCAGATTGATCATCATTTCCTTAATCGGAATCACGATACGGAATCCCTTATAATCCACGATTATTATGGTCTTTCCGCTGTCTGTCTGCTCAATGCCTCCAAGCTGCCCGGTCAGAATCTTGCGGGTACGGTAGGCATTATGGATCTCATGCCAGATAACATCCTCTCTCGCTCCTTCCGTTTCCACTTCCCCGCGGTTCTCCAATGTCAATACCGGGGCTTCTGTTTTTCTTGCCCTGGAGGCTCTGCGGGGTGTGCCGGTTCCTGATGTTTTTGCAGTTTTTTCCCCCTCTGCCATCGTTTTGCTCTTATTCATTTCACTAATATTTTCAAAATTCTCTGCCCCGCCGAATTTATCGGTTTCTTCCCCTTCCCCGATGCTTTCCCTGTCCTCTGCTCCATCGTCGTTTTCTGATCCATTCGCTTCCTCATCTACTGCGGGCAGATCTTCTCCCTGCTTTTCCTGCTCATTCTGTCCCTCTTCATTCTCCAATTCCGTTTTCTTCCTGCGTGAAGTACGCTTAGTTTTCTCCGGCTCCTCACTTTCTGCCGTTTCCCCATGAACAGATTCGTTATTATCAGAATCCCCATTTTCGGAATTCTCCGATTCCGCCATAGCTTCCAACTCTTTTTCTCCTGACATTTCTGTTTCGGAAGGTTCGGGCTGCACTTCACTTTCCTGTCTGTCAGCTTCAGACGACTCCTGATCCAGACTTTCCAACAGCTCATTCAGATCCATGCCGTCCCCTTCCGTTTCAGCTTCCCCGGCAGACATTATTTCCATGCCCTCCGTTTCCCCGTTTTCCTGTGCAGCTTCGGTTTCCTCTGCCACCTGCATTTCATCTGTTACCTGCATCTCTTCCGTTACCTTTTTTCTTCCTGCCATTTTGTTCTCCTCCTTTTCTCGTTTTATGACATGATAGAATCTTTATCAGTTGCTACAAAGCCTGTCCTGCCGCCGTTTTGGGGAGTGTTTTTCTTATTGCCTCCCTCTTTTTTCTCCGGCTGTGACTTCTTTTCTTTGGTATCCGTTTCTTCAGGCGGCTTTGTCCCTGATGTTACTGTTGTTTGCGTATCTTTTGTTTGTACTTCCTCCTTTTCTGCGACCTCTGCTGTTTTCGTTTTTGTTTTCTTTCCTCTGGTATCCTCCTTTTTGGGTTCCTCCGTTTTTCTTCCTGCCGTTTCCTGCTCCTCCGCTTTGTTCCTCCGCCTGTCCGTTTTCTTTGGCGGGACTGTGTTCTTTTTCTCCATCTCCAGCCTCCGCCACTCTGGGATATAGGCAGATGCCTTGCAGGAACGCAGTTTCGGATAATACGGATGTTTGGAATAATCCAGCTTGTCCACCTTTAAAATCTTCTTTCCCCTGATAATGATTAACGCCTCATCAATCGGGAGACGCAACACTTCATCCGGTGTCAGCACCGGGCGTTTCCCCACGCCGCTGGTCTCACGGTACTCCGGTGTATAGTTGGAAATCCGCCATGTACCAAGCTGCTTTGCCTTGCTTGTCACCGCAACACTGGCAAGACCGGTACGGGATGAAACAAATTCCGCCGTCAAAGGATCTGTACAGCCAAGAAACAGCTGCACATCGCAGTTTCCAAGGATCTCCTGCCACAGATTCTGTGGATAACGGTTCTGTAATCCCGCAAGATTCTGAAATACGCAGGACATGGAAATATTCCGCGACCGGATCACGCTCAACCGCCTCGAAAGGTCAGGGATGGTGCCGCAGGCCGTCAGCTCCTCCCCCAGCACATGAACCGGCACCGGAAGGACACCACCCTCACAGTTTTTGTCCGCATACCGCACCAGCTTGATAAAAGTAAAGGACAAAAACAGGGATGCAAGGAAATCAAAGGTACTGTCCTGGTCGCTCGTCACCAGAAAATAGGCACATCGTTCCTTCCCCGGAAGCTCCAGATCAATCTCATCCCGTGCCGTGATCTTCCGGATCAGATCTGCCTGGAATACCTGAAGCCTGCTCCCAAGCCCGATAACCACACCGCCACGCACAGATTCCGATGCCTGTTTAAAAAGGCTGTACGGGGCTTTTGCCGGATGTTTTGCAGGAAGCACATCAAAGAGGCTGTCGAGTGTGTTTTCCGTGCCAAGTGTGAGCAGCTGGTACACCTGCCCCATGTTCCTGCTCTCCGGTGGGTATCCCTGATCCACATACAGCACCAGCGCCTTCAAAAGATTCATTTCCGCAGAATCCCAGAAATGATCCCCCTTGCTGCCGACCATGGTATTCTTGATGATGACATCCACAAAAAGCTGTGCCATCAGCTCCTGCCCTTCAATCTCCGAAAGGCAGTTCCACGAATCCGAATTCTCCGGGCTTACCAGATTGAACACCCTCACCACATATCCCTGATCCCGGAGAAATTCACTCGCTTTCTCATACAGCTCCGATTTAGGATCACAGATAATCAGGGATTCTCCCCGGATCACTCCCTGCAGGATGCGGTTCATGCAAAACGACCGTGTCTTCATGCTGCCGCTGGCTCCATATACCGCAAGATTGCTGTTAAGCCTCGATTTCTCCGGCAGACAGACCGCCCTGCCATCCAGTTCCCCCAAAACAACCCCTCTGTGGTGCCGCAGGTCAGATACAAACTCCAGAACTCCCGCCATCTCTTTTTTATCCATCCAGCCGGAGGTTCCGTAAGTCCCCTTTGCGGAGTATGTAAAATTCCGGTCCGCATCATATTCTCCCCGGTCACTGTAGCCCATCCGCATAACCATGACCAGCAATACCGCCAACAGCCCGATACAGATGAAAATGCCATAAATCCCGTATGGCGGCCTGAACGCTGCCCCCACACACCGGATGAAATCAAAAGAAACCGGAGCCGGTGTTGTGCCATCTCCCGGAATCCCGCCGCCCTGCTTCCACACCGTATAATTCCCGATAAACTGTGCCAGATAGCCGCCGGCATACAGAATGGCAAGCAGGGCGACCGGGGCAGCTATCAGTCCTTTCCAAATATTTTTCTTTCTTATGGGTAAAACCTCCTTTCAAATTTTTCAAAACTAATGGTTTCAAATACCACCAGTTCCCCATAACAGCGTTCCAGAACTTCCCTCTGGAAATCAAAACAGATAATCCTTCCATGGCGTTCCTGCAGCTGGAGTGCATTGCAGAAGCGGTGGATGCGTGGAATATCCAAAAGATACCCAAAGAGCACCGGTTCCCCGTTCCCGTCCACGGCATCACTGTCTATGGTTCCATAAATCTTCCCCACATTCAGATCCTGGGACAAAATACGGTCAAGTTCCCCTTTCCTGTCCGGATCACACAGCAGCTTTAACATCACCTCCCCTCTGTGATCGTTTGTCAGGTAATAAAAATGCTCATATGTCCCATCCAGCAGGAAAAAGCAGCGTGTGCCGCTGTCCTTACTGGAGAGGATCTGATAGAAAGTCTCCATGCTGTCCCCAAACAATAACCCTGAGAGCATATCCAGGGTGTAGCCCAGGCCAGTTTCCTTCCCACAGAGCACAATCTGCATCAATGCCTTTGCCCTCTGCTCGGCACGATAATCCCATTCAGCCATGTACGGTCCGCCATTGTAGGTCAGGAAAGCAGTGGTATGGGTAAGCAGAATCCCAGCCATACGGGAGCCTTTGATCTTTAACGCTTCTATGCCTAATTCCTTTACCTCACGGGAAGCATAAAAACAAGGCTTTTCAAAACTACGGCAGGAAAGCGGAAACCTGTTCGCTACAAAAACTGCGGGTTTTTCATCCCGGTAGACCACCACACCGGCATTTAACATATTCACATAAACCTCAGCAAGACGGTGCAGACGGAGCCGTCTGGTAATGACACTTCTTGGCTGGTTTGTTCCTGTGTTTCCGGTAAGATAAAAGGAAAATCGCACTGGATTTCCCATAAGCAGCATGGCTTTTGCCCTCCTTCCCAGCCGATAACCACGCAGCTTATCACGGCAGTACACCCGCAGAAGTCCTTCTTTCTTTAAGTTCTGTATCACTTTTTCCCTATAGCTTGTGCTTCCGATAAACCTGCCTGTCACCCCAACAGGAAGTTCACCACAGACAGCCACCAGTTCGAGGAGGCGGTATGCCTGTGTATCTGTTTTTGGAAAATAGGTTCCTTCTTTTTCCAAAAAATCTTCCCCCTTTCATCCGTTTTTCACCGTAGGGTCTAAAGACCTGGGTTAAAAAACTTTTTTCCTACCACCTGCAATCCCCCATTTTTTCAGATATTTCCCGTTTTAAAAACATATCCGGAAAACAGGTTCCCAAAAACATCAAAAATCGGATATGTTTTTCACCTGATTTTCCCGTTCCGAAATCCACTTTCCAAAGCGTCCTTTCTCCATGATATAGATGCGGATGCAGTCCTTCTCTCCCCGCTCCGTTGTGTTGTAGGCATCGCATAAAAGTCCGCTGTCATCCGTCATCACATAAAGGGCAACGGTATCCAGAATCTGCTTCTGCTGAATGTTGTCGTAGTCCCTTATACACCAGTCAGGCAGATCATGCCCGTAAACATGGGAAATACAGATCACACATTCCCTGAATCGCGGTGCAGGATGTTCCTCCGTGTATTGCTCCAGAGCTGCATGAAGCGGTTCCGTTAAAAACAGGACACTCTGGCGTGACTTCTTTTTTGGCAGGAGCCTTGGGAGAGTCACCTCCAGAATGCCATCCTCATAATTTATCTCTATCCCGTGTTCCTCGCTGGCTTTTATGTAATATTCCCTTTTGGGTATCCCCGTGGATGCAAACAAAAGATTCCTGAGCATACAGGCAATCCTTTCCGCCCGCAATGCCGCCTCCGTGGAGATGACCTCATAATTCTCCGGATACCTCTGGATGTCTATGGTATCCATCGCGCAGATATTATTGTTCAGCCGGGAAAGGCTGTTTAATATATCACTAATCTGTGCGGAAATCATTTTCCTATCCAAATTCATTCCTCCTCTGCCTTTTTGTAATAGCTTACCTTCCCATCCGCTCCCACCGTGCAGAAACCGGAAATGTCCGGAAAATCAATCAAGGGAATCTGTGCCGCATCATCCACCAGAACAATTCTCCGGCTCTCCCCCTGTCTGCTCCGTCTCAAAGCCTGGGTAACCAAGGCTTCCTGCCCCGCAGCCACATAGACCACCTCATACATCTCGCCTGCGGAAAAGAACAGCAGTTTGACAGGAAACTCACCGGGCGAATGGAATTCTGCCCGTTCAATAAAGTCCAAAAGTATCCATACCGACCGGATAAGTCCCTGATCCGTCCCGTGTGTCTGCTCTCCCTGCGAAAAATAGCATCCGTTTTCATTCAGTACGATGCGTCCCTGCCGTTTCAGATGTGTCAGGAGATTTTCGATTTTTTCCTCTTTTCCCGGATGGAACCGGACAAGCTGCTGTTGTGAAACTCCGGGATACATGGATATCTCCCTCAGAAGCTCTGCCGCCTCCTGTCCGTATATGTCTGCCCTTGTTTTCATGGCATCAACTCCTTCCATTACGCAGTCTGTGCGTAATCCATACGCATTCTTTCCATAAAAAATCTTTGCCGACACCAAATACGTAATGTATGCGTAGTTTGTACGTAATCTTTTCATATGAAAATTTCTGTCTGTGTCAAATGCGGTATATATGCGTAATCTGTACGCATTACAGCTACAATCCAGATGTAATACTTCCAAATACGTAATCCATGCGTAAACCATACACATAAGTCAGTATCCACAAAGTTTTACCGCCTCATCCGCTCCACGATATCCTTCAGCTCCCGCCTGTCCGTGGTAATCAGGTCTTTTTCCAGCGGGCTTGCCTTGAATTCCACCATGATGTTATTGTTATTGGTACTGATCAGACCGTTCCCTCGTTCAAAATGCGTAATCTCCATGAGTTCGGCATCCGACAGATGGAGAGCATCCTGCACCCGCTCCGCCTCGTCATCCTCCAGATTTAGGATGATCTTCGTCTTGGAATTATTGATGATTCCTTTCCCGAAGCGTCCCTCATCCAGATTAAAAAAGTCGTTCAGATCCTGGCTGGCACAGACCGCAGACCCGCCGTATCCCCGGATTGTCTTAAAAATTTCCAGTACGAAATCCCCTGCCAGACGTGTGCCTGTCGCCCCGGCACCGGACAGAAGCTGCCAGCATTCATCAATGAAAATGGATTTTTCCTGTGTCCTATCCTCCTTGGCCCGGTCCCACACAAAATCAAGTGCAACGAACATCCCCACCGTGAGCAGGTCTCCCGTCAGGGAGGAAATATCCAGCACCGTGTATTTGTTCCGCAGGGAAACATTCGTCTGTTGGTTAAAAGAGCTTGCGGAACCGTTCACAAGACGGTTCAGAATGTTCGCCATGCGTCTGGTCGCCGCCGATTCTTTCAGGATGTTATACAAGTCGCCCAGCACCGGCATCCTGCGGTATTTTCCCGGACATTCCGGATCAGCTAACGAAGCGTTGTCATGGGTAATCCCTTTTTCGTTGTAAGTCCGGATCATTGCCTCATCCAAAAGCTGTCTTTCCTCATGGTTCATGTCCGGAATCAGCAGGCTGAAGAACACATGTAACCGCTGTATCTTCGCCGCCAGCTCCGACAGTGGGATATCCGCACCGTCCAACAGGTCACTGACGGAATGGTCTACCTGCCGTATCTCCATCACATTGATACAGTGTGGGCTTGCGGGGGATATCTGAATGAACTCGCCCCCCACATTGGCACAGGCACGGTGGAATTCATGCCCCTTTAGCGGTGCAATGATATAGACCGGTATCCCTTTCCGCCTCATGCGTAACGCCATCAGCTGCATGGTAAAGGTCTTCCCCGCCCCGCTTGTTCCCAGAATCGCCATATTGGCATTCTTATAAACAGAGCTGTTAAAAATATCCACGATGATCAGGGAACTGTTATATTTATTCACGCCCAGAAGAATCCCATTGTCATCACACATCTCATAGCTTGTAAAAGGATAGCAGCTTACCGCCCCTCCGGTGAGAAGGTTACGTTTGCTTTTCTCATACAGCCTGCGTTCCACGGACACTAATGGGAGACTGGAAAGGAATGCCTGTTCTTCCTGAAAATGGCAGCTGACAAGCCGCATATCCTGCGAGGCAAGCAGCTTTTTCATCTCGTTCACTTTCCACTCCAGTTCTTCCTCATCCGGGGCAGTGACAGTAATCAGAAGGTTCAGAAAATAAAAATCCTCATTATCTGCCAGACCTTCCTTCAGGAAATATCCGCTGCGTATGGCGCTGTCTATGTCATCAAAATCTGTGTTGGTATCGCTTGCATCCTTGATCTTGGAGCGGTTGATACGGAGCTGCTGTCCTACTTTCTGGACGATCCGCTCCTTGGACTGTCTGAAAAGGTACATATCCATGTCGATCCCGTCCCCCGCATTGACAATCAGGGAGAGCCACCCTGCAGGCACCTGTGACTTGTAGCCGTCTGACGGAACCAGAAGATAGGCATAATACAGACCATCAATGCAGACGTATCTTCCGTGGGTGAAATCAATATTTCCCGGTGCAAAAAACTCTGCCGCAGGTATTTCATCCTCACCATCCATCCCATTTGCCCGGTATTTCTCTGCCACTTCCCTGACACGTTCCGGCAGCGTTTTCCCTGCACTTTCATTTCTGCATAACAGGCTGTACAGGATATCCACGGTAAACTCGTCCTCGTTCTCCGGGATGAGCACTTCGTTTCCACACTGACGCAGGTAATTGACTGCCGTATGGACTGCTCCCTGCAGGGACTCCACCGCCTGCCTCTCTTCATCGTTACGTCCTGCATTTCCCCACGGCTCATATTCAAAGATCAAAAAGAAACGGCGTGTCACCGCTTCCCTTGCACTGATCTGCCGGACAAACTGCAAATAATCTTTCTGCATAAGCCGGCACTGCTCATTGTCTTCCCTTGCCATTTCCTTCTGCACCGTGTCAAGATGTTTCCCGATATCCGCTTTCCGCGTAAGGACTTTGAACTGCAGCCTTACAGGGCTTATCTTTAAATAGGACACAAAGGAATAAATGATACTTCGCTGCTCCCGTTCACTCCGCAGAAGAAAATTGATGGGAATCACTTCCACCACTTTGACATAGCGGTGGTCTTTTGTATAAATGATCCCGTTCTCAATCTTTGAAACAGGCAGATAGGAAGCAACCGGATTCAGGCAGACAGTAGGTGTTTCCCTGAAAGTGTTCTGACTGCCAATGCCCCAGCCTCCTGCGTTATTATTTCTGTTGTCCATTCTTCTGGCATCCGGCTTTCTATCATTCCACTTTCTACTGGCCCGGTCTCTCCCGGTTTCTTTTCTTCCTGCCAGATTGTTCGTTTTTCCTGCGGAACGGAGTTTCTGGCGTAATTCATAGCCCCTCACTTCATCAAATTCTGCCGGGAAATCTTCTTTTTTCTTCCTTTGCGTTCTGACCTGTTTCACTCTGTCCGGATTTGATTCCTGAGCTTTCTGTTTTGTCCTGCCTTTTTCAACTCTTTGCAACTTTGTTTCTGCTCGTGCCACCCCTGTATCTGGTACACCTGTTTTTCCATTTTCCCCTACAACACGGCGATTTTTCAGGTATTTCATAAAGATCACTAAAAAGGCAGAAAGACTTTCCCCCGAAATACCAATCAGGGCAAACAGGGCAAGCGGCAGTGCCGTCAGACACAAGGCAATAATTTTCCCCGTGAATCCAAAAGGCAGGAACATAAATACCGGTATCCCGACAGCTGCCGCCA